>ENA-OQJI01000253-OQJI01000253.1-human-gut-metagenome-genome-assembly--contig:-NODE-253-length-12281-cov-1.028962_pt1 | contig 12281 bp, 17 predicted proteins | sample MGYA00242602_ERZ504768 | MGnify/ENA primary metagenome ERZ504768 (study PRJEB26092, sample SAMD00036368) | human gut metagenome | host: Homo sapiens | study: EMG produced TPA metagenomics assembly of...
ATCTTCACAAACCTTTTGGGGTGTGCCATAATAACTCGTGATGAATTCAGTTGCCTTTAAAATTCATACGAGCAGTGACACGACCAACTGGATTCAGAGGATGAATACATACAGGCGGTTCTAGTATGAACAAATTGATTTCCTGCCACTATAACATGGACACTAACCGGGTGGAAGCCCGGTTCGAGGATGGCACTACCCTTGCCATCGACTGCATCGCCGTGGAGGACGAATACGGCAACACCCCGGCACAGCGGGCAGAGCTGGACTGACTGCTATACAATAAGCCTTTGGAGTATGCTCAGCTTGTGCTGAGAGGGGAGATTGAGCACTACCTGTCACTTGGCTGTGACCACGGCAGGCTGGAAAATCCATGACATAACAAACACAGCCCCGCTTGGCGAAGGAGAAGCCAAAGCGGGGCTGTATTGATGAAGGAGAAATGAAGGGAATATCAGGTTACAGATTCAGCTCAAACTGTTCCACTGTAACAGTTGCTTCGCCATCGGCAGCAAAGGCAATGCCGTCGGCAGACTGGGGGGTGTAGATCCATACGGTCATGGTCTGCTCACCATCGTTGGCGAAAACTTCGATGCTGTTCTTATCCAGCAGGATGCGGAGCTTGAGTGCACCGTTCTGGCTGCGCACCTTGCAGCTGCGGCGGTGAACGATGTCGGCACGGGAACCGGCATAGCTGCGATCCAGCGTCAGCTCGGAAGTGTAGGGATCGTAGGTCAGGCTAGTGTGATGATCTGCATCTGCAGCCAGCTTCAGGGTGAAGGAGCGGTATTCGCCGGGCTGCACCGTGACGGTCAAGTCCGCCACACGGCCCTTGATGCCTTCCAGAGAAGTTTCGCTTTGCACCGTCACATTTTCGTGGAAGGTGCGCTTGCCATGGACGGCATCCAGCTCCCGCACGGGGGTCTGAAGAATGCGTCCGTCCTTGATATGCAGCTCCCGGGGGCAGATGGTCTGCCCGAACCACTTGCAGCCCTGGGGCTTATCCTCGGTGTCCGACCATGTCTGCAGCCATGCCGTCATGATCCGGCGGCCATCCGGGGCAAGGGTGGTCTGGGTGGCGTAGAAGTCGATGCCGCCGTCCATCAGCTGCACATTTTCCTTGGTGAAGGTGTGGGTGGCTTCGTCGTAGCTGCCGATGAAGGCAATGACGTTGTGACCATTGTGGAACTCGCCCTTGGGCAGCATCTCCATGGGCCCCAGCATCAAAACCTGCTTGCCATCCAGCGGAAAGAAGTCCGGGCACTCCCACATTTTGCCGTACTGATTGTTGCAGCGTTCCAGCACCGTGACAAAGTGCCAGTCGAAGCCGTCCTTGCTCTGGAACAGTGCCGCTGCGCCGCTGCCGTCCTCGGCCAGGCAGACGGTGACGGCGGAGTAGGTGCCGTCGGCCTCACGCCAGATCTTGGGGTCCCGGAAGTCGAACCTGCTGAAGCCTTCCGGCAGGTCTTTCTGGGTCAGCACCGGGTTGCAGGCAGGCTTTTCGTAGTTGAGACCGTCACCGATGGCAATGCTCTGGGTCTGGATATCCCGCATCTCCCCATTGGGCTGCTTTTCTGCCACCACGCTGGTGTACATCAGCAGCTGCTTGCCGTCATCCATCTGGGTGGCCGAGCCGGAGAAGCAGCCGGGGCCGTTGGTCCACCGGGGAATCCGGTGCAAGCGCACAGGGCAGATACTCCCAGTGCAGCAGGTCGGAGCTGACCGCATGACCCCAGTGCATGGGCGCCCACCGCACATCGTAGGGATTATACTGATAGAACTGGTGATACTTCCCTTTGTAATAAGAGAAGCCGTTGGGGTCGTTGAGCCAGCCCACATAAGGAGTCATGTGGTAAGCAGGGCGTTCCGCCGGGGAAATGGCTGCGCCGTGCTCGGCCTCGTAGGCACGGGCTTTTTGTAAAGTCAAATCGTTCATGGAATCCTCCAAAGGAAAGAATTCTTATGCGTAGTAAGCATCCAGATACTTCTGCATAATGCCCAGATAGTCGGACAGGCCGTAGGCTTCCAGCTTGCTCAGATAGTCGTTCCACTCTGCATCCTTAGTGCCGTTCATGATCCAGTTCGCCTTCTGCGTATTCATGTAGGTCTGCAGATCTGCCTGCAGGTTAGAGACCTGCTCGGTGTCCTCGTTGCTCATAAAGACATTGGGATAGACATAATCGTTGTTCATATCCGGGGTGTAGATCTCCTTGATCCAGTCCAGACGGTACTGTGCATCGTCCGGGCAGGTAACGTATACACCATAGTAATCATCCAGAACCGCCAGAGGCCCGCCGACACACTGCGCCTCACGGACTTCCACGGGAGAAGCATCGCCCAGAGGAGCGTGCTTCAGCATAGGCTCGCCCTTATCGTTGGTGGACATTTCAAAAATGTTAAAGCCTTCCGCATCGCCGTAAGTACCCCAGTTGTTCTGCGGAGACTGGAGGGGTGCGTACATCTGATCCAGCCATGCGCAAACCAGTGCAGGATTAGCCGCCTTTGCGGTAACAACGCACTTGCCGCGGGCAAAGCCGCTGGTGAAAGAGCCGTTCTGCGGAGTGATATTCCGGGTATCGGCGGGTCAGGGCAGGGCAGCGGCTCCCAGTCGGTCAGGTTGTCAATGTTGGCAACATCCCAGCTGAAGCAGACACCATAGCGGCCAGCCTTGCCCTTGGAAACATAGGTGGACCACTCCTGCGTAAAGCACTCCGGGTCAATGAGCTTTTCGGCATACAGCTTGTGCAGCCAGTCCAGACCATCACGGTAGCCCTGCTGGGTGGCGGCACAGATGACTTTCCGGTCGTTGGTAACAGCGATATGGCGGTCTTTGTCTGCATCGCCGTAGCCTTCGCCAAAGCCATTGATGAGGATGCTGGGGTCCTGATCGCCGTTGTTGACGATGCAGGACATGGGGATAATGTCGCCGTCAATGCCATACTCTGCCTTGATAGAAGCGGCGTTATCACGGAATGCCATCAGCACCTGCTCAAACTCGTCCACTGTGGTGGGCATCGACAGACCGAGGAAGTTCAGCCACTTGGTATTGATGAAGCTCATGTTGCCAATGGTCTGGATGGCGGTCTTTTCTGCGCCGAGCTGCTCGATCCAGGGCAGTGCCCAGATGTGGCCATCGCTGTCGGTACACATGGTGCGGTACTCCGGGTACTGCTCAAAGACCTTCTGGAGATTCGGCATATTGTTGTCAATGTAGTCTTCCAGATTGAGGATGACACCCTGATCTGCGTAGCGCAGCAGATTGCTGTCGGTAAAATCAGCAGTAAAAACAAAATCCGCCAGGGTGTTGGGGTTGGACATATTCAGGGTGATCTTATCGCTCCACTGGTCGGACTGGATGGCGGTCCAGTCGATGTGCACATTGGTCTGCTCTTCCAGACGCTTGAAGATGGTGCGGTTGTTCGGCTCGGATTCGCTGCCCACAGGGAAGCTGGTCATACCGGTAAAGGTGACCTTTTCGGACAGCGGAAATGTAACGGCACCGGTCGTGTCCACAGCTGCGGCAGCAGAATTGCTGCTGCCGGTGGATTTGCCGCCGCCACAGGCAGACAGAGCAGCAGCAGAGCCCGCCAGAGCGCAGACCTTGAGGAAGTTGCGGCGAGAGATCAGCTTTTTCATGGTATTTTCTCCTTTTTCATGTTTCTTTCTTCGTGTAGCAGATGAGCGTACCGGCTCATAAAATTCTGGAATATCCTCAGCCTTTAATGGAACCAGCCATGATGCCGGCATCAAAATACTTCTGGAAGAAGGGATACATCACCAGCAACGGCAGACTGGAAATAATAATGGTCGCATATTTGAGCAGCTCTGCCATCTTCGCACGTTCGGCAGTGCTCTGGATATCTGCGATCATGCCGGATTCCGGCTGGCTCTGGATCAGGATGGAACGCAGCACCAGCTGCAGCGGCTGCTTCGATGCGCTGTTCAGGTAGATCATGGCATCAAAGTAGCTGTTCCACATTGCCACGAACTGCCACAGGGCTAGAACTGCCACCACCGGCATACAGACGGGCAGCAGGATCTTGAAGAAGTAAAGCATCTCGCTGGCTCCATCCACATCCGCAGCTTCGCGCAGCTCACGCGGGATGCCTTGATAATAGGTACGGGCAATGATCATGTTCCACACGCTGAATGCTCCCGGCAGAATGACCGCCCACATGGAATCCAGCAGACCCAGATTGTTGATGAGCAGGTAGGTGGGGATCAGACCGCCGCTGAAAAACATCGTGATCACAAACAAGGTGTTGAAGATCGTTTTGCCTTTGAAGTCCGGCAGCGACATGGGATAAGCGGCAAGCATCGTCACAGCGACCGAGATGATGGTGAAGATGATCGAGTAAAGTACTGCGTTCTTGAAGCCGACCCAAATCTGCTTGTCCGAAACGACACGCTGGTAAGCATCCAGACTCCACTTGCTGAAATCAAAGGAGATTCCCTTGTTTTGCAGAGTGACCGGTCCATAAAGGACGCGATGACGATGTAGATCATCGGAACGATGATCGCCAGCAGGAACAAGCCCAGAAGTGCGTAGCCGCAGTACAGGATGATCTTATCTTGTCTGGTGTAGAGGGCCATTTTTGATTTTTTCTGTTTTGCCATGGTAAACCCCTCCTTACAAGCCCTTGCCATCGTTCATTTTGGCAACGATCTTGTTCACTGCGATCAGCAGGATGACGTTGACAATGGTGTTGAACAGACCGACTGCCGTGGAAAAGCTGTAATCGCCGTCCAACAGGCCCTTTTTATAAACATACGTTGCAATGATCTCGGCAGTGTTCAGGTTCAGGTCGGTTTGCAGGGCATAGGCTTTTTCAAAACCGATGCTCATGATGTTGCCTGCCTGCAGGATAAACTGAATAACGACCATATCCTTAATGGCGGGCCACTCCACCGTCATGATCTGCTGGATCAGGTTTGCGCCGTCGATCATCGCAGCTTCCTTCAGATCTTTGCTGGCGTTAGAAAGAGATGCGGTGTACATGATGGATGCCCAGCCGGCACCCTGCCAGATGCCGCTGATGATGTAGATGGGGCGGAACACTTCCGGCAGCGTCATAAAGTTGATGCTGGTGTGAAGCAGGCCGTTCACCGGGCCGGTGACACTCAGCAGCACCCGAACGATGCCGCACAGCACGATGACCGAGATGAAGTTGGGCATATACAGCACCAGCTGCACCTTCTGCTTGATCTTCTTGCTCTCGATACGGTTGAGCAGGAATGCCAGCAGGATAGGGATCGGGAAGCCCCACAGCAGACCGTAGACGCTCAGCTTCAGGGTGTTGATCAGATAGCGCTGGAAGTCCGGCGAGGACATGAAGCGGGTAAAGTTTTTGAAGCCTACCCACTCGCTGCCCCAGATGCCCTTGAAGGGATTGTACTTCTGGAACGCGATCAGCACACCGCCCATGGGAGCGTACTTGAACACCAGCGTCAGCACCACGGCAGGCAGCAGGAACAACAGGTAAAGCTGCCAATGCCGTTTGATGTAGACCCATGTGTTGTGCAGCTTGCGTTCTGCTGCCAGCACAGCCGTTTCCGACGAGGCTGTCTTTGCTTTCATGAATCATTCTCCTCCTTTTTGATTTGTTTGCCGCTTGATTTGCATTTTACATTTGCACCTTTGAATTTTGCACTTTTTACTTTGATTGTGCAAATGTAAAACTCTGTAATTCATTTATACCACGCAAGCAAGCGAATGTCAACGATAATTCATAGTATATATCAAGAAATACTGTGGATTTGTACAGATGCACAAATTCGAAAGTGCGCAAATATGCAAAATGATGATTTGCATTTTTTACGTTTGACTAATTTGTGCATTTGCACTATACTGGAGTCATAGAACAAGATCCGTCACCAGACTTTATCTATAAAAGAGGGAGCATCCGCCTCTATACTGTAAAGAAAGAGGATGACTTATGACAACCAAGGTCACCATTCAGGATATTGCAAACGAACTGCAGCTTTCCCGCAACACAGTTTCAAAGGCCATCAACAACACCGGTGTGCTGGCAGATGCCACACGGGAGAAGATCCTGCGCAAAGCCGCCGAAATGGGCTATAAGCAGTTCGCCTATCTGCCGCTGTTTCAGGAAGACGCTGCAAAAACAGCAGCGCCTTCCATTCTGCCGAGTGACAAACGGGAGATCGCCATGCTGACGACCCGGTTTCTGAACAGCTCTCACTTTTCCTCCACGATGCTGGATCGTTTCCAGTCGGAAATCGACCATCTGCATAGCTGCATGACCATTCATCGCATTTCTCTCATAGAGCTGAAAGAGAAAAAACTTCCATCTTCTCTCAACATCCAGCGCACAGCCGGCATCATCTGCTTTGAAGTATTCGACTATGACTACGCACAGATGCTGTGCGATCTGGATGTTCCGCTGCTGTTTGTAGACAGCCCTGTGATGAATATGCGTCCTCCTCTTAAAGCTGACCGCCTTTATATGGAAAACCGCATTGAGATCCAGAATGCGGTGACCCACATGGTCCAGCGCGGCAAAAAACGCATCAGCTTTGCGGGGGATAAAAACCACTGTCAGTCCTTCTTTGAGCGTTATATGGCTTATAGGGATGCAGTGGAGCACTTTGGTCTGACAGAGGGCCTGAGCACCTGTGCGATGCCATCGGGACAGCAGAACTATCCGGTATCCCTGTACGAAACCATCCGTCGGTTCAAAACGATGCCGGATGCCTTTGTCTGCGCCAATGACTTTGTTGCCATGGATCTGGTCAAGGCATTGGATGAGCTGGGGGTATTCGGTTCCCCGATGATATCTGGGTCTGCGGCTTCGATGACAGTCAGGAGGCTTCCTACTTTGCCCCCCGTCTGACTTCGATCCATATCCATGGACAGATCATGGGCTACACCGCTGCCAATCTGCTTATGACCCGCATCGAAGAGCCATCGCTGAACTATCGCACCGTCTATACGGAAACCAACCTGATCCTGCGCGAGTCCACAGGAGATTGAGCGAAAGGAGAGCCCCCATGCGTGACCTGTGCAATACGGACAAGCCTCTGTTTGCTGTGCTGACGAAATTGACTTACAGTGCTTACCTGAACATCTTATGGCTCGTGTGCAGCCTGCCCATCGTTACCATAGGGGCTTCTACGACCGCCTTGTTCTACGTCACGCTCAAAATGGCGGAAGATCGGGACGATGGTCTGACCCGGATGTTTTTTAAGGCGTTCCGGGAAAATTTTAAGCCTGCCACAAAACTCTGGCTGATCCTGCTGGCAGTCGGCAGTTTCCTGGCTGCGGATGGCTTTGTGCTGCGCCGAATGTGGAGCGAAAACATTTTCTGGACGCTGCTCACTGCAGTGCTTATTGGTGCGGCAGTTCTGTACGGCATCGTTCTGCTGTATACCTTTCCTCTGCTGGCACGGTTTGAAAACACCACCTTCGGCATCCTGAAAACAGCGTTTCTCGTGGGTGTCCGGTATCTGTTTTGCACCCTGCTGATGGCGGCGATCTATGGCATCATGGGGTACGTCGTGGTGTTTGTGTTCACGCCTGCATTCCTGCTGGGCATGGGCTTCTGCGCCATGCTCTGCTCCTTTCTGATGCTTCGGATCCTCTATCTGATCGGTGGAGACCCTGATGCAGTACACGAGGAATACGACCATGACGAAAACTGAACGGGATACGCTCCGCTCCCTCCATGGGCGCAAAAAGTGGGAGCACATCTGGGCATATTACAAGCTGCCCATTGCGATCGTGCTCATCATCGTCTATATCCTCGGGTATGCAGCCTACCGCCATGTGACGAAAAAAGAGGATGTGCTTTACCTTGGTCTGGTAAATATCACTGCCGGGTCTGATCTGACGGAACAGCTTACCACCGGCTTTGCCGAGGCGCAGGGTTTGACCAAAAAGCAACAGGTCGATCTGCTGTCCGGCTTGCTGCTCAGCGAGAGCGAACGCGCAGAGGAGCAGTATGTATATGCTTCGGAGATGAAGCTGCTGGGTGCAGTCAGTGCCCAGCGGTTAGATGTTGTTCTGATGGACGAATATGCACGGGATCGACTGTTGGCAGATGATTATTTTCTCGATCTGCGGACACTGGATGCGTCTTTCCATGCACTGCCGGGTCTGAACGCCGGTGGGACCGTGCTGGATATTTCGGACACGCCGTTTGTCAGGCAGGCAGGTTTTTCTGGCAAGGTCTATCTTGGGGTAGTGCAGAATGCACCGCACCCGGAGCGTGCAGCCGCTTACATTCATTATCTGTTCCAGCGGTAATCGTTGGGTTTTAGCTTATAGGATAAAAATAAGGAGAAAACGCATGGACATTTTAACGATTGGTGAAGTTTTGATCGACCTGACCCAGACCGGCAAGGATGAAAAGGGCATTCCTCAGTTTGCCGCAAACCCCGGCGGTGCCCCGGCCAATCTGGCGGTGGCTGCCGCCCGGCTGGGCGCACAGACCGCCTTTATCGGCAAGGTGGGTGCGGATGCCTTTGGCCGCTACCTGAAAGAGGTTCTGGCAGAAAACAAGGTGGATGTTTCCGGCATGGCGGTGGATGCAGACCACCCCACCACCATGGCAGTCGTGTCAGTGGATGCCACCGGCGAGCGGGATTTCAGCTTCTACCGCAGCGCCAACGCTGACGTGATGCTGTGCAAAGAGGACATTTCGGAGGCGCTCTGAAAGCTGCCAAAATCGTCCACTTCGGCTCTGTCAGCCTCACCGCTGACCCCTCCCGCACCGCTACGCTGGATGCTGCCGCCCGCGCCAAAAAGCTGGGTGCTACCATCACCTACGACCCCAATTACCGTGCCAACCTCTGGAAGAACAAAGAGGATGCCATTGCTCAGATGAAAGCTCCCCTGCCGCTGGTGGATATTCTGAAAGTTTCCGATGAAGAGCTGCCCCTGCTCACCGGCACCACCGACTGCGAAAGCGGCACGGCACAACTGGCACAGAACGGAATCCGGCTGATTTTTGTCACCTTGGGTGCAAACGGCGTATTCTACGCTTTGGGGAGAAAACTGGCCATGTGGCTGGCGTGCCCTGCAAGGTAGGCGACACCAACGGCGCAGGCGATACCTTCTTTGGGGCTGCCCTGTCCAAGCTCTGCAAGGAGGAGCTGGACACCCTGACGGTGGACAAGCTGGAAGGCATTCTGGCCTTTGCCAACAAGGCGGCAAGCATTACCACCAGCCGCCACGGCGCTATCCCCGCCATGCCCACCCTTGCAGAAGTGGAGGGCTGAACCATGGCAGTAAAGCAGGAATTTGAGTCCCGGTTTGCCAAGCACAAGGACGAGCTGGAATGGCTGTTCATGGAACTGTACCACAACCGGGAAGGGCTGGAAGTTCTGGAGCGTGAGATGGCAGAAGCCTACAACGCCCGCAGCGCCGAGCTGAAAGCGCTGGACAAGGCACGCTCTGCCGACCCGGAGTGGTACAAGCGTGGCAATATGTTCGGCATGACCATGTACACCGACCTCTTTGCCGGAAATCTGAAAGAACTGGCAAAGAAGCTGCCCTACCTCAAGGAGCAGAAGCTGACCTATCTGCACCTGATGCCCCTGCTGCAGATGCCCCATCCCCACAACGATGGCGGCTATGCGGTGGAGGATTTTGACACCGTAGACCCTGCCCTTGGCACCAACAAAGATCTGGAAAACCTGACCCGGGAGCTGCGGAAAGCCGGCATCAGCCTGTGTCTGGATTTTGTCATGAACCACACCGCCAGCACCCACCGCTGGGCCATGGCGGCAAAGGCGGGCGACCCGTGGTTTCAGGCCTATTACCACCTCTACGAGGACCGCACCATCCCCGACCAGTACGAGCAGACCGTGCCGCAGGTGTTCCCCAACACCGCACCCGGCAACTTTACATGGTGCGAAGAAATGCACAAGTGGGTGCTGACCACCTTCCACGACTACCAGTGGGACCTGAATTATGCAAACCCGGCGGTGTTCGTGGACATGACCAAGAGCATTCTGCACCTTGCAAATCTGGGCGTAGAGGTGTTCCGCATTGATGCCGTGCCTTATATCTGGAAGCAGCTGGGCACCACCTGCCGCAATCTGCCGCAGGTGCACACCATTGTGCGGATGCTCCGCATGGTGCTGGAATGCGTCTGCCCCGCTGTCGTGCTCAAGGGCGAGGTGGTCATGGCACCCAAGGAGCTTGCCGCCTATTTCGGCACCCCGGAAAAACCGGAATGCCACATGCTCTACAACGTATCCACCATGGTCAACCTGTGGGGTGCCCTTGCCAGCCGGGACACCCGGCTGCTGAAGGCGCAGCTGGATGCCCTGCACGCCCTGCCGGACAACTGCTGGTTCGTGAACTATCTGCGTTGCCACGATGACATCGGCTGGGGTCTGGACGAGGCGGTGGAAAACCGGCTGGGCATTGACCCGCAGAAGCACAAGGAATATCTGTACCACTTCTACGAGGGCAATTTCCCCGGCAGCTGGGCAAAGGGCGAACTGTACAATTACGACCCTGCCACCGGCGATGCCCGTAGCTGCGGCACCACTGCCAGCCTGTGCGGCGTGGAGCAGGCACTGGAAAAAGGCGATAAAACCGCACTGGACTACGCGGTGAAGCGTGACCTGCTGCTGCACACTGCCATGGCATTTTTGCAGGGCTTCCCCATGCTGAACTGCGGGGATGAAATTACACAGCTCAATGGCTGGGACTACAAAAACGACCCCGACCGTGTGGAGGACAGCCGCAATCTGCACCGCAGCAAATTCAACTGGGAGGATGCAAAGCAGCGCACCCGGAAGGGCACGCTGCAAAACAAACTGTGGCAGGGCATGGAGCAGCTGCGCCAAATGCGGGCAGACCCCTGCTTTGCCCCGGATGCGTGGGTGACCACATGGGACAGCCACAACCCCGGCGTGCTGGCACTGGTACGCAAGCGCGGTGAGGAAACGCTGGTGGGATTGTTCAACTTTACCGAGTACCCGGCAGGGGCCAGTCTGGACGCTCTGGGCGGCGAGTATCACACCCCGGAGGGCACTTCCGTCTGGCTGGCGGATGTGGAGCTGGAGCCGTACCAGGCGCTGTTGGTAAAAAACAAATAAGCAAAACGAGTCATCCGGCTCTCTCTTTTCGCCAAGGTTTTCATTGCTTTTTCTTGCATGCTGCTGAAAGTGGCGTGTTTTCAAAAGTGCGCGTTTGCGCAGCGCAGCAGAGCAAGTTTTTAACTTTCTGATCGCTACATAGCAAACCCGAACCAAGGCCATCCCAGAAGGGATGGTCAGGTTCAGGTTGTTGTGTGGCGATTTTTTATTGCCAAATTCAGCACCGTACCTTGACAACCGCATGACCGTCTGCATGGGATAAAGGAAGAACTGCTGGCATAGCTTGAAAAGTTGAAGCAGGACGAGCAGAACACCCCGGAGAAATACAGCAACTGCGGGCAGCTGTTCCGGCTGCCGGACGGCTTGCCCATTGCACCGGAGCTGCTGACGAAATGGTACCGCCTGTGGAGAGCCGAGCACCCGGAGTTTGAGCAGATCGTGTTCCATGGTCTGCGGCACTCCAGTGCCACCTACCAGCTCTTGCAGTCGGACGGTGACTTCAAGTCGGTGCAGGGCAACACAGGTCATGCAACGGCATCTGTCCTGATGGACGCCTACGCTCACACGCAGGACAAGCCCCGGTTGGAGCTGACCGAGAAGATCGAAGCAAACTTCTACTCCCAAGACCTGACCTCGGCAGCATCCCAGCCCCGGCAAAACGAAAAGCCGGCGGCAACAAAAATCTCCGGTAGGGAGATCCTTGAAGCCATCCGGCTGATGGACGCAGACGAACGCAGAGAATTGACGAGAGCCTTGTTCGCCTAAAATTTCTTCTTTTTATGCAAAGGAAAGCAGGCTGTGCAAACCTTGCGCAGAAACGCCCTTGATTCGGGCAAATGTGTAAACGGTGTGCAGAAAGTGTGCAGCCGCTTTCCCACATAAAGAAAGAACGCCAAATCTTACGATTTGACGTTCAATATCTGGTGCACCTCCAGGGACTCGAACCCTGGGCCCACTGATTAAGAGTCAGTTGCTCTACCAACTGAGCTAGAGGTGCATATGGTGACCCGTACCGGAATCGAACCGATGTTAAAGGCGTGAGAGGCCTCTGTCTTAACCGCTTGACCAACGGGCCATATAAAAGTCGGCGACTACCTATTTTCACGCGCCGTTTCCAGCGAACTATCTTGGGCACGAGTGAGCTTAACTTCTGTGTTCGGAATGGGAACAGGTGGAACCTCACCGTCATCGTCACCGACCAATATGAC
>ENA-OQJI01000254-OQJI01000254.1-human-gut-metagenome-genome-assembly--contig:-NODE-254-length-12231-cov-1.092201_pt1 | contig 12231 bp, 16 predicted proteins | sample MGYA00242602_ERZ504768 | MGnify/ENA primary metagenome ERZ504768 (study PRJEB26092, sample SAMD00036368) | human gut metagenome | host: Homo sapiens | study: EMG produced TPA metagenomics assembly of...
TGGAAAAGGCAATTTCTTCCTTGGAATTACAGGATCATGGAATTCCTGCGCAGAGACTGGTAAATCAGGAACTTCTCCGTATGCACGAAGAAACAGGGATTGACCTTGTTACAACCAATGATGTGCATTATACAAGGGCGGAGGATGCTGATCCTCATGATATTCTTCTCTGTCTGCAGACAAACAAGAAACTGGCAGACGAGGACAGAATGCGTTATGAGGGCGGCCAGTATTATGTGAAATCCCCGGAAGAAATGGCAGAACTTTTCCCATATGCTTTGGAGGCCCTGGAGAATACTCATAAGATTGCACAGAGATGTCATGTTGAGATTGAATTTGGCGTGACCAAGCTTCCAAGATTCGATGTGCCGGATGGTCTTACATCCTGGGAATATCTGAACAAGCTATGCTTCGAGGGACTGGAGGAACGTTATCAGCCGGTTACAGAGGAATTAAAAGCTCGTCTGAATTACGAATTATCTACTATAAAAAATATGGGCTACGTGGATTACTTCCTTATAGTATGGGATTTTATTAAATATGCCCGCGATCATGACATTATGGTAGGACCGGGACGTGGCTCTGCAGCGGGAAGTCTGGTTGCTTATACCTTGGGCATCACACAGCTTGATCCTATTCGCTATGATCTGCTCTTTGAGCGATTTCTGAATCCGGAACGAGTATCTATGCCTGATATTGACGTTGACTTCTGCTTCGAAAGAAGGCAGGAGGTTATTGAATATGTCCGCCGTAAATATGGGGATGATTGTGTGGTTCAGATCGTTACTTTTGGTACGCTGGCAGCCCGTGGTGTGATCCGGGATGTGGGCCGTGTACTGGATATGCCTTATGCACAGGTGGATTCCATTGCGAAAATGATCCCGCAGGAATTAAATATTACTATAGATAAAGCCCTTACTATGAACCCTGAGCTGAAAAAAGCATATGAAGAGCAGGATGAAATTCATTATCTGATCGATATGGCAAGACGTCTGGAGGGACTTCCCAGACATACCTCCATGCATGCGGCAGGTGTTGTTATCAGCCAGAAGGACGTATCAGAATATGTACCGCTTTCCAGAGCATCAGACGGGTCTATTGTCACTCAGTTTACCATGACAACACTGGAAGAATTGGGACTTTTAAAAATGGACTTCCTGGGACTTCGTACTCTGACTGTGATCCAGAATGCAGTAAAGCTGATCCAGAAGGATGCAGGAGTGACTCTGGATATGCAGAAAATCAATTATGATGATAAAAAGGTTTTGGATTCCCTCGGCACCGGTCGTTCTGATGGTGTATTTCAGCTTGAAAGTGCGGGAATGAAAAATTTCATGAAGGAACTGAAGCCTCAGAGTCTGGAAGATGTGATCGCAGGAATTTCTCTTTACCGCCCGGGCCCCATGGATTTTATCCCTCAGTATATCCGGGGCAAAAACCGTCCGGATACCATCCGTTATGACTGTCCTCAGCTGGAGCCGATCCTGAAGCCTACGTATGGGTGTATTGTCTATCAGGAGCAGGTTATGCAGATTGTTCGGAACCTGGCAGGTTATACTCTGGGCCGAAGCGATCTGGTGCGCCGTGCAATGTCCAAAAAGAAGGCTCTGTTATGGAAAAGGAGCGCCAGAACTTTGTTTACGGAAATGAAGCAGAGGGAGTTCCAGGCTGTATTGCAAATGGAATTGATGAGGCAACGGCAAATAAATATATGATGAAATGATTGATTTCGCCAAATATGCTTTTAATAAGTCCCATGCAGCAGCCTATGCAGTTGTTTCCTATCAGACTGCATATCTGAAATATTACTATCCTGTGGAATTTATGGCCGCATTAATGACATCGGTTATTGATTTTCCCAATAAGGTTGCAGAATATATTCTGGTCTGCAGACAGGTGGGGATTAAGATTCTGCCGCCGGATGTGAACTGTGGAATGTACGGATTCTCTGTAGATAACGGTGCAATCCGATATGGTCTGTCCGCTATAAAGAGTGTGGGACGTCCGGTTATTGAAAGCCTGGTAAGAGAGAGGGACGAGAACGGACAATATCGTTCCCTGAAGGATTTTATGGAACGAAACTCTCCGCAGATGAATAAGCGAGCAGTAGAAAACTTTATCAAAGCAGGTGCGCTGGATTGCCTGGATGGTAACCGCCGCCAGAAAATGCTGGTTTATCAGAAGATTTCAGACAGTATCAGTCAGGATAAGAAGAATTCACTGGCAGGCAGATGAGCCTTTTTGATCTGGTAAGCGAGGAGGACAAGAAAGAATTTGAAATCCGTATGCCCGATGTGGAGGAATTCGGAAAAGAGGAACTTCTGGGATATGAGAAGGAAGTTCTGGGAATCTACCTCAGTGGTCATCCTCTGGAAAATTACCGGGGAATGATGGAGAAAACCATTTCTGCGAAAACCTCTGATTTTCAGCAGGATGAAGAAACAAATCTTCCGAAAGTCATGGATGGTCAGAAAGTAATTATCGGTGGAATGATTACGGATAAAACCATCAAATATACAAAGAATAATAAGGTTATGGCATTCCTCACAGTGGAGGATCTGGTAGGAACAGTGGAGGTAGTTGTGTTCCCCAGAGATTATGAGAAAAGTCAGCAGTTCCTGAATGAAGAAGGCAGAGTATTTATTCAGGGCAGAGTATCTGCAGAGGACGATCGCGCTAGTAAACTGATCCTTGAAAAAATCCGTCCCTTTGACAATATGCCAAGGGGAAAATCTGGATACAGTTTGACAATAAAGAAAGCTACACACAGCAATCTCAGGAACTGCTTGCAGACCTCAGACGTTCACCGGGTGACAGTGCTGTTGTGATCTACCTGAAAGACGTAAAGGCCATAAAGAAGCTTCCGGTTGGATATCATGCACAAATTCAGGACTCATGGCTGAACTATATGTACGAAAAATATGGTAAAACCAATGTTAAAGTTGTAGAAAGAGGATTGAAAAACTTATAGAAATGCGCTAAACTATACCCGAATATGTGTATAGTAAAAATGAGATAGATTCAAGGAAGATGGAGGAAGAAAAGATGGCAGAAAACAAGATAAAAACCATTGGTGTCCTTACCAGCGGTGGTGACGCACCTGGAATGAATGCTGCAATTCGTGCAGTTGTCAGAAGAGGTTTAAGCAATGGATTAAATGTAAAAGGTATTCTGAAAGGATATAATGGTCTGTTAAACGAAGAGATTATTGACATGAGCGCAAAAGATGTATCTGATACAATCGAACGTGGAGGTACAATCCTTTATACAGCACGTTGTGCAGAATTCCGTACAGAAGAAGGCCAGAAACGTGGAGCAGAGATCTGCAGAAAACATGGAATTGACGGACTTGTTGTCATCGGTGGTGACGGATCCTTCGCAGGTGCTCAGAAGCTTGCGAATCTCGGAATCAATACAATCGGTCTTCCCGGAACAATCGACCTTGACATTGCATGTACAGAATATACCATCGGATTTGATACAGCTGTAAACACAGCAATGGAAGCAATTGATAAAGTACGTGATACTTCCACTTCTCATGAGAGATGCAGTATCATCGAGGTTATGGGACGTGGTGCAGGATATATTGCTCTGTGGTGCGGTATTGCCAACGGTGCTGAGGACGTTCTGGTTCCTGAAAAATATGACTATGATGAGCAGAAGCTGATCAATAACATTATCGAGAGTCGTAAGAAAGGCAAAAAGCATCACATCATCATCAATGCAGAAGGTATCGGTCATTCTGAAGCAATGGCAAAACGTATCGAAGCTGCCACAGGTATCGAAACACGTGCTACAATCCTTGGACACATGCAGCGTGGTGGAAGCCCGACATGTAAAGACCGTGTATATGCATCTATGATGGGTGCTCTGGCTGTAGACCTTCTTATTGCAGGCAAGACATGCCGCGTTGTCGGATATCGTCACGGTGAATTCGTAGACTTCGATATCAATGAAGCACTTGCTATGCAGAAGGGTATCTCTGACTATCAGTGGGAAGTATGCCAGTCACTTTCTCATAACTATGATAAAAACAACAAATAACAAATGAATAAAAAGATGCAGTTATATAACAGACTGCATAAATTAAATACTGCTCAGATAATTACCCTCGGTTTTGCGGGAGTGATTATCTTAGGGGGATTACTTCTGTGGCTGCCGTTTTGTACGGCACCCGGATACCACACATCTTTTACAGATGCCATGTTTACCGCAACCACAAGTATATGTGTAACAGGGCTTGTGACAGTTGTTACGGCAACTCACTGGACTCTGGCAGGCAAGATTATTATTCTTGTCCTGATCCAGATCGGAGGTGTGGGACTGATTTCCCTGGGCAGTATTATTTTTTATAAGTCTGAGAAAGAAAATATCGCTGAGGAACCGGCGTGTTATCCAGGAGTCCTATAATATGGATAGAATGGGTGGGATGGTCAGGCTGGTGAAGAAAGTTCTGATCTGTGTGTTTGGAGCAGAAGGAATCGGTGCAGTGTGTTATGCAGTTCGATTTATTCCGCAGTTCGGTCTGGCAAAAGGTCTGGGATACTCTGTTTTTACGGCAGTATCTGCATTCTGTAATGCTGGTATTGATCTGCTGGGAGAGGACAGCCTGGCTCAGTATGTTGCTGATCCGATCGTAAACTTTACAAGTGTAGGACTGATCATTATGTCAGGACTTGGATTTGTGGTCTGGTGGGATATCTGGGATAAGATCAAACGAGTCATCAGAGGGAAACTTCCTGTGGGACGTATATTTAAAAATCTCCGTCTTCACAGTAAGATCGTGTTGATGATGACGCTGATACTTGTTGTGGGCGGTACAGTACTGATCTTTCTGTTTGATCATGGAAATCCGGAAAGTATTGGGACATATTCGCCGGGAACGAAGTGGATGGCATCTTTGTTCCAGTCAGTTACCACAAGAACAGCTGGATTTTTCACTGTAAGCCAGGAGAGATTTTCCAATGCAACTTATATGCTGTGCCTGGTATTGATGTTGATCGGCGGTTCCCCTATGGGAACAGCAGGTGGAATTAAGACAACAACAGTTGCGGTCCTTCTGCTGAGTCTGAAATCCAATCTTCAGGGAAAACGGGATGTGGAAGTACACCACAGGAGAATCAGAGACAGCTATATACGTTCTGCAATCGTAGTGACAGGTATGGTACTTACAGTACTTATTCTCATGAGTATGCTGTTGTGTGCAGCCATGCCGGAAGCACCTATAGAAGATGTTGTTTATGAAATTACATCTGCGGTTGCAACGGTAGGACTTAGCAGAGGGCTGACACCCTGCCTGAATACAGCAGGCAAATGGATCGTGATCCTGACTATGTATCTGGGAAGAATCGGTCCGCTGACTCTGGGAACTGCAGTGACTGTACGTGTACAGAAAATGCCGGCAGATTCACATCTGGCAGAAGAAGATATTATGATTGGATAGTAACGGTTCGGCAGTCAGGCGGATATTCGCAGAGGATAACGAATACATGTTCAGAAAGAGAAATGAGGAAGAAAATGAAGAACAAATCTTATGCAGTGATCGGTCTTGGGCAGTTCGGGATGACGGTAGCCCTTACTCTGGCAGAGGCGAACTGCGATGTACTTGCCATTGACGATAAAGATGATAATGTGCAGGATATCGCAGAGAAAGTTTCCTATGCTGTCAAGGCAGATGTGCGTGATCCGGGAATTCTGGAATCGTTTGGAGTTCAGAACGTAGATGTTGCGGTCATCGCAGTAGCCGAGAATATGGAGGCCAGTATTACAGCAACGATGCAGGTGAAAGAACTTGGAGTTCCTTTTGTCATGGCGAAGGCAATGAATTCTCTTCATGGCAGGATACTGGAGAAAATAGGGGCAGATAAGGTGATTTATCCTGAACATTCCATGGGTATCAGAGTTGCAAGAAATCTTCTCTCCAGTGGATTTGTCGATATGTTTGAGCTTTCTTCTGATTTCAGTATGGCAGAATTTAAGATTCCGCGGGAATGGATAGGAAAAACACTTCGGGAGCTGAAGGTCAGGGAAAAGTATAACATCAATCTGATCGGTCTGAAGCATGGCGATAAGATGAATATGAATGTAGCGCCGGATGAAGTGTTTCCGGCAGACTGCACAGTTGTTGCAGCAGGAGCAAACAGTGACCTGAATAAGGTTTCGGAAAATTGAGGATAAGATATGATCACCAGTGTAAATAACGGACAGGTAAAAAATATCATACAGCTGAACCAGAAACAAAAGACCCGCAGAGAACAAGGGCTTTTTGTTGCAGAAGGAAGAAAAATGTTCGGCGAAGCACCTAGGGATTGGATTTCGAAGGTGTATGTATCAGAAGCTCTCAGCGGTGATGCAGAACTGATGGCTCAGGTGGAGAAACTTCCATATGAAATAGTAACAGATTCTGTTTTTCGACAGATGAGCGATACGCAGACGCCGCAGGGAATTATGACAGTGCTTAAGAAACCTTCCTATATAATGGAAGATATTCTCGGCGGGGAAAATCCGCTGGTTATGATTCTGGAAGATCTGCAGGATCCGGGAAATGCGGGAACTATTCTCCGTACAGGAGAGGGTGCCGGAGTAAGCGGAGTTCTTCTGACAAAAGACCTGCGTGGATATCAACAAACCCGAAGGTTATACGATCAACCATGGGTTCTGTCTACAGAATGCCTTTCCTATATGTGGAAAGTGTGGTATCATTAGCACAGGAACTGAAAGACAGAAATATCCGCACATTTGCGGCGCATCTGCATGGTAAGAACTCTTATGATCAGGAATCCTACACAGGAGGAACTGCTTTCCTGATCGGCAATGAGGGAAAAGGACTGACAGATGAAGCGGCAGACAGTGCTGATTGTCTGATACGGATTCCTATGTGTGGAAAAGTAGAATCTCTGAATGCTGCCATGGCATCCGGAATTCTCATGTATGAAGCTGCTCGTCAGAGACGATAGCAGACGAAAGGAGGAGTTTCATGCAGCCTTTGATCTGGCTTGGGATTCTTGCGTTATTGCTTGTTGTAGAGGCAATTACGGCAGGACTGACCACCATCTGGTTTGCCGGCGGCGCACTGGTCGCTGCTATTGCATGTTATGCAGGAGCGAACCTCACTGTACAGATATTGCTGTTTCTGTGTGTTTCATTGGTACTTCTCATCTTTACCAGACCACTGGCAATGAAGTACTTCAACAAAGAAACCATACAGACCAATGCAAACAGTCTGATTGGAAAGAAAGCAGTTGTGATTCAGGAGATTGACAATCTGGCGCAGACAGGCCAGGTTCGTATCAATGACATTGAATGGACTGCACGTTCTGCTGATGACGAAAAAATCGGCGAAGGCACCGTTGTAACGATCGAAGAGATCCGAGGTGTGAAACTTATCGTAAAACAGAATAAGGAGGATTAGTTATGGGCGTGGTTTTTCTGATAGTTATTATCGTTATTGCGGTATGGGTCCTTGCATCCTGCGTCCGCATTGTACCACAGGCATATGCAGTAATCCTGGAGCGTCTGGGAGCTTATCAGGCGACCTGGAGTACAGGAATTCACTTCAAGGTTCCGTTTATTGAACGAGTAGCCAGAAAGGTAAATCTGAAGGAACAGGTAGTGGATTTTCCACCGCAGCCGGTTATCACAAAGGATAACGTAACCATGCAGATTGATACTGTCGTATTCTTTCAGATCACAGATCCGAAGCTTTATACTTACGGTGTGGAGAATCCGATCATGGCAATCGAGAATCTGTCCGCAACAACCTTAAGAAATATTATCGGTGACATGGAACTGGATGAGACACTTACATCACGTGAGACGATCAATACTAAGATGAGAGCTTCTCTTGATGAAGCTACTGATCCATGGGGAATCAAGGTCAATCGTGTGGAACTGAAGAACATTATTCCTCCGGCAGCTATCCAGGATGCAATGGAGAAACAGATGAAAGCTGAGCGTGAACGTCGTGAAGCAATCCTGATCGCAGAAGGTCAGAAGAAATCTACGATCCTTGTTGCAGAAGGTAAGAAGCAATCCGCAATTCTGGATGCAGAAGCTGAGAAACAGGCAGCAATCCTCCGCGCAGAGGCTCAGAAAGAGCGTATGATCAAGGAGGCAGAAGGACAGGCTGAGGCAGTTCTGAAAGTTCAGAATGCCAATGCAGAGGGTATCCGCATGATCAGAGAGGCAGGAGCAGATGAGGCAGTTCTGACACTGAAGAGTCTGGAAGCATTTGCCAGGGCAGCAGACGGTAAGGCAACCAAGATCATTATTCCGTCGGATATTCAGGGAATCGCAGGTCTGGCAAGTTCGCTGAAAGAGATCGTCACTGATCCGAAAGCGGAGACAGACAAATAACAAAAGAGAATAAATGACATCGGGGAGAGAATTATTATGAACTTAAAAGGAAGAAACTTTCTGACACTGAAAGACTTTACACCGGAGGAGATCACATATCTTATTGATTTATCCGCAGAACTTAAAGCAAAGAAGAAAGCCGGCGAGCTTCACGAATATTACAGAGGCAAAAATATTGCACTTATTTTTGAAAAAACAAGTACAAGAACCCGTTGCTCTTTTGAGGTAGCTGCCCATGATCTTGGAATGGGAAGCACATACCTGGATCCGACAGGTTCTCAGATCGGTAAGAAAGAAAGCATTGCAGATACAGCAAGAGTTCTGGGAAGAATGTACGATGGTATCGAATATCGTGGATTTGGTCAGGAAGTCGTAGAAGAGCTTGCAAAACATGCAGGTGTTCCGGTATGGAATGGCCTTACGAACGAATATCATCCGACACAGATGATCGCTGATATGCTGACAATCCGTGAGCATTTCGGAGATTTAAAAGGACGTAAGCTTGTATACATGGGTGATGCCCGTTACAATATGGGTAATTCCCTGATGATTGCCTGCACAAAACTTGGCATGCATTTCGTAGCCTGCACAACTAAGAAATATTTCCCGAATGCAGAGTTAGTTGCTCAGTGCGAGGAATATGCAAAAGCATCCGGCGGAAGCATCACTCTGACAGAGGATGTTCAGGAAGGAACAAAGGATGCAGACGTTATCTATACAGACGTATGGGTATCCATGGGTGAGCCGGATGAGGTATGGACAGAGAGAATCCATGATCTGACACCTTATAAAGTAACAAAGGACGTTATGAAGAACGCAGGAGAGAAAGCAATCTTCCTTCACTGTCTGCCTGCATTCCATGACCTTAAGACAAAGATCGGCAAGGAAATGGGTGAGAGATTCAATCTGACAGACATGGAAGTAACAGACGAAGTATTTGAATCTGAGCAGTCCAAAGTATTTGATGAGGCAGAGAACCGTATGCATACCATCAAAGCTGTTATGGTAGCAACATTAGGAGAGCCGGAGAACAAATAATGGCACATCTGTATAATGAAGAAACAATTTCACAGGCGATAAACACAAAAATGGGCGGGCAAAACCGTCCATTTTGCAAAAGAAACAGATTCTACCAATTCATGGATCAAGCGTCTGGCAAAAGATGGTGCAGAGCATGGAACTCTGGCAGTTGCGGAATTTCAGTCTGCGGGAAGAGGGCGTTTTGACAGAAGATGGGAAGCGCCGGAGGGCAGCTCTATTATGATGACACTGCTCTTACGTCCGGAATTTTCACCGCAGTATGCGTCTATGCTGACACTGGTTATGGGAATGGCAGTGGCACAGGCAGCAGAGGAACTGGGGTTTAACGTAAGTATTAAATGGCCCAATGATATTGTGATCTCTAAGAAGAAAATCTGTGGTATCCTGACCGAGATGGGAACAAATGGTGTGAAGATCAATTATGTTCTCATCGGAGTAGGAATCAATGTAAACCTGAAAGAATTTCCGGAAGAGATGCAGGACAAAGCGACTTCACTGATTCTGGAGGGCGGTCATGAATATGACAGAAATCAGGTGATTGCACTGGTGATGAAATATTTGAGATCAACTATGAGAAATTTATCCAGACCTGTGATTTTACTCATCTGCTGGATGATTACCACAGAATCCTTGCAAATCTGAACCAGCCGGTCAGAGTGATCGATGGTGACAGAAGTTTCGAAGGAATCTGCAGGGGGATTGATGAAAAAGGTGAACTGCTTGTGGAAAGGCAGAATAAAGAAGTTGTGAAAGTCAGCGCAGGAGAGGTTTCAGTGCGTGGGCTTTACAGCTATGTATAAAGATTCTGAATAATTTCGAAAGAGGGAAACAGTAATTTATGTATCAGGACAACATTACTCTCTGCGGCGCAAGCGCCTATGAGAAGAAATTTTATTTTAATCAGGATTTCAATGCACTTCCGGATCATGTGAAGAAAGAACTTCAGATCATGTGTGTTCTTTACACAGAGGATGTAGGAGGAATCCTGACTCTGGAATTTGACGAAAACGGCAGACTTCAGTTTAAAACAGAAGCTCTGGAAGCAGATGCCCGCTACGATGAGATCGGAAGCGGACTGAAGATCAAACAGCTTCAGCAGGACAAGAAAGAACTTCTGGAATCTCTGGAAATGTATTATAAAGTATTCTTTCTCGGAGACATCCCGGAAGAAGAATTGAAGAAAACATCGGGCAGTGAGGACTGAATCCATGCAGACAAGGAATGAGCCGGTACGGGCAAGAGAACCATTCATGGAGATGCAGTGGAAAATAGGAAACGTACAGATTGATAATCCGTTTGTTCTTGCACCAATGGCAGGTGTCACAGACCTGCCATTTCGAACGCTCTGTAAAGAGCAGGGGGCCGGACTGATCTGTATGGAAATGATCAGTGCAAAAGCGATTTCTTTTCACAATAAGAACACCATTGCCTGATGGAGATTGATCCATGTGAACACCCGGTTTCCATGCAGCTTTTTGGCAGTGAACCGGATCTTATGGCAGAGGTTGCGAAATCCATTGAGGACAGAGATTTCGATATCCTGGACATCAATATGGGATGCCCTGTGCCGAAGGTTGTCAATAACGGTGAGGGATCTGCATTATTGAAGAACCCGAATCTGATTGAAGAGATCGTTCGAAAAGTATCATCTGCAATCAGTAAACCGTTGACTGTCAAGGTGCGAATCGGATTTGAGAATGAACCGGTAGATATTGTTGAAATCGCGAAACGTATTGAGGATGCGGGAGCAGCAGCACTTGCAGTGCATGGGCGCACCAGACAGCAGTACTATTCCGGCACTGCAGACTGGGATACGATCCGCAGGGTAAAAGAAGCGATTACCATTCCTGTAATTGGAAACGGAGATGTAGATTCTCCGCTGAAAGCAGAAGCACTGGTAAAACAGACCGGATGTGATGCTGTTATGGTGGGACGTGCAGTAAGGGGAAATCCCTGGTTGTTCCGCGAACTGAACCATTATTTCCGGACAGGAGAACTGTTGGAACGCCCGTCTGTAGAGGAAATACGTGAAATGATCCTGCGTCATGCCAGAAAACAGATTGAATTAAAAGGGGAATTCGTAGGAATCCGTGAGATGCGTAAACACGTTGCCTGGTATACTGCAGGCATGCGTCACAGCGCAGGGCTCAGAAGAGAGTCAAACACCATAGAAAGTTATGAAGCTCTGGAGGCGCTTTTATCAAGATTAGCATAAAAGTTAAAACCATGTGAAATGAGAAATATAAACAATAGCAAAGGCGCTCGGAATGCTTGACAATCCGGGTGCTTTTTTGTATAATACAGAAATTGTGAATATCCTAGAATAAGTCTGCCCTTTTTCAGGTATGATGTATCAGGAAGCACATAAATCCATGTAGTGATCCGGGGCGAAAAGAAACGCAGAAGACTATACCGGATGTTGAAAGGGAGTAAGGTTATTATGGAAGAAAAGAAAAACTTACTAACTTATGCAGGACTTAAAAAAATTAGAAGAAGAGCTGCATGATTTAAAGGTAGTAAAGAGAAAAGAAGTAGCAGAGAAAATTAAGGAAGCCAGAGAACAGGGCGAAACTTATCTGAGAATGCGGAATACGATGCAGCGAAAGACGAACAGAGAGACATTGAAGCACGTATCGAAGAAATCGAGAAGATCTTAAAGAATGCTGAAGTTGTTGTAGAGGACGAAGTAGATCTGGACAAGATCAGCGTTGGATGTAAGGTTAAAGTACACGATTTTGAATTCGAAGAAGACATCGAGCTGAAGATCGTAGGTTCCACAGAGGCTAACAGCCTTGAAGGCAAAATCTCCAACGAATCTCCCGTAGGAAAAGCACT
>ENA-OQJI01000256-OQJI01000256.1-human-gut-metagenome-genome-assembly--contig:-NODE-256-length-12178-cov-1.571820_pt1 | contig 12178 bp, 17 predicted proteins | sample MGYA00242602_ERZ504768 | MGnify/ENA primary metagenome ERZ504768 (study PRJEB26092, sample SAMD00036368) | human gut metagenome | host: Homo sapiens | study: EMG produced TPA metagenomics assembly of...
TGATGAAATAATGCTGACGATGGGAAAGGTTGTTTTTTACCGTGCCGCTATTAGTGCGGCAACCGGTAAGCGTTGTCAGGTAAAAGTGAATGAGGTTATTCCCCAAGAACCTTTCTGGAAAGGTCATTTGCATCTGGCAATGGCACCTACCAAGAATATGGACCGTATAGAATGGTTTGTAGAGAAAGCTACGGAAATTGGTTTCGATGAACTCAGTTTTCTGAATTGTCGGTTTTCTGAGAGAAAGGTGATTAAGACTGAGCGCATCGAGAAGATTGTTGTTTCGGCTATAAAACAATCACTCAAAGCGCGAAAACCAGTTGTTAATGAAATGGTAGACTTTGGACGGTTCATGCAACGTGAATTTGCGGGACAAAAAATTTATAGCTCATTGTTACGAAGGAGAGAAGCCTCTTCTGAAAGATGTTTTGCAACCTGGAGAAGATGCTGTGGTATTAATTGGCCCCGAGGGTGATTTCAGCCGTGAGGAAGTTGAAAAGGCTGAAGCGATGGGATTTCGTTCAATCAGTTTAGGTAAATCGCGCTTACGTACAGAAACTGCTGCTTTGGTGGCAGTACATACCATGAATTTATTTAATAGTTAATGGACGGAGATATGAAAAAGAATATATTAGGATATTGTTTACTGCTGGTTGCTGTACTGTTGGCGTCATGCAGCAAGAAGAACAATTATGAAAACGTGCTCCCCAAAGATGCTGCAATGGTTGTGTCTGTCGATCTGGTTTCGATGGCTGAAAAGAGTGGATTGAGTGGAGATGAAGGTGCTCCGGTTGTGGCACGGCTGAATGAAGCTTTGAAAAGCGGGGCTGAAGGAGCAGGTGAACTTATAGACAAGATCACGAAAGATCCTTCGGAGAGTGGCTTGGATTTAACTGAAAAGATTTATTATTTTATTGAATCTGGTGGCGTATCTACAGGTCTGGTTATAAGAGTTTCTGATCAAGATAAACTGGAAGACTTGTTGAATGCTTTGCATAACCAGCAGGTATGTGAGAAGCCTGTTGAAGCAGAGGGGTGTATGTGGACCTCTATGGGGCGTGTGCTGGTAACGTATACAGATGACGCATTCCTGGCTTTGCTTGACTTGAAAGGAGGGGAGGCAAAAGATATGCTTCATATGGCTTCAATGCTTTTGCGCCAGACTGAAAAGGATGGATTTACGGCAACTTCTGATTTTCAACAAATGAAGAATCAGAAAGGAGATATTGTTTTATTGTCTTCTTTGGATTTGCTTCCAGGAGAATACGTTACTCCACTTACTATGGGAGTTTCTGCTACACTGGATTTGAAGAATATAAAAGCGCTTTCTACGATATCTTTTGAGAAAGGGAAGATTGTGATGGATGTACAGGATATAACAACGGATAAAGTAATGACTTCATTGGTAGAAAAGCAGTTGCAAGCTACAAATCCGGTCAAAGGTACTTATCTCGATACTTTCCCTGCAAATACATTTTTCTGGATGTCTGGTAATGTAGATGGAAATAAAATCTATCAGTTGCTGTGTGAAAACCCGACTGTACGTCAGCAGTTCGAAAGCTCAATTATGCCTATCGATTTTGAGGCAATATTTGGTTCTATAAAAGGCGATGTGGCAGTGGCGGTAACTAATCCTTTGCAGAATGGTTTTATTGCTTATGCTGATGTCACGAACAGTCAGTTTCTGCAAACATTTGAAGATCTGAAGCCCTTGCTGGCGTTGACTAACGGACAAATGCAGCTGATAAACCGTGGTGCTGACAGTTATGAATTCCGTATGCGGAATGGCAGTATGATGGGACTTCGTGCAGGAAATGTCAGTTTCTGGTTTGGAGTGAAAAATAATCGCTTGTATTTTACCAATGATTATAATTTGGTAGATACTCGTGTTCCTGGACTTACTTTACGGGATTGTCCATGGGGACAAAAAGTGTCGGGAAAGCGTTGTTTTGTTGGGATGAATTTTACATCTGCTTCAGATCAGGCGAAGCAGCTTTTGGGTAATAACAGTCAATATGCTCCTGCTATAGGTGTGTTGCGCATTTTGGATTATATGACGGTAGAAACGGTAGATTATAAAACATCTCATATTGAGCTGACAACAAAAAGCAAAGATAAAAATGTACTTCAAATATTGTTAGAGGTATTTAATTAATGAAAAATGGAAACAATTGAATTACAACAAACTCTGCCGGAGGTATTTGCCGGCAGAGATAGTATCATTTCCGATGTTTGGCATCGGCAAGTTGCGTTTCAGAGGGGGAAGACTTATCTGGTAGAAGCCGTTTCGGGTACAGGTAAATCTTCCCTTTGCAGTTTTATTTATGGATATAGAAAGGACTATCAGGGCATTATCTGTTTTGACGGTGAAAATGTGAAGAATTTCTCTGTCAGCCGGTGGGTAGAAATCAGAAAACGTTCGTTGAGCATGTTGTTTCAGGAATTGCGTTTGTTCCCGGAGCTGACAGCATGGGAAAACGTACAGCTGAAGAATTCACTGACGGGACATTGCAAACGCAAGCAGATAGAAGATTGGTTCTCACGTTTAGGTATTTCAGACAAATGGGACCAGCAGATTGGAAAGATGTCTTTTGGACAGCAGCAGCGTGTTGCTTTTGTTCGTGCTTTGTGCCAGCCTTTTGATTTTATTTTTTAGATGAACCGGTCAGTCATTTGGATGATGGCAATGGGAAGATTATGGCAGATATCTTGCATGAGGAAGCTGAAAAGCAGGGAGCAGGTATAATAGTAACGTCTATCGGAAAACATATTCCGTTGAATTATGACAGGGTACTTTCTTTGTAAATACAGATATTATGATTTGGAAGTTATTAAGACAGCATATTAGTGTGTCGCAGCTTGCAGGATTTTTTCCTGGCTAATTTATTTGGTATGATTATCGTCTTGCTGGGAGTTCAGTTTTATCGGGATGTATTACCTATATTTACTCAGGGCGATAGCTTTATAAAAAAAGATTTTGTAATTCTCAGCAAGAAAGTTAGTACGTTGGGAACTCTTGTTGGAAAAAGTAATACATTTTCTGCGGGTGATATTGCGGAAATAAAGGAGCAGCCGTTTACTAAGAGTGTAGGTGGATTCCTTCCGTCGCAATTTAAGGTATCTGCTGGCATGGGAATGCAAGGAATACGTATGTCGACTGATATGTTTTTTGAGTCGGTTCCAGATGAATTTGTTGATGTGAAGTTAGATAAATGGAGTTTTAATCCGGCATCGGATATTGTTCCAATCATTATTCCACGTAATTATCTGAATTTGTATAATTTCGGTTTTGCACAAAGCCGTAACCTTCCTCAGCTTTCGGAAGGAGTAATGGGCATGGTGAATCTGGACATCCGGATAATGGGGAATGGGCAAGTGAAGCAGATGAAAGGGAATATTGTCGGCTTTTCAAACAGACTCAATACTATTTTGGTTCCCGAATCATTTATGAATTGGGCAAATGAAGCCTATGGCGCAGGAGAAAAAGCTGAGCCTTCGAGACTGATTGTAGAAGTTAACAATCCGGCAGATGAACGGATTGCTAAGTTTTTCCAACAGAAAGGGTATGAAACAGAAGGTAACGGTTTGGATGCCGGTAAGGCAACTTGGTTCTTGAAAATCGTTATCGGTATTGTATTGTCTGTTGGTTTGCTAATCAGTGTGCTTTCATTCTATATTTTGATATTAAGTATATATCTGTTGCTGCAGAAGAATTCTACAAAACTCGAAAATTTACTATTGATAGGTTATAGTCCTGCCCGGGTAGCACGTCCGTATCAGTTGCTTACTGTTATTCTTAATTTGGCAGTATTGTTACTGAGCTGTGTTGTTGTTATGTCTGTAAGATCTCTATATCTTGATACAATAATGAATCTTTATCCGGGTGCAGGAGGGGGAAGTATGATTCTTTCTCTGGTTGCCGGATGTATTATTTTTATAGGAGTGTCTGTACTGAATATTGTGATTATACGTCGTAAAATAAATGCTATCTGGTTGCGGAAATAAAAAGGCTAATGAATATGATACAACAAATAGAATTTTCTTTAAAACCTCGTCGAAGAGGTTTCCATTTGATTACAGAGGAAGTGATGTCGCACTTATCTGCGTTGCCTGCAACCGGACTGGTAAATCTTTTTGTGAAACATACTAGTTGTGCACTCAGTATTAATGAAAATTATGATCCTTCAGTGCGTAGTGATATGGAACAGATTTATAATCGTTTAGTTCGTGAAAATGAAAGTTATTATCAGCATACAGATGAGGGAAGTGACGACATGCCCAGTCATGCAAAATGTAGCTTGACTGGAGTTTCGCTTACTATTCCTGTTACTGGAGGGAAACTGAATCTGGGAACTTGGCAGGGTATTTATCTTTGTGAGTTTCGTGATTATGGCGGTCCTCGTCGGATTGTAGCTACAATTATGGGATAGGAGTGTTCGGATATAGTTCGTTTGTTTACTAATTATCGGGAAACAAAGAAAAATTTATTGGTATGCCTGTGTGTGAATAAATGTTTATAGATGTCTTATACTGTAAAATGATATGTTCAAAAACGCTTGATTTGTGTCAGGAAACATAGTTTTACGGCTAAAAAATGTTACATAGGAGTACACTGTTGGCAGATTATTGTATAAATTTGCCATACCAAATAGTTAAACATTAAACTATTTTGATAAAGACTAAAAAGTAGATTTTTCAGGACTATTAAAAGAACTTTTAATTATACAATAAAAGATTAAGCTTATGTCAAAAATCGTTGGACACATTTCGCAGGTAATCGGTCCGGTTGTCGATGTTCGGTTTAAATTCGACGGTGTGGATGCAGAACATGCTTTGCCGAAAATTCACGATGCTATGACCATTAAAAGACATGATGGTCGTATCTTGGTAGTGGAGGTTCAGCAACATATCGGTGAAGATACTGTGCGTACCGTTGCGATGGACAGTACAGACGGGTTGCAGCGCGGAATGGAAGTCATGCTTACCGGACAGGCTATTACAATGCCTGTTGGTCCTCAAATTAAAGGACGAGTAATGAACGTAGTCGGTGAAACGATAGACGGTATGAAGGAACTGGATAAGACAGGAGGTTTTCCTATCCACCGCGAACCGCCTAAATTTGAAGATCTGGCTACTACGCAGGAAGTCCTTTTTACGGGTATTAAGGTTATCGACCTTTTGGAACCTTATCTGAAAGGAGGTAAAATTGGATTGTTTGGTGGTGCGGGAGTTGGAAAAACCGTGCTTATCAAAGAGTTGATTAACAATATTGCCAAAAAGCACAACGGTTTCTCAGTCTTTGCCGGTGTAGGAGAACGTACTCGTGAGGGTAACGACCTGCTTCGTGAAATGATTGATCTGGAGTTATCCGCTACGGCGATGAGTTTCTGAAGAGCATGGAAGAAGGAAACTGGGACTTGTCGAAAGTAGATTATTCTGAAGTAGAGAAATCGCAGGTTGCAATGGTGTTCGGACAGATGAATGACCTCCTGGCGCACGTCAGTCTGTTGCATTTGTCTGGATTGACACTTGCAGAATCTTTCCGTGACCGCCAGACTGGTGAGAATGGTCCACGTGATATTCTTTTTCTTTATTGACAATATATTCCGTTTTACTCAGGCTGGTTCTGAGGTTTCAGCTTTGCTTGGACGTATGCCGTCGGCCGTAGGTTATCAGCCTACACTGGCTACAGAAATGGGACAGATGCAGGAACGAATCACTTCTACCAAGAATGGTTCTATTACTTCTGTTCAGGCTGTATATGTTCCTGCCGATGACTTGACCGACCCTGCTCCGGCTACTACCTTTACGCACTTGGATGCTACTACTGTATTGAGCCGTAAGATTACAGAGCTGGGAATATATCCGGCAGTAGATCCGTTGGAATCGACTTCTCGTATTCTGGATCCGTTAATTGTCGGTAAAGACCATTACGAAACAGCTCAGCGTGTAAAGCAGATTCTTCAGCGTAATAAGGAGTTGCAGGATATTATTTCTATTTTGGGTATGGATGAACTTTCGGATGAAGATCGTCTGACTGTGAACCGTGCTCGTCGAGTACAGCGATTCCTTTCTCAACCGTTTGCCGTAGCCGAACAGTTTACAGGAGTTCCGGGAGTTATGGTTTCTATAGAAGATACTATCAAGGGATTCAAGATGATTCTGGACGGTGAGGTTGACTATCTGCCTGAACAGGCCTTCCTGAATGTAGGTACGATAGAAGACGCAATCGAGAAAGGAAAGAAATTGCTTGAAGCTGCCAAAGGGTAAAGAAAACTCAACGAATTATGAAGGAAATGCATTTAGTTATCGTTTCACCCGAACGCATGTTGTTCGACGGAAAAGTTTCGCAAGTAACTCTTCCGGGAGAAATGGGGGAATTTCAGGTGTTGACAAATCATGCACCTATTATTTCTTCACTTGTAGCGGGTAAAATAAGTTATACGTCAGGGGCAGAAACTCAGTCATTACAAATTGCAGGAGGATTTGCCGACATAAACAATAATCAGATTTCAGTCTGTGTAGAACTTTGAGAAAAGTAATACAGGCGTAGAACTTAAACGTTTTTGGTAGTTTTTTAGAAAAACTGCACTATACTATGTTTTTGTTAACCATCAGAAAAAAGTTTATCAGAGAGTTGACTCTAATTGGGGTCGTGTTAACGGCTTTAGTAGCTGTAGTGTATCATATGTTCATACCAGACAGGTATTTTCTATGGTTCCCTTCAATCCCGATATTCTTTTATCTGTTTGGCTTATTTTACATAGCTATGTTTTCGTTCTACTATCGTATGGGACTGGAAAAACTGGTAATGTGTTATTTGTCATGCAAAGTTTTGAAATTTATCTTAAGTGCCTTGGTACTGATAGCATATGCTTTCTTTATCGGACATGAAGTTGTTGCTTTTATGTTGACTTATGTATTTTTCTTCTTTGCATTTCTGATATTTGAAACTCGCTTTTTCCTTTGGTTTGAAATGAAACTGAAAAATAGTAAAAAGGTAAACAATGAAAAAAATACGGTACATAGCACTGTTTCTGCTTCTGTTGATGGGAACAACAGGAATGTTGATGGCGCAAAATGCTGATTCAACGGCGGTAGCTGCTTCTTCCGAACAGAACCAGACGGAAGATATAAGTGTTAACGAACTGGTTTTCGGACATATCGGCGATGCTTATGAATGGCATATTGCTACATTGGGCAATACTGTTGTCAGTATTCCGTTGCCGGTTATCGTACATAGCAGTACGGGATGGCATGTTTTCTCTTCTTCTCGTCTGGAAGAAGGAGAATATGAAGGACTGTATATAGCACGTGGCGGAGCATACGATGGAAAGATCGTAGAACGCAATGAAGCTGGTGAGGAAGTTCGTCCGTTGGACATTTCTATTACTAAAAATGTAATGGGATTATTTATCAACAGTGCAGTTTTGCTTGTCATCATGATGAGTTGTGTGCGTTGGTACAAGAAACATCCGGTAGAGCAAGGAGCTCCCAAAGGAGGAGTTGGGATGATAGAAGCACTTGTTCTAATGATATATGATGATGTCATAAAAGGATGTATCGGTGAAGACTATAAACGTTATGCACCTTACTTGCTGACAGCATTTTTCTTTGTACTGGTAAATAACCTGATGGGATTGATCCCTATCTTCCCAGGTGGAGCAAATGTTACAGGTAATATTGCCATAACGCTTGTGCTGGCAGTTATAACATTTTTGTTTACCAATATTTTTGGTACAAAGGAGTATTGGAAAGAAATATTTTGGCCGGATGTTCCCACTTGGTTGAAGGCTCCGGTTCCGATGATGCCTTTGATTGAATTCTTTGGTATCTTTACAAAACCGTTTGCACTGATGATTCGTCTTTTTGCCAATATTATGGCTGGACATGCTGCTATTTTAAGTTTGATAGCAATCATCTTTATTACCGTAAAGGTAGGACCTGTCATTAATGGTTCTATGACGGTAGTTGCCGTAGCATTCGGTATTTTTATGGATGCATTGGAAATTCTGGTTGCATTCATCCAGGCGTATGTGTTTACGATGCTGTCGGCAGTCTTTATCGGATTGTCGCGTGTAAAAGGACACGAAGCCTGATTATAGAATAAAAAAGTAAATAAAAGTATAACCATTTAAATTTTGAAGATTATGTTATTGTCAGTTTTATTGCAGGCTGCTGCAGGAGTTGGTATTAGTAAATTAGGTGCTGCTATTGGTGCAGGTATTGCTGTATTGGGTGCAGGTATTGGTATTGGTAAAATTGGTAGCTCGGCTATGGAAGGTATTGCTCGTCAGCCGGAAGCTTCAGGTGACCTGCGTATGAACATGATTATTGCAGCTGCTTGGTAGAAGGTGTCGCCTTGATTGCCATCGTAGTTTGTTTATTGACATTATTCTTATAATAATATTAGCCTATGGGATTATTAACTCCGGATCCGGGGCTACTGTTTTGGATGATTATCGTTTTTGGAGTCGTATTTTTTTATTCTTGCCAAATACGGCTTCCCGGTAATCATCAAAATGGTAGAGGACCGGAAAGCATATATTGATAACTCGCTGAAAGCTGCGCGTGAGGCTAATGAGCAATTAGCAAATGTGAAGGCCGAAGGAGAAAAAAATCCTTGCTCAGGCACACGAAGAACAGGCTCGTATTCTAGCCGAAGCTGCTGCTACACGCGATCGCATCATAAAGGATGCTCAGAACCGTGCTATCAGTGAAGGAGATCGTTTGATGATTGAAATCAAAAAACAGATTGAAACTGAAAAAGAAAGTGCGATTCGTGACATACGCCGTCAGGTAGCGGTACTTTCTGTCGGTATTGCAGAAAAGATTATGCGTAATAAACTTGCAGATGCCAAGGAACAGGAAGAGCTTATTGACCGTATGCTTGACGAAATGATAGAATCTTCTAAAAAAATAACATACCATGAATACAGGAGTTGTTTCTATGCGCTATGCTAAAGCTTTATTAGCTTATGCTAAGGCGCAAAAAGTAGAAGATCGGGTCTATGAAGAAGTAAAAACACTTGCCGGACATTATGTAAGTCTTCCCGATTTACGCCGTGCGATAGAAAATCCAGTGCTCGACATGCAGAGTAAATGTGATTTGTTGCGTGAGGCTTCGGGAGGAAAGGATGTCAGTCAGGAATTGATGCGCTTCTTCAATCTGGTACTCGATGAAAGAAGAGAAAAATTCTTGCAATTCATGTTGTGGTCGTATATTGACTTGTATCGCGAAGATAAAAATATCCTTGTTGGCAAACTTACTACAGCTATAGAATCCAAACGCTTGGAAGAGCATTTGGTGGATTTGGTAGGAAGCCGTACTCAGGGAAAGGTAGAAATGGAACACATATCGATCCTGAGTTGATTGGAGGATATATCATTGAGCTGGAAGGTTATCGTCTTGATGCGAGTGTTGCTAATCAGCTGAAACGCATAAAGCAACAGTTTATTGCGAGAAACAGAAGAATTGTTTAAATAAGTGAAGAGGACAAATCCTGCTTTATTTATCATTTTAATTAAAAAATTATGCCAGAAAATACAATAAAACCCAGCGAAGTATCAGAAGTACTGCTGCGTCAGTTGCAAGGTATCGACAACTCACTGAAGTTCGACGAGGTGGGAACGGTATTGCAAGTCAGCGATGGTGTGGCACGTATTTACGGCTTGCGCAATGCAGAAGCTAATGAACTTTTGCAGTTTGAAAACGGTATCATGGGTACTGTTATGAATCTGGAAGAGGACAATGTGGGAGCGGTGCTTCTAGGTCCTACAGACCAGATTAAGGAGGGGATGATTGTAAAGCGTACCAAACGTATCGCATCTATCAATGTAGGTGAGAGCATGTTGGGACGTGTTATAGACCCTCTGGGTGTACCTCTTGACGGACGCGGTGAGATAGGGGGCGAATTGTTTGAAATGCCTTTGGAACGTAAGGCACCGGGAGTAATCTTCCGTCAGCCTGTAACAGAGCCTTTACAGACAGGTTTGAAAGCTATTGATGCGATGATTCCTATCGGACGCGGACAGCGTGAGTTGATTATCGGTGACCGTCAGACTGGAAAAACCGCTATTGCCATCGATACAATTATCAACCAGCGTGCCAATTATGAAGCAGGAAATCCGGTATACTGTATCTATGTAGCCGTAGGACAGAAAGGTTCTACTGTTGCCAGCCTTGTAAATGCATTGCGTGAAAAGGGAGCAATGGATTATACCGTAGTTGTTGCTGCAACAGCTTCCGATCCTGCTGCCATGCAGTATTTTGCACCATTTGCGGGAGCTGCTATCGGAGAATATTTCCGTGATACCGGTCGTCATGCTTTGGTTGTATACGATGACCTTTCAAAACAGGCTGTTGCATACCGCGAAGTTTCTTTGATTCTTCGTCGTCCGTCTGGACGTGAAGCATATCCGGGTGATATCTTCTATCTGCACTCTCGTTTGCTGGAGCGTGCTGCAAAAATTATCAGCCAGCAGGAAGTTGCCGAACAGATGAACGACCTTCCTCCTAGCTTGAAGGGAAAGGTTAAAGCCGGAGGTTCACTTACAGCGTTGCCTATCATCGAAACACAGGCAGGAGACGTTTCCGCTTATATCCCGACAAACGTAATTTCTATTACCGACGGACAGATATTCTTGGAAACCGACTTGTTCAACCAGGGATTCCGTCCTGCAATTGAACGTTGGTATTTCGGGTATCTCGTGTGAGGTGGTAGTGCACAGATCAAGAGTATGAAGAAGGTTGCCGGAACATTAAAGATTGACCAGGCACAGTACCGTGAACTGGAAGCTTTCTCAAAATTCAGCAGCGATATGGACCCGGTAACTGCAATGGCTATTGACCGTGGACGTAAAAACAACCAGTTGCTTATCCAGCCTCAGTATTCACCTATGCCGGTTGGTGAGCAGATTGCCATCCTGTATTGTGGTACTCACAGCTTGATGCGTGATATTCCTATCAGCAAGGTACGTGCGTTCCAGGATACGTTCCTGACCAATATGCGTGCTAATCATCAGGCTGATGTACTCGATGTACTGGCAAGCGGTAAGATTAACGATGAAGTAACAGCATTGATTGAAAAAGTTGCGGCAGAAACAGCCGGACAATATAAAGAAAGATAATCGTCATGGCATCACTGAAAGAAGTAAAAGGAAGAATAAACTCCATAAATGGAACGCTGAAAATTACGTCGGCGATGAAAATGGTTGCCTCTTCGAAGCTGCATAAAGCTCAGGAGGCAATAGAGAACATGCTTCCTTACGAACGAAGACTGCATCACATGCTTACTAACTTTCTGAGCTCGGAGCTTAGTGTGGAGTCACCTTTCGTCGTGAAACGTGATGTGAAGAAGATTGCCATTGTTGTATTTGCATCGAACAGTAGCTTATGCGGCGGCTTTAATGCCAATGTTATCCGTCACTTGTCTGGAATGATAGAAGAATATGTCCAGCAGGTAGGGAAAGATAATATCTTAGTCTATCCGATAGGGCGTAAAGTTGCCGATGCAGTAAAGAAGTTAGGTCTGACTCCGATGGGAGACTATCAGCATATGAGCGGGAAGCCTAATTACAAAGAAGCTTCCGATTTGGCTTCCGAACTGATGGAGCGCTTCCTCAACGATGAAATACAGCAAGTAGAAATGTTGTACAATCATTTTAAATCGACGTCTACCCAGATTCTGACACGTGAAACGTACCTGCCTATCAATTTCTCTCAGGCATCTGCTACAGATGAAGAAGATAAGGGTAAGCAAGTCGATTACATTGTAGAACCGTCAGCAGAAAAGGTGATGCAGGAATTGTTGCCCAAAGTATTGCGTATGAAGATGTATACGGCATTGCTTGATTCGAATGCGGCAGAACATGCTGCCCGTACGATGGCAATGCAGATTGCAACCGATAATGCAAATGAGTTGATTCAGGATCTTACGCTGATATACAATAAGAGTCGTCAGCAAGCCATTACCAACGAATTGCTCGATATTATCGGCGGTACGATGGCGTAACGGTCAAAGCATAAATAGGGATATTCAGTAAATGTCCCTAAAACGTAAGATGCATATAAAGTCGATAGAGTATAATCACTTTATATGCCATTATTATTGCCCTTTTTCTGTGTTTTTTCATATAATCCTATCTGTTGGACATGATGTTCCGGAAGAAGTCTGAT
>ENA-OQJI01000257-OQJI01000257.1-human-gut-metagenome-genome-assembly--contig:-NODE-257-length-12174-cov-0.862787_pt1 | contig 12174 bp, 22 predicted proteins | sample MGYA00242602_ERZ504768 | MGnify/ENA primary metagenome ERZ504768 (study PRJEB26092, sample SAMD00036368) | human gut metagenome | host: Homo sapiens | study: EMG produced TPA metagenomics assembly of...
TTCACATATTATTTATATATATAATATTGTATTTTGTTCCTGTTCTTTTTCCCTAATGTTTTATGGTATCAATTTTTTGCGTCCGGCTTCCGGCTGCTTTTTGTATTTGGTATCAAAAGGTCGTTCTGCAGGGTGTGCCAGGAATGATAATTCGGTATCATTTCATCATGCCATGTTTGCCCATCAGTGCCGGAACTCCGAAAAGTACGGTATCAATTTCTTTCCAGACTATAAAACAAAGACCGAGAGTTTTACCTCCCGGTCTTTGTTAATAGAAATCTCTCTTTTTAATATTCATCATTTGTGATAAATATTTCTACTCTCCTATTTTTAGCACGTCCAGCTTCACTTGTATTGTCTGCAATGGGTTCGCTATATCCTTTTCCATCTTCTGTTATGTTGTTTGTTTCTATACCAGCGGTTCTAAGGTAATTTCCTACTGCTGCTGCTCTATTTTTAGAAAGTATGATATTGTATTGTTTTTCTCCTATATTGTCAGTATGCCCAATTATTTTAATCTTAGTATTGGGTATTTCACTAATGATATTACATAAGTCAGAAAGCATTTTTTGAGCTTCTTCATTTAATTCATATGAATCAAATTTGAATAGGATTTCACTTTGAGCTGTTGCTTTAAACTGTTCTTTTCCATTTTTATCTTTATAGCTGGAGATTGATAAGCCATCAATAGCTTTTAGTTTATTTCTTCTAGCTTCTATCTTTTCTTGGATAGCTTTATCTCTTTCCTCTTTAACTAATTTTGCACTTCCACCAACTATTGAAGCGGTTGAATAGTTACTATTATTTTCTATCATGTCTTTTTCTTTGTCGCTTAGTTCAGCGTTACTGAAAGTTATCATATGCGTTGAAGTACATGCGGTAAAAAATGTAACAACGAAGGCTGCTAGTATAATTATTTTCTTTTTCATGATTATCTTATTGCTATAATAGGTCTGATTTTAAATGAATTTCTTTTGCTTGTACTGGTTGCTTTTCCTTTTGTTAATGAAGAAATTAGTGCAAACACTTTAGGAGTATCTTTTCCTGCTCCATCTTCTGTAGAACTCCAGTACCAACCATCAAAGTGCGTTCCTCCAATGATTGAGAAAGAAGAATATACCTTTTCAAGATTATTAGAGATTGCTTTGTTTTGTGCGATAGAGCCAATAAACCAACCTGTAACACCTTTTGGTGCGTATTCTATAGCTTTTTGAGCTGCTGGATAAGCTAAACTATCTTTTATAGCAAAGTTCATTATTGCGGCAGTATTAGCTGCTCCATCAAAGCTGTTTTCATCTTCCGAAACATTAGCTATATCCTCGTCTGTATCTATTAAAGGATTTTCTTCTAAATCTTCTAATGAAACGGCATAAGCGGTTTCTTTTATATCAGGATTATTCCCATCATTACACCAAAATACAACTCCAATGGCTTCTTTTTCATTGGGTGAAAAAAGTGAGGGATGCACTATACTTCCATCACTACATAAGATACTACCCGGCTGTAATGATGTGTCTATAATATCTTCGTGTTTTGTACATGATGATATTACCCCTATAATGGATAATAGAATTATATATATTTTTTTCATACTTAATTATTTATTGGAAATTTGACACCTACTAATAATCCATTTCGGAAATGGTCACGTGTCCAAAAGACAAAATCATTTTTTTGCATTACAAAGACTTGCATTCCATTTCTAAATGAATAGCTATATTCTAAACCTATATCAATGGAAGCCTGAAACCCTTTTCTGTTAGCTCCTAAATCTGCTCCAAACCGCCATCTTAAATTACTGTTTTTGCCTCGTGAGATTGTAGGTTTATATGCTGCACCTATGCCGAATGTTTTATAGCTCCAGAAACTATCAGAGCATACCTTATTACATACCGGGCATTTATCATATGCTGTAGCTAAATCAATATATAGTTCATAAGCATTGTGATATTTACCTTCAAACTCCAGCCCTACAACTGCATTGACGGTATTTTTCCATTGCCAACCTCCTGAAATATTAAAAAACTTATCACCATCACCAGCCATTGACTTTAGGGAAAAAATAAGGTGATAACAAGAAATGCTATTCTTTTCATAATCGTAAAATTTTATTCAGTAAAAGCATCTGCATGAAGAATGTCTGCATAATCAATTCTTAATGTTATAGTACGTCCTGAAATCTGTTTTTCAGATATTTCTATGGTAAGAACTTTTTCGTCTGGGAAAGTAAATTTTTCAAAGACAAAAATATTTCGATAGTTCTTCTTGAAAACAAGATTCTTATTAACTTGCATCAATGGAAGTATTTCTATAGATTGAAAATTAGTAGCCTTTGTTTGTTTTTTATCTTCTATTTTGAAGCGTATTTGGTCTATATCATATCGTATTTTTGTTTTATTAATCATAGAAATATCAATAAAGAAATACTTATCTAATGTGTAGATATTGTTTAGTACAATTTTCATTAGGTTACTTTTACTGGAAACATCATAGAATTTATTTTTTGAAATAAACATTCTATGTGCGTAATCATACATTTGTGCTTTGGTTAAGTTCACTTCTGGATTCATATAGCTACGTAAATCAGCATAAGGGATATTAAAGCGAGTGTATGCTTTTGCTAAATCGCTACTATATACTAGCATATATTGTACGAAAAATCTTTCTGTAACAATGGTGATAACTCCACTAGCTCCTTCTTTTGTGGGCTTTATTCTAAGAGAGTTACCAGTAGGAATATCGCCAACAATATCATTGACTGATATATCAACATATTTTATATCTTCCATAGCTATAAAATGCGTTGAAACATCTTTGTTGACGTATATAACCTTTAGTTCTTCTGGGTTTTCACCTGCAAGCTCGATGTTTTCTCCAATAGGGGTGTTCTGTGCATTTCCTGTAATAACAGAAACCATTGTGCATAATGCAATAAAAAATCTTTCTCATATTATTGTTCTTTATCTTTGTTGTTTACTAAAAAAACTTGTGTGTTATATTTTAATTTGGCTTTGTTTTTTTTGATGTTTTTGGAAAGAGCTTGGGTTGTACTACGGTAAGCATCTTGTAAAGCACCTAAAGCGAATTGTTCTACTCCTTCTGATTGGCTGTTCATTTGTATAGTTTTGGCTTCCTATTTGCGCTCCAACATCTTTACTCAAATCTCTAAAAGCTGATGAAGGAACAAAGAAACCTTCTTGTCCGTCATTATCATATACAGATAAATCTACTTTCATTTGTCTGCCATCAACCATTATAGAGGAAATATTAATGTGTACTCTTTGAGCTTTAAAGCCAGATACATTCCCATATAGGTAAGTGCCTTTAGTTAAAAGAGCGTCATTAATCATTATATCATCTAGAAGCCGTATGCGTACTCGGCTACCATCTGTTACTTTTAAAGTTTCATCTAATATAGCTGTGATTAGTGAAGTTTTTTTGTTCTTTCCCTACAGTATTAAAATATACTTCTGCGGGATTTTTCGCTTTTACAACTTCTATAGCCTTTTCTTTTGGCTTTTCATCTTGTTTTTTTTGAGGTGTTCTAGGACGTGGATTTTGTAATGAATCTATATAAGCCATTTGCATTTTAAAAAGCTCCATTTCTTCTTGCATCTTGGATTTTTCAGGAGCTTTCCTAGTTTCTGTTTGACTTGATTCATCTATAGTAGGAAATCCTTTTATTTGTTGTTCCAATTCCTTTTCTCGGATTCTAGAAGCTTGATTTAAACTGTCAATTTGCCTTATTTCATCATTGGAGTAAAGAGAACCAGAACTTTCAATTTCGCTAACTTCTTCTTCTTTATCTATGGTTTGTATTGATGAATAATCAGAAGATTTATTGAAAGCTCCTTTGAGTGATTCAAATTTACTTTTTATCTCTCTTTTTTCTAAATTAGCATCAGGAATATCAAGATTTAATTCTTCCGTTTCTACTAATGTAGTTTCTTCTGCTGGGGCAGAGTTTATCATATCCTTAACTAGCCATCCTATCCCTAGAATAAAAGGTAGGATGAGTATCGGAATGATGTACTTAGGCTTTTTAATATCAATCTGTTTCATACGCTATTTATTTAATTTATTGTATAAATTTTTTATTCGTATAGTGTCTTCTGGAGTTAATTTCCCTTTTTTTCTTAGCTCATTAATTTCATTTTGCATTTTAATCACTTCTAACAAGTCGTGAACTCCTACTTGTTTTTTTTGTAGGGTACTATCAATGTTAATTTGTACTTTGCTTTTTTCTTCGTTGAAAACTTGCATTGGCTTTCTTTCTGGACGCATTACTAATGATAGAATTGTGACGAAAGAAAGGAATGAAATCGTAATTCCAAACATAGCTTTACGGTGTATATCAGCCCACGCCAATAAGCGTTCACAAGCGTTATTAACTCCGAACTTTTGAAATATTTTAGTAAGAAGAACAACTGTAGCTTGCTCGGCTTTAGTCTTGATACTTTCTTTTCTATCATTCTTTTTATGTTTAAACAGTTTCATTAGAAATTCTTTTTTACTTTATAATCTAGGTCTTTGTTTAGTATCGTTTTCCAATCTGTGATAATAAGTCCATGAGGATTATTTTCAGTACGTGGAATTTGTCTTAATTTCCCTGTAGTTACAAGTTGCCTTTTTAGAATAGAGGTTTCTCGCTCTATACGTTGGATGCCATAGTACTCAAAAGATAGGTTGTTCATGTCCACCTTGATACTATCTGTCATAATTGTTACTGTTGCAGAACTCGCTAATATGGTGTTGAAATATCCTTTTTTCTTTTAAATTATTATATTGTTTTATCCGCTATCATCAATTAGATACATGGCTTTTTCCATGTTGTATTTTATAAATTCATCGTCTGGTGGTAATGTGAAAAATAAAGTGTGGAATAGATTTATGTGGCTCTTACATTCGACTTCCAAGTTGACTTCTGTACCAGTTTGTTTTACTAGTACAGGGACATCATTATCCAAAACATATATTTTTTTTCTTTCAGCTTTTACTAAAGAGAAACAAAAGGCTAGTACCATACCTGAAATAACTATACTAGTTGCAAAACAGCCAATGGATAAAATTCCGGCTAATTTGATTTTATTTTCTAAGTTTTTAATAATCATGATTATGTGAATTTAAAATTTAATGAATCTTTTTACATAGCTGCACTGGCTCCACCTGTAGCCGGAGCTGCTACAGCTTTGGTTGCGATGGCTGCTCCTCCAACCATGCCTCCTACTGCTTGCCCTACTCCAGTTGTACTTACAATCCATGTAGAAACAAAAGGTATTGTAAGCATGGCAAATGCTCCAAGTAATGCTGTAAGAAGGAAGCTATTGACACCTCCAGAGGTCATTCCGACATACATGACAAATGCAGCTTCATTTCTAAGCGCATATTCTAAAATTTCAATTTCTCTTTCTATCCCATATTGCATTACTACTAAAGAAATTGATAATACTATATATGCAATACATGAATATAAACTAACACTGACAAAACGAGCTATCCATTGTATATAAGCATCCCGAAATGCAGGTAAAACAGAGAATGCAAAAGCTAGTGGACCAAGAATAACTAATATTCCTGTGAATATGATTTGTAGGAAAAGACAAAATAGGTACATACTTGCCAAAAAGTAACGACAATAAATTCAATGATATTAAACATTATCATTTTAACCTTAGCGACTACATATACATATAATCCAGCTATCTTGTCTCCAATAGCTGAGAAGTCTATACTAAAATCATACCATTTCTTATCCTTAACTTCATTTTCGGCTCTTTCAACTTCTAATGAAGTATGTAATAACTCTACTGCTACGCTATCAATGAGTGCATATCTATTACGAGAAAGTAATTCTACTTCTTCTATCTGATTCGTAAACATAGCCTTGCTTCGTGCTGTTAATAACTCTCCGGGATAACTGATTAGATTAATAAAGGGAATCCAGAACATAAGAACCAATCCCAGTGCGAATGGACGCAATAACGGGATAATCTCTAATTTTTTATCTCCACTCATCATTTTGAAGCTTTCTACTCCAAAATATAACAACATAAAGATTGCTGCCAATGCTTGTGCATCCGCAATAAATTCTCCGAATAGAACAGTTGTTTTATCTCTTAGTCCATCAAATAATTCAAATAAGAATTTATCTATTAACTCATTCATGGCTCATTATTGTTTTATTTATATTATTCAATCTTGTTATTAATGAAAGAACCTCTATTAGTTCTTTATCAAAATCTAAATAGGCTTCCCTTTTTTTAGAGTTACTCATATGTGAATCATGGATTATATCTATGTTCTTTTTTATTCTAGTAACTTCATCAGTTATAACTTCAACATGTTCTTTATTACCGCCATTAGAAGAAATATTCGACAAGTTTTTTATTTATATCATTAAGAATATCATTTCTACGATTTTTAGTTAAAGTATATTGATAATCAATTTCTTTATCTCCAAATTTGAAGAGTTCCTGTCTATATATGGTATCAACATTATACCCTTCTTTTTCTGTTTCTGATTTATTGTACTCTACGGCTGCCATCATGGGAATTTCTTGTAACTGGAAATTACGTCTATCTTCCTTCCCGTATTTGTCGTGTAACCCTAAGCCCGGCAAAGGAATTTTAATACCCAAAACCTTTTTATACCATATCCAGTAATGATACCATTCTGGTTGTAGTCGTACTCTATCCATAAATTCCATATTATTAAGCACGCTCCATTTCCCTTTATCCTTTACAGGCATTTGGGAATAGGTATTAGAAGTACCAATAATCAACATTAGGGAAAAAAATAAAAGCACTCTTTTCATATTATCTTTTAGGTTTTACTTTATAATTCTGTAATAAATCATCAACTAATTTTGAACGATTATCTTTGTATTTAAATACCCCCGGAGCTAATGTTTGTAATACTCCATTTCTTTTTGCTGTTTTCATCTGTCGGCATACAGCGTATGCTATACCTCTCATGTTTCTTAGTTCATTAATAACATACTTAAGCAAGTCTATTCTTTGCTTATTATCCATAAGGTTTACATCTGTCCCGACAATAGCGACCTGATAAATGTATTGTGTCAAATCCGCAGTGCGATTTACTAATTCTAGCTCTGTTTTTGCTGACACCAATAATAAAGCCGGGTCACCTACAGCAAGTTCAACCATTTGTTTTTGATATTTACCAATATCTGCTGCAATATCAGTGCAGTAGATAATATCTTTTCCTGTTTTTATGATGGCTTCTACAGATTTTAGGCTATTATAAAATTTGCTTTGGAAAAATTCAATCTGAACCATTTTTTCACTGATTTGTTTTTGTATAAGGCTTATTTGAGCTTCATTCTCTTTCACTTTAGAGAAAGAAGTATGTTGCACCTTATGATTAGCTATAAGTGTTTCCATACAGGTTATATCCAAGACTGCCTTTTGCGAATATGCAACTTGGGTTAAAGTAGATGCTACCACTAAAATAAATAGGATTTTCTTCATGATATTATCTTTAACGGTTTGTAATCCATTTGTATTTATCTAGGATATACTTATATAATGGTTGTTCCCCTATGATGTTAAGTATATCTTTTAGGCTTCCATCATCGGAGTGATACCCTAGTACCTTATTGACTTGTAAAACCCAATCCATATTTTTTAATTTGGAAGATTTTAGGTCTATTATAAAATTATCCAATCCTGTTTGGAAACTACCATAAATGATATGATAATATCCAACAGCATCTTTTTCAATTCGTTCTGTAGTAAATGTGAAATATTCGTGTAGAGAAACCTCTACTCCAAATACATTTCCATAATTTCCTCTTTTTTATAAATACTTCATTAAACCGATTACGGTTTTCTTTATTGGGAAGTTGATTTATGGTAAATATTTGCTTTTGATTTACTTCCGTTAGGGATAAAAGATTTGCTATTTCTTGATATTTGTCTATAAATTTACTTTGGTCTAATAGGCATATAATATCGGAGTTGCTGATTATAGTAGTTTTTGACTACAGGATTACTAATTATGTCCTCCAGTTCTTGAGTAACAACCATTGCCATACCCCAAAATTTACGAACTGTTTTATACAAATAGAGTATATAGCCAGCCATCATAGGGCTAGCTATGGCTTTCCATGCTTCTTCAATTATTAATGCCTTTCTGTTCTTTTTTAATCTCATTTTTTGAATAAAAACGTCCATAATAATTAAGGTTACTATTGGAAATAATTCAGGGTCATCTTTAATTGCATCAATTTCAAAAACTATAAAGGGTTCTTCAAAAAGGGAAGTGTCAAAATCCTCATTAAGAGTTTTTTCTAACTGTCCTCCTTTATAGAATTTTTTTAATAGAACTTATAGTTAGTAATATCAAAATCAATTTTGTTCTCTTTGCAAATGATAGGTATAATGCGTAGGGAAAATTCGTAGAAAGAGTTAAAAGATAAGCTTTCAACTTTTATTTCTTTCAATATATCTTCCTTCTTCTGGATTCGTCTTTCTATTATAGAAAGTAATCTAGTTTCAGGATTATCAAGCTCTTGGCGTGTAAAGCCTTTTTCGATGAGAATGTTTTGTATCGCTTTTTCTGCGTTGGTTTTTTCTCCGCCTTCTCCTTTTTCTACTAGTTGCTGTAATTTCTCTATTTTTTCGGAAAGTATCTTGCGTTCTTCTTTTTCCCTTTCGTTTTCAAATTCTTCTTCATTGACTTGAAATTCGAGTAGTAAATTTTCACGTATGGCTTCTTTTCCGCATCTGAATAACCATTAAAGGGATGAAAGTAGAAAGAATAGTATTTTTCTATGGTAATATCCATAATTTCTTCTTCTTGCTTTTTGACCTCACCATTTGCACCTTTCCATATCAGGAAAATTAATGATTTAAGAAAGTTTTTCTTTTCTACATTATACTCTTCTTCAGTAATTCGGAAAGGATTCATAGATATAGGCTTGCTTTCAGAATAAGTAATGTATTTGCCATGATAGTATTCGCACATTCCTGAATAACTATGCCCTGTATCTACCAATACAATATCAGTGTTATCTAAAACCCATTGTCTTACTTTGGAGTTGACATAGAAAGACTTACCAGAACCACTTGGACCTAAAACAAAGAAGTTGGAGTTATTTGTATATTTTTTCTCACCTTCTTTCCCGGACATATCTATTCCAACAGGCAATCCTTGTCTGTCTGTAAAATAAGTAAGAAAAGGGCTGTTTTCTGTTACTTGTAATTTTTCCTTGAACAAAAGACAAATTGCAGCATCGGAAGTTGTTAGAAATTTGTCATAACTGTTTAGGTTGATTGCGTTTCCTGGCAGTGCACATTCGAATAATTCTAATTGGTTGAAGCATTGTTTATTAATAATAATGCCACAATCAAAAAGAGATGTTTCAACATAGTTGATAGCCTTACTAATATCATCAAGACCAGCAAGAATTATATTATAATGTGCATATACAAGCATTTGCCCTTCTCTGGCAATATCCGACTGCACTCGTTCTATGTCTTCTACACATAAATCATTTGCAGGGTCAGGCATTCCTTTATGTTTTTTCTTTTTGCCTTCTAATTTGTTTGCTTCGTTTCGTTGGTCTGGAATATTTATTACTTGATTATAGATAATTGTGTCTATACCTGGTGTATCATGCAAAAAAAGAGAGTAAGTCAACAGGAAACCTTTAGCCCAATATTGACCTCTTTATATGGTTTTATAACAGAAGGAAAATTAACTTCGTCAATATCTACAAGAGAAATGCACTGTACGTTTTTTTCTCCAATTATAAGATTTTTCTTCTCTTGCTTTGATATTTTTTAGGCTTACTGTTTGCTGATTGAAATTGATAGATAGAAATCTTTTTATATATATTTCTATTTCATTTTCATTTAATAGTTTAGCTCTTATTCCTCTGTTAGCGAATAGTCCTAATACTTTTGTGATGTTTCTAATAAAAGTATCAAACCTTCGAGGGTCAAAAGAAAAGAATTTAGACCTTTCTACTTCTCCTGTAATAACAAGATAAGTAGAAATATCAGTATATATTCGTCCTTTAAAATGTTCAAAATAACGATTTGATAAATAGTCGTTCTTCCTATTCTGGGGTGGTAAAAATGATTTTTTACATAGAATATCCTGTTTTTGTATTGTATATCCAGTTCCTAATACTTTGAGGATATTAGTAAATAAGTGGTGAAAATCATAGTAAGCATCCATATCTGCTGAATACTGTATTATAGGATTTTCACATTTAATGATAACAGAATAGTCGCCCCTTCGGTTATAGAATATAGGAGTATTGTCTATTGTTTCAATACCAATATAAGGAGCTTCAAATTCACTTTTCTTTTTCATAAGCTTTATTTTTTTCTATCTCTTATAAAAGTGCGTGATACTATATATATGCCTTTTCGTTTATCTTTCCTGTGAAGCCCTTTTCTTTGTAATTGCGATGTTATTCCTAACCCTCCAAACATAACTATTACAAGAGTTATACCTCCCCACATAAAAGAAGCCAGAGTAGAAACAATAGCACATAAAAGTAAAGCACTAATAATACAAGCTCCACCGATATATATGAACTTGCCTTTAAATCCTTTGAAAATAAGGGCTTTTGTAGCCCCTTATATACATTGTAACTTGGATACTCTTTCGACATATTAGATTCCGAAGAATGCTTTTACGACAACACCTGATACAACCAGAAAGATACATGACCCCATCCAGCCCATAACAGCCTTTTGTACATCTTGGTCACCAGAGTTCCATTTTAAATAAACTCGCACTGCTCCAACTAATCCTACTAGACCTCCTAGTATCATCATCATGTTTCCTAGGGGGTCCATGTAGGTTGCAAGTTCAGAACTAGCTGCATCAATTCCCGCAGCACCTTGTGCAAAAGTGTTAGTTACTACCATTATGCTAATGGCTAAAGCGAATGCTCTTTGAGCAATTTTTGAAAAAAAACTTTTTCATTTGAATAAAAATTAGTTGTTTATTTGTTAAAATTTACGTGTGAAAACATGCTTTTCCCTTTAGCAAGAAGTTGTTCCATTGGAATACCTTGTGTTTCAACTTCCATTTCAATAGATTCATTTACAGATACATAATTCTGTTCAGATTCTTTTTTTTCATCTTCTTTTTCGTATGAGCCTGTTTCAAAATCTTCATCTACAACTTTGTGAGGTATTTCTTCTTCCTCTCCTATTGAAATAATTTCTTCTTCTTCACCTGTATTGGTTTTGCTTTGCTTTAGGAAAGCATCATACAGGATGTTTGCAGCGTAGTAAACTACATAAATGGCAAATACAGCCATGATAAATTGTGAATAACTCATATTCTTAAATTTAAAAGTTTCATTAATCGACCCTTTTCTGTACTTTTGATTTATAATAGTACTAGAGGTAATAACAGGGGGGAAAGCCCTAGTTTAAAATAGTTTCGCGAATAGTTGAATTTATGAAACTTGGATTTAAATAAAATGGAGATAATAGGCTACGCTCGTGTTTCAACGAGGGAACAGAATTTAGATTTGCAGCTAGATGCTTTAAAAGAAGCCGGATGCAAACTTATATTTGAGGAAAAAGTATCAGGAGTAAAGGATAGACCCGAATTAGATAAAGCCCTTGCATATTTGCGAGAAGGTGATACTTTTGTTATCTGGAAGCTAGATAGATTAGGACGTTCTTTGAAAGATTTAGTTATATAGTTGATTGTTTGCAGAAAAGAAAAATTGCATTCAAAAGCATAGTTGATGGTATTGATACTAATAGTGCTTTAGGAAGATGTCAATTTGGAATTTTTGCTTCATTGGCTGAATATGAACGTGAAATAATAGTAGAACGAACTAGGGCTGGATTACAAGCTGCAAAAGAACGAGGGAAACTTACGGGACGACCTATAGGGTTATCGGAAGATGCAAAGAGAAAAGCTATAGCAGCAAAGCGTTTATATGAAAATCGGGATTATTCTATAGATGAAATATGTAGAATTTTACACATTGGAAGTAAGGCTACTTTGTATAGGTATTTACGTTATGAAAAAGTAAGATTGATGAATAGAAGAAATAAATAGGGCGTTACCTTTCAGGTCGGGCTTTCCGCTGCAATCCCTAACGCATTTTCCCACCCACCCTTCTAAGGTATATCCAATGCTTTGCTTTTTTCACCGCTTCTATGAAGCAC
>ENA-OQJI01000258-OQJI01000258.1-human-gut-metagenome-genome-assembly--contig:-NODE-258-length-12153-cov-1.027856_pt1 | contig 12153 bp, 11 predicted proteins | sample MGYA00242602_ERZ504768 | MGnify/ENA primary metagenome ERZ504768 (study PRJEB26092, sample SAMD00036368) | human gut metagenome | host: Homo sapiens | study: EMG produced TPA metagenomics assembly of...
TCATGACCCCCGCAGTTCACCGGCTTGATGGACGCCAAGACCACCCACGTGCGTGGAGAACGCCGCTCTGGGCACCAAGTCTTGCATGGCCAACATATTCGGTCTGCCGATGGCATTGAGCGACTATTCCGGCAACGTGTTCGTGCCGCTGCTCATGGCCGCCGTGCTTGCTCTCGTCTACCACGGATTGAAGAGGATCATCCGGAAAGCGTCCAGCTGGTCTTCGTGCCGTTCTTCTGCATGATCATCGTTGGCGCGCTGACCGCCTTCATCATCGGCCCGATCGGCGTGTGGGTCGGCAACGGCCTCGGCGTCGGCTTGGCCTGGATGAACACCCATGCCCCGTTCATCTTCGCCATCATCATTCCGATGCTGTACCCGTTCCTCGTGCCGCTCGGTTTGCACTGGCCGCTCAACGCCCTGATGCTCATGAACATCCAGACTCTCGCTACGACTTCATCCAAGGCCCGATGGGCGTGTGGAACTTCGCCTGCTTCGGCGCTACCGCTGGCGTGCTCTTCCTTGCTGTGCGTGACAAGGATAAGGACATGCGCCAGACCGCTTTGGGCGCACTTGCGGCCGGCCTGCTCGGTGGCGTTTCCGAACCGTCTCTGTACGGCATTCACCTGCGTTACAAGCTCATCTACAAGCGCATGCTGGTGGGCTGCGGTCTCGGTGGCGTCGTCATCGCCATCCTCGGTTGGCTCTTCCCGTCCGTCACCGCCGCCGGCCAGACCGTGCATGGCGTGACCACCACCGCTTTCGCATTCACCTCGTTGCTGACCATTCCGGTCTTCAATCAGATGTGGGTGTACGCGGTGTCCATCGCCGTGTCCTTCCTCACCTCCTTCCTTCTGATCATCACCTTCGACTACCGCACCCCGGAACAGAAGGCCGAAGTGCTGGCCCGTGCGGCTGCCAATCAGAAGACCGCTGTCTCGTCGGTCGAAGCCAAGGGAGTCGCTCCGGCTGCTGCCACCGCGACTGCCACTGTTGCCGCCACCAAGACTGAAGCCCCGGCTGCTGCTGCCACCACCACCGTGGTGAACGCTCCAGTCGCAGGCCATGTGATTTCCCTGGATGAAACCGGCGATCCGGTGTTCGCATCCCGCGCACTAGGCGAAGGCGTCGGCATCCAGCCGGCAGACAGCACCGTCGTCGCGCCGGTATCCGGCGTGCTGCAGACCGTCGCCGAAACCGGTCACGCATTCGGCATCAAAACCGATGATGGCGTGGAAGTGCTCGTGCACGTCGGCATCGACACGGTGAAGATGAACGGCGAAGGCTTCGATGTGAAGGTCAAGGCCAACGAACACGTGAACGCGGGGGACAACCTCGTTGTCGTCGACTTTGATAAGGTTAAGGAAGCTGGATACAGCACCACCACATTGATGACGGTGCTGAACACAGTGGCCTTCGCGTCCGTCACGCCAAAGACCGGCGTCGACGTCAAGGCCGGTGAGTCGGTGATCGACATTCAGCGCTGACCAATCGCATAGTCGGAAGGGGCCGACGTGGACGTTCTTCGCGTATTCAACAATAATGTCGTACTGGCAAAAGACGGCAACAGTGAGGTGATTCTCACCGGTCGAGGCATAGGTTTCCAAGCCAAGCCCGGCCAGCATGTTGACGACGCGAAGATCGTCCGTCGGTTCGTTCCCGCAGATGGCAAGGATCCCGACCATATGGCCCAACAGGTGGCCGGGATTCCGCCCGAAATCATTCGTCTCGTTACGGACGCCATGAACCGCACCGGTCTGAAGGAACAGGCCGACAGACAGCCTGCATTGGTGCTGGCATTATCCGACCATATTTGCGGTGCGATCCGCCGATCGCAAAACAAGCAGACCATCGAATATCCGCTGGAAGCCGAAGTGCGTTCGCTCTACGCGAGCGAATATGCCAAAGGCAAAGCTCTGGTCGATGCCATGAACACGTATCTGGGCGGTGCGCTGCCGGATTGCGAAGCCGTGGCTTTGGCCCTGCACTTGGTCAATGCGGGCTTCTCTACCGGCGATCTTTCCGCCACATACACCATGACCGGCGTCATCCAGCAAATGCTGACGGTCATCGAAGGCTATTACGGCATCAGCCTTGACCAGAACAGCGTCAATGTGGCGCGTTTCATCACGCATCTGCGCTATCTTTTCGTGCGCATCCACCAACATGAACAGCTTGACGACGAGCCTGAACCAATCGTGGAATCCATCAAAACCTCATATCCGAAAGCATCGGATTGCGCAAACAAACTCGCGATCATCATCAAAATGCGATTGAACGTGAGTCTTTCGGAAGCGGAAATCGCCTATCTCACCTTGCATGTCGCACGAGTGACTTCTCATGCGACGGAATCGCATGAGAATGACGATACCAATGCATAATTTGCATAAAATACATAATCATCGTAATAAATAATTTAATAATTACGATAATAGTTACTGATTTACATTGGAAGTATTGGCTTCGGGCGCTTCCGGCACACGCACGCACAAAGATTTACGCTCCACACTGAAACGAATATGCTGCGTTTCGGGAAGCATATCGCCATCCACCTGAGCCAACACGGGTTTCTCCAACTTGATTTCCGCGCTGACGCCCTGAATCTGGTCAACCGTGGAATTCGTGGACAGCGGACTCTGCTGGGCCTTGCCGGTGATCGTCTGATGCAGCACATCGCCGAACAGATTCGCCCAACCGATCAAACCGCCGGATGTGTCAATGATCTCGTAATCGAGAATGCCGTCATCGTACACGGCGTCGGGCATGAGCGAAAATACCGGAATCTGGCCGCAATTGCCGGCCATGAACGTGCGGAAGGTCAATCCGTGCGTGGTGTGCGTGCTGCCGTCGGCGCTGGTAATGGTCACATCACCCTTGTACTTCGGGGCGAACAGGTTCTTCACGCCCGACACGAAATAGGCGAGCCAGCTGATGTTCTTCTTCAACTCAGGATCGGTGTCGTCGATCATCACCGCATCAAAGCCGATGCCCGCGATAATAAGGAACGCATGGCCGTGATCGGCGGCTTCATCATCGAGCAGCGTCAGTCGGCCGACATCCACCAAACGCGAACCATGAGATGTGGCGACGGTCAGCGCCGCATCGATATCATCCACAGGAATGCCCATATTGCGGGCAAACAGATTGCCGGTGCCAATAGGGATGATGCCCAGCGCGTGGCCGGTTCCCGAAAGTGCGCTCGCCACCGTGCGCACCGTGCCGTCACCGCCGACCGCGACCACCACATCGGCGCCATGCTCCAAGGCTTCCAGCGCGCAGGCGCGACCATCCTTATCAAGCTGCGTTCCGATATATTCAACCTGCGTGAGATGCTTCGCCTCGCAGAACTCCTGAATATGCTGCTTGCGTTGTTCCGCCTGCGGTTTCGAAGGATTGATCACAAACGCGTAATGCACCTGATCATCGTCGCGCTTGTCGAGCTGTTCCGCAAGTTTGCGATGCTTATACGCGCGTACTGCGAAAAAGGCGGCCGCGCACACCGCTGCGACCGCAAGAACGACAATCAGAATGATAACAGGCATAGGCATGTCATCTATTGTTCACGGAAGATGCGAAAAAAGCGAATCAAGACTGATTTATTCGACGATTCCTGCACGTTGTATACAAAAATGAGAGGACTGCGGCGGGTGTCGGCTTTCAGCACTAGGCTAGGAGGCATGCTTGATATCCAATTCATTCGTGAACATGCTGACGTTGTTAAGGAATCCCAGCGCAAGCGTGGCGAATCGGTCGAACTGGTCGACGAGGTGCTGCGCTCCGACGAGGTTCGTCGTTCCTCTCTGAAGGAATTCGAGGCTGCCCGTGCGCAGCAGAAGGAAATCGGCAAGAAGGTCGCCGCGGCTCCGGCCGACGAAAAGGCCAAGCTGATTGCCGAAACCAAGGAACTCTCCCAGAAGGTTTCCGAATACAAGGCCGCAGCGGACGCCGCAGCCGAAGAATACACCACCGCCATGTGGAAGCTCTCCAACGTGGTTGAGCCGGAAGCTCCGGAAGGTGGCGAAGACGATTACGTGGTGGTCAAGAAGGTTGGACAGATCCGCGATTTCGCAGCCGAAGGTTTCGAGCCGAAGGATCACCTGACCCTCGGTCGTGGCGTTGCCGGCATCGATATGGAACGTGGCGTGAAGGTCGGCGGTTCCCGCTTCTACTTCCTGCGCGGCCAGGTGGCACGTATGCAGATCGCCATGCTCACCATGGCTGTGGACCAGGCCGAAGAGCACGGCTTCACGCTGGCCATCACCCCGACGCTGGTGCGTCCGGAAGTGATGCGCGGCACTGGCTTCCTCAACTCCCACGCCGACGAAATCTACCGTCTGCGCGAACCTGACGAGCAGTATCTGGTCGGCACCTCCGAAGTGGCGCTCGCCGGCATGCACGAGAACGAGATTCTCGACCTGTCTGACGGTCCGCTGCGTTACTGCGGCTGGAGCTCCTGCTACCGCCGTGAGGCTGGCGCAGCTGGCAAGGATACTTCCGGCATCATCCGCGTGCACCAGTTCGACAAGGTGGAAATGTTCGTTTACACCAAGCAGGAGGACTCCTACAAGGAGCATGAGCACCTGCTGGCCATGGAGCAGGAAATGCTCGGCAAGGTCGAGGTGCCGTACCGCATCATCGATACCGCTGCCGGCGATCTGGGCTCTTCCGCAGCCCGCAAGTTCGACTGCGAGGCTTGGGTGCCGACCCAGGGTCGCTACCGTGAGCTGACCTCCACCTCCAACTGCACCGAATATCAGGCTCGCCGTCTGAACATTCGCGAACGTATGGAAGATGGTGGCACCCGCGCCGTTTCCACGCTGAACGGTACGCTGGCCACCACCCGTTGGCTGGTTGCCATTCTTGAGAACCATCAGCAGAAGGACGGCTCCATCGTCATCCCGCAGGCCATGCGTGCCTACATGGGTGGCAAGGAAGTCATCGAGCCGACCAAGTGGGAAGCTGATAGAATTTGGGTTTGCTTGGCAGAGTCTGATAGCTTGGGTTGCTCGTGGAGTTTGGTAACTCGGGTTTGTTTATCGGTTCCACTGAGTTGCTGAGCTACTAAACTGCTGAAACGGACTTCTGCAATACGAAATATGGAAGTCTGAGGATGCCTGGCATTTGGCATTTGCCGATTTCTGGCTTTTCTGGCTTATGGGAAGGGACTCGCGGTGAGCGGGTCCCTTCTTTTTTGTTTTCGCCGCGTTCTTTCCTTTGTCCTTGCTCGCTTTCTTCCCCTCGTTCTTTGGGTTGTGCTATATTAGCGTTTCGTGCGTGATGCACATGGGTAGGTGTCTGAGCGGTCTAAAGAGACGGTCTTGAAAACCGTTGAGGTGCAAGCCTCCGCGAGTTCGAATCTCGCCTTACCCGCCTATAAGGCTTACTGAGAGCGCTCTAAGCACCCGGTAAGCCTTTTTTGTTGCTGCAATCCGGGTAAACTCCACCCAAGTTCGGCTCAGCACCGTCCAAGTCTCAATTCTTCCATCCACTGGAACAATCTCCCCGCTAGGGAGCGCGTGAGAGTCCGTATTCTTCCATCCACTGGAACAATCTTCCCGCTGTTAGCCCTGTGAGCGTCCAGATTCTTCCAGTGACTGGGGGATTTTTCCCGCTGGGGGGCTTGTGGGCGTCTGTTTTTCTCCAGTGGGTGGAAGATTTGGGTCGTTGAGAGGCTTGTAAATGTCCACTTTCTTCCAGTGACTGGAAGGATTGGGGAGGGATTGTGATGTTGTTCGGTGTACGATCAGGCTGAGTTGTGAGAAAGGCTGCTGTGACTATGCGTGAGAATGGGATGCAAATGAAGGAACGAGCGATGGGAGCTATGGCTGGGCTTGCGTTGGGCGATGCGTTGGGAATGCCTACGCAAAGCATGTCGGACAAGCAGATTCGCCGGTATTACGACGGTCCGATCACGAAACTTATGAATGCCGTGCCGCAGCAGCCGATCGCACCGAATATGAAAGCTGGTGCCGTCACCGACGATACAGAACAGGCTTTCGTACTCGCACGGCGACTTATCGACGATAACGGCTGCATTGATAACACCCGATACGCCCACGATCTGCTGCAATGGGAAGCTGCGATGAAGGCCAAGGGATCGCTTGACCTGCTGGGACCTTCCACCAAAGCAGCGCTGCAAAAACATTACCGAAGGCGTAAGTCTGGAAGAGACCGGCCGATTCGGCACCACCAACGGCGGTGCAATGCGTGCCACGCCGGTGGGCATCGCATTCCGTCCAGGCCAAGCGCTCGCCGACGCCGCCTGGCGATCCTGTGTGGTGACGCATAACACGGTGCAGGGCATTGAAGCGACCACTTTGGTGGCTGCGGCGGTGAGCTTTGCCATTGAAGGAGAACGTGACTTTTTGCACCTCGCGGTGGAATTCGTACGGAAGCTTCCACAGCGTGGCAATTGGTCGGCAAAGGCTTCGGTGCTTGCGCGTGTGCAATATTTCATGAATTGGGCCGAAACTGATGGATGCAGGCTCAATGACAACGAATTCGCTGCTGTGCTGCAACGGAATTGCGGTACCAGCGTGGAATCGAACGAGTCCGTGGCCGCCGCTTTCGCCATTGCGGCGCGCTTTTTTGACGATCCCACGCATGCTTTGTGTTTCGCGGCTTCTATCGGTGGCGACACTGACACCATTGCGGCTATTGCGGGCGCGATGCTGGGGGCGTGGCATGGTATGCAAGGTTTCGACAAAACCATGCTTGATCAGGTGCTTTCACAACTTGCTGAAGATAATCACCTTGATTTGGTCGGCACTGTTACGTCGCTACGCGCGTTACGCGATGATAGTGCGCTTAATGATGTAAATATCGTTTGATCTGCAGGAACCGTAGTTAGCGAAACTATGACGGAAGTGCGAAAGGCATCGCAATGACTGGAAAAGTTATTTCTCTTGGGCAGGTTATTGTCGATCTGACCATGAATGTGGACGCGGTGCCGCGTGCGGGTGAAGATGTGTTCGCCGGCAATGTGCAAACGCAGGTTGGTGCCAGCTTCAACACGCTGTATGCCGTGCGCCGCATGGGCGTTAAGGCGTCTCATGCTGGTGTGATTGGTACGGGGCCGTGGGCTTCGCAGATTCTGCAAACGTTGGAAAATCAGGAAATTCAGCATATCGGCAAGCGGGATGCCGTGCACGATTCGGGATTTTGCGTGGCGTTGACCGACGCGAATGCTGAACGGACGTTCATTTCGACGAGGGGCGCAGAAGCGTACGGCAGTGCCGATGCGTTCGATTCTGTGAATCCAGAAAAGCGGGATGTCGTGCATGTGAGCGGATACACGTTGGTGCATCACACTGCAGACGCGCTGCTTGCTTTTGTGAAAAGAACGACTGAACATCGTGAGTTCACTGCGGTATTCGATCCTTCTCCGATGATCTCGGCAGTTGATGATGACGTTTTCCGTGTGATGCTCGCATATCGTCCGATATGGTCGTGCAATGAACGCGAGGCAACGTTGATTGCGCAACGTTTGGCGGCGCTCGATAGTGGCGATTCTTGCGATTGCAAGGTTTCGCGGGATATGCTGCAAGAGATTGAGAGTGCGAATGTCAATGAGGAGACGGTTGCGTGGCTGTGCGATCGATTGCAATCTCCTGTAATCGTTCGCGTGGGCGCGGATGGTGCGTGGTCGGCGATTCCCGGTGACGAAGTGCTGCGAATTCCAGGTTTTCCAATGAAAGCGGTGGATACCAATGGCGCTGGTGATTGTCACGCGGGTGTGTTGTGCGCCCTGCTGTGCGAAGGCGTGCCGTTGGAGGAGGCTGTACGTTGCGCCAATGCTGCTTCGGCGTTGTCTGTAACGCGATCAGGGGCCGGCTACCTGCCTGATCGAAAGGAGGTTGAGTGGCTCCTAGGAAGGGCGTTCTAAGACTTATAGTACAAATGACTATAAGTGGTTATATCATGTGCACGATTGCGCTGACGCGGCGTGCATGTCGCTTGCCCGCGGCGTTGCTCGGCAGATTCAAGGAGATTAGTTTCACATGAGCAATGAGAAAGGGACCCTCTCCATCGAGGAGCAGGGTATCGACACCATATCCGAAGAGGAGCGTAAGGGCACGCCGGCCAGTCTGTTTTGGCCCTGGTTCGCTGCCAATGTTTCCATGTTCGCCATGTCGTACGGCGCGTGGGCGCTCGGTTTCGGCATTTCGTTCTGGCAGGCCACCGCCATGACCATTATTGGCGTGGTCATCTCGTTCCTGCTGGTCGGCATCATTTCCATCGCGGGCAAACGCGGCAACGCGCCCACCATGGTGCTCACCCGCGCCACGTTCGGCGTGGAAGGTGCCAAAGTGCCAGCGGCTCTGAGCTGGATCGCCACATTAGGCTGGGAGATTTCACTGACCACCACCGCTGTGTTGGCATTATCAAGCACCATCGAAAAACTCGGTTGGGGCTCTGGTGTCGCGCCCAAGATCATCTCCACCATTGTGGTGGTCGGCCTTGTGGTGGTCGCAGGTATTTTCGGATACGACCTGATTATGCGTTGTCAGCAGGTCATCACCATCGTGACCGGTGTGATCACCGTCGGTTTCTTTATCCTCGGCTGGGGACATATTGACTTTTCCGCCATTGACTCGGTTCCGGCGGGATCATTGCCGGCCATGCTCGGCTGCTGCTTCTTCGTGATGACCGGCTTTGGCTTGGGCTGGGTGAATATCGCTGCCGATTACTCGCGCTATCTGCCGCGCAACTCCTCCAATGGCGGCATTGTGTTCTGGACCACATTCGGTGCGTCCATTGCCAATGTGTTCCTGATTTTCTACGGTCTGCTGCTCGCGGTTTCCAATGCCGACATGGCGGAAAACGTTGGAAATGATCCGATTGGAGCCATGGCTTCCATTCTGCCGACCTGGTACTTGATTCCGTACACCATTGTGGCCGTGCTCGGTTTGATGTCCGGCTCCATTATGGACAATTATTCCAACGGGCTTGCGCTGCTGTCGTTCGGTGTGAAGTTGCCGCGTACCGTGGCTGCCGCGCTCACCGCCGCTTTGACTGTGCTTGGTGTGGTCTACGTGACTTTCTTCTCCGACACGTTCATTGGCCCGTTCCAAGGCTTTCTGACCACGCTCGGTGTGCCGATGGCCGTATGGGCCGGCATGTTCGTGGCCGATGTGATCATTCGCAAGAAGGATTACAGCACCGCTGATTTGATCATGATCCGAAGGGGGCGTTACGGTGCGTGGAACGGTAAGTCTTTCGCCATTCTTGTCGTCGGTACCGTGCTTGGTTGGGGATTGGTGGTCAACACTGCCGCCAGCTGGCTGAACTGGCAGGGGTATCTGCTGTTCCTTATCGGTGGCAAAGAAGGTAGTTGGGCTGCCGCCAATCTTGGTGTGATTGTTGCGCTGATTATTGGTCTTGCGGGATCGTTGATGTTCCAGCGTGGCGATATTGCCAAGCAGGAAGCTGATCTGCCGGTTTCGGAAGCATGAGTTGCTTATTGCGATAATACAAGGAAAGGAAAAGTCATGATTGCGGAAGATGAATGGCTGGTAGTTATCGACAGGCAGCGTGTTTTTGCGGAAAGTGAATGGTCCGCATGGGCTTGCTCGGACGGCTCCTATCACACTACTGATGAAGCGTTCGCACGATTGGCTAAGGCGTTCGGCGATCGTGTGGTCTATACGCGATATGTTGCGCCTGAGCCACCGCAAAACGCTTGGGTTGATTATTTCAAAGATTGGCCGCAGTTTTTGGTTGCTCCCGACGATCCGATGTACGATCTCACCGCGGATACCGCGGAATTGGCGCAGGGCCATGCCGTGGTCAGTTGCGACACTTTCGGCAAGTGGGGAGCGTGCTGAGCGAAGCCATTAAAGGCGCTAAAAAGATCACGGTATGTGGTGTCGCCACCGATTGCTGTTGTGCTTACCACTGTGCTCGCCGCGGCTGACAATGGTGTAGCGGTACGCGTTGCTGCTGACGCTTGTGCAGGCAGTTCGCCAGAAAACCATCAGATGGCATTGAGCACCATGCATTGTTCACGCCGCTGGTCACCGTCACTGATACTGATTCCATCGTAGGATAGGTAAGGACTTTGATTCTGCGGGGTTTGTTGAGTTCTGCTCAGACCAACCCGTCTTTTTGTATGTCGTGCATATTGCGCCAAAACTTGGATGATGCTCGGCTGGCATCGGTAATGAGCCATTAATCTTGCGGTGCGCTTTTGTAACTGCGGCGTAACAGTGCGGTGGTGATTGTAACGGACGATTCCGGCACAATCGTGGGTATCGACAGTTTCGTGAAGAGGTTTTACTGACGGACATGTCTCTCACAGGAAAAATCCCATGTATGAATCGAGGCCACCATGGCACAGCAGATCACTAGCTTGCTTGACGATCCTACGCAAGCGGTCAGTCTAGACACTTTCAGTGGGCTCACCAAAGGATGCCCCGCACCATTCTGGCTTTTCCAAGGCGTTTGCGCGGCTTGGGGCATCGACCACCAGCGGGCGCAACTCAACCTCATCACCGTATCCGAGAACGCGACGTTCCTGCTGTTGCTGGACGGCGAGCCCCAAGGCGTGGTACGTGTCTCGCAGCCGGGCTATGTGGGAGGTCCCGAGGCGGTGGCGTCGGAAATCAGCTGGTTGAATGCGTTGCATGATATCGAAGGTATCAGCCTGATCAATCCGGTTCCCACCATCCGTGGCACGTTCGTAACGAAAATCACTGATCTGAACGGTGTCGGCTGGACGGTGATCTCCACGAAATATGTGGAAGGAACCGTGCTGGAAGATCTTGAGAATCCTGCACCGTATTACGAGACGATCGGTGAATGGGCTGCGAAATTCCATGAGCAGTCGCGCACGTGGAGCAAACCGTACGGTTTCACCCGCTTCAATTGGGATCTTTCGAACATGGTTGGTCCGGCACCGCGTTGGGGACGTTGGGAAAACGCCAATCTCACCGACGAAGAGAAGCAGCTGTGCGACACCGCGCTGTGGAAGGCCATGGACGTGGTGATGAAAGTGCCGAGAACCAACGAAACTTGGGGGCTTATCCATGCCGACTTGCGCCCGTCGAACGTGATTCGCGGCAATGACGGGAGACTGACCGTCATCGATTTCGACGATGCCGGATACAGCTGGTATCTCTACGATTACGCTTCATCGCTGAGTTTCATCGAACATGAACCGTATGCTCCCGATCTTGCCAAGGCGTGGGTCAAGGGATACCAGCGCGTCGCAGGTTCGTTCACGGATGAGGAACTGCGTATCATGTCCGCGCTTTCCATGATCCGACGCATGCAGATGCTCGGCTGGACCACCAGCACCGTGAGGATGCCCTGCCCGACGGTCTCGCTGCACAGCAGGCTCCCGGCAGCGTGATGTGCGCAAAAAACTATCTTGAGGATCCGCTCTGGCTGCTGCATTAGGCAAGTTGCATGAAACAAGCGTAATTACGCAGAAACCAGACAATCCAAGAAATCCAATCGTAAGCACGTAAAAATACGCAATTACGAAAATCTCAATTTTTATAACTTAACAACATCTGACCGCAACCAACCAAACGAGGAATCAATGGCATAACTCGCCGAACAATAAGAGAGGAAGGCGATTACAATGACTGCGTCAACTGTTTCGGGACGATCGATAGGCGGCGTGACCTACGTTGAAACCGACAAGGACTATTTCGCAAAACGACAGCTTAAGCGAACCGCGGGAGCGTTCGGTCTATGGGCCATCGGCATTTCCGCGGTGATCTCCGGCGACTTCTCCGGCTGGAACGGAGGCATCGCCCAAGCCGGATGGGGTGGCATGCTGGTGGCCGCCATCGTGGTGTACCTCATGTACGTGCTTATGCTCAACTCCATCAGCGAAATGGCGTCGGCCATGCCGCACACGGGTGGCGCGTATTCCTTCGCGCGTGCCGCCATGGGTCCGTGGGGCGGCTTCTTCACCGGCCTTGCGGAAACCATCGAGTATGTGATGACCGCAGCCCACCATCGTCTACTTCTCGTCGGCATACGCTGATGCGATCCTGTCGAACCTGACCGGATATTCGCTTGACGATCATGGCTTGGCTTGGGTTTGGTGGCTTGCCTTGTATGCGATTTTCGTAGTGGTCAATTGGCTGGGCGCCGAAACGTCGTTCCGTTTCGCCGAAGTCGTGTCGATCGCCGCGCTCG
>ENA-OQJI01000259-OQJI01000259.1-human-gut-metagenome-genome-assembly--contig:-NODE-259-length-12152-cov-0.820208_pt1 | contig 12152 bp, 15 predicted proteins | sample MGYA00242602_ERZ504768 | MGnify/ENA primary metagenome ERZ504768 (study PRJEB26092, sample SAMD00036368) | human gut metagenome | host: Homo sapiens | study: EMG produced TPA metagenomics assembly of...
CGGGTCAGTATCATGAAACTCCACTCTGACAACTTCCTGGCTTTCTGGTGCGCGATAGGTGCGTCCAGTTGACGCCGGCAAATCCACACAACCTTTCTGACGCAGTCTTTTTTACCCAGTTGTAAAAAGTTCCTGGCTTGATATCATGTTCCACACACCATTGATGATCTGTCAATCCACTTTGACGGCATTCCATGATGAGACGGTATTGTTCTTCGACAGGTATTCTTTTGCTTCTCATGAGCACACCTCCATAACTTTAATAGAGTAAAATGCTCGCATCTATCATTTCTAGCAAGAAAAGATGAAGTAAAATGCTTGCATTCTCTATTGATTATTATGGGATATTTTTTGGGGCAACACAATCCGTCGAATTATTTTGCACTTACGATTAATGGACAAAAAAACGAACCACACTAACCATGTGATTCGTTATCTTTTATAACAATTCCAATATTTTTAATATTATGAATCTCATCTTTGCCTCTCCAAAAGATTCTTAAAAATTCTACATTACTTCAAGAACTCGAATTGCTATCAATCCAATTCGAACACTAAGCACTTCTGCTGGATTATTAAAATCTATATTCGTTATTTCTATTATTTTCTGCAAACGATATGAAACAGTTCGATAATGAATAAACATTAATTCAGAAGTCTTTTTAAGCTTTGGTTGACATTCAGATAACATTCCAATGTATCAACCAGCTCTCCATTTTTCTGAATATCGTACTGGCGAAGTTTATTCAATGACTCCGGTATAAACGCTTGCAACTGATTTATATCTTTCATCTTTTCCAGTATCTGATAAAAGAATCCTACCTTTGTACTATCTATAACTGACTTATCCTCGTCTCCGATTATTCGTCTAATAACTTTAATATATTTAAGCGCAATTTTAGAAGATTTAAAAGACTCCTTCAATTCATGGTATCCTGTGACAGTTTTACCTATACCAATCAGAAAATCTATTTCAACTCCCCTATTAACTAGAAATTCTTGTATCGTTTTCTGCAGTTTCTCCAGTTTTTTACGAAATTCCAATCCGGTTTCCCGTTCCGTTTCTCTGTGAATATATACAATCTGGTTGGTTTGCAAAAAAATAGGCTCCCTCGGTAAATAACGTATAATTTCGTTTTCGACCAATTCTGTTTCTTTTATCTGGGCATTGGTAAATTTTTCCATATTCTTTATTGCATCCATACGGAAAGTGACAACCCGATATATCTCTGCATCATTAAGACCAAGCATACCTGCAACTTCATTTTCTTCATCATTTGACAGCGAACCATTCAGCATACGATATTCCAAATCTCTTAGATGTCGTTTTTCAAGATTCTCTTCTAATACATGTCTGATCAAACTAAACTGTAATGTAATGATAATATTCTCTAACGCGATAAAATCTAATTCCCTCAATGGTTCATTCTGTTCTGAAACAACAAAATACATTTCCTGTCTTTCAAATATATTGAGCTTCTTAATATATTCAATATAGTTAGTATTTTTCTTTTTTGACACAAATATTGATATCTGGTTATAATTCCAGACTTATATTCCGCAATATTTTTTTCAATTCTAAAATCCTGTGTTTCCGAATTACTTGAAAAAAGACAGGTTCCATCTGCGTTATATAAACCGACCGGATTCCCGAGCATGGTACTGATCAAGAAAAATATTCTCTCTATAGATTCCCTTGAATCTATCACGTTCAGTAAAATATTACTTAAATTATCATGTGTCATCTTAAAATATTTCAGTTTTGCAGTTTCAATATCACACAACTGAAGTAGTATATGCTTAATAATCCCCCAAAAATACAAATCCTCAGAAATTTCTATCACGGGCAAATGATGTTCCTGCGAAAATTCCATTAAAATATCAAACAGTCTTTTCAGGTTGTTCAGTTCTCTGACAGCACTTTACTATAAATCCACTTATCTGCTTTTTATCCAATTCTTTTTAAATGATGCAAAAAAACATCTTCCTCTGTGGCTTCATAGGCTCGCATACTTGTCAGGAGCAGCTCACCCCCCCCCCAGGAATTTTTCCATATCTGGCACTTCAATGATTCGGACTCCTTTAATTTCACGACCAATTCCAGAATCATCACTTATCAGTTGCATTTCCGAGAAATTGTTTGATTCAAGCAAGTCCTTTACTGTATACCCCATTTGTATTCCCTTCCTTTTACAATTGATTTGATTTATCTTTATTTTGCCTTATTATGTTATGCTATATCTATTTTAATATATTGGTGGAGTTATTTCTATAATTGTTTTTCATATTCTCTAGTTTGTTTTCTTAGCTATTCTGATAACTCATCGGCATCTGGTTTTATAATCTCCGAGACCTTTATGCCCTTTAGTAGATTGTCATAAGTTTGCTGCACATCCAGCAATATTTTATGTACTTTACAATGCTCTGTTGCATTTCTGGAACAAAACCCATCCTCTTCTAAACAACGATTTAATTTCATGGTTACTTCCGTGGAGGATATTATGTCAAACAGAGAAATATCTTCTGTTTTTTTCACAAGTGAATACCCACCTTTTATTCCTTCGCAAGCTGTAATTATATTCGCTTCTTTTAATTTTTTTGTGATCTTTGGAATATAGCTTTCTGGAATCTTTAATTCGTAAGCTAACTCAGACGCAGTGATTACTTCACCACGACAAGCCAGATAATATACTATTCTGATCGCATAATCCGTTGTAATTTTTTAATTGCATAATTGCTCCTCTCCAAAACAGGAAAAATCCCGAATTATTATCCTTGCGCTTCATCTTTTATCGCCTCAAGTCTAATAAATTCGGGATATTGTATAACCTTTCATTTCCATATCTGTGCCTGATGCTTCAACTACTACATTTAAGGATAAAAAACATATAGAAAGAATCAAAATCCAAGAACATAAAATTTTTATGTATTTTTTCCATATATTATGCCTCATCTTGTGATTCTCCCTTATTTCTTTTCTGTTTTTTATTGGATTAAAACACTTAGACAAATCAGTGAACCAAACAGCAATAAGAAATATCCCATAACAGGACTGTCATCTCCAGTCTTTACGCTATTGGTTTTCCTAATCCATCCGAATAGGACGGACCAGATGGTTGTGACGGGTTTGAGGGCTGTGTTAGATTCGGCTTTTCTTCTCCCATATAACTGTTTTTAAAAGAGATCGCTTCTATTTTCTCCCCCTTCTCATTTGCTACAATTGTGACAACTTTTAACTGATTCGATTCATTATAGTAAGCCTCGACAGTCACATAGTACCTGTTTTGATCATATTTATAATCATCCTTTTTTTCTGTCGTCTGATAAATGTTATAATGATACTGTCCTGCTGTTTTTACATTCAGTATAATCTCTGTTGCTGCATTCTTTTCCATTGTCCAGGAATACTGCATATTGCGGCTTCCGGCTGGCATTGGTGCGTCGCTTTGATCGGTTGTCATAATATAAGAAAATTCATCTGCAATGCCTTCCACTTCACTGTCAAAGATCTGTCTCACCGGAATTTTCACTACAGTACAGTTATCAGATGCAAACGCTGATATCTGCATGCTCAGAAAAAGGAGCATAGTCACCAATATGACAGCTGTTTTCTTTAAATCAAGAATTTTCATGTTTTTTTCTTTCCCTTCTTCTTTAATTTTCTATCTATCAGCAATAGAACGATAATTAGCAAAAGTATCCAGTAGATAACCGGCACCTGAATCATCTTTTCTTTCAATTTATCAATTCCAGTTCCCAGATTCTTGGCTTTCTCTTTCTCAGGATAGACCTGATCCGTAAGCCTTCCTACTAATATATTTCTTCCATTTGTCATGTCTGAGGTACATGTTATCAGAAGAACCAAATGGTCATTTTCAGTAAGTTCAATGTTTCTTTTATGTAAAGCATTGTCCGATATTTCCTGCAGATACGCCTGTTTTGCTGCCGGTTCCTCTGAACTGACACTGAACAGCCGCTCATTATAAGCATCTGCCTGAATCAATGCATAAAATTCAATTCCATGATCTTTTCCATCAAAAAAAAGATTTCCGTATGGATGTTCGTCAAAATACTCCTTATCTGCGAATAGCCCCACATCTCCAAACATCATGTGTTTTTCCATATGGTGTCCATAAATCATATTGTTAAAATCGGAAAAATCCGGTTTGTTTGCACAGTGCAAAAATATGGAACCACTTAAAGAATATTTGCCTTCGGCATCCGTATTCATATAAGTATCATCATCTTCTGCCTGAAGCAGCGGATAATTAACGTTTGTTTCATTTATTCGAATCCAGCCAATAATATCCGGATTGATTTTCTGCAATTCTTCAAAAGATTTCGTATGTTTTTCTGTTGGAATATAGGCTTCGTAGTTCTTCGCATCAGCCGCCTGATATACCTGATTGGAATCCCATAACATATAGCATGACAGGAACATTACCATAAGAATCAGCAATAACGCTATAAAATTCACCATATGATCGACTATTTTGACTAAAAACTTTGCTGCTTTTTTCATATGAAATATTCCTGAAGTTTCCTTTCTTATTGCAAAAGGGAATGCGACGGAGTATCGCCGCACGCATTCCCTTTGCTGTTACTTTTATGATTTTATGTAATTATTTCTGTACTTTTTTGCGTTTGAAAGCAACGAATCCAAACAGTGCTACAGCACAAAGAGCAACCATCAGAACGTATGGAAGAGTGTTCATGATAATACCAGTTGTTGGTACGTTGTTGAATCTGTTGGTTACGTCAACAATGTTCTTTTTCTGGCCGAGTTTACCACTGGCTGTAATTGCTTCATTGTATTTTTGTGCTGCTTTAGATGTCTCCACACCATTAAGTGTAACTACAGTGCTTCCCTTGTAGTTTGCTTTTGCATGCCTCAGTTTACGGTAATCGTTGTTCCTACTGGAAGACCTGTGAATTTCATGTTCTCGCCATTTCCCAGCTGGAATGTACATTGTCCAGTCGCGTCTAACGTAACATCTTTACCATCTTTGTCTTTTACACCGCCAAGTGTTTTTGCATCTGTTCCTGCCGGGAATTCAAATTTTGCAGTAAAGTCGAATTTCTCAGTTGGAAGAGATTTTTCGGCATCTGTTACATTCTGAATAACCTTCTTGGATACGTTCAATGCACCGTTTGTTTTATAGTCAGGATCTGGCTTATTCGGATCTGGTTTCTCACCTGTACCAGCTTCCTGTACATAGGTGTTGACAAAGTTGAAACCATTCTTGCTTGCATCACCACCAATATCTACTTTACCTGTTGTTGCTTTACCTTTGTCATCTTTTGTCTTATTTACAATGATCTTATCAATTTCAAGTGTTCCACCAGTTTTCTCAACAACATATACATCCATTCTATACTCAGCATCGGACATAATCAGTTTTTCATATGCTGTCTCTGTAACAGACGGATTAGCCGTTTCGTTCTCTTCTACTGTATAGGAATATCTACCAGCTTCAGGAAAATCAGTGCCTACTAAATTAATTTTCTTAGTTTTTGTAGTTGTACCAAGATCAGTTGTTTCAAAACTGATTGTTGGTATTTCAACAGCATGAGCAGTATGTATTACATCATCCCCCTCCATAATCTGTGTAGCAGTAAAGCTAAATGTCTCTGCTTTTCCCACCTCAGTGTTGTAGGTCTTGCTGATATAGGCTTCCTTTGCATTATTTTTTGTGTCTGTCGTTGTTTGATCCGCTGCCATTGCCGGCATTGCCATTCCCATTGTCATAGCACCTGCTGCGACAATTGCGAGCATTTTCTTAGTGAATTTTTCATGCTCATTTTAGTTCCTCCCTTGTAAATTATTTTGTTTTTTTATTTGATTAACGGCTCTGGTAATTAAATTCCCCTGCTCCGAATAATCGCGATGACTTTTCCTTTGACATCTTTTATATCAATGCAGCCATAAATTCGGCTGTCCGATGCCTGAGGCCTGTTATCTCCAAGTATAAATACCTGGCCGCTCCCGACTGTGACCGGGAAATCCACTCCATCTTTGAATTGGGTGGTATCAAAGTAAATGTCCTGAGATATCTGTTCTGCACCATTTATCTTCAGTCCGTTTTTTGTAATGTCAACGGTGTCTCCTGCTACTGCCACAACACGTCCGGTCGTGGTTCTGCCATCAGCTTCAAACACTGCAACATCACCGGAGAATAAACCTTTTATCCAATCGGTAATACATGACCAGATCACCGTCTTTGATTGCCGGTTTCATGGAGACATCATTTATTCTTACAATTCCATAGAGAAATGTAAAAATAAGAAATACTGCTAAGATAATAAATGCAATCTTCAATAACAACTGAACAATATCCTGTGCTACAGATGTTTCCTGTATTATATTGTTGTTTTTATTTGACCGTTCAGTTTCGTTCTTCATCCTATCCTTCCATAAAAATGGATGCCCATAACCCTTCTAGGGGATTTATTTGTTTTAGGTCAACTCAGACATCCACGGTACTAGTTTGTACCCTTTATTATAGTGGTTTATTTTTTTATTCCAATGCAACAAACATGTAAAAAGGCGGATGTATTTTTGCAAGTTTTGTTCCATAGCAGTGTCTATTCCATTTTCCGTCTTCTCCAGAAAAACAGAACCATAACGATACTTATAGCGAGTAATAGCCATACATGCCTGCTTGTTCCCAGACGAACCCCTGTTTCCGGTATTGATTGTGTGTTTTCGTTTGTGATTTTTAACTCAATCACATCTCCTCGTGCAGCCTCAATCCGCTGTTTCATGACAGCCGTATTTTCATTCGATGTTGCCTGAACTGGATTTGAATACTTATCATTCTCTTCTTTTTTTAGAAATCGAAACAGCGTATTTTGATGTATCAACAGTTTCTGTTATTATGATATCCGAAGATATATCTACATTTTGTAATGTAACTTTATCTCCATGTTTCAAGGATGTTCTAAGTGTCTTACTACGCAGCTTTTGACCATCTTCCCAATAGAGAATTTCCATATCAAATGGCTTCTTGCGGTTTCCAAGTGGACCAGTGACTTCCTTTGTAATCTCAACCGTCACCCCGCCTTTTTGCGGATGATTGACGATATGTCTGTCCGAAACAGCTCTCCAGGTATTTGTCGTCGGTGATTTCTCATATAGGAATAAAATATCGGATTCTACATCGACCATATATAAATTAAAGTTATCCTGATACTGTGTTTTGGTTTTATCTGCTTTGTTCTTTTTGTTCGGAGTAACAGATTCTACCATCCAGTATCTGCCATCTGGTATCTCCTCCGATAACTGAAGCATTCCATTCTCATCAGTCAGTTGCAAGTCAAAATCAGGATTACACTTCTGACCATCCTTTTTCAGAACGATATCGTCCTTGCTCTGTGTATTGTCATAATCTACTGTATATCCTGTATCATCCGCATATTCTTTCGTAACATCATCATACGGTACTTTGTAGAACAGAAAACCTGCACCAGCAAGTCGGTTTCTTGGAAGATCATCCGTCTTTAAGAAACTTCGTTCAGCAAGATTGAAATGCAGATTCTGCACTTCCAGTTCCATCTTGGAAACATCCTTGAACTCATTCTCATCCTTCGGGAATATTTGTTGTCCATTTGAATCGAAATACTGAATCTCTGGATAAATAACTTCATAATATAGGAAACCATCCCCGTATTCCGAAGAATAATGTGTCTTTCCTATCTCAATTTCTTCCACCTTATATTCCACCGGATTTCTGTCCTGGAATAGTGGAACATTGTCGACTGTGTGTTCCCATCCGTTCTCTTCATTCAGCAGGAATTCCTGTCCTGTAGAAATTCCATTCTGATACAATCTGATTTTCACCTGTTTTTCCGTCAGTGCATCATTTGGATTTTCCCATGTCTTTTTGATATGCAGAGTGCCTGTTTTTAGCAAAATTTCGGATATTAAGGCTGGTATCTCCTCGCTGAAACAGAACAGATTTTCCGTCTATCTTACCATCAACTGGTGCCTTAACAGCCTCCTGATTTTCGTTAGCCTCCCTATCCACCAATTTTGCATCAATGATTTTGAATGCTCCATTGGCAATCTCAACGGTGATCTGTATATCTCCTGTGTCTACATATCCCGTCGGTAAGTTTGTCTCTCGCAACAAATACGTCTCAGTTGCTGTTCTGTTCTGTTTGTTTTCATCTTGTAACGGAATGTGAAGTTGTGCGATTCCGTATTTATCAGTTGTTACCGTTTCCTCCTCAACACCGTTCTTACTGACAGCAAAATTGATCTTCTCCATTCCATGTCCGGTAGACTCATCAAATTTGTTCAGTGTGAGTATTCCCTCTTTCTGATAACGGTTCTCCAATTCAATAGTAAGAGTCTCACCACCGCGTCCAATTCCACGTCCTGTGAATTGAATTCCACTTTCTGGATATGCTTCCCATGAATTTACATTATCTCCTTGTTCATGAGAATTGCGGACATTGTACCAACCTGAAAATTTCACATTCGAATCTTTTGGCTTATAGTTGTACTCTTTTTAATGTGTATTTCCAGAATGAGTCCGCCTTAACGATCCACGTACAGCTTGTATGTGTTTCATCTGTCCATGTACCTACAACTTCTATTGGAGCATCCTCCGCTTGCGGAGCTTCTGCATCCGGTTTCTGGCTATCTTCTGAAGGAAGCACAAGTTTCATATGCTCATGAATGCAGGTGGCTGAGGTTTTCCATCTAAAAGCTTTTCATCCATATCTACCTGGATATAATAATCTTTCTTGACTTTCTCTATTGCTTCCGGCATTCCGACAAAATCTTTCTTTACTGTCAGGTAACCATTTTTTGCTACAATACGTCCGTCAATATGCCACCCATCGGACATTTCACTTTTGAAAGAATACCAATAAATGGTGAAGAATTCGGTATCTAATTTCGATGGCGGAATCTCCCTGTCTCCGATACGAATCATACGTCCGCTTTCACGAATTGTCTGGAATACCTCTTCATCGGAAGGAATTCTATCTATCTTGTAGATATAGTCTCCATTTCCAATATATCCCTCATCTGGTTTAGTTCCCTGCAAAAGTTCTTGCACTCTCTTATTTCCATCCGCATACTGTTCCCACGTAGATGGATTCTTATTTCCAAGAACTGGAACATCATGCAATATACTTGCCTTCACATTACAGTTTGCCACGGCAACCGCACTTGTATAATCGTCTACATTCGTGGTTGGTAATGCTACCGAACCATCTTCCGGCATCGCTGACTTACAGATATAAAACTGTACCTGTTTTCGATTTTGGTTACTCACCTTACGCCACGCTGCATAGAGGGTGATTGGCTGTCTTGCACTATTATTTATAAGATCAGAAATAGAATCCCCTGCACCGCATTCCTGCCACTTTCCGTCTTTGTTTCTGTAATCCCAATGATCGAATTCATACTGTTCCAACTCTTTGCTGTCATTATCTTCATGATCATAAACCAGAGGATATGGTGACTTAACGTTATGTTTTCCAGCTTCTATTTCATTTCTCATAATCATCTGTATGTCTTGTCTTATTCTCAACCTGAGGGGTCAACTTAGCTTCCTTAGGAAGTTTCTTCATATAACGAGTTGTATTATAGATAACCCTGACTGCCCCAGACTCCAGCGGTTTGTCTGCGATCACCTCATAAGATGAGTTAACCTTCGGAATTTCAAATTTTACCTTATCATTTCCGGACGGTTCTGGAAGAACCTCATTTTCGTCCCTGTCATTAGATGTACAACTCCAGACAATCTCCTTGCCATAATACTCACCTTCTAAACTTGCCCTCTTTGGTACTTCCAAAGTATATGCTTCCCCATGGCCTACATACTGTCTCTTAATTGCTTCTCTTTTGGTCAGATTCAGTGGATCCAACACTTCAATCAGATGAAAACTTTCCTCTACACTGAAATGTCTTCCTGCCAGCCCAACCTGAGAAGAAAGTCCTGTCAAACGATCAAAATAATTTTCGATTCTGTCTGGATTCAGTGGGTTTGGCTGTGAGAAATAATAGACAGATACATCTTTCCCGTTTTTCAGGACAGGAATATACCATGTACCATCGTTGTCCTTATAAGGGTGCTGTACAAACACACGGCTGTCTGTCGCATAACCAAACAGAATCTTCTCTTTCTGATCTGCGCCGGGCTCCAGCTTGCTCGGAGTGAAACCAAACTCACTGTAAATTTTAGAAAATCGTATCATCTGGTTTTAGCTCGCAAATAATAACGACTGGCTCGGCCACTGTTTGCTTTGATTATGTAATGCTGCTCAGCATTAATATTTTTTATCAGCTTATAATGTCCATCGATAAATACATAAAAACTAATATTTGCTTCTTTTGTTGCTGCCGGTTTTTCTGTATTATCAGGAACAATCACATATGGACGTACTGCATCATCTGGCTTAATAGTAAAGCTCATGGTATGCTTTGCTTCATTTTTACTCCATGTAACTTCTGAAAGAGTACCATCTTCCTTTCTGCATTCCCAGTTTATATCCTGCGTTTGTTCTTCTACACGCGGCTTTGTACTAACTGTTCTTGTAAGTGTTGACTTTCTTGCAACAAAATCAATTGCCGGAAGATCACGCAAAGCTGTTTGGCTGTAAACCTGTCCATCTTCATCCTGTACTGTCACACTGTAAAAACCGTTATATCTATCATCGTCGTGTTCGAATAAGGTCTTTGCACTCATGGTATCAATTTTTTCTCCATTTGGCAGGTAATACACATCCATCGGCTCTCCGGACTTTCCTATATAAATACATTCATGACCTTCTATCGTGTATTTCCCTGCATTATGGATTGTATCGTAATCTCTCTTGGAATAATAAAAACGCTCTTTTGCTCCATTTTGAATAGAACCATCGTAATGAAATTTTTCAAAATGCTCTTTTAACTCATCATTAGAAATATAATAATAAACTGTTCCCGGCTTTGTTGTAGTATCTTTTATAACAGGAATTTCTTCGTTTAGAACATTATATCTCTCATTATTTACAAAAGTATAGAATTTAATGTTCAAGGTTGCTGGTGCAAAAGTGTTGCATGCAACCGTATATGGTTGCTCTATCTTTCCAATAGAAAAGGTTAGTTTATCGCCCTGTTTCACCGGAGCAATTGTTTTATTTTCATCCTCACTGGCACAAAGCCAGTCGCTTTCCTTCGTATCTCCTGGATCAACGGAAATTGTGACCGCAGAATCTTTCTTATAGTAACTCACAGTTCGATTTCCATCCGGATTGATCACTGTAACCGAATAGAAACTGTTCTCATTCTGCTTAATCTGGTCTGAATCATTATCCGGAATTTTTTCGCCATCAGATGCTCCTTTTGGCATATAGTAAACATCTGTCGGTACCGTTGTGTCCTGATTGTCCCAGGGGTGTAGGAGTACATATTGCTGTCCTTTATAAGTTACCACTGTCGCCTGTGCTAATGTCTTCTCACCACGGACTGTATATGGAAAATAATTTCCGGACTGTGTTTCCTCTGCATTCAAGCCGAACTCTTTATAAATCTCAGCAAGATCACTGACAGATAAATAGCATCTGCCCTGACGGTTCCATTTATACACTTTTTTCAGTGAATCAGCCGGCAGCTTTCGAACCTCATTGTCTGCATATATATAAAACTGAATATCAAAGGCTGTCTGGTCCGCTCTCTGGAGCACATAAGACTGTGTGATCTTCCGATTGAGAACCTTGTCCGGTTCCCTGATTCCCGTACACCATCTATTACCTTATCATCTGTTCCCATACAGGTCCATTCGATCTGGTCTGTCTGATCCGGCAATTGTGGATTAAAGTCAGACACAACTTCTTCCACTACAGTTCCTGTTAATGCATAACGAATCCGATCCTGCCCTTCTCCCTTTACCTCTACGGAATAAAACGAGTTGTCCTTTTTTACAGAATCTTTTAAATTTAATGCAAGGCCTTTTCCATTTGGAAGGTAGTAAACATCTATCGCTTCCCCTTGTTTATTCTGTCCATCATTGTAAGAAACATATGTCTTTCCGGATTCTGTGTCTGTATAAACTTTTCCGTATTCTATCCTGCTTTTTCCCCGGTATGCAGATACAAACTTATTTTTTGCATCTGGATTCTGACCATCGCTGTTTTTTACAAATCCAAATTCTTCA
>ENA-OQJI01000260-OQJI01000260.1-human-gut-metagenome-genome-assembly--contig:-NODE-260-length-12132-cov-1.581424_pt1 | contig 12132 bp, 10 predicted proteins | sample MGYA00242602_ERZ504768 | MGnify/ENA primary metagenome ERZ504768 (study PRJEB26092, sample SAMD00036368) | human gut metagenome | host: Homo sapiens | study: EMG produced TPA metagenomics assembly of...
TGTGGAACTAATCCAAGAACACGGTTCAGCTCCTCGTTAATTGGTGTCACCTCAGCTTTATAAGCTTTAGTAAGATCCTCAATTTCAGAGGACAGAGACTTAGAAAGCTCCACATCACCTGTTGAAATAGCCACGTCCAGTTTATCCTGGAGAGGTTTTCTAGCAAGTGCAAAGTCATTAGCTTTTTGTGCCAGTTCTAACCGAACCTGTTTAAAGGTTCTGAGACTTTTACAATTAAATTGAGGGGAGCATATGAAGCTGTGAGTGGACTGGAAGGATATACTAGCAGTAACTATATGGAATACGGTGTGGAGAGCAGTTTGAATTTCCCTGAATTTATGTTCCCGTTTCTGTCTTCCGACTTTAAAAAACGTATTAAAGCGACTTCAGAGGTCAGTATAAAATATAATTGGCAGATTCGTCCGGAATTTGAACGTACTTTAGCTTCTGCTGCCTGGAGCTATCGTTGGACACGGAGAGGAAAGGCTAATCATCGTTTTGACTTGCTGGATATAAATTATATTTATATGCCCTATACCTCACCTACATTCGACGATTATCTGGATCGTATGGATGAGGTTAATCCATTGCTGAGACATAGTTACGAAGATTTGTTCATTGTGCGCTTGGGATATACTTATACTTATAATAGTGCTGGAGGAAATACGATGACTACGGCAAACCGTAATTCGTATTCTGTGCGCTTTAATATAGAAGAAGCTGGTAATTTGTTGTATGCCTTTTCGCGTTTGATAAATAAAAAGCCACGATACGGCGAAGCATATCAGTTGGCTAATATAGATTTTGCACAGTATGTGAAGGCTGACATAGATTATGCAAAAAATTTCGTTATCGATGAGCGCAATTCGCTGGTATTTCATGCCGGATTAGGAGTTGCGGTTCCTTATGGGAATTCTAAGAGTTTACCTTTCGAAAAGTTATATTTTTCCGGAGGTGCTAATAGTGTACGTGGCTGGCGGGTACGTTCTTTAGGACCAGGTTCTTATCGTGGGGATGGAAACACGATAGATTATGTCAACCATACGGGAGATATTAAGTTGGACCTGAATTTGGAGTACCGGACATTTTTATTCTGGAAGTTGAATGGAGCAGCGTTTATTGATGCCGGAAACGTTTGGAATATACGGAATCAGGGAATACAGTCGGAAGGAGTATTCAAGTTTAATCGTTTTTATAAGCAACTTGCCGTATCTTATGGATTGGGAATACGTTTCGATCTGGACTTCTTGATTTTACGTTTCGATGGAGGTATGAAGGCTGTCAATCCGATGTATACCGGTCGTGACCGTTACCCCATTATATCTCCTGACTTCAAACGCGATTTTGCATTTCATTTTGCTGTGGGATATCCGTTTTAATCATTATCATATGGAAGAAAGAAAAATTTATAAGAAAGAAGAACTGAAAGCCTTGAAAGATTGGTTTGCTAATCAAGATTTACCTCAAGGTTTACAAGTAGATAAAGCAACTAATATACCTAATTTGAAAGAAACTGTAGCACGTTTATTCGATCAGGCTGAAGCTTGTTTTGAAAATCCTAAAATGCAGGGATGCCTGATTCTACTGGAAAATATTAAGGCAAAACTTGAAAGCTGAAAAGGAGAGTACAAGTCTATCTAAGTTTAGTTCAATAAAGAGGAACTCTCAATTTGAACCTGACTGTTCTGTCTACAATAAAATTGCCCTGTCATTACTAGGAAGTTTACATCTCAGGTATAAAACATTCAGGATGTACTCCAATGAAAGATGACAGGGCTATTTTATTACACGTATGATTTATTGTATTTAAGAGCGGGTTAATTTATTCAGATTTTACTTCATCGTCATTTTCCGGTATTGGAATATATGCAGGCTTGGGCTGGGGAATACTGAAGTCGGCATCAGCAAAAAGTTCGGCCAGACCGGATATTTGTTTCAGTCGGAGCAATTCATCTCGATCCATTCCGATGTTTTTCATAATCCATTGATCCGACATTCCTGCTTTGTCCAGTTCGGCAACAATGTGTGACATGAGTTCGATGTTATGAGTTCCACGTGCACGATTATGGCGAATAGTAGACCCCATGCGGTTTGACAAATCTTTATCGATCACAACGACAGGAAGCAGGCCTTTTTCTCGTTCATAAATACGTTTGGAGGTTTTTAGTACCGTAAATCGGTGGAATCCATCAACTAAAATGTATTTGTCTGCTTCTTTGTTATAATAACAAACGCACGGCATGGTAAATCCATCTTCCCAAATGGATATTTCCAGCAGTTTCATTTCTGGAGGAGCTACCACATTGGGATTATAATCATTTGCTACTACTTTTTCTACTGGTACAGCCTTTACATTATAAACAGGACTTTTATATTCATTTTCGTTATCACTCATCGCCAAATATTTTTGTAGTTTTCCATAATCTTATTTTTTTTTGCTGATCTCTTCCTTTGTAGGAGAGAAGCCCATGTATTTGCAGGCATGGTCATTTCGGAGAATGCAGATACACATGCGTTTGTATGTGGGAATTTCTCTGAATTCAGGAATGTCTATATCTTCCTGGTATTCCATTTTTACAGGATGTTTATGTGTACGGTAGTTGCTTTTGTCTACTATTTCTATAGGAACTTTAGCATCTATCAGTTTTTGTATGACATCGTCACTCAGGCATCCTCCCTTTGTTCGCCAGAATTTAATGCTGACGTTTAAACGCCGGAGATAGCCGTTGCGTGTCTTTTCAGGAAGTGTGGATAGTAAAAAGTACATAAATGATTTCCATGTATATCCCTCTGGCAGTTTTATTTTTTGCCTTGCCGTGGCATGTGTGCTTCCATAAATAGCCGAAAAGTTTACCCCATTTACGCGTCCTATCATTTTCCCCCATGTATCGGGATCAATGGCTCTGTAAAGAGCAAGACTTTCGATAGCCTCACTGATAAACGGGCTGGCTACCCGTTGCCGTTCTAAGCTGATTCCTGCCTTGTAATAGAGGTCGTACAAAGGGTTATAGTCCCATTTGAATTTACCGTTTGCTGTCCATACATCTGTCGTTTTCCAATCGTATATAGGATAGGCATTGTAAATATCATTTCCTATTTTTGAGGTCCAGATATACTTATGATACAGAATGTTCTTAGGAACTTGGAATATACATCGCCAGCGACTGAAGCTTTCCTGTGTCCGTATACCCACCAGACAGCAAGTACGTGTAGCTTTTTTCTTTTTTATGCAGCCATTGTGCGAAGTAAAGCTGAAAATCGTAGTCCCATGTGTCTGGTTTCAACTCGGGGAAATCTTTTATTGTCATAGCACCTTCAGGCATCTGGCGAACCCAGAGATCTTTCTTTTCTTCATCCCACGGACGCCAGAAAGACTGATACATTGATGTTGAGGTTGCGACACGAAACGGAAGACAGATGCGATATACGTCAAGTAAATCCTTATTCTTTTCTAGAATGCTGTCTACAAAATCGATAGTCATTTTGTATTGAACCTCATAATCCATATGGAATACACCTATTTTCCGCTTAAGGTTATTGCGGCGGATATAATCAATACATAAGTTCAGCAATACTCCACTGTCTTTGCCTCCAGAAAAAGACACATAGACATTATCAAATTCGTTGAATATTACTCGTAGACGCTCCTGGGTTAATTCGTAGACATTTTTTTTGTTCCTGAACTGTCGCTTCCATTATGCCTTCTGCATTTTTATGTATAGTTTCCAACTCTTTGTTATTTCAAATCCTTTCTGTACGAACAAATCCTGATGAGGAGTTTGCACCACAGCCGATAAAGGCTGTGTGCTCTCTTCCTCGTCTGTAAGGACTGTATTTAGCAGTGTATCCAGAATATAGTCGTGGGTTTCTGCTTCAGCGTAGTAGTTGTTGATGATATGTTCGTTTTTACGCATTTCTAATGGAATAAATCCCATTACTTTTTGCTTCTCTATTGCAATATACCATACATAGTGTTCTCCGGTTTTAAACGGATATCCGTTGTTGTATTGCAGGACTTTCGGATTCATAACCAAAGGGCCTACCAGCCGGTATAGTTGTCTGTCGGTTCCTTGTAGTTCAGTATCTGCATCATAAATTGCTTTTTCTTTTTCGTACCTAGCAAAGGTATTAAAAAAAGAGAACATTTACAATTTCTGATCTGAGATCAGCCGGGCTATGCGGGTTTTGCTTTGAGCCCCTTTAGTGAGCAGATATACGTGTTTATATGCGTCACGGTTCAGTTCCGTAGGTGAACCGTTAATCAGAATAATGTTTCGGTCGTTTGCAAATTTTAGGATTCCGTTTACATTATTAGGATGTAGCTTTCCGATCTCATCCATCATGCAATGTAATTTGAAGTCCTTAAACTTCTGCGAAGCACTTTCTTTGAATACATTCAGCAGCATGATATTAATCATTGCTTTTACCAGGATATCTGTTCCTTCCGAACCCACATTCGACAACTTTTCGACAAAACCGGTGTCGTTGTTGTTTTCTATGATGCGGAAACGTAATTCAAACGAATCGTATAGACGGATCTTGTCATACCGGTAAGCGTGCATTTCTTTGATGAAATCACGCAATAAAGCGATAGCTTCCTGTTTCACCAATTGTTCGTTTTCGCTGGAAAACAAGTTTGTGCCCGGAGTAAGGTCGTAAGCATGTTCATTGTAATATTTCTGTATGGCTCTCAAAGCATTTACCACTCGGTTGCTGCTTTCTTCTACCTTCATTTCAATACGTTGGATTACTCCTACGAAATTGCATGTCTGGAATCCTTTGTTTACCTTGCTTATCAGATCCTGTATATCACTTTCCGAGGCCGTAAGCATGGAAGTATCCATGCTGATACGTTTGAAGATGTCCGAATGCTCGTTGTTGATGCGACGCACGAATTCGTTGATTTTATTTTCTTCTACAAAGTCGTGTAATTCATCGGCAAAACGTATATATTCCCAATCTTCATTGAATTTCGTTTTGAACTTAAACGTATTGTCCTCGTCAAAATGTCCGGTAAAGAGATTAACTTCTTTGCGCAGGCGACTCTGAAGCTGCATGTACTGGTTTTCCATGCGTCCCAGTTCATCAATCAGTTCGATACATCCTTTTTGAACGGCTATTTCAGTTTCCGTACCATTTTCAGAACGGAAAATATCCTGATGAGGCTTGTACCAGTCGTATGCAGGAATTTTTTCGTACGCATCCAGGTTGCCGGATAAGCTGCGTACATTTTCCTCTGCTTCATGCAGTGATTTATTCAGCTTGTCTATTTCACTTTGCAGGGCTCCTGTTTCTTTATGTAAAGATTCTTTCTCGTTGTTTAATAAACGTTTTTGCTCGTCATATTCACGTTGCCATGTCGGAATTTGGTCAATCAAATCGCGTTTATCCTTCTGATACTCGATGATGAGTGCAGCATGGTCTTTTATAAACAGAAGTTCCTGTTCGATATTCTGCAATTGTTCTGCAATGTTTTGCAGACGTTCTGTATCGGCTCCCTGTGTGTGGAGCTCCTTTTGCATGTCGTTTTCGTATTCAGCCTTTACAGAAGCTATCCGTTGCTGTTCCTCTTTATCTTCCTTGCGTATGTTGTCTGCCTGTGCACTTTTTTCGTTGTTCAGATTTTGCAACAGTTTGTTCCATTCTTGCTTTAAATTGTTCAGCTTGTCCGATTTCTCTTTGTTTAGATTATTCAGCTTGCTTTCTGTCTGTTGCAATTCATTATGAGCCTGCATTTTTTGCTCTTCCAGTTCGTGAAGTTTGCGGTTTCTTTCTGCTTCGGCCTTTTTCTTCCAGTTTTCCAGATCGAGCATATCCTGTTGATATTGTCGTTCCAGTTTTTCCAGTTCATATTCTTGTAGAGCGATGATATCTTTTTTGCTCTTTTATTTTCGGCTGATATTTACTTTTCAGCGTTTCTTCCAGCTCTTCTTTTTCACTCTGCAATCGGATTGTTTCTGCTGCTATTTCTTCCAGACGACAAGTGCCGGCTTCTTTCTCTTTCTGATAATCGTTGATGGATTTAATATGTCGGTTTATTCCAGCCAGATCAATTGAAATTCCGTAGAAAGACTCGCCTGCATCTTGCAATTGGGGTGACAAACCTGTCTGCCAGAGGATAGACTCATCGCAAAGCTTACCGATGTTTTCCTCCCATCCTGGTTTGTTATCCTTGAGCCATCCCTGTAATGTATTGCGGCTGTTTTGTAAAAACGTTTCCAGTTCGTCAACACGTGGCTTCAGCTGCTGCTGTTCCAGTTGCAGTCTGGTTAGTGCATCATCTTTTTCTTTTGTTCCGTGCTGCAATTCTTCTTCCCACTTCAGCGTAATCTCCTTGATGATGAGTTGTGCGTTGTTGATGCGGTTCTTTTTACTCATATGCATGCCGGTATACGACTGTATGCGATGCTTCAGTTCTTCTTGTTCTGTTTCGAAGAACATCTCTTTCCGGCAAAGCTGCATCTGATAATCAATAGCTGTCAGCACACTCTGTTTTTCACTCTTCTCAGGGTGAAGTTGCTGTGAGAGTTGTTCGTATTCCTGATATAATGCTTCGGTAGAAGCTTCGTGGCGAAGACGTCCTTCCTCAATGCGTGCATTATATGTGCTGTTTAACTCATCCAGTTGCTTGAGTTTTGCTTCATGAATTTTATTCCATTGTTCATCAAGGCTCTGTATAAGCGACTTATATTTTGTTGAGATCTCTGTATATTGGGAAGTGAGAATACGCTGTTCTTCCAGTAATCCGTCGCGGCGGTTTTTCCATTCTTCTTTTCGTGAAGAACGCTCCATTACCTGCTCAATTTGTTGGCGAGCATAATCTTTTTCCTTCTTTTGTGCCTTTTGCAGCTCATTGTTTAGTACAGCAAGTGTTTCCTGCAATTTGTCACAGCGATGGCGTGACTGCTCTTGCAGTTCTTGTCGGCGAGTAATCAACTTGTTGCGCTCACTTTCCGCATGTTGTTTTTTTTCTTGCCATTGTGGAAGTGCTTCCTTAGCCTTGATAAAGGCAGAAACCAGTTCGCGGCAACCTTGGGCCAGTGCTGTCTGCTGTTTCGAAACCTGTGCCGACAATAATGTTATTTCTTTAGCCTGCTTTTGTGTTTCGCGTTTTTGGAATTCTTCGATGTCACGTAGACGGACTTCAAAATTTTTCAGATGCTCCTTGTAGTTATTCAGATCGACTGCAGTTTCATCTTCGTTGATGGATGAAATAATTGTCTTTTTGATGAATTCAGCATCCAGCTTAGAGTTAAGCAAGACATTCTGGATTGTACGAGGAATATTCTGATATTGCTTACTTTCCATAAGCGAATATTTCTTCATATCAGATGAAACGCCATTGCCATAAAGAATATTCCGGTATTCATCGAAAGTGTAAATAATACGTGAGTAGTCTACGTTCTGCAAATCGAGCTGCATACGTACCCGGTCGGCTCCGGTATAGGCAATACGGGTTTCCGGATCGATAAAAAACTCTTTCCGGTAAGGAGAGTCAATAAAACGGTAGCTTACTCGGTTCATCGACTTGAAACTGAGGATACAGAAAGCTCCGTTCTCAGTAGCTACTTCATAGATGATATACGAATTGGCGTAGGGGAAATAATATTCCGTATAGCTCTGTTTTTCAACTGGGATTCCCAACTTTTGTGTATCTGCATTGTAAAAAAAGAGGATAGAGCGAAGTACGGTACTTTTTCCTACTCCCTGTGTACCGATAAAGTGTACATTCCCATCCAAATAGATATCATCGGCATAAGGAATATTTGCACTATTTATAAATATAATTCTATTCAGGTTTCTCATCGTCTTGGCTGTCATCGTAAATGTTAATACTTTCAATCAGGCGTTCCAGGTAATTCCAGGAACTCATTACTTTATATGTATTGTTCTTCTCGTTTTCCAGTTCCAGAAAAGAGTCACGGGTAAGCTGCCGTATCATATTATCGAGCACCTCTTTGCGTACATCTTTATCGGAGAAATGTTTACGTATCCCGTCCAGCTTGTTCTGCAACATGACGTTGATGTTGGCTTCCACCAATATCTGTTCCGGCTGAAAACGATAGCCCGGTCCGAAAGTTTCATCGTATGTTTTAAATAAGTCGAGAACATCAATCCAGTAATAGGCACGCAGAATCTTTTGTTCCAGTGTAACACGAGGTTCTGTACGAGAAAAATAAAAATATTCGTTTCCCCGCTCCAATGTATAGCCTATCTGTGCAAAATAAATCGACAGAGCTTCGAAGTCATCGTCTATAATATCATATAAATCGCGTACGTCTTCATTTGTACTGTTTGAACTGATAAACAGACCTTTTTGCAAATAGTCGAAAATAGCCGCTGTATGATCGGGTATTCTTATTGTTAGTTCCATATATCTATTGATTTTTCTGATTGACTTTAGCATGTATTCCGAATGTTTACCGGAATGAACTAAAGTGAATATTTTTTATTATGCGATCCTCCTTTATATCGGATAGATGCGAGCATATTCATAGTTTTTGTAAATACCAAATTCTTCACTGATACGGAACTGCGATTCGTATAGTGATACAATCTGGCAAAAGAGGGTAGTCCGTTCTTCCTCACTGACTTCTTGACGGAATGGATAGCGCATCAGGAAAGAGAACAGATCTTCTGGCTGTGCAGTGGCATCTTTCCACATTGCTTCAGTTTGTGCCTGAATATAGTTGCCGACCGTTTCTTCCAGACTTATTGTTTCCTGATACATTGACTGAGATGCCAGATCTTCATCGCTGAACGCACCAGCTTCGTTGCTTCGTATGGTTTCGCGATGCTGGAGGTTTTTCATTACTTTCAGAATGATCGGACGTGCCTCATCGGTATTCAAGTAATTTATGGAAAGCTTGAATGATGACGGTGCTGTTCCTTCCAAAAGAATGGAGTGCTCACGTTCCAGTACTTCGGCGAGATTACTTTTGGCACGCAGTTCAAACTGATCTTGCAAATATTTTACCCGGCGTATTTTTTCTACCAGTATCACTTGACTCTTAATCTGATTCAGGTAATTGATGATATCCTGCTGTGCCCGGATAAGACTATGCGCTGAAAGCTGTAATTCCCGGCGAAGTTCCAGCAAAATCCGGTTCAGCTCATCATCAGTTGCTTGTTGGAAGAATTGTCGTTCTTCGTGCAATATCAGATTTTCCGTCGTATCAATCAGCTGCTGGATATTGATTCGTTTTTTATCGAGGTTTTCCAGCTTGGCAATCTTTATCTGATAGGTAGGCTCATGTTTGAAAGCATTGTCGATGCTGGTCTGCAAATTCATGATATTACGTATCGTAGTACGAGCTATTTTCTGAAAAGTAATTTTGATATTTCTTACGTAACTAGCCTTACGCGTTGCGATACGTTCTTTGAGATAATAATCCATCAGTTCGTGAAGATACTCGATATTTTCATCTATCACGGCTGTATTGATTTCTTCATTAGCCTCAAGTAACAGTTCGAAAAAATCCATAAACCGTGCATCCAGCTCAACAAAGTTGCCGTTCTGATGAATTACTTCTTTTTCTATAAGTAGTTTCAGACGGTTTTCATCATCTTTCAGCAAAGCCAGTGCATCGGAGTATCTGAAGCTTAGTATTTTTCTTTTCTCGAACATTTCCGTCAGCAGCCCTCTTGCTGCGGCGACGGTGTTTATGATTTCGTGTATAGAACGGAATATGTACATAATATTATAAAAAATCTTCGCAAAGTTATAGCTTGGCGAGGATTTTTCCTAATTTTTTATGTTTTGTCTTATTCCTTTATCTTTCTTCTAGAGCAGGGGAGCCCCGAAAGGAGCTTGTTCTTCTTCAATCCACCACTGGAAATTCAATCGTTTCGCTGGATTCATTCCAGTTGTCGATAGTGAAGTTTCCGGAACTCCCCCCTGCAAAAATATCTCCGATAACAATGTTTACTGTCAGACGTGTATTGGCAACCAATGTCGATTCCAGATTTTTCGACAGCGTGTGTACGCTACCATCTTTCAACGTAATCAGGAGTGTAAGCAAGGGGTTGGGGGCAGAAGGAAATACCATTACCATTGCATTACTCATTTCGGTATTATCGACAGAACGTACTAGATCAAACTTGACAGTCTTTGTCTTATTTTCGGGTTCGGCTGTATACAGATTGATTTTTTCAGCTATTCCACCGATAAGAACCTGCATATCTGTAATGTTAGAGTTGATGACGGCATTGTTTTTTGTTTTGACAATCACCTTGAGTCCTGCTACAACCCGTTCCATATTGGCTTCCAGATCCTCTTGTCCAATATTTACTTCCTTGTTGGTGTGTACCAGATCGTATACAGGAATATATGTAGTATCTTTATTGTATTGTCTCAATCCGAAATACAATTTAGATAAGTCTGAACCAATAGATAGCCCGGGTTCATCAATGGCTGGGGTTGTATGAATAGGTTCTTCATATTTGGGAGTTCCCCAATATACAATGTTATATTTGCCGACAGGCAGCGATACTTCTCGGTTGTTATCTCCTACAATGTTTCCATCCTGAACATTGTAAAAACCATAGAACACGCTTAGCGTATTGTTTACATAGTTCCCGAAATAAATAGAGCTTCCCTGGAGGCAAGGATAAGCTTCTACTATACCCGTGAGAGGACTTTGAGAATCGCTCACACGGGTATGTAGAGCGGGAGTAACAAGATTGGGGGTTGATTCAGTAGAGAGAGTATAACTGTCATCTCTACAAGCTGTCGTGATGAGTAAGAGTGTAAGTGCTCCTAAAGTGATTTTTTTTTCATACTTTGTTCTTAAATAATAAACAACTAAATGTAGCAAATGTTTTCATAAAAGTGAAATTTCGTAAGAAAAAAATGTGTATAAGGAAGAAAAAAGGCAATATGTTTCCAAAAACTTGTTGAAGAGCATATTTTACTTGGTTGAAGTCTTTTCAGATAATTCAGCAAAAACTCTCAATTTTTGTACAAATACTTTTGAAATATTGCTCAAAAAAATTGGGGAAGTTGTACAAATTTTAAAAAAATATCTCGATGTTTTTGGAAAGATTAGCCCAAGTTTTAGACATAATTCCGGCTTTTGTTGTTTTAGTGGCTTTTTAGTAACCAAAACAGGGTTCTTAATTAAAGAAAAACAAGGTACAGTGAAAAAGTTAAGTTTGTATCTTTGTCGGAAATTAGGTATGAAAAAGATTATGAAGAAGCGTACAAAAGGGATATTGAAAATAGCCGGTATATCTTTCGGCTCATTGATTGTTTTAATTCTGATAGCAATAACAGTTGCTATAAATTTTGTGTTTACTCCTTCCAGGTTAACTCCGGTAGTCTTGAAAACTGCTAATCAGGCACTGAATGCCAAGTTGGAGATGAAGAGTGTGGAACTGACTTTTTTCTCTACGTTTCCACGTTTCGGATTGAAGTTGGTCGATGGAAGTCTTGTCTCGAAAGTGTTCTGTGATACAGCATGGCAGAAAACAGATTCGTTGCTGTCATTTGGCAAATGCGTGGTTGTGGTAAATCCGATAGATTATTTGATAAATAAAAAAATAACTCTTAACTATCTGGGATTGGAAGATGCTTCGGTTTACGCTTATAAGAGTAGGGAGGGCATTGCCAACTGGGATATTGTAGCTTCTGATACAACTGCTGTAGCTGATACTGCTTCTTCTGGCAAGACAGATTTGTCGGGAGGTATTGATATTCGTCGGGTATCGCTGAAGCGGGCAAATGTTATTTTTGATGACCGGGATACAAGAGTTTATGCCCGCCTGACCAATGCTGCACTTAATCTGACAGCTTCTTTGCAGAAAGAACACTCAAAGTTAGCTATGCGTTTCAGCAATGATAATGTACTTTTCTGGCAGGACGGACAATTGCTGGTCAATAAGGTTGCGACAGACCTGAAGACTTCTCTTGATCTGGACCGTTCTACGCGTACACTTACACTAAATGATGCCAACATTTCATTAAACGGTATAACCTTTGATGTGAAGGGAACCTTGAAGCGAGATACAGTTCGCCGTGCACTTAACGTGGATATTGCATATGCTCTGCATGCTCCTTCCTTGGAAACGGTATTCAATATGATTCCTGAGAGTGTTTTGAAGCGTGAAAGTATGGAGGCAAGAGGCAGTGTG
>ENA-OQJI01000262-OQJI01000262.1-human-gut-metagenome-genome-assembly--contig:-NODE-262-length-12115-cov-0.849433_pt1 | contig 12115 bp, 17 predicted proteins | sample MGYA00242602_ERZ504768 | MGnify/ENA primary metagenome ERZ504768 (study PRJEB26092, sample SAMD00036368) | human gut metagenome | host: Homo sapiens | study: EMG produced TPA metagenomics assembly of...
TCTGACTGAGGAGGAAGCCGAACACCTTAATGAGCTTGTGCGGAAATCGGGTCGCTCAAAAGAAGCCTTTTTAAGAGAAATGGTAAGGGGCTATCAGCTCTGCGAAAAGCCCGACCCAGAGTTCTATAAAATGATGCGTGAGCTGTCCGCTATTGGCAACCGTATCAATCAGCTTGCGGTTAAGGCAAACGCCCTCGGCTTTGTGGATACCCCCGATGCTCCGTGAGGAAGCAAGGAAGTGGCACGAATTTCAGATTGACATTCGCAAAAGGTATCTGCTTCCACGCAGGTCATCGTAATGGCGGTCTGCGAGATATGGGATGTGCGTGGCAGGCTCGACCATCCAATCGACTATGCCGAAAATCCTGCAAAGACCGCCAATCCCAAATACACCGAAGTCGACCTGCAGGCGATGGTCGATGTAATGGAGTACGCTACTAATAAGAATAAGACCGAGCAGCGTTTCTTTGTCACAGGTGTAAATTGTGACCCGACCACCGCCAGAGATGAAATGATGATTACCAAAGCGGGATGGAGCGACACGAGTGAGATTGTCTGCTATCACGGTTTCCAGAGCTTCAAGCACGGTGAGGTTACGCCAGAGCAGGCACACGAGGTCGGCGTTAAACTTGCCGAGCGAATGTGGGGCGACAGGTTTCAGGTCATTGTCGCCACCCACCTAAATACCGACTGCCTGCATAATCACTTTGTCGTGAACTCTGTTTCTTTTGCGGACGGTATGCACTACCACGACAACAAAGCAAATCTGCGGCTGCTCCGTCAGCGTTCCGATGAGCTTTGCCGTGAGTACGCCTTGTCTGTCATCGAACACCCAAGCGGCAAGAAAAAGCCCTACGCCCTTTACCAAGCCGAAAAGCAGGGGCGACCCACGAGGGATAATGTTGCCAGACAAGCGGTGGATGAAGCTATCAGCAAATCATTTACGCTGAAAGACTTTGACCGCCAGTTGGCAGAAATGGGTTACCGCATAAACTTTGACCCCAACCGCAAGTATTGGACGATTATCGGCAAGGGCTGGCAAAGACCCAAGCGGCTTTATAAGCTTGGAGAGGAATACACCAATGACAGGATTATGGAGCGTATCAGCGAAAATTCCTATGCGGTCAAATTCCAGAGCTTTTCAGAGCCACAGCCGCAGGTCAAGGTCTATCGGGTCAAAGGCTCATTGAAGAACGCCAAGAAAATGGGCGGCTTGCGTGGGCTGTATCTCCATTACTGCTACAAGCTCGGTATCCTGCCAAAAGGCAGAAAACAAAATTATGCACGGCTTCATTATCTCCTAAAGGACGACCTTATGAAGATGGAAGCCATCACACTGGAAACAAGGTTGCTTTGCCACAATCACATTGATACGGCGGAGCAGCTTTGTTCATATAAAGGCTCTCTGGAAACGGAGATGTCTGCCCTGCTTCAGAAGCGAAAGGAGCTTTACTCCAAATCCCGCAGGATAAGCGGTGAAGAAAAGGAAGCGGTCAAGGCGGAGCTTTCCGATATTTCGGGACGGCTGAAAATTATCCGAAAGGAGGTCAGAATGTGCGAGGGCATCGCTGCCCGTAGTGATACCCTCAAAGAAAAATTGCAGACGATACGGGCAGACGAAAAAGAACAGCAAAGAAAGGAGCTGATGAAGAATGAACACAGGCGGCGAAGCGGCAGAACAAATCGTCCGAATGAGCTTGGAGGGTTTTGAGTCGCTGCCAAAATCACAGGTGCAGGTGCGAAGAACATCGCTATCCTGTTGTATTCCATTCTCAAAGAAGAAAAGAAAACCAAAGGCAAAGCAAGGCTGACAAGTATGCTCCGTTCTGGCAAGGAGCTGAAAGTCTTTACCGTCAAAAGTGACGACTTAAAGAAGTTCACGCAGGAAGCAAAAAAATACGGTGTGCTTTACTGTGTCCTCACAGACAGGAAAAACAAAGACCACAATGCGGAGGTCGATGTCATCGCCCGTGCCGAGGACGCATCGAAAATCAGCCGCATCGTGGAACGCTTTAATCTTGCTTCGGTGGATACCGCTTCTATTGTGACGGAAGCCGAGAAATCCAAAGATGCAAAGGACGGTCAGCCAGAGCCAGAGATTGGTGTGCAGGAAAAGGCGGAAAAAGATAAGCTGCTTGACGAGCTATGGCAAGCCTGTCCAGAAGGAGGAAAACGCCCCAAACCCCTCGGTGGCAAAGACAGAAAAATCCCCTCAGTCCGAGCCTACCTTAGAGCAGCCAAAGAAGTCCGCAGAGGGGCTACTGATGACTAAGGAGAAACCTTCTGTCAGAGAGGAACTGCGGAAAATCAAGGAGAGCCGCAAGGAGCAGGAAGCAGAGATTGGCACTTCCGCCCTGGACAAAAGCGGAGCTTCCGACAGGGCGAAAAGTGCTAACGGGAAAACGGAGCATAAACAGCCCCAGAGAAAGAAAAAGAAACCAAAATCCAAAGAAACGAAGGTAAACAGCTATGAGTATTTACGATGTATTCAGCGGCGGCAACAGACCTTTTGATAAAGAGGAATGGGCTGCCGCAAAGCAGGCACAGCGGAAAGAAGCCTATGAGCTGATTGACAATACCTGCTTTGAAATGATGGCAAGCGGAGACAGCTTCCGTCAGTATCTTGATGTGCAGGGTCGCTTTGACCGTTACTCCGTGGCTAACGCTATTCTGGTGTCAGCACAGATGCCCGAAGCAACGCAGCTTAAAGAGTACAGCAAATGGAAAGCGAGCCGTGTCTATGTGAACAAGGATGCACAAAAAATTCATTATTCTTGAGCCGAGCAAGGAATACACCCGTGAGGACGGGACAAAGGGTATCTCCTACAATGCCAAAGTGGTTTATGACATTTCTGAAACCTCGGCAAAGGACAGGCAGCAGGAACAGGAGCCGAAATCCATGCGTGAGCTTGTGTCGGCTCTGATTGATGCAAGCCTGTACCCTGTGTTCCTGTCGATGAGCTTGAACTGCCTGCCTATTATGACAGCTCTCAGCAGACCATTTTTGTCAAGAAGGGGCTTTCCGAGGAAGTGCTGTTCGTGAGTATGGCAAAAGAAGTGTCGGCGGCGGTCTATGACTTTAAGTACAACGAGAGCCGTGATGTTTCCGATTTCAACTCCTTCTGCGTTGCCTATATGGTAAGCTCTCGTTACGGCGTGGATACCAGAGGTTTTGACTTTTCCAGACTTCCCAGAGAGTATGCGGAAATGGATACGCAGGCGTTCAAAGGAGAGCTTGGCACGATGCGTGATGTTCTGGGCGAAATCCAGAGCGATATGTATAAGAGTATGGAGAAGAACAAGCCTGCAAAGAACAAAGAGCAGGAACGCTAATCGGAGGTGCTGACTATGAGAGAGGAACGATACCATATCGCACTTGATAAGTACGATAAGAATATCGTCATCAACGCCTTAAACACCCTGCGTACAAGGCAGTTACAGGAGGAACGCCCCACCGAGCCTGTTGACGAGCTGATAAGTAAGGTGGCACACGCTCCGACAAAAAAGGTTAAGGTCGTGCATTGCAGGTGTAATGAGGAACGATGACCAGAAAACGAGCCTAATCCTTACTGTTTGCGGCATACTTCCTGTTGTATGGCTTGCCCTGCTGACAGCACCCTATGTCAGCGGCGGTCTTGTAGAGATTATCCGAGGTATACCCGTGGCGATGGGCAATCCGCTTGAAATAACGATGTGTGAGGACAGCGTAAAGACTGTCCTTATTTTTTTGCTTGCCTACGCTATGGGCATCGGCGTTTATTTCTCTACACGCAGGAATTACCGCAGGCGTGAGGAACACGGCTCTGCGAAATGGGGCAACGCAGGTGCTTTGAATAAGAAGTACCGAGATAAAGACCCGTCAGCTAATAAGCTCTTGACCCAGAATGTCCGTATCGGGTTGGACGGGAAAAAAACACCGCAGGAATCTGAACATTTTAGTATGTGGTGGCTCTGGTGCGGGTAAAACAAGGTTTTTCTGCAAGCCAAATGCTATGCAGTGCAACACATCTTTTGTAATACTCGATCCAAAGGGCGAAATCGTCCGTGACATCGGCGGTCTGTTGGAAAATAAAGGCTATGAGGTGCGTGTACTTGACCTTATCAATATGCACCGCAGTCATTGTTACAATCCTTTTGTCTATCTGCGGAACGATAACGATGTTCAGAGGTTGGTAACAAATTTGTTTAAAGCGACCACGCCGAAAGGCTCACAGTCGCAAGACCCGTTCTGGGATACGGCGGCAAGTATGCTGCTTCTGGCTCTGGTGTTCTATCTGAAATATGAAGCACCGTCAGACGAGCAGAATTTCCCGATGGTTATGGAGCTGCTCCGTGCAGGCGAAGTCCGAGAGGACGATGACAGCTATGTAAGCCCTCTGGACGAGCTGTTTGACCGTCTGGAAATGGTAAACCAGAGCATATCGCCCTCAAGTATTACAGGGATTACCACTCTGGTAGTGCAAAGACCTTAAAGAGTATCCAGATAACCCTTGCCGCAAGGTTGAAAAATTCAATCTGGAGAGCCTTGCAGGGCTTACCGCCACCGATGAGCTTGACCTGCCAAGTCTGGGAGAAAAGAAGGTCGCTCTGTTCGCTCTGATACCAGACAACGACACGAGCTTTAATTTCCTTGTCAGTATCCTTTATACCCAGCTCTTTCAGCAGCTTTTTTATCTTGCAGACCACAAGTACGGCGGAAGCCTGCCTGTGCATTGCCATTTTATAATGGACGAATTTGCGAATGTTTCATTGCCTGATGACTTTGATAAAATCCTGTCTGTTATGCGTTCCAGAGGGGTATCGGTATCCATTATCCTGCAAAATCTGGCGCAGCTCAAAGCCCTTTTTGAAAAGCAATGGGAAAGCATTGTCGGCAACTGCGATGAGTTTCTGTATTTGGGCGGCAACGAGCAAAGCACCCACAAATATGTGTCAGAACTTTTGGGCAAGGAAACCATTGATACTAACACCTACGGGAAAAGCTCTGGGCGGAGTGGTAACTATTCAACAAATTATCAGATTTCGGGGCGTGAGCTGATGACCCCAGACGAAGTGCGTATGCTTGATAACCGATACGCACTTCTTTTTGTGCGTGGAGAACGCCCCGTTATGGACTTCAAGTATGACATCTTGAAGCACCCGAATGTGAAGCTGACGGCTGACGGAGGGCAACCGCCGTATATCCACGGAGAGCCTACGCAGGCTGTCGCAACTCTTGTGTTTGACAGTGATATTCCAGATAACGCCGTGAGCGTGACAGCTGTCAGCACTTCCTATGAGCTTCTGTCCGATGAGGACTTGGAAGAAATATTCAATTTATAAGGAGGATTTACCCTATGAAACTTTTTAAGAAGAATGAGAACAAGAAAACCACGAAGCTGCCGATGACTGGAAAGGTTAAGAAAGGCTTCCGCTATTACTGTATGGCTGTTATGGCAATGACATTTGTGCTTGGTACTTCCGTAACCGCCTTTGCTGCCAATGACCCCATTCAGGTAGTCAACAATCTGTCCGATTTCATTTTCGGTCTGGTGAGGGCTGTTGGTATGATTATGCTCGGCTTTGGTATCGTGCAGATTGGTCTTTCCCTCAAATCCCACGACCCGTCCCAGAGGGCTAACGGCTTTTTGACCCTTGCAGGCGGCGTTGTCATTACCTTCGCAAAGGAAATCTTGACTCTTATCACAGGCTAAGATAACAGACTGACACAAAAAGATAACGGGAGCAGATCCGCCGAGTGCGGAACTCGCTCCCGTTATCTAATATCATCAAGGAGGTGGTCAAATGTCTGATAACTGGGTGGTACAGAATTTAGAGAACGCCCTAAACACTTGGAATGAGAAATTAGCCGAGATATGGCAGCTCATTACTCAATCCCCAGAGAATTTTAAGGGCGGCACGATATGGAATGTCATCGTGGATATTCACGGTGCAGTGCAGGCTATCGGACTTGCCCTGCTCGTGCTGTTCTTTGTTGTGGGTGTAATGAGAACCTGTGGAAATTTTGCAGAAGTCAAGCGACCAGAGCAGGCGTTGAAACTGTTTATCCGCTTTGCCATTGCCAAAGGTGCAGTGACCTATGGATTAGAACTGATGATGGCACTGTTTAAGATTGTGCAAGGTATGATTTCCACGATTATGAATGCTGCAGGATTTGGCTCGGCACAGCAGACGGTGTTGCCGCAGGAAATCGTGACAGCCGTTGAAGACTGCGGATTTTTTGAGAGTATCCCGCTATGGGCGGTCACGCTGATAGGCGGGCTGTTTATCACGGTGCTGTCATTCATTATGATTATGTCGGTATACGGCAGGTTTTTCAAGCTGTATATCTATACTGCCATTGCACCCGTACCCCTTTCCGCTTTTGCGGGAGAGCCGAGCCAGAGCGTTGGCAAGAGCTTCATTAAGAGCTATGCCGCCGTGTGTCTTGAAGGTGCGGTTATCGTGCTTGCCTGCATTATCTTTTCCCTGTTTGCTTCTTCTCCGCCTGTGGTCAATCCTGATGCTGCGGCGGTTACAATGGTATGGAGCTATATCGGGGAGCTTGTGTTCAATATGCTCGTCCTTGTCGGTGCGGTCAAAATGGCAGACCGTGTTGTAAGAGAAATGATGGGCTTGTAAGGGAGGTGCTATGATTGGAAGTAAAGATAAATAAGGAAATCCGTAATTATACGGAGAGTATGTTTTTTTGGACTGTCGCTCAGACAGTTCATTTTTTCTGTCCTTGCCTGCGGCGTGGCGGTGGGTTTGTATTTCCTTCTTCGTCCACGGTTTGGTACGGAAACCCTCAGTTGGGTTTGTATCTTAGGTGCATTCCCCTTTGCGGCTATGGGCTTTATCAAATACAACGGTATGACCGCAGAGCAGTTTGTCTGGGCGTGGATTAAATCGGAATTTCTGATGCCGAAAAAGCTGATGTTCCTGCCAGATAATCTCTATTACGAAACGATGAAGCCGACCATTGAAGCCCATGAAAAAGGGTTGCCGACAGTACGGAAAAAGCAGAAAGGCAGGACACCGAAACCAAAGAAAACGAAAAAGAAAAAAGCGAAACGCAGCAAGGAGGTAAACAATGCTGAGAACTCTTAAAAATCTGTTCAAGCAGGACAGGGAAAAGTTTGTTGTGCCGAAGTCGGTACAGAATGTTATCCCGATTAAGACAATCTGGGATGACGGCATATTCCTTGTCGGCAGGAACAAGTACGCAAAGACCTTTTAAATTTGAGGATATAAACTATGCCGTGGCAAGCCGTGAGGATAAGGAAGCAATGTTCCTTGAATACTCGGAGCTTCTTAATTCCCTTGACAGCGGTGCGACCACGAAAATCACTATCAACAACCGTCGCTTGAACAAAGCTGATTTTGAACAGACTATTTTAATCCCAATGGCTGATGACGGTCTGGATAAGTACCGTAAGGAATATAACAAAATGCTTCTGGATAAGGCGACAGGGGCTAATTCCATCGTACAGGATAAGTATGTAACCGTATCCGTCTGCAAGAAGAATATTGAGGAAGCCCGAAACTACTTCGCCCGTGTGGGTGCTGACCTTATCGCCCACTTTAACCGTCTGGGGTCGAAATGTGTGGAACTGGACGCAGGCGACAAGCTGCGTATCTTCCACGACTTCTACCGTACAGGAGAAGAAACAGCGTTCCACTTCGATATTACCCAGACGATGCGGAAAGGTCACGATTTCAAGGATTTTATCTGTCCCGATACCTTTGAATTTGAGAGCGACTGCTTCAGAATGGGTGACAGATATGGGCGTGTGATTTTTCTCAGAGAGTATGCGGCATATATCAAGGACAGTATGGTGGCGGAGCTTTGTGAGCTGAACAGGAATATGATGCTGTCCGTTGACATTATCCCTGTTCCCACAGATGAAGCCGTGCGGGAGGTGGAAAACCGTCTGCTTGGTGTGGAAACCAATATCACGAATTGGCAGAGGAAGCAGAACCAGAACAACAATTTTTCTGCCGTTATTCCTTATGACTTGGAACAGCAGCGAAAGGAAAGCAAGGAATTTCTGGACGATTTGACGACCCGTGACCAGAGAATGATGTTTGCTGTGCTGACGATGGTGCATACGGCAGATACCAAAGAGCAGCTCGACAATGATACAGAAGCTCTCTTGACTACCGCAAGAAAGCATTTGTGCCAGTTTGCGGTGCTGAAATATCAGCAGATGGACGGATTGAATACAGCTCTGCCATTTGGTGTACGGAAGATAGATGCCCTGCGTACCCTCACAACAGAGAGCCTTGCAGTGTTTATCCCGTTCCGAGTGCAGGAAATCTACCACGAAAATGGTGTGTATTACGGTCAGAATGTCATCAGCAAAAATATGATTATCGCCAACCGCAGGCAGCTCCTTAACGGCAATTCCTTTATTCTCGGTGTGTCGGGTGCAGGAAAATCCTTTACCGCAAAGGAAGAAATGACGAATATCATTCTGACCGACCCCAACGCTGATATTATCATCATTGACCCAGAGCGTGAGTATTCCCCGCTTGTGAAAGCAATGAAGGGAGAAGTCATTCATATCTCTGCGACAAGTGAAAATCACATCAATGCTATGGATATGAACTCCGATTACGGTGACGGTGCAAACCCTGTCATTCTGAAATCGGAGTTTATTTTATCCCTTTGCGAACAGCTCATCGGCGGCACGAACTTGGGAGCAAAGCAGAAATCCATTATTGACCGATGTACGGCAAGCGTGTACCGCTACTATCAGCAGGGCAACTATATGGGAACGCCGCCAACCTTGCAGGACTTCCGTGAGGAACTTCTTAAACAGAACGAACCAGAAGCACAGGAAATCGCCCCTTGCTATCGAATTATTTACAGATGGCTCTCTCAACACCTTTGCCAAGCATACCAATGTGGATACCCACAGCCGCCTTATCTGCTATGACATTCTGGATTTGGGTAAGCAGTTACAGCCTATCGGTATGCTTGTGGTGCTTGACAGTATCTTAAACCGTATCACGCAGAACAGAGCCAAAGGCAGAAATACCTTTATTTTCATTGATGAAATCTATTTGCTCTTTCAGCACGAATACTCTGCAAACTTCCTCTTTACCCTCTGGAAGCGTGTGCGTAAATACGGTGCGTACTGTACGGGTATTACGCAGAATGTAGACGACCTTTTGCAGAGCCATACGGCAAGGACGATGCTTGCTAACAGCGAATTTATCATTATGCTTAACCAAGCATCTACGGACAGACTTGAGCTTGCCAAGCTCCTTAATATCTCCGACCTTCAGATGAGTTATATCACGAATGTCGGTGCAGGACAGGGATTACTCAAAGTTGGCAGCTCCCTTGTGCCGTTTGTAAACAAGTTCCCACGCAATACCGAGCTTTACAAGTTGATGACGACCAAGTTCGGTGAGGTCTAAGAAAGGAGGTCTTTTATGGCTGATATTAAATTCCGTGATACGGCTCACCGTGATTTCTTTCTGGAAAATATGATGAAATGCAGAGTGAACGACTGTTATCACAGGGCATTTTTCTATGTGATGGGTATCGCTTCGGAAACGAGGGCGAACATCAACCAGATGTTCAATTTCAAGGAGGACTGCATCGAGCCAGAGGGTATGCACGGCGGCTGGCAGACAAGCGGAACAGTCAAGGTCTGCATCTTGCTTTTAACCTTTGGAACGGGTATGCAGAGGAAGGGCGGGAACGGTATTTCACGCCAGAGGAGTTGTTTTGCTGTGAGTTTGCTCCCTACTTTATGGAGGGTATCAAGGTCAGATACCCCGAATATTGCAGGGAGCTTCCTGCTCCCAGAAAACAGACGGAAATTTCAAGATAAGAAAGGAAAAGCCTATGAAGAATTATAAATCTATTATCTGTGTTGTAGCCGCCGTGTGCCTGTTAGGTACGGCGGCTTTTTGCGGCTTCCGCATTTATCATTACTATGCAGAGGTGGACGAGCAGACGGAAGCCTTTGAGGAGATTGCCGAGATGGTAGAGCAGGCCCCCACGGATGAAACCGTGCCAGACGATGCCCCTGTCAGCGAGGGGGAAGATGTGCTTGCCAAGTATCAGGAATTGTATTTACAGAATGAGGATATGGTCGGTTGGATTTCCATTGCCGGCACGACAATCAATTATCCTGTGATGCAGAGCAGGAACAATCCGAATTTTTATCTGAAGCACAATTTTGAAAAAGAGTACAGCGATTTAGGAACGCCTTATGTGCAGGAGAATTGCGATATTGCTGAAAGTGACAATCTGGTTATCTACGGTCATCACATTAAGGGCGGCAAGATGTTTGGAGCGTTGGAGGATTACAAGTCCAAGAGCTTTTATGAGGAACACAAGAATATTCAGTTTGATACCCTCACAGAGCAGGCAGAGTATGAAATCGTCGCTGTATTTAAGACTGTGGCGTACAGCTCTGAGGGCTTCCGATACTACGACTTTGTTGATGCGGAGAATGAGGAAGATTTTAATTCCTATATCGGGAAGTGCAAGGAGCTTGCTTTGTATGATACAGGTGTGACCGCTGGATACGGCGACAGGCTCATTACCCTTTCCACCTGCGAATACTCCGCACAGAACGGCAGGCTCGTTGTAGTGGCAAAAAAGGTCGGCTGATTTGAACGCAAATTCTCTGGGAAAGGAGGTTTTCTATGGCTGATATAAAAACCAGAGATGCGGTCAAAGGTACGATAAAGACCATAGATAAAGCTGCCATAGCCAGTGAGCGTATGAAGTCTGCCTATGTGGGGATAAAGGAAAAAGCGGAACAGGGATATTACGCTGATGAAAACTCTGCCACAGAATATGCTGCGGACAGGATTTCTTTTGCGGCAGACCGTGCAAAGGACGAAGGTGTCCACCAGTTCAATAAGCAGGGGCAAAAGGCAGTCAAGACAACGCAGGAGAATATCGGTAAGGCAAAAGATAAAATAACCGATTTCAAGCAAAGTCGGGCTGTCAAAGCCGCAGAACAGAAAGCAGCACAGAATATGTCAGAACAACACGGCTTGCAGATCCGTCACGGGGCTGCAAGCCGTTCCTCTGCCCCCGATGTTTCTCAGACAGCAAAATCGCAGTTGATAAAGACCCGACAGCAGGGGCAAAAAATGATTAAGAGCACAGCCCGAAATGCAGAAAAAGCGGTGAAAACAACTGCTAAGGGAACAGTCAAGACTACCGAAAAGGGAATTAAAACCGCACAGGCAACTTCTAAGGCGGCAATCAAAACGACGGAAACCTCGGTAAAAACGGCACATGCAGCGGCAAAGGCTTCTGCGAAAACTGCCCAAAAGGCAGCACAGGCGGCAAAAGCCACCGCAAAGGCAACCGCTGAAGCAACAAAAGCTACGGTCAGAGCCACTATAGTTGCGGTCAAGGCGATTATTGCAGGAACAAAGGCTCTGATTTCCGCTTTAATCGCAGGCGGCTGGATTGCCGTCGTGATTATCTTGATTGTTGTCCTACTCGGATGTGCCGTGTCCTTATTTGGGGGAGGAAGCGAAAGCACTTCCTATACCCCCGTCAGTGCGGAGGTGGAAGCCTACACGCCGTTGATACAGAAATACGCTAAGCAGTACGGCATCCCCGAATATGTGGAGCTTATCAAGGCGGTGATGATGCAGGAGTCTGGCGGGCGTGGGCTTGACCCCATGCAGGCGGCGGAGGGCAGCTTTAACACAAGGTATCCCCATGAGCCGAACGGGATACAAGACCCAGAGTATTCCATCCAGTGCGGCGTGCAGGAGCTGAAAGCCGCCCTTATCTCTGCCGAGGTGGAAAACCCGATTGACATGGAGCGTATCAAGCTCGCCTTGCAGGGCTATAACTTCGGCAATGGGTATATCTCATGGGCGAAAACCAACTACGGCGGTTATTCCTACGCCAATGCGGTAGAGTTTTCCACCATGCAGGCACAGCGGTTAGGGTGGGAAAAATACGGCGACACACAGTACCCCGCCCATGTGTTACGCTATTATCCGTATGGACGGGCGTTCACAAGCGGCAGCAACCAAGCCATTGTAGAGGTCGCTTTGACACAGCTCGGAAATGAGGGCGGTCAGCCTTATTGGAGCTGGTACGGCTTTGACTCCCGTGTGGAATGGTGTGCCTGCTTTG
>ENA-OQJI01000263-OQJI01000263.1-human-gut-metagenome-genome-assembly--contig:-NODE-263-length-12114-cov-1.260282_pt1 | contig 12114 bp, 14 predicted proteins | sample MGYA00242602_ERZ504768 | MGnify/ENA primary metagenome ERZ504768 (study PRJEB26092, sample SAMD00036368) | human gut metagenome | host: Homo sapiens | study: EMG produced TPA metagenomics assembly of...
ATACAAATGCTGTTCTGCTTCAATGACGGTGTTTCCTGGAATATTGCAGACAACCGGCAAAGTGCCAGCATACAAAAGGGTGAATCCTGTATTTATCGCGGCCACGGGAAAATGGAATATCTGTGCTATTCTAAAAAGAGCGATTTCCTTTTCAAAAATGTGAAAATACCTCTATCCTATTTCTATAAGATTCTGAATGACTACTTTGAGGCTGGTGAGATCGAGGTCTATCGGAAAAAATTATTGGACGGCATATCAAAGGTGAATATCACGCCCTATATGGAACACATTTTTGCGGAGCTGCAAGACTTCACGCAATATCGCGGCGGGTTGGGATACCTGTTTCTGGAAAGCAAGGTCTTTGAGCTGCTATCGGTATATTTGAGCGAGGTCCTGGAGCTGAGTATTCTCGCGTCAACCTACGTTGCAATTTCCAGAAGTGACCGGGATTCCATCATAGAGGCAAAGCGAATTATTGAGGCCAGCTTGGCCCTGGCTCCGAGCTGCGAGGAATTGGCGCGGCAGGTCAATATCAGCACTTCAAAATTGACGAAGGGCTTTTCCTCCCTGTTCGGAACATCGGTTCATGCGTATGTCATCGACCAGCGGTTAGAAAAGGCGGCAAGCCTGCTGTTAGAAAGTAATTTGAATGTCAGCCAGGTGGCTATACTGGTGGGATATTCAAAAGCGAGCAATTTCGCAGCGGCGTTCAAAAGGAAATACGGAGTGAATCCGAAAAAACTATAAAGCAGAAGCTACGATTGGATAAACGCAAAAATACTGATTTTGGGTAGAATAAAATTGGTTTTGGGTTGGAATCGTGGGTGCAAATTGTTATTATATGTGGTGTGTTAGAAGAAGCTAACCACACCACATTTTCATTTTCTCAGAGATAAGGAGGATACTGGTATGAGTTCCCAGAAAAAAAGTTCCCGGCTTGAGGGAAAAGATTTAATTACTATCGGCATCTACACCGTCATCTATGTCGTCATTGTTATGCTGGTGGCGATGCTTGGCTTCATCCCCATTTTTATTCCGCTGATGGCGGTGCTGTGTCCTTTGATTGGCGGCATCCCCTATATGCTGTATGTTACAAAGGCTAAAAAATTCGGGATGACTGCAATCATGGGTTTCCTGATTGGCCTAATCATGGTGTTCTTCGGCAACGGCTATCTTACTATGGTAACTGGTCTTGTTGGCGGCCTGTTGGCTGACGTGATCCTGAAAAAGGCAGACTACAAAAGTGCAAAGAGTACAGTTCTTTCCTGCGGTGTGTTCAGCATCTGGGTGTTTGGCAACTTTGCTCCCATTTTCCTGAACCGTGAAAGCTATATGGTAATGTTGACTGAAGGATACGGCGCTGAATATGCAGCTACCCTTAATACATATATGCCTATGTGGATTGCGCCTATTTTGCTGGTTGCCTGCTTTGTGTTTGGCCTTGTCGGAGGTATGATTGGGAAAGCCATTTGCAAAAAGCACTTCCAGCGTGCCGGTATTGCATAATGGCGCGGGAAATTCTGCTCAGCAAAAAAAACAGAACAAGGGTTGCGGCTCGATCCGCGTACAAAACTGTTGCTCATCTTCATCATAAGCATTTTTGTCATGGGTGGAACAGGCGGAGAAGCTATGGGACTGATCCGCCTTGTTCTTTGTGTGGTTCCGGCTATATTGCTGCTTACCTCGAAACAATGTGCAAAAGCTGTGGGCTATATTGCTGTGTTTTCTGTTTTTTATGCTGTCCAAATTTATGTTTTGCCGCACCTTACGGGGATATTGAATTTCCTTGTTCTGTTTACAACAGGATTCTTCTGCCGAATCCTTCCCAGTGTTGCGATTGCTGCCTATGCAGTGAAAACAACAACGGTCAGTGAATTGATTTCCGGCATGGAAAGAATCCATATGCCTAAAGAAGTGACGATCCCCTTAACGGTCATGTTCCGCTTCTTTCCAACTGTCTTTCAGGAGTCAGAAGCAATCAGTGACGCTATGAAAATGCGTGGGATTAAACTTGGAGGGAAAAAATCTTCAAAAATATTGGAGTATAAGCTGATCCCGATGATTACCTGCTCCGTGAAAATCGGTGAGGAACTTTCCGCTGCGGCAATTACCCGTGGCCTCGGCGCTCCTGTCAAACGCACAAACATTTGCCAGCTTAAATTCAATTTTGCCGATGTGGTGCTGATCTTGTTTTGTTGCTTTGTAGTGTTTTGGGCGATTGCTTCCCCGATAATTTCCGCAGGAGGGATTTTGCCATGATAGATTTTCAAAATGTTTCTTTTTCTTATGGTGAAGAATCCAGCGGCGGAGGGATTAGAAATGTCAATCTCACCATAAACACAGGGGAATTTGTTTTACTCACGGGAGAATCCGGCTGTGGGAAAACAACGATTACCCGTTTGGTAAACGGGCTGGTGCCTCATTATTACGAGGGCAAATTAGAGGGCGATGTCCTTCTGGACGGAAAAAGCGTATCAGATACGCCGCTTTATGACTTGGCTGCTATGGTGGGATCTGTATTCCAGAATCCCAAAAGTCAGTTTTTCAACGTGGATACGGATAGTGAATTAGCCTTTGCCTGTGAAAATTTAGGCTATCCTCAGGAGGATATCCTGAAAAGGATTGACCGGACAGTTTCCGATTATCATATTGAAGATTTGATGGGGCGAAGCGTGTTTGCTCTGTCCGGAGGCGAAAAGCAAAAAATAGCCTGTGCCTCATCAAGTGTATTGCTGCCGGGAATTATGGTCCTGGACGAACCATCTTCTAATTTGGATATGGCTGCTATTGATGACCTGCGGCAGGTCCTAAGCCTCTGGAAAAAGCAGGGCAAAACAATTCTGATCGCAGAACACCGCCTTTACTACCTTCACGATCTTGCAGATCGTGTGCTGTATGTAAAAGATGGGGAGATTGAACGGGAATACACGCCTGCTGAATTTGACAGCTTATCGGATGGCACTCGAAAAGAAATGGGGCTGCGGCCGTTTTCTCTCTCGAAGTTGAAGCCTGCGAATCAGTATCAGGCGCATACAGCTAAACAGATGGAATTTCAAAATTTCTGCTTTGCGTATAAAAAGCGGGAACCGGAAAGCCTCCATATTCCGAGTGCAGAACTGCCTGTTGGAGAAACGATTGCCATTATCGGTCTGAATGGCGCTGGAAAATCTACTCTGGCCCGCTGTATTTGCGGACTGGAAAAGAAGTGTGGCTTTTTGCAGGTTGAGGGGAAAACCCTTGATTGGAAAGCCCGGCTCAAACATTGCTACATGGTAATGCAGGATACCAGCCATCAGCTATTTACCGAAAGCGTGGCGGATGAAGTGCTTCTGAGCATGGACAACAAGGATGAAACTGTTGTGGATAAAATCCTTAAACAGTTTGATCTGCTGGAATATAAAGACAGGCACCCGCTTTCTCTTTCCGGCGGGCAAAAACAGCGGGTAGCGATCGCGTCTGCCATTGTGAGTAACCGGGAGATCATTGTGTTTGACGAACCAACAAGCGGGCTTGATCTCAAACATATGCGGGAAGTTGCGCGGAGTTTGAAGTCACTCGCGGATCAGGGCAAAACGCTTCTTGTTATTACGCATGATCCGGAGTTGGTGATGGCGGGATGTTCGTATGTAGTCCATATGGAAAAAGGGCAAGTAAAAGAAAGCTATCCATTGGACGAATCCGGCAGTAAAAAGGTTTTGGATTTTTTCCGAATCCGCCAGTGAATTTTAGAAATTATGAATGTCAGGGCCGCCTTGACTGGACAGAAAGATAATGATAAGAGGCCGCTTTACTTTGGCGGCCTCTTGTTTTTGAAGCACAGACAGTACGGCTCAATATAAGGAGGGCTTATGTTCAAAAAAATCTTTGAGTACGCAGGGCCATATAAGAAAAATATGTATGTGGCCACGGTTGTCGTACTGGTCAGCGTTCTTATGGGCATCCTGCCTTTTGTGCTGGCCTATCAGGTCATTTCGCCATTGGTTATGGGCGATTCTGTTGAAACAGAATTTGTTTTATTGCGTGTTATAGGGGTTTTGATCTGTCTTGTTTTGCAGGCGTTTTTTTATGGATGGGGATTATCAATTTCTCATAAAGCAGCATATAACACATTGTTCCGGCTGCGGGTATCTCTGCAAAAGAAGTTTGAGAAACTTCCCCTTGGCATTGTGGAGGAAAAAGGGACAGGGACAATCAAAAAGCTGTTTGTCGATGATGTGGACAGCTTGGAATTGCTCCTTGCTCATTCAGTCCCAGAGGGTATCGCAAATTTACTGATCCCGCTGGTGATTTATGTTGCTATGTTTTGTGCGGACTGGAAACTGGCTCTTATGTCTTTGGCCTCTATCCCGATCAGCCTGCTCTCCATGGTCATTATGTACTCTGTTGGAATGAAGCGCATGGGTCCCTACTATCAGTCTGCACAGAAAATGAACAACACGATCATTGAGTACATCAATGGTATGGAGGTTGTCAAGGTTTTCAACCGGGAGAGCGAATCTTACGAGAACTTCCGCAAGGATGTAACGGACTATCGGGATTATACCTTGGCATGGTATAAGGCCGCCTGGCCCTGGATGGCGATATACGGAAGTCTACTGCCCTGCACTGTTATTCTGACTTTGCCTCTTGGGGCATGGTTTGTTCTCTGTGGCATAAGCACTTTACCTGATTTGATTTTAGTCCTCTGCCTTTCCCTCAGCATTGGGATTCCTCTCCTGAAAGCACTGGGCTTTATGGAGACGATTCCGAATCTGAATTATAAGATCACGGCACTTGAACAGATGTTAAATACGGCACCGCTGCAAGCTGCTGAGGATGATTTCCACGGACAGGATTTTAACATTTCTTACGATCATGTTTCCTTTGCGTATCAGACGACACAGCCTGGCCCAGATGGGAAACCGATAATAGCGGAAAACGAAGTCCTCCACGATATTACCTTTGTGGCACAAGCAGGACAAAAAACTGCCCTAGTTGGTGAATCCGGTTCTGGCAAGAGCACCCTTGCAAAACTGTTGATCCACTACTATGACCCGCAGAAAGGGAGCATTTCCATTGGCGGGCAGAAACTTTGTGATATGAGCCTGGAGGCATTGAACAGCCGCATTTCCTATGTGGCTCAGGATCAGTACCTGTTTAACACCTCCCTGCTGGAAAATATCCGTCTTGGACGTTTGGATGCTACCGATGAGGAAGTAATGCAGGCGGCGAAGAAAGCCCGGTGTATGGAGTTTCTGGAAAAGCTGCCGCAAGGTATTCACTCCATGGCGGGCGATGCGGGGAAAATGCTTTCCGGGGGGCAGCGCCAGCGAATTTCCCTGGCGCGGGCAATATTGAAGGATGCCCCGATTGTAGTGCTTGACGAGGCCGACGGCCTAGTGCTGATCCAGAAAATGAGGAAAAATGGAGGCTGCTATTGCGGAGCTGGTGGAGGGAAAAACCTTGGTAGTTATCGCTCACAAACTTCCCGCTATAATGAACGCAGATCAAATATGCGTTATGGATCACGGAAAGATGGTGGCAACCGGAAAACATCAGGAGCTGATTCAAGCTTGCCCAGAATACCAAAAGTTGTGGAAAGCGGCTCAGGACAGCGCCGAGTGGAAAGTATCTACTGCAAAGGAGGGAAGATAAATGTTTGCATTGATTTCAAGAATCCTGAACCTCTCCGGGAGGTATAAAAGCCGTATTCAGGCTGCATTTCTATGTGCATTTGTCGAGTCCATTCTCTCCAAAATGCCGATCTTCATGGCGTTTATTGTCTTGGCCGGGTTTGCTGATAATACGCTGACTGGAAAGACCTGTCTGTTTGTCGGACTTGGATTATTAGCTGTTGTAGTGGTTCAGACAGTGGTTCACTATTTGAGCGACCGTCTGCAAAGTGCCGCTGGATTTATGATCTTTGCTGATAAACGGATGGAGTTGGGAAATCATTTAAGAAAAATGCCGATGGGTTACTTTACATCGGGGAATATTGGAAAAATCAGCTCTGTTCTCAGTACGGATATGGTATTCATTGAGGAAGTTTCTATGAGTACCATTGGCAACATGATGAGCTATATGCTGTCTACTTTGGTTTTAGCTGTTTTTATGTTCGTACTGGATTGGAGACTTGGGCTGATTGCGGTAATCATTACCTTGCTGGCATCACTGGTTGCAAAATATATGAATAAGGTTTCCTTCAAGGAGGCTGTCGGGCGTCAAAACCAAAGCGAGAATTTGACGGATGCGGTCTTGTCTTTTGCTGAAGGAATTGGGGTTATCAAAAGTTACAATCTGCTCGGAGAAAAATCTGACGAATTAACGGAAAACTTCAAAAAATCAAGGGATGTCAATACGAAGTTTGAGCAGAAAATGACACCGTGGACCACTGGCTTAAACATTCTCTATGGCGTGGGTATTGCCGCTATCTTCGGTTTATCCGTTTTTTTACATCAGGAAGGCGTACTCTCCCTGGCTTATCTTTTGGGCGTGCTGCTGTTTGTCTTTGATCTCTTTGGACCTCTGAAAGCTCTTTATGGAGAAGCAACCCGACTGACCGTGATGAATGCCGCATTAGACCGCATTGAAGCTGTTTTGGACGAGCCCGAACTTCCCGATAACGGAAATCAACATATTCTGTCACAGGCACAGCCGGATCAGCCAGAAGTACAATTTAGCGATGTGGGCTTCGCCTATCAGGACAAGGAAGTCCTGCACAACATCAGCTTCTCTATGCAGAAGAATACCATGACCGCACTTGTGGGACCGTCTGGCGGTGGCAAATCCACGATTGCGAACCTTCTGGCGCGGCTGTGGGATGTGAAATCCGGCAAAGTGACAATCCGTGGTACAGATATTCGGGATGTACCTCTCGCCGAACTGATGGAACAGATCAGCATGGTTTTCCAGAGGGTGTACTTGTTCCAGGATACCATTTACAACAATATCAGCATGGGTAAACCGGACGCTACCGAGGAAGAAGTCTATGAGGCTGCAAAAAAAAGCCCGCTGCTATGATTTTATCATGGCGCTGCCAGATGGATTCCAGACAGTCATCGGTGAAGGCGGCGCTACTCTGTCCGGCGGCGAAAAGCAAAGAATCTCTATCGCCCGATGCATTTTGAAGGACGCACCGATTGTCATTCTGGATGAAGCGACTGCAAGTGTTGATACCGATAATGAAAGCTATATCCAGGAGGCAATCAATGAGCTGGTAAAGGGTAAAACATTACTTGTGATTGCACATCGCCTGAATACCATCCGTCAGGCAGATCAGATTTTGGTGATCTCTGATGGACGGATCAGCGAACAGGGAACCCATGACGAGCTTATGGCAAAAGCCGGGATTTATCAGGATTTTGTAAATATCCGTAAAAAGGCTTCCGGCTGGAGCCTTGCATAAAGGAGGAACCGATGAAGATTCATGCGTCCGGGGAGGATTATCTGGAGGCTGTGCTGATTCTTCAAAAGAAGCAGGGTATGGTCCGATCCATTGATCTTGCCCGGCACATGGGATTCAGTAAACCGAGCATCAGCCATGCAGTAGGTGTGTTAAAGAATGGCGATTTCCTGACTGTCGATGAAGATGGATACCTCAATCTGACTAATGCCGGGCGGGAGGTTGCCGAGAAAATTTATGAACGCCATCAGTTCTTTACGGAGCAGCTTGTAGCTGTCGGGGTTGATCGGGAAACTGCAGAAAGAGATGCCTGTCGGATAGAACATGTAATCAGTGAAGAAGCTTTTGAAAAATTGAAAACTTCGGTTGAAAAAAAGTATTAGTACAATGTTGATTCACCGAATCTTTTATGTTCATCATACTATAGAATTGTTGAGAAACGTGAAACAGGGTATGAAACTCGTATACTAAAAGACATTCAGAGTGGAATTACACTAGAAACACTTATGGCAAAAGGACATAGGAAAACGCCGGAAGAAAAAGCAGCTGTTGCGAAACAAAAGAGGAAACAGAGGCGAGCAAAACGGAAAAAAGAAGCAAGAGATAATCTGACCAAAGAAGAGATCTTGCAAGATGACCGATTTTTCTGTATTGCTGGTTATACCTCCGGAGGTGCACCGTATGGTGTCACCTGGGAGGAAAAGGATTTGAAACCTTGGGAAGATTTGGAAGAAAATGAGTGAGTTGCCAGTGCAATCTTATTTTTCTCTTGTGACAGAAACAGGTTCCTTTTTTGCCGGAAGTAAGTCTGAACTGATCTCTGGAGCATCGAGCAGTGCAGTGAAATTTTGCTGAATGATCTCTAGGGTTTTTCTGCTTTTTTCTGCAATTCCTGTTTTTCCCGGACAGTAGCATCCTGTTCAGATTCAAGATTTTCAATCCGCTTCTGGATTTTATTAGAGCTTGGGATTTTGGTGACACCGAGATCCTGAAGCTCTTTTTTTAGTGAATCGTGGAGCTGGTATTCTGCCTGATGTTTGGTGCGGTATGCTTTTGGATTTTTAGCAGATTTACAATCTTCAATTACTTTACGACAAAGCCGGTAAGAATCGCAGTGTTTCTGAATGACTTTCTGCGTGCTCAGCTCACTGTTGATTTGTGCTATTCTTTGGTCGGCAACTTTCACAGAAGCTTCAATGTCAGATACATGCTGCCTGAAATCGTCATAATTCAAGTAGGTTATTTTCGGAAAGATAGTTGAAGGTGCGGGCTGCCTCTTTCAGATTATTGAGTGTTGCCCATCGTTCAAAGCCTTCTCGATTGCCGGTTGTAACATACGTGGAGATATTGATATACAGGCGAGATTCTCTGGACAGATGCTTTGGAGTTTTCACCTTGCTACGATTTTTAGCCAGACGGATACGGACATTTTCTTCCGAATAATAACTTCCGAGAGATTTCATATAAGTGAAGTTTTTCTGTTCCGGTGCACGGAAGGACAGATGTTTTCCCTGTCGAACTTCATATCCTGCTAACTGCATCTTTTGTAGAAATTCCTCATAGTTGATAGAAGACCAGATTGATTTATCAACTGCGACACGTAGCTTGGCTTTCCAGCTGGTGCCACGATGATACTCCATGTTCTCTCTATAGCTTTTACCTTTTTCTCCGGTTGGCATACTGGTGGCAAGTCCATTTTCATGGCAGATACGATTACTGATTCTACAGAGTTTATGGTAGCTCCGCTTATTGGAAACATACTTATGATGATCAACGAAGCTTGCAGCGTTGAAGATGATATGGTTATGGATATGATTTTTGTCAACATGGGTACTGATCACATATTCATATTTTCCTTTCAATACTTCGTCTGCAAATTGCTGCCCTAAGCGATGGGCATTTTCGGCATCAACTTCTCCAGGTTTGAAGGACTGGATCAGATGAAATGCCAGGTTATCACCTTTGTCCATTCCATTCTTTTTTGCCATTTCTCTTGTCATAGAAAATTCAAGATCTGCAGTTTCAGGGGAACAGCCAAAACTGGAAACTAACAGTTTTTCATCTGTCTTATCTGGATTTGTAATATAGTCCAGTGCTTTCTTGTCTGTTACTTTAATGGGGAAGATCTTAAGATATGCCATAATTCTTTCACCATCTCTTTCAATTCTTGCATTTCTTCTGGATATAGATCTCCGGTGGTATTTACCTTTTTTGCAATCTGGTTGATATTTACACCAATCTTGTGCATTTCCTCATACTGTTTCTTCAGTGGAGTGGTATCGGTGTTGACGATGTAACCGTCGATTGCCATTTTACGAAGGTAAGCTCCCATGTTTTTGGTCTTTGATTCAATCATCTTTCTACGGATAAGTTTCTTTTCTTCGGGGGAGACACAAAACAAAATCTGTATATTTCTTTTTCTCTTTGCCATAGGCAGATTCTCCTTTCTTTGGTTCTTCGAAGTAGTGACTTCTGGGGTTTTTAATTTAGGGTAGGGTTCCTTAAATTACTGGTTTTTCGGAAGTGTATATACACTTCCTGTCCTTGCTGTTTTATCCCTCTATTAGTTAAAGTCAGGAGAACCGGGAAAATGCAAAAGAATTTGGCAGGTAGCACGGGAAGTGAAAATATGGTATGATTATGGGCAGGATATCAGGAGAATCAGGAGTTGAATAGATTGTGAAGAAAGAAGAAATTTTTGAATATGTGAAGAAACAGTATGGTACGATGCCGGAGTATTTATGGGCACAATCACCAGATAATGCTGTGCTAAGACATAAGAATGGAAAATGGTATGCTGTGGTCATGACGGTTGAAAAATCGAAACTGGGATTAGAAGGAAAAGATCCGGTTGATATCATGGACGTAAAGTGTGATCCGGACATGACGAATATGATTATTCAGACTTATGGATTTTTTACCTGGATACCATATGAATAAGCAGCACTGGATCACGATTTTACTGGATGGTTCGGTCAGCGAAGCAAAGGTACTGGACTTTTTAGATATGAGTTATGACCTGATTGATGGAGCAGGCAGAAAGGAAAACAAATGAGAAAAGCAATCGTATATGCATCTGTGCATCATGGAATTACACTGATTTTTGAGCAAAAGGAAAACCGGGGATTTTATTCCTCGGTTTTTCGGCTGTTATGCTTCAGTCTTCAACTTGAAAAATATCTTCTACAGGCACTTTCAGGTAATGGGCCAGCCGGATTGCAATCTCAAGAGAGGGATTACGTTCTCCACGTTCGATGCGGCCTATAGTCTGGCTGCAGGAACCTATGGCTTCAGCCAAATCTGCTTGAATGAGATTCCGTTCTTCACGAATATTCTTTTTAATGTATTATTGATTGCCATTCAATCACTTCCTTTGCTTATTGTTATCAGCAGGATCATGAACCTGCTGTTGAAATCTAATGAAATCCCGGAATTTCTGCACCTTTGCATTTTCCGATTACTTTTCCAAAAATCTTAAAAGAGTCAGATTCCAAAACTTGGATAGGACGATATTTTTGATTTAAAGAAATCAGATAAACACCATCTGGCTCATCGTGTAATTCCTTGATGTAAGTATTGCCGTTGAGATAGAAGATTCCAATTTCACCATTAGCAAGAGAATCTTTTTTCTGAATCCATGCAACATCGTCTGTATGATAAAGTGGCTCCATACTATCACCAGAGATCCGCACACCAAAGTCAGTCTGCTCAGGAGCAAGATGTCCTACGTCATAGGTTTCTTTTACAGAATCTTCCAGGTAATTTCCAGTACCAGCAGAAACTGGTTCCCAGGTAATTTCTACAGGATGATGGAATGGGATAATCTTTGCAGACAGTGGAGAAAACTTTTTAGAAGCTTTCAAAATATCAGCAAATTCAATCAATTTATTTCTGCCTTCTTCATTCAATCCACTCATAATGTTATATGGATTTTCTCCAAAGAAGGATTCATATATATCTTCGATATCAAGTAACTGGCAAAGTGTCAGGAAAACATGTAAAGCTGGTTCTCGTGCATTGGTCTCCCATTTGGAGATTGCTTTTGTAGTGACCTGAATACCTTCCTGAGAAAGCAGGTCTACAAGATCTGATTGAGAGTATCCTTTCTTTTTTCTATTTTCTGCTAATATTTCCCCGAAATCACGCATTTGTTCGCCTCATTTCTATTTGAATTTTCTATATGCATTATACCGTATGTTAGAAATAAAATCAACAATAATCTCCAAAATGGAGAAAATACAACCAAGATGTTACTTGACTATCTCCGGAATGTCGATATATACTAAACATACAGAAATTGATAAGACATCATGTTGAAGGAAACAGCTGGGAGGTAAAAAGTTTGAGTGAGCGTGTGATCCTGCATAGTGATATGAACTGTTTTTATGCCAGTGTAGAAATGCTACATCATCCGGAATTTGCAGGAATGCCTCTGGCAGTAGGTGGCGATCCGGAAGCCCGGCATGGGATTGTGCTGACAGCAAATTATATTGCAAAGCAAAAAGGTGTAAAGACCGGAATGGCATTATGGCAGGCAAAACAGATTTGTCCGGAAATCATATTTGTACCACCACGGATGGATTTGTATTTGAGATTTTCAAAGATGGCAAGAGAAATCTATTCGGAGTATACGGACAAGATCGAGCCATATGGAATTGATGAAGCCTGGCTGGAATGTATCGGACAGCAGAAATCTGAAAGGAAGCGGAATGACGATTGCAAGAGAAATCAGC
>ENA-OQJI01000264-OQJI01000264.1-human-gut-metagenome-genome-assembly--contig:-NODE-264-length-12110-cov-0.601268_pt1 | contig 12110 bp, 14 predicted proteins | sample MGYA00242602_ERZ504768 | MGnify/ENA primary metagenome ERZ504768 (study PRJEB26092, sample SAMD00036368) | human gut metagenome | host: Homo sapiens | study: EMG produced TPA metagenomics assembly of...
TGCAGGTTTGCCGGGCTGCAGCCGCTTTTGCAGCACCACCGGCCTGACAAAGCACTTGACCAGCTTGAACACCGGTGGCAGATAATCAGAGATCAGGATCTCTGTTTCCAGCGGCAGCTCTGCCTTGAGGGTACAGTTTGTCCCAGCCGCCGGCAGGGCATCCCGAAAGATCTTCAACTCCATGGTACGCGCTCCTCTCCTGTCCGCTCTTGGTGTCATTTTATTCCGGGAACAGGCAGGATAGAACGAAGCGCTTTTCCGGGGATGCAAAAAGCCGCCGCACAGCGTTTCCACTGCGCGGCGGCCTTATCACAATCAGGGTTCAGGGAAAATCAGGTGCTTATTCAGCAGCCTTGGCAGCCTCGATCTGCTTGATCAGCTCGGGAACGACCTTGAACAGATCGCCCACGATGCCGTAGTCAGCAACACCGAAGATGGGTGCGCTCTCGTTCTTGTTGACGGCGATGATGCACTCGGAATCCTGCATACCAGCGGTGTGCTGGATGGCACCGGAAATGCCCAGTGCAACATAGATCTTGGGGTGGACCGTCTTACCGGTCTGACCGACCTGATGGTCAGCGGTCATCCAGCCTGCATCGGTAACGGCACGGGAAGCACCCACAACGCCGCCGCCCAGTGCAGCAGCCAGCTGCTCAGCCAGCTCGATGCCCTTGTTGACATCCTTGCTGATGCCGCGGCCAACAGAGACGATGACATCGGCACCGATCAGATCGACCAGCTTCTCAGCAGCCTTCTCGACGCTCAGGACCTCGGTCTTGATGTCGGCAGCGGACAGCTCGAAAGCGGGCTTCACGATCTGGCAGGCATCTGCCTTGGCCTGATCGAAGGGAGCCTTCTTCATAACGCCGGGACGCACGGTGGACATCTGCGGACGGAAGCGGGGGCAGATGATGGTAGCCATCAGATGGCCGCCGAATGCGGGACGGGTCATCTTCAGGTTGCGGTCTTCCATATCGAACTTCTGCTTGGACAGGTCGATGGTGGAGCTCTCCTTCAGGAAATCGATGTACTTTGCAGTGTCGATGTCCAGATGGGTAGCATCGGCGGTCAGGCCGGTGTGCAGGCGGGCTGCGCAGCGGGGACCCAGATCGCGGCCAATGTTGGTAGCACCGATCAGCAGGACCTCGGGCTTGTACTCGTTGACCATGTCGCAGACGACCTTGGCGTATGCGTCCGTGGTGTAATCCTTCAGCAGGGGGCTGTCGCAGACCATGACCTTATCAGCGCCATAGCCGCCCAGCTCCTTGGCAATGCCGTCCACGTTATCGCCCAGCAGCAGGCCGGTGACTTCGCAGTTCAGCTCATCAGCCAGCTTGCGGGCCTCGCTGACCAGCTCGAAATCGGTGGGCATCAGTTTGCCCTGGCGCTGCTCACAAAAGACCCAAACGCCCTTGTACTCGTTAAAATCAGCCATTGTAATCCTATGCTCCTTTCATCAGATCAGGTGCTTCTTGGCCAGGATACCTGCCAGCTGTGCGGCGGTGTCGTCGCCAGTCAGCATGGTGCCTGCGCCCTTCTGCGGAGGAGTGAAGGACTTAAAGACGTTCGTCGGAGAACCCTTCAGACCGATGGTATCAACCTCGATCAGCGGATCGTCCTTCAGTGCGTTGTAATCGAACACTTCCATGGGCTTGTCGTAGCAGGTGAAGATGCCGTTCACGCTCATGTAACGGGGCTGGTTCAGCTCCTTGATGCAGGTCAGCAGGCAGGGAGTCTGCACCTTGACCATCATGTAGCCGTCTTCCAGCATACGCTTCACAGTCAGGGTGTTGCCATCCTTCTGGATGTCAGCCACATAGGTGACCTGGGGCAGATGCAGCTTTTCAGCGATCTGGGGGCCGACCTGTGCGGTATCGCCATCGATTGCCTGACGGCCACAGAACACAACGTCCTCGGGGCCAACGCCGATCTTATTGACAGCAGCAGCCAGGATCTGGCTGGTTGCAAAAGTATCGGAACCGCCGAACTCACGGCCGGAGACCAGAACAGCCTTGTCCGCGCCGCGGGCCAGCAGCTCACGCAGCATTCCCTCGGCCGGAGGAGGACCCATGGTGATGACAACGACTTCGCAGCCGGTAGCGTCCTTGAGCTTCAGAGCTGCCTCCAGAGCGTTCAGGTCATCGGGGTTGGTGATGGTGGCCATAGAGGCACGATCCAGGAGTACCGTCTGCCTTGACGGCGACTTTGCCGGAGGTATCAGGAACCTGCTTTACACAAACAATTGCTTTCATTGTAAATCTTACCTCCCTTACTTCAGCAGAGCGCCGGAAATGACCATCATCTGCACTTCGCTGGTGCCCTCATAGATCTCAGTGATCTTGGCATCACGCATCATGCGCTCGATGGGGTAGTCACGAGTGTAGCCGTAACCGCCGAACAGCTGCAGGCAACGGCGGGTCACATCGCTTGCGGTGCGGGCTGCGATCAGCTTAGCCTGAGCAGCCTCCACGCTGTAACGGACCTTTGCGCCATCCATGGCCTGCTGCTTCTTCAGAGCGGCAGCGTAGACCAGATACTTGGCAGCCTCAACGCGGGCCTTCATCTCAGCCAGCTCGAACTGGGTGTTCTGGAATGCGGAGATGCTGCGGCCAAACTGCTTGCGCTCCTTGACGTAGGCAACGGTCTCCTCCAGAGCGCCCTCGGCAATGCCCAGAGCCTGAGAAGCGATGCCGATACGGCCGCCGTCCAGGGTAGCCATGGCCAGCTGGAAGCCCTTGCCGCGCACGCCCAGCATACGATCCTTCGGGATACGGCAATCCTCGAAGATCAGCTCGCAGGTGGAAGAACCACGGATACCCATCTTATCCTCAGCCTTGCCGACGGAGAAGCCCGGATCGGTGCGCTCAACGATGAAGGCAGAGCACAGCTTGGTGGGACGGCCCTTCTTATCCAGAACGCGGTCGGTGACAGCGATGACGATAAAGACATCAGCAAAACCGGCGTTGGTGATGAAGATCTTGGAGCCATTCAGAACCCAGCAGTCATCCTCTTCCTTGGCAATAGTCTGCTGACCCTGTGCATCGGTGCCGGCACCCGGCTCAGTCAGGCCGAAAGCACCCAGCCACTCACCGCTGCACAGCTTGGGCAGATACTTTGCCTTCTGCTCGGGAGTACCATTTCATAAATAGGAGCAGCACACAGGCTGGTGTGAGCGGAGACGATGACACCGGTGGTGCCACAGACCTTGCTCAGCTCCTCCACTGCCATGACGTAGGACAGCACATCGCCGCCTGCACCGCCGACAGAGGTGGGGAAGTAAATGCCCATCATGCCCAGCTTGCCCATCTTCTCGACGGTCTCTTTGGGGAAGTACTCTTCTGCATCAACCTTCTTAGCCAGGGGCTTGACTTCGTTTTCAGCAAACTCGCGGTACATCTTCTGCACCATCTGCTGCTGCTTGGACAGAGTAAAATCCATCGCTATATCCTCCTAACGGGTGTTTTTTATCTCCCGGGGCCGGGGTTCTCCCCTTCCCGGTTGCAAACAAATTCCTCCCGACCGCTTTCCCCACGGCCGGGAGAAATGTTTATCAGAAATTACAGCTGGTCAACAGGGGTCTTGGTGCGGTCTGCGTTGTAAACGTAGAAGCCCTTGCCGGTCTTGCAACCCAGGTTGCCGCCGCGGACCATCTTGCGGATCAGCGGGCAGGCGCGATACTTGCTGTCGCCGGTCTCATGGTACAGGACATCCATGATGGCCAGGCAGATATCCAGGCCGATGAAGTCGCCCAGCTCCAGGGGTCCCATGGGGTGGTTGGCACCCAGCTTCATAGCGGTGTCGATGCCTGCGATATCGGAAACGCCCTCCATCTTGATGAAGGCAGCCTCATTGATCATGGGGATCAGGATGCGGTTGACCACAAAGCCTGCAGCCTCGTTGACCTGAACAGGGTTCTTGCCGATGGCAACGGAGATCTCCTTGATCTTCTCAACAGTCTCTGCGGGGGTGTTGCAGCCGGCGATGACCTCGATCAGCTTCATGCGGTCAGCGGGGTTGAAGAAGTGCATACCGACCAGAGGACGGCTCAGGCCCTTGCCGATCTCGGTGATGGACAGAGAGGAGGTGTTGGAAGCGAAGATGCACTCGGGCTTGCAGATCTTATCCAGCTCGCCGAAAGTGGTCTGCTTGACCTTCATATCCTCAAAAGCAGCCTCAACGATCAGGTCGCAGTCTGCGCACAGATTTTCCTTCAGGCCCGGAGTGATGGCTGCAACGATCGCGTCAGCCTTTTCCTGGGGAATCTTGCCCTTAGCAACCAGCTTCTCGTAGCCCTTCTTGATCTTTGCCCAGGCCGTTCTCAGCCCACTCCTGCTTGATGTCGCACAGAGCAACGGTGTTGCCCTCAACCTGTGCAAATGCCTTTGCGATGCCCTGGCCCATAGTACCAGCGCCGATAACACCGATCTTCATAGGAAATCTCTCCTTTAATATCAAAAATTATGTAATGGATTAGTTGTTGGTGAACACTGCCTTGGGCTTCGGTTTCTCACGGCTCAGGAAGCAGGCCATGCCTTCCTTCTGGTCGTGGGTCTCGAAGCAGTCGCCGAACAGCTTTTCCTCGACCTCAACGGCCTTCTCAATGGGCAGGCTGATGCCATTGTTGATGGCCTTCTTGCAGTTGCGCACTGCAATGGGAGCGTTCTTGGCGATCTTGCCGGCCAGCTTCAGCACGTTCTCCATCAGTTCAGCCTGCGGATACACGGCGTTGACCAGACCAATGCGGTAAGCCTCGTCTGCCTTGATGTTCAGGGCAGAGTAGACCAGCTGCTTTGCCATGCCCATGCCGACCAGACGTGCCAGACGCTGGGTGCCGCCGAAGCCCGGGGTGATGCCCAGACCAACTTCGGGCTGACCAAACACGGCGTTGTCAGAGCAGATGCGGATGTCGCAACTCATGGCCAGCTCATTGCCGCCGCCCAGTGCAAAGCCGTTGACGGCTGCAATGACGGGGATGGGGAAGCTCTCGATCATCAGGAACACGTCATTGCCCAGCTTGCCGAAGGCCTCGCCCTCTGCCTTGGTCATGGTGCTCATGGAGCCGATATCAGCGCCTGCAACGAAGCTCTTGTCGCCTTCGCCGGTCAGGACGATGCAACGGATGGTCTCCTGATCGACAGCCTCAAAAGCTGCCTTCAGGTCTGCCAGAACCTCGGGGTTCAGGGCATTCAGTGCCTTGGGACGGTCGATGGTGATGATCTCGACAGCGCCCTGCACCTCGGTTTTTACAAAAGCCATTGTGAAAACCTCCAATTCAAATTCTCAGTGTTTCAAAACAGCTCCCGCGCCCCGGCAGAGTCTCCGGTCTGAGCCGGGGCGCGGGCTGTCATTCAATTCAATCCCAAAGGGGGAGCTTACATCTCAACGATGGTAGCGCAGCCCATGCCGCCGCCGATGCACAGGGTAGCCAGACCCTTGTGAGCACCACGGTGCTTCATAGCGTACAGCAGGGTGACCAGGATACGAGCGCCGGAAGCGCCGACCGGGTGGCCCAGAGCAATTGCGCCGCCGTTGACGTTCAGCCACCTTGCTCATATCGAAGTTCAGAGCCTGGCTGACAGCCACAGACTGTGCAGCAAATGCCTCGTTGGCCTCGATCAGGTCCATATCAGCAACAGTCAGGCCAGTCTTTGCCATGACCTTCTTGGTTGCTGCGATGGGGCCCAGACCCATGACCTCAGGCTCAACACCGGCCAGAGCGCCAGCGACCCAGGTTGCCAGAGGCTCAACGCCCAGCTCCTTGGCCTTCTCCTCGCTCATAATGACCAGAGCAGCAGCGCCGTCGTTGATAGCGGAAGAGTTGCCTGCGGTCACGATGCCGTCCTTGGTGAAGGCGGGCTTCAGGGTTGCCAGCTTCTCGACCGGGGTCAGACGGGGGCCTTCATCGGTATCGAACACGGTGTCGCCCTTCTTACCCTTGATGACAACAGGAACGATCTCATCCTTGAAAGCGCCGTCCTTGATGGCCTTGTCAGCCTTGACCTGGCTGTTGTAGGAGAACTCATCCAGCATCTCGCGGGTGATGGGGCTGTAGCCGTACTTCTTCTGGTAGGTCTCGTTGGTGCAGACGTTCTCGGCGGTCATGCCCATGTGCATGTTGAAGCCGGTGGCATCCCACAGAGCGTCGTTGACCATCGTGTCGACCAGCTCGCTCTTGCCCATGGGGGAGCCCATGCGGTAGCCGTAGCGGCCCTTCATCATGGCAAACGGAGCCATGTCCATGTTCTCCATGCCGCCTGCAACGACGATGTCGGCATCCCCGGCCTCGATCATCTGGCAGCCATGTTGACGCAGTTCAGACCGGAGCCGCACACCACGTTGACGGTGACAGCCGGGGTCTCGATGGGCAGGCCAGCCTTCAGGGAAGCCTGACGGGCAACGTTCTGGCCCAGACCAGCCTGGATCACGCAGCCCATGTAAACATGATCGACCTGCTCAGGCTTGACGTTTGCGCGGTTCAGAGCCTCCTTGATGACGATGGAGCCCAGCTCAGCAGCGGGGACGTTGGCAAGGGTGCCACCGAACTTACCAATGGCGGTACGGCATGCAGATGCGATAACGATCTTTTTCATGTGAATAGCCTCCTGATTGTGTATGTTGTGATTTAAGAAAGACTGTTTTATCAAAACGCCGAAGCGTTTCTTGCATAAGGAATGGGGGTCAGACGTTCTCTCCCCTGCTGCGCAGCTCGGCCATCTTCTGCTCCACGGCGGCTTCCACATTCGGAGTAACGAACTTGGAGATGCTGCTGCCGTAGCGGGCGGCTTCCTTTACAATGGTAGAGGAAAGATAGCTCCACTTGATGCTGGTTGCAAGGAACATGGTCTCGATGCCGGGCATCAGCGCATGATTGGTCTGCGCCAGCTGGATCTCGTTTTCAAAATCCGTTACCGCCCGCAGGCCCCGCACCATGACCGAAGCGTGGCGCTTCTTGGCGAACTCCACGGTCAGGCCGTCGAAGCTCTCCACCGTGACATTGGGGATCCCCTTGCAGCATTCCTGCAGCAGGGCCACCCGCTCCTCCACGGTGAACAATGGGTGCTTTGCACTGTTGATGAGCACGGCCACGATCAGGTGATCATTGATCTTTGCCGCGCGCTTGATGATATCGAGATGACCTCGTGTGACCGGATCGAACGACCCGGGGTAAACTGCAGTTGCCATCGGTTTTGTCCTCCTTGCGACGCCTTTGAAAAGCGCATTGGTTCTGACATGATAGCACTTTCCAGTTTGCTGTGCAAGATGTTCTTTTCTTCTGCTACGGTATATCGTTAATTTTTAAACAATCCCACCCGCAGTGCCACGCTGCATCCTGCTACGCTATAAGTAAAGCACATCGTCAAAATTTTATCAAGTATTTTTTGTATAAAATTTATTTTTGTGCACCAAAGAATCTCTACAAAAAGCTAAGATTTTTAGTTATATTGCATCCAGCCCTGTTTTTTGCTAGGAAAGTATTGATTCTCCCGTTTGTTAATGATATAACTAAGTTGGAATTTACAATTCCTTTATGTTATTGTAAGAGAGGATGGTTTATAATGGATTTTACGGAATTGTATGCGCAGAAGAAAATGACAGCTGACCAGGCTGCCGCGTTGGTCAAAAGCGGCGACTGGGTGGATTACGGCTGGGCCGTGAACACCCCCGTTGCAGTGGACGCTGCCATTGCAAAGCGTCTGCCCGAGCTGGAGGATGTCAACTTCCGCGGCGGCATCCTGATGTGGGTGCCCGCGATCTTCCAGATCGACGATCCCGCTGCACACATGACATGGAACAGCTGGCATATGGGCGGCATTGAGCGCAAGGCCATTGCACAGGCTTCTCCTTCTACTCCCCCATCCGTTATTCCGAGCTGCCCCGCTACTACCGCGAAAGCCCGGATCCGCTGGATGTGGCGGTGTTCCAGGTGACCCCCATGGACGAGCACGGCTATTTCAACTTTGGCCCCTGTGCTTCCCACCTGGGTGCCGTCTGCGATAAGGCCAAGAAGATCATCGTTGAGGTCAACCGGAACATGCCCAAATGCCTGGGCGGCACCGAGAACTGGGTGCACATCTCCCAGGTTGCCGGTGTTGTGGAGGGCAGCAACCCGCCCATCGGCCAGATGGCCGCTGCCGGTGCCGCCACAGAGGTCGATCTGAAGGTGGCAAACCTCATCGTCCCGCAGATCCCCGACGGTGCCTGCCTGCAGCTGGGCATCGGCGGTATGCCCAACGCCATCGGCAACCTGATCGCGCAGAGCGACCTGAAGGATCTGGGCGTGCACACCGAGATGTATGTGGATGCCTTTGTGGATATTGCAAAGGCAGGCAAGATCACCGGCCGCCACAAGAATCTGGACAAGGGCCGTCAGGTCTATGCCTTTGGTGCCGGCACCCAGAAGATGTATGATTACCTGAACGACAACCCGGAGTGCATGGCCGCTCCCGTGGAGTACACCAACGACATCCGCAGCATCTCCGCCATCGACAACTTCATCTCCATCAACAATGCGGTGGACATTGACCTGTTCGGTCAGGTGAACGCGGAGAGCGCAGGCATCAAGCACATTTCCGGTGCAGGTGGTCAGCTGGACTTTGTTCTGGGCGCATACCTTTCCAACGGCGGCAAGAGCTTCATCTGCCTGTCCTCTACCTTTATGAATAAAAAGACCGGCAAGCTGGAGAGCCGCATCCGTCCTACCCTGGAAAACGGCAGCATCGTCACCGACACCCGCGCAAACGTGCACTACCTGTGCACCGAGTACGGCTGTGTGAACCTGAAGGGACTGACCAGCTGGGAAAAGGCAGAGGCACTGATCAGCGTGGCGCACCCCGATTTCCGGGACGAACTGATCGCCGAAGCCGAAAAACTGCACATCTGGCGCAGGAGCAACAAGCGCTGACATTGCCGCAGGGAATCCTGCTGTCTGCGGCAGGAATGGAGTTTCTATGACATGATGGACAAAAAAACCGCATATCAAACCCTATCTCTACGGAATGTTCGCAGGCTTTGGCGCGATCAGCCTGAGCATCCTCTTCTTTTTCCTGATCTACCGCTTTCAGGGCTTCGGCAACGCCGTTTCAACCCTGACCGGCATCCTGATGCCCTTTATCTACGGCAGTGTCATTGCCTATCTGCTCAAGCCGGTGTGCAACTGGATTGAAGCATTTCTCCACAAGCTGTTCCCGGAAAGGATGCACCGCTTTGCCAACATGCTGGCCGTTGCTCTGACCATCCTGTTCGGTCTGCTGCTGATCTACGCTCTGATCATGATGATCGTGCCGCAGCTCATCAACAGTGTGACCGCCCTGTACTTCACGGCACGGGACAACATCGGCGACTTTGTGGAGTGGATCTCCAAGCAGGAGTTCATTGCCAACAACAAAAAGCTGCTGGACTTCATCGAGAGCTCTTACGACAGCCTGGATGCCAACCTGGATGCCTGGATCAAGAACACCCTGCTCCCCTCCATGCAGAACATCCTCAGCGGTGCCGCTGTGGGTGTGGTGAACGTGGTGACCTGGATCAAGAATTTCGTTATCGGCCTCATCGTTTCGGTGTATCTGCTGGCCAGCCGGAAGAAATTCGGGCAGCAGGGCAAGCTCATCCTTTATAGTTTGGTCAAGCCCCGCTGGGCCGACCTTATCATGGAGGAAGTCCGTTACGCTGACCGGATGTTCGGCGGCTTCATCAACGGCAAGATCCTGGATTCTGCCATCATCGGCGTGCTGTGCTATATTGCCTGCTGATCTTCAAGTTCCCAGCGCCCTGCTGGTGTCGGTCATCATCGGCGTGACCAATGTTATCCCCTTCTTCGGCCCCTTCATCGGTGCCATCCCCGCCACCCTGCTCATCCTGATCCAGAACCCCATCAAAGCGCTCTGGTTCGTGCTGTTCGTTCTGGTGCTGCAGCAGGTGGACGGCAACATCATCGGACCCAAGATCCTGGGCAACACCACCGGCCTTTCCAGCTTCTGGGTGCTGTTCGCCATCCTGCTGTTCGGCGGTCTGTGGGGCTTTGTGGGCATGATCATCGGCGTGCCGCTCTTCGCGGTCATCTATGATGTCATCAAAAAGCTGGTGTTCCACGGCCTGAATCGCAACGACGAATCCGGCATGGTAAACCTCTATCACGATGCCTTCGGTGACCCCGACGACGAGTGATCCCAAACACAATAGAATCGCAAAACCGGCTCTGTCTCCTGCATGGGAGCGGGGCCGGTTTTGTATTCCTACCGCATGATTTTTCTCAGAGCAGCCGAGAAACGCAAAGCTCCCCCTTCCCGGCGCTGTCTCGGCGCTTGGGGAAGGGGGAGCTTCGGCTTTCAGGGCAGATATACCAAAAAGGGGATTTCAGGGGGAGTGCCTGCAATTACTGCTGATTGGGCTTCCAATCCTTATAGTTCTCGTAACGGCTCTCGCGGATCTTGGTATGGGACCAGATCTCGTCGGCGGTCGGCTGCCAGTTGGCGGCGTAGCTCTTGCACTTGTCGCACAGATGATCGACGCTTTCCGGGCTCTGGAGGTCGGTGCTGTGGGCGCCGGTCTCGTGAACCATCTTGCGCAGCAGCTCGGGGTTTTCCAGCATCGGGCAGGGGCGCAGATGGTTCTTGTTGAAGGGCTGGCCGTTGTGGTAGGCCATGAACAGCGGACTCTGCAGGATCTCCAGAATGCTGCTGTTGTGGATGTTGGCGTTGGAATAGTGGATGAACACGCAGGGCTCCGCGTCACCGGCAGAGTTGATGTGGAAGTAGTTGCGGCCGCCGGCAATGCAGCCGCCCACGAATTCGCCGTCGTTCTGGAAGTCCATGGGGTAGAACGGGATATCGCAGGCTTCACTGCGCAGATAGCGGATGCGCTGGATCATGTACTTGCGCTGCTCGGGAGAGGGCATCAGTTCAGGCGCTGCCTCGTTGCCCACGGGCATGTAGTGGAAGTAGAAGCCGAAGTGTGCGCCCTTATCGCAGAGGAAACGCATGAACTCATCACTGGTAACGGCTTCGATGTTGTCGCGGGTGTAGCAGATGGAGGTGCCGAACAGGATGCCGTGCTCCTTGAGCAGATCCATGGCGCGCATAACGGCAGCATAGTGGCCCTCGCCGCGGCGGGCATCGTTGGTCTCCGGGTGCCTCAATGGACAGCATGAAGGCGATGTTGCCCAGGCGGACGACCTCTTTGCAGAACGGCTCATCGATCAGGGTGGAATTGGTGTAGATGGCAAACTGCACATCGTTGTGCTTCTCGGCCAGCTTCAGGATATCAGCCTTACGCACCAGCGGCTCACCGCCGGTGAGCATGTACAGATAAACGCCCAGCTCCTTGCCCTCGGTGACGATCTTATCCATATCGTCAAAGCTCAGGTTGTTCTTGTGGCCGTACTCACCGGCCCAGCAGCCCACGCAGTGCATATTGCAGGCAGAGGTGGGGTCAAACAGGATCAGCCAGGGAATGTTGCACTGATATTTGACACGATTCTCGCGGATGGTCTTGGTGCCGCGGAAGAAGGCCTCATAGCCCAGGTTCAGGGCCGTGGTGCGGGCCACGTTGGGGTCCAGCTGGTTCAGCATACAGTTGATGAGCTTCGACCACTTGCTGTTGGGGTCGGTCAGGGTCTGCTTGGCGTGTGCGTAAGTATCCTCGCTGAAGGAATCGCCGTAGAACTGCTTTGAAAGATCTACGATCTGTCCAACCGTCTTGGCGGGGTCCTTCTCAGCGTGAGAAAGCACGAGATCCACAGTCTTGCCCAGTGCAGCACGCTGCATTTTATGCGTCAGAGAATCAAATGCGGTATTCATTTTTATTTCCTCCAGATTCAATAGAATTTTACAGGGCTCTCTTCCCTGCCTGCCGGGCTGAATTCCCGGCGCTCAGATGATCTTATACTCCAGCAGCAGACGGCCCAGGTCGGTGTCCTGTACCTTTTCTACCGCCTTGCCCAGTGCAAATTTTTTGATCCAATTCATTTTCAGATCACTCAGGGGTTTGCCATCCCGCAGCTGAACAGCGGCGTTCAGCAGGTCGCGGACATCGTAGGTGCTGCCCCAGACCTCCGGCACGCCCCGGTCGATATCCAGCAGGGTGTACACGGCTTCAGTGCCGGTGCGCATGGA
>ENA-OQJI01000265-OQJI01000265.1-human-gut-metagenome-genome-assembly--contig:-NODE-265-length-12092-cov-0.624990_pt1 | contig 12092 bp, 22 predicted proteins | sample MGYA00242602_ERZ504768 | MGnify/ENA primary metagenome ERZ504768 (study PRJEB26092, sample SAMD00036368) | human gut metagenome | host: Homo sapiens | study: EMG produced TPA metagenomics assembly of...
AGATTACTTTGTCGTCACATCAAACGGAGAAGGTCACTTTGAACTGTGTGGCTTCGATCCGACGAAAATCTATGAGATTGAGGGCAACTGGATTACTATGCAGTGTGCCCGCCCCTGCCACGATACCCTCTATTCAAGTTTAGAGGTGGCCGAAAAATTATCGGCTGCCGAACAGGGCGGCCATGTACCTACAGAGTTGGTGCCGCGCTGTCCCAAAGTGCGGAGGTCCCATGGACATCCACATGGGCGCGGGTCAGAGAATGATCCCGGATACCTCTGCCCAGGCACGGTTCCAAAACTTTCTGAAAACCTACCACGGAAAGAAACTGGTGGTTCTGGAGCTGGGCATTGGCTGGCGCAATCAGCTGATCAAGGCCCCGATGATGCGCCTGGTGGCCGGCGAGCCAAACGCCACTTATGTGACCATCAATCTGGGGGAGATCTACATTGCGGACAATATCAAAGAAAAGTCCTTCGGTCTGGACGGGCGGCTGGATGAGCTGCTGCCTGCTCTCTGGGAGGCGTGTGAGGTATGACGATTTCGGAGCAGGTTCAAAATGACTATACAAATGCATAAACTCTCATGAACCAGGTTGCTTCCTGAATCCTTTGCAGCAGTAGAGAATGCATAAAAAGCCGGGAAGTTGACTCAAATTGTCAATGCCTCCCGGCTATTATCAGGCAGATATTAATATAGTTAGAATCATGGTATATATTTCATTCCCCATTGGGAAATGGTGTAAAAGACCGGCAGCAGGTCCCGCCCTTTTTCGGTGAGGGAGTACTCCACTCGCAGAGGCATTTCATTATATTGGATACGCTGAACCAATTCGTCCGCTTCCAGCTCTTTCAGCGCGTTGGTCAGAGCTGTGTTGGTAATGGGTTTGAGAACTTTTTTCAGTTCCCCAAACCGCATAGGACACTTGATGCACAGTTCATAGAGAATTTGGAGTTTCCATTTGCCCTGCAGCATTTGAACCACCGGCGTGACCGGGCAGTTTCCCTCGCCGGTTAGAATGACACTGCCAACCTTTTCTTTGAATTCTTCATAAGTCATAATTGGATCGTTCCTCGTCTTTTGCAGTATATTTTTTGATACCAGGTATAAATAATTTGCGTACTTGAACAAAAATTACTATCAGATATAATAAATATATCACTGGTTGGCCATACAGTCAACGACTGAAATCTCTTAGAAAGGTCTGAATTTTATGAAAGAACTGAACATTATGGAGGCTACTGTTCTGACCTCCCCCAATCCGCTGACACTGATCTGCTCTAAAAAGGAGGATGGTTCTACGAACCTGGCTCCCATTTGCTTTGTGTCTTACCTCTCCTTCAATCCGCCTATGGTGGCTTCGCCACTGGCAAACAGTCCCACACCGGCAAGCGTGTGCGTGAGACCGGCAAAGTCATTGTCACTGTTCCCGGTGAGAGTCTGGCAGGCGCAGTAATGGCCTGCGGAGCATCTACCGGTGCCGAGACCGACAAGGTGGCCGCCAACAACATCGAGATGATGGCTGTGGAGGGTAGCGATATCCAGATTCCGGCGGACACCCGGCTGGCGATGGTGGCTATCTTGCAGCAGTCGGTGGAGGTGGGCGACCATATCCTGCACATCTGTCAGGTGGACAAGTTCCTGGGCGATGAGGACAAGAAGGGCCTGTATGCCTGGAACGGCTTCGGGAAAGTTGCACCTGCGGCAGAAGGCTAAATCTAAAACGGTAAGGAGGCATCAGCGGTGGCTGTTTGTATTAAATTGAGTGGATCGTCATTGGGACTGAGACCGGACATAGGAAGGGCAAAGCCGTATCGAAACCGGAATGGGTGTGGAACATGACACATCAGGCCCATTCGCTTGGCATCCCTGTATTTATGAAGGAAGATCTGCTTCCTATCATGGGCGAGGCACAGATGGTACAAGAATTTCCCCTGGCTTTTACCGGGTATTGGAGGAACAGAAGACATGACAGAAGTAAAAGAGAGCAGCATTCTGATTCAGGATGTAGAAACCAAAAATATTATGACAAAATCCGCCCTGCCGGTGGGAGGCTATTCCGTCAATCCTTATGTGGGCTGTACCCATGCTGCAAATACTGCTACGCCTCGTTTATGAAGCGATTTACCGGGCACACCGAACCGTGGGGGACATTCCTGGATGTGAAACATTGGCCAGCAATCAAAAATCCGCAAAAATACAAAGGGCAGCGCGTAGTCATCGGTTCAGTGACCGATGGATATCTGCCCCAGGAGGCTCAGTTTCAGAACACCCGAAAGCTTCTTGAACAGCTCCGGGGCAGTGAGGCAGAAATTCTCATCTGTACCAAGTCGGATTTGGTAATCCGTGACATCGACCTTCTGAAAAAATTGGGAAAGGTCACGGTCTCTTGGTCGATCAATACATTGGACGAAGGCTTTAAAAATGATATGGACAATGCCGTCAGCATCAAGCGACGGCTGGATGCCATGAAGCAGATCTATGATGCGGGCATTCGCACCGTCTGCTTTATTGCCCCTGTCTTTCCGGGTATCACGGATTTTGAGGCTATCTTCCATCAGGTCAGAAATCAATGCGACCTGATATGGTTAGAAAATCTAAACCTGCGAGGCGGATTCAAAAAAGACATCCTTGACTATATACGTAAAAAAACATCCTGACTTGGTTCCGCTGTACGACGCTATCTACAACAAGAGAGACAGAAGCTACTTCCGTGGTTTGGAGGATCAAGCGGAACGGCTGGCGAAAGAAAACAGCTGTCCCTTCGTGGACAACGAGCTGCCCTACGGCCGGGCAGAGCCTGGGCACCCGGTCATTGTGGATTACTTTTACCATGAGGAAGTGCGTGGCTCGGAAAACAGCGGACGACGCAACCCCAAAAATAATTTGTGAAATAAATGGGTTCTGACATGGAGCTGTGCTTCAATGTCAGAACCTTTTTTAGCACTGTTTACCCATTCAGAAGTTTTCTTATCCCTCTTGGAAGGACTTGTACTCCGTCCATTGTTTTTCGATTTTCCCCGCTCTACAATGTAGACAGAACGATTAAATGATAGGTGTTTATCAAGTTTTACATAAAATTATATTACCGGTAAGCATACGATGAGCAGATGTTTTTTATTGCCTTTCGAGTATAGATACGTTAAAATATACTTATTAAGCATGATGAATTTGGGAGGTATTTTTCGTGGAAATTAGAGTTCTTCGATATTTTCTGACTGTAGTAAGGGAAGAAAGTATCACAAAAGCCTCAGAAGTTTTACATATCACGCAGCCGACACTTTCACGTCAGCTTGCACAGATGGAGGAAGATATTGGTGTAAAGCTGTTTGATAGAGGGACACGGAAAATCAAATTGACAAATGAAGGAATACTTCTTCGCCGTCGTGCGGAAGAAATTTTGCAGCTTGTAGATAAGACAGAAAAAGAATTAGTGGAGCAAGAGGAACAGGTGGAAGGTAAAATTTCCATTGGGTGTGGAGAAATTGCTGCTGTACAACTTCTTCCTAAAATAATTGAGTCCTTTCGTCGGAAATACTCCCCGTGTTTACTTTTGACATTTTTACAGCCACAGCAGATTTGGTAAAGGAACAAATGGAGAAGGGACTACTGGATATTGGTTTGCTTCTTGAGCCGGTTGATATGGAAAAATATGAATTTATTCGCTTGAATATAAGGGAAAAATGGGTGGTTCTGATGAAATCGGATGATCCACTCTCCAAGAAAGAAACGGTAAGCGCAAAAGATTTGTCTGTACTGCCTTTGATTCTTCCTAGGCGTATGAATGTGCAGAGTGAGTTGGCAAGTTGGTTTGGCAACTACTATGAGAAACTGGATATTGTTTTTACCAGCAATTTAAGTACGAACAGCGCAATTATGGTGAATGGAGGCTTGGCATATTCATTGGTGATTGAAGGGGCTGTACCGTTCTGGAATCAATCAAAGGTACATTCAGACCGCTTGATCCGCCACTTACAGCAACAAGTGTATTAGCATGGAAACGTGGTCAGCCGTTTAGCTTAGCAACCACAAAATTCATCAAACATATTCAATGCTTTTTAGGCATGGACAAACCATAAAAACTAAGTATTTGATATAATTCAATTAGAAAATTATAATATAGGTGTAGAGATAAAGCAAACAGCTTTAATTTCTGCACCTATATTTTTTATTGAGGAGGGAGTGCCATTTCATGAAACCGGATTATGATTCCCGTATAAACGCCGGATTAAGCAAAGAAGAAATCGCAAAAATTTCAGGATGCGAAGATCAAGAAATGCAGATAAGGATGTTGCGAAAATATCGGTACAAATTGCTTGATGAGGTACATGAAAAGCAGCAGTCACTTGATGCAATCGATTATATGATCTGTAAAACAAAAAAATAACAATAAGAGGAGGAAAAGGCGTGAATCAGCAAACAACTCTGTTTTCAAACGAGAAGTTGATGGCTATGATTATTCCCCTGTTTTTAGAGCAGCTGCTGATAATGCTTGTAGGGATGGCGGACACACTGGTGGTCAGCTACGCAGGAGAAGCGGCAGTATCCGGTGTTTCACTGGTAAATCAGTTCAATACTATTTTTATTTATCTGTTTACAGCATTGGCATCTGGAGGGGCGGTTGTGATCAGCTAGTATATTGGTAGAAAGAAAAATGATGACGCTGGAGAATCCGCCAGTCAGCTTCTTTCATTTTCTGCGATTTTTTCCATACTGATCGTAGTGATGGTTCTAATTGGAAATGAAGGGATGCTTCGTCTGATGTTCGGTAAAGTGGAAGATTCTGTGATGCACTCTTGTATTACATACCTTAGGATTTCTGCATATTCCTATCCGGCATTGGCGGTTTACAATGCTGGCGCTGCCCTTTTTCGCAGTATTGGAAAAACCAGTGTGACCATGTATTTGTCGGTAATTTCCAATATCATCAATGTTATTGGAAATTTCATTGGTGTACTTGTTTTGCGTGCAGGTGTTGCAGGTGTTGCATACCCTTCACTGATCGCTCGGACATTTTCAGCCGTGATGATTACAGTACTTTGTTTTCAGAGAAAAAATGAAGTGTTCTATCGCTGCAAGTGGATTTTCCGGTGGAATGTGGATTCATGAAACAAATTCTAAAAATCGCTATTCCAAATGGGATGGAAAACGGTATATTCCAGTTAGTCAAAGTAGCATTAAGCGGTATCGTTGCACTTTTTGGAACATATCAGATTGCTGCAAATGGTGTTGCACAAAGTATCTGGTCATTGGCTGCGCTGGCGGGAGTCGCTATGGGTCCCGTATTTATAACGGTCATTGGACAGTGTATGGGAAATGGGGATGCAGATGCTGCGGAGCATTATTTTAAGAGATTGACAAGAATCACATTGCTGATTTCATCGGCATGGAATCTTTTGATTTTTCTTCTGACTCCATTCTTTATGAAATTTTATGCTTTGCAGCCGGAGACCAAACGGCTTGTAATCTGGCTGGTTTTAATCCATAACGTGTTTAATGCAGCAGCATATCCCTTTTCCGGTGTCGCTTAGTAATGGGCTGCGGGCAGCGGGTGATGTGAAATTTACCATGTATGTTTCGGTTATCTCCACGATAGCGGTGCGTCTGCTTTTATCATGGCTCTTGGGAATTGTTTTGAAAATGGGCGTGATCGGGATTGCTATTGCAATGGTTTGTGACTGGAGCATTCGGGCGGTCATTTTCTTCTGGAGGCAGAAGTCCGGAAAATGGAAAACATTTCAGGTGATATAGATTCATTTATAATAAGTTCAATATCGGTATATTATGCCTTATGGTCTTAGCAAGTTTTGCCGTTTTGCTGTGAATGTGTGGGAGGTCAATCCTGCTGGAAAAGCTGATGAACAGGTTGCCAGAGGAAGGGCTTTCCTGTATGGAAGTTTGGATGAAAGAACTGGGACTTACAATGAATCTCCATGAGTTGGGGGCAACAGAAGAAATGTTGCATGGTATTGCAAATGGAACCATCATCATGGAAGGTGGATATAAGGTGTTGAATCATGATGAGGTATTGGAGATTTTGAAGAACAGTTTGTAAGCATTCAAGTAGGAGCTTTTATAACGATAATATAATAGAAAAAGGCAAGTGCTGTGAAAGAAATTTTTCTTTGATGTTGCTTGTCTTTTTTTAATTCATCACTTGACATTGTGGCAAAGAAATCCTGAAAGGGGACGAGTAGAAAAAAGAGCAGCTGCATGAGCAGGAAGAAGAAAATAGACAGAGCAGTTGATGATGTGGAATGTCCGGTGCAGTGTGGGTGTAATGCTCATGCTACATCGGACTTTTTTCGAAAATGATTTTTAATAATGTTGATTTTCAACTACTTTTAACTCAAATATTGCATCTTAACTTAAAAAGAGTTAAGATTGCAAGTAATGACATGGAATATCTCGATAAAGTTCCTGGAGTCAAGAATCAAAGTGTTTTTAAAGAAGCTTATGTTATGGGATATTCTATTTACTAATGTTGATTTTCAACTGCTGGACGAATGGGAGGTATGCTTCATGCCGTTGCAGCTTATCAGAAACGATATTACAAAAATGATGTTGATGCGATTGTCAATGCGGCCAACACGTCCCTTTTGGGTGGCGGCGGTGTGGACGGCTGCATTCATCGTGCGGCCGGACCGGAACTGCTTGCAGAATGCCGTACGCTGCATGGCTGCGAAACCGGCAGTGCAAAAATTACAAAGGGATACCGTCTGCCCTGCAAATATGTGATCCATGCAGTCGGTCCGCGCTGGAGGGATGGCAGGCATCGGGAGCAGGAGCTTCTGGAATCCTGTTATCGGACATCTTTGAATCTGGCGAAAGAAAATGGCTGTCAGTCTGTAGCCTTTCCGCTGATTTCCTCCGGTGTTTACGGCTATCCAAAAGACCAGGCTCTGAAGGTTGCAGTCGATACCATCAGCGAATTTCTGCTGGAAAACGAGATGATGGTCTATATCGTTATTTTTGACCGAAAGACATATCAGATTAGCGGAAAGCTGTTTGATGACATCGCAGTGTACATAGATGACCGGTATGTGGAAGAACATACCGACAGGAGGGCAGAACAGAGTCGGTGTTCCGAAGCATGGCAAGAGGAATCCTGCTTTGAAGCTGCATCTGTCCCGCTGCCGCCCGAAGCAATCTGTAAATCCTGCAGCAGTCAGTCTCTGGAAGAGGCGCTGGGACAGATGGATGAGAGCTTTTCAGAAATGCTGCTTCGAAAGATTGAGGAAAGCGGTATGACGGATGCACAGTGCTACAAGAAAGCAAATATTGACAGAAAGCTCTTCTCAAAAATCCGTTCGGATAGATTCTATAAGCCATCCAAACCTACGGTGCTGGCATTTGCCCTCGCTTTGGAGCTGCCGCTTGCCCAGATGCAGGAGATGCTCGGCAAGGCAGGATTCACATTGTCCCATTCAAGTAAATTTGACATCATTGTAGAATATTTTGTCGAACGGGGAAACTATAATGTGTATGAAATTAACGAGGCACTGTTTGCCTTTGACCAGAGTCTGATCGGAGCATAAGAACAAAGAAATGTCGCTTTCCATGCGACCACTCCACAAAAGAAAATCGCTATACTATGACTGTAAGGTACAAAACCGAGCAGCCATATGCGCGTGTAATGAGCCAAAGTTCGAGCTTGCTCGAAACCTTGGCGAATACCGCGACAGCGAGCCCGCAAGGGCGAGATCTTTTTGGAGGAGGACAAGCATATGAGAAAGAATTTAACAGAGATCGTTTTTATCTTAGACCGCAGCGGTTCTATGAACGGACTGGAACGGGATACCATCGGCGGATTCAATTCTATGATTGAGCAGCAGAAAAAAACAGAGGGCGAAGCACTGATTTCAACGGTACTGTTTGACAATGTGAGTGAAGTCCTGCACGACCGTGTAGATGTAAAGAAAATCCGACCGATGACCGACCGGGATTATACAGTTCGCGGATGCACAGCGCTCTTAGATGCCATCGGCGGTGCGATTCATCACATTGGAAATGTTCATAAGTATGCAAGACCGGAGGATGTACCGGAACACACCATGTTCGTAATACACTACGGACGGAATGGAAAATGCCAGCCGCCGGTACAACAGCGAAAAAGTGAGGCAGATGATCGAGCGGCAGAAAGCGAAATACGGTTGGGAGTTTTTGTTCCTCGGTGCTAATATTGACGCGGTAGAGACCGCAAGCCAGTTCGGAATCGGTGCAGACCGTGCAGTCAACTATCAGTGCGACAGCGAAGGAACTGCGTTGAATTATGAGGTGGTCAGCGAAGCAATCAGCTCTGTCCGGTGCAGTGCCCCGTTGAACGCAGACTGGAAAAAACGTATAGACGAGGATTATAAAAAGCGTGGAGGAAAATAGAAATATGCAGGCGTATACCTACGTTTCAAAAGGAAAATTCGAATTAAGAGAGAAGCCAAAACCGACCCTGATGCAGGAGCGGGATGCTATTGTCAAAGTGACACTCGCCAGCATTTGCTCCAGCGATCTGCATATCAAGCATGGCAGCGTTCCGCGGGCAGTACCCGGGATCACGGTTGGCCATGAGATGGTGGGGATTGTGGAAGAGGTTGGAAAGGCAGTTACCAAGGTAAAACCAGGAGACCGGGTGACAGTAAACGTGGAGACCTTCTGCGGTGAATGCTTTTTCTGCAAGAAAGGGTATGTGAATAACTGTACAGATGAAAATGGCGGTTGGGCGCTGGGCTGCCGGATTGATGGCGGCCAGGCGGAATATGTGCGTGTGCCCTTTGCAGATCAGGGACTGAATAAGATTCCGGATGGCGTTACAGATCGACAGGCATTGCTGGTGGGCGATGTTCTGGCTACCGGTTACTGGGCAGCGCGTATTTCAGAGATCTCAGAGCAGGATACGGTGCTGATCATCGGAGCCGGCCCCACCGGTATCTGTACCCTGCTTTCGGTAATGCTGAAAAAACCAAGACGGATTATTGTGTGTGAAAAGGATAAAAAATCGTCTGCAGTTTATCCGACAGCATTATCCGGAGATTTTGTTGGTTTCTCCGGAGAAGTGTGAAGCGTTTGTACGGGCAAACAGCGATCATGGGGGAGCTGACGTTGTGCTGGAGGTTGCGGGGGCGGAAGCTACCTTCCGTCTGGCCTGGGAATGCGCGAGACCCAATGGTCTGGTGACGGTGGTTGCTCTTTATGATCAGGCACAGATCCTGCCGCTTCCGGATATGTATGGAAAAAATCTTACCTTTAAAACCGGAGGGGTGGATGGCTGTGACTGTGAAGAAACATTACGGTTGATTGCAGAGGGAAAACTGAACACAGAGCCGCTTATCACCCATACCTATCCCTTAGAAAGGATAGAGGAAGCCTATGAACTCTTTGAAGGTAAGCGGGACGGTGTAATTAAGGTAGCAGTAGAATGCTAAAAGAAGATATAGATAATTCCAATCATTAATGTACTATATATGGTATGATAATGATTGGAATTTTGTTATAACAGGGGGATTTCCAACCATTAGTATATACGATTCATGAAAAATCAGGTAAAATTATGTATAGGTAATTAAGGGATCGGTTTTATGAATCCGCTGGGTCCGGATGTGGCGACAATCCGTACTTCTGGCTGTATCGTCTTTTCGCATGGAGCAATGGCTGCCGGAGGATTTGCCGGAGAATATGAACGATGGATGGATATGGCAGATCTGCCGACCGAAGAGGAAGAGAAGGAATTAATTGCCACGCTGTTTTCTCTGAGCTGAATGATCTGACGGCTGAAGCGAGGAATAAATTTACGGAAGAGGAAAACGGTTAATGCAGTGCTTTTGAGGGACAAACTTTCGTGCATTCATAGCAGAGAATACACTCTGTTCCGTTTTTCCGCTTGCGGGTTTCCTTATTAACCTCCACGTTCATGGGGCAGACCTGCAGACACTTCCTGCAATGGACACACTTATCCTCATCGCAGTGGACGCGCAGAAGAGAAAAATAGCTCATAGGTTTGAGAAAAACTGTAATGGGACACAGATATTTGCAGAACGCCCGATTATCTTGAAACAGGAAGGCAAACACAATACCGACAAGGTAATAAAGCGCATTTCCGGCCAGGAAAAGCCAGAACATGATTTGCTCCAGATGTGCCACCTGCATCAGAAACAGCCCAGACACCAACGCCAGAGACAGAAGAAACATCACATAGCGAAGGAAGCCCAGCTTTTCTTTTCGTGGCTTCTGCGGCTGATTGTAGGGCAGAAAGTCCAGCACCATAGCTGTCCAGCAGGCGTAACCGCACCAGCCACGCCCAAGAAGCAACGGTCCGAAAATTTTGCAACCGCGTAGTGGATAGTTGCTTGCTTCGAAAACGCCGAGAAACAGGTAGTACCAGAACCTTCGATCTGCATATTTTCACGGGAAATCACGCCAAGGTACAGCAACATATAGCTGCCACCGCCAACTGGACGAAATGCCGGGCATACCGTTTTCCGGCGGTAAATAGTGCTGTTCCAAGCCCAAGGCAGGCTCCGATGTAGCTGAAATTCAGCAGATAGAAAAAAATTCTCCTTTGTGAGCCACAGCGTAACTGCCACTGCTTCAAACAGCAGAAACAGCAGCATAGATGGCACGTATTTGTGAAGTCTGTTAGGGATTTTCGTCATCTCTTTGATCCTCTGCTTTCTTATCTTTTCTCAATGCACGGACTGCCAGGCCGGTGCAAGAGCGTGTCTGATATCTTAGCATAAGTATAGCAGAGAAATAAAAAAAATAGGAATCAGATTCTTATAAAACATCTGCAAAAAAAAGTGAAACGATTACAGGCGCAGACGGTTATGACCGCCTGCGCCTGTAGTCGTTTGGAGTCATTCCAAACTGTTTTTTAAAAGCTGTCTGGAAGTGGCCTGGACTGGAAAAGTTTGATGTATTTCTATGCATAGGGTATAATGTCTTTAGGGAAAAAGATATGATTACGAAAACAAAATATTCCGGAAACATGATAGAGAAAGCAGGTATGCTATGAAAAGAAAAATTATGATTGCTGCAGTGGCAGCTGCTGTGATTTTTGCGGTGATTGCGATTCTTTCCGTTTTGGCGCAGACACCGGCATTAATCTGAGAAATCGAAATGATCTGCTGTGAAATTTCCGGCGGATCATGGAAGGATGGGAAAACTGGCGTTTTGCAAATGATTTTGCCTACTTTCATACAAAAAATACTTTGAATATCAAGAAATCTATGCTACACTGATACTGCATGACAAAATAAAAGAAAGTGGGGATTGTAGTATGAGTGGTCTGTTTCGGGCTCTTCATCGGACAAAAGTGTTTCGAAATCTGACGGAGCAGGAGTTTGCATGGGTTTTATATGATGTGGGAAATTCGGCATTTATTATGCTTGCCTGTTCGCTGATTCCGATCTGGTTTAAGAGTCTGGCAATCGGTACAGGGCCGGGAAAAATCAGTTCGGATCAGGCGACGGCGTATTATTCGATTGCCATTTCCATTGTTACGGTGGTGGTGGCACTGATCGGTCCTGTCTGCGGTGTGCTGGCGGATCGTAAGGATAAGAAAAGATCTTTTTACCACAACGGCAGGTCTTGGCATCACAGGATGTGTGCTGAATGGCGTTGCAACGAGCTGGGTGCTGTTTCTGGTCATTTATATTGCGACAAGAGTCTGCTATAATGCATCGCTGACGATTTACGATTCCATGCTGAATGATGTGACAACGGAGGAACGTATGGATGAGGTATCCTCCTATGGCTATGCGTGGGGATACCTGGGATCTTGCATTCCGTTTCTTGTAGCACTGATTGCTTACGTTCTGGGGCCGGATATGGTCGGGGTGCTGCCGGATTTTGTCTCTAAGATGATCGGTTTTGGCGTGACGGCTCTCTGGTGGCTGGTGGTGACGCTGCCGTTGCTGAAGGAGTATCGGCAGAAGAATTACGTGGAAATGAGAACGGTTACCGTCGGTCAGACATTTGGAAAATATTCAGAACCCTGAAAAAAATCGCAGTTTCGGACCGGAAATATTTTTCTTCTGATTGGATTCTTTCTCTATATTGATGGGTCGGAACTATCATTGACAACTGCATCAACATCGGAACC
>ENA-OQJI01000266-OQJI01000266.1-human-gut-metagenome-genome-assembly--contig:-NODE-266-length-12085-cov-0.630791_pt1 | contig 12085 bp, 19 predicted proteins | sample MGYA00242602_ERZ504768 | MGnify/ENA primary metagenome ERZ504768 (study PRJEB26092, sample SAMD00036368) | human gut metagenome | host: Homo sapiens | study: EMG produced TPA metagenomics assembly of...
GTGCATGACGGCCAATGCATCTCACCAGCCAGCGGATGTGATGGACAGCAGTGCGCTATGGCGCGTGAGTTGGCCGATTTTGTGGTGGTGGGAGTTCACTGGGGCGTGGAGGACAGCCATAAGATCACCCAGACCCAGCGGGACCTCGCCCAGCAGCTTTCCGACTGGGGTGCGGATGTTATCCTGGGTACACACCCTCATGTGGTGCAGGATGCCGAGTGGAAGACCTCTGTGGATGGCCGCCAGACCTTTGTGGCCTATTCCCTGGGAAATTTCCTCAGCACCCAGAGCAAACCGGATCAGCTCATCGGTGCCATCCTGACACTGGAGCTGAACAAGACGACGAACCCGGATGGCAGCGTTCACTGCGCTGTCGCTTCCCCGCAATTGCATCCCACCGTGACCCACTATGATGCCGGTAAATCCAACGTCCGCACCTACCTCTTCCGGGATTACACGTCGGAACTGGCGCAGGCGCACGGTGTCCGGGCCGCCTACCCCAGCTTTGGGATAGAGTACATCCAGAACGTATTACAGACCAACATCAACAGCGCGTTTTTGGCGCTCGCCTGAATTTGCAGCCCTTTGGGGCAGATTGGAGTGTTCATTATGTATGGTGTTTCCAAAATCAACATTGAGCCCAGCCTGATGATGATCAGTGTGCAGGATGTGGAGTTCAAGGGCAACAGCCTGGCCCGCTACCTGCAGATCTTTGCCGATACCGGCGTTGTGGTGGATATGATCAGTCAGAGCGCCCCTCACGGTACCAACATTGATTTCAGCTTTACCGCATCTGCCAGTGATCTGACACTGGTGATGAAGGCCATTTCTGCCGCCAATCTCGACAAGGATGCCAAGGCTTCCCCGCTGATCAGCGTTGGTTACTCCAAGCTGAACCTCTTCGGTGAGGACATGGTCACCAGCTGCGGTGTAGCTGCCCGGGCCCTGAACGCACTGGCCATGGCTGACATCGAGGTTCTGCTCATCACCACCAGCGATCTGGATATTTCTCTGCTGGTGCGTAGTGAGAACGAGGACTCCGCTTACGATGTGCTGAAGAAGGCCTTTGGGCTGTAAGTGCCCTTCTCTATAAACATTACACAAACGTAAAAAGCCCGGCGGCATCCAAAATCGGATGCCGCCGGGCTTTTATCATACGCTGGTTCTAAAAGATTACAGAGTCACTTTGTGGTAGATCTTCTTGCCCTTCTTGATGACGATACCGTTCTTCAGCTGATCAGCGGTAAAGCTGACAGTGGGAGCGCCCACCTTTCACCATCCACCAGGACACCGCCCTGCACAACCAGGCGGCGGGCCTCGCCGTTGGAAGCGGCCAGACCGGCCTTGACCATGAGAGTCAGAATGCCGATGGAGCCATCGGTCAGATCCGCTTCGGTCAGCTGAGTGGAGGGCATGTGCTCAGTGTCGGCAGCACCGCTGAATAGGCACGGGCAGCGTTCTGGGCCTTCTCAGCCTCTTCCTCGCCGTGCACCATTTTGGTCAGCTCGTAGGCCAGGATCTCCTTGGCCTCGTTCAGACGCTGATCCTTCCAGGTGCTCATCTCATCAATCTGCTCCAGCGGAAGGAAGGTCAGCATCCGGATGCACTTCATCACATCAGCATCGCCGACATTGCGCCAGTACTGGTAGAACTCAAAGGGACTGGGTCTTGTTGGGGTCGAGCCAGACCGCATTGCCTGCAGTCTTGCCCATCTTCTTGCCCTGAGAATCAGTCAGCAGAGTAATGGGTCATCGCGTAGGCATCCTTGCCCAGCTTGCGGCGGATCAGCTCAGTGCCGCCCAGCATGTTGCTCCACTGGTCATCGCCGCCGAACTGCATATTGCAGCCGTAGTGCTGGAACATGTAGTAGAAGTCGTAGCTCTGCATGATCATGTAGTTGAACTCAAGGAAGGACAGGCCCTTCTCCATGCGCTGCTCATAACACTTGGCGCGGAGCATGTTGTTGACGGAGAAGCAGGCACCCACATCACGCAGCAGCTCAACATAATTCAGGTTCAGCAGCCAGTCGGCATTGTTCAGCATCAGAGCCTTGCCCTCAGAAAATCGATGAACTTCTCCATCTGCTTCTTGAAGCAGGCTGCATTGTGAGCAATATCCTCCTTGGTCAGCATTTTGCGCATATCGGTACGGCCAGAGGGGTCACCGATCATGGTGGTGCCGCCGCCGATCAGGGCAATGGGCTTATTGCCAGCCATCTGCAAGCGCTTCATCAGGGTCAGGGCCATAAAATGGCCTGCAGTCAGGCTGTCTGCAGTGCAGTCAAGCCAATATAGAAAGTGGCCTTGCCGTTGTTGATGAGGTCAATGATCTCATTGTCGGTGATCTGGGCTACCAGACCGCGAGCCTGCAGTTCTTCGTAAAGGGTCATGGGATTATCCTCCTGTTTTATCGGGCAGAGGACAAAAGAAAACGCCCCCTGCCAAAAATGAATTTGGCAGAGGGCGAGAAAATCGCGGTACCACCTCTGTTTGCCGCCCCCTCACGGAAACGGCCTCACGAGTGCGCCCCACAGAGATGGGATACACTCCTGCGTTTGTAACGCTCGCACGCGGCACAGCCTACTAGCCAAAGCATTCAGCCTGCAACTCCGGGAGGTATTTCCCCTGTTGTTCTGCACACCCCTTGCACCAACCGGGGTCTCTCTGGGCAGACACTAACAAGGTACTTGTTCCCTTCAACGTCTTTCAACAAAAATCAGTTTAGCACAAATCAGCAGGGTTGTCAATCACCGGTTTCATGCTCGGCCAGCCCCAGCATCTCTCTGGCATTGGCACGGGAAAGCTCCGTGACATGGTCACCAGAAATGATATGCGCCAGTGCGTCCACTCTTCCCTCGGTATCCAGCGGGTGGATCTCGGTATAGGTTCGCTCATTCGTGATATTCTTCTGGATAAGCAGATGGCAGTCGGCCAGTGCAGCGATCTGCGCTGTGTGGGTGATGCAGAGGATCTGGTGATCTTTTGCGCTCTGTTTGAGCACCTCACCGATGCGGCTGGCCGCCTTGCCGGATACGCCGCTGTCGATCTCATCGTAGATGACCGTAGGCACTGCGTCCTTATCGGCCATGGCATTTTTGATTGCCAGCGTGATACGGCTCAGTTCACCGCCGGAAGCGATTTTTGCCAGCGGCTTGGGATCCTCACCGGGGTTTGTGGAAATATAAAACTCCACGCTGTCCTGGCCATGGCTGGCCAACGGGCCGCGGGTATGGCGCAGGGTCATGCGGACACCGGGCATGTTCAAAAAATCCAGTGTGCCGGAGATGCGCCTGTTCAATTCCTCAAAGGCTTTCAGGCGGGTCTGGGTCAGCACCTCGGCCTTATCCCGGGCAAGTACATAGAGCCGATGCTTTCAGCCTGCAGATGCTCTGTCCGCTCCTGTGAGAATTGGATGCGGTCCAGCTCTTCCCTTGCCTGCTGTCCAAAGGCGATGATATCTTCCACAGTATCACCGTATTTTCGCTTGAGCTTGTAGATCAGATCCATCCGCTGTTCGATCTCATCCAGCTCTGCATCATTCGTCTCGTAGCCCTCCAGCCGCCCGATCAGGTCAGCAGAAAGGTCTTTTGCGGTGTAATAAAGATCCAGCAGCTGTCCGGCGGCAGCAGAAAGGCCGCTGTCCAGTTGGGCGGCTCCATCGATCGCATTGGAGGCTTCCCCCAGCAGATCAACGGCACCCGGGGCATCATCTCCGCCCGAAAGCAGCGCATAGCTCTGGGAGATGCGCTCCCGGATGGTGGAGGCATTTGCCAGCACCTTACGGCGGGCCATCAGCGTCTCCTCTTCGCCTGCGGTCAGGCTGGCATCCTCGATCTCCTGTACCTGATAACTCAGCAGATCGATCTTTCGCTGTTTTTCACCCTCATCGGTGATGATGGCATCCAGCTCCTTTTTGACCTTGATAAGCTCCCGGTAAACAGCATAATACTCCTGATACACCGCCCCGTTCTGGGCGTAGGCATCCAGGATACCCTCATGGCGGCCGGGTTCAACAGGCCTACGGAATCGTGCTGGCCGTTGATGTTGATGAGCCACCGCACAGTTCCCGCAGAATGGCTGCTGTGGCAGGCATTCCGTTGATGCGGCAGGTGCTCTTGCCCTCGGCAGTGATCTCACGGCTCAGGGTCAGCGCTTCTGAGCGCTCATATCCTGCCTTTTCCAGGCTGTCCAGCACTGCAGGCGGAACATCATCAAATGCCGCCCGGATGACTGCTTTTGCAGCCCCCGTGCGCACCAGATCCTTGGAGGTGCGGTTGCCCAGAATGGCATTGATGGAGTCGATCAGGATAGATTTGCCCGCACCGGTCTCGCCGGTAAGGACATTCAGGCCCTTCTCAAAATGCACGTTGGCCTTCTGGATGACTGCAACATTTTCAATTTGCAGACTGCTCAACATGTTCGTTCTCTCCTGCCTTTATTTCTGCCCGATGTAATGCCCAAGCTCGGTGCAAATGGTCTTTGCGTCCCGCTCTGAGCGGGCCACGATCAGAAAGGTATCGTCACCAGAAAGGGTGCCGACCACATTTTTCCACTTGAGTGCGTCAAACACCTCGCAGGCCGCATTGGCCATGCCAGAGTAGCACTTTACCAGCACCACATGGCCCGCAAAGTCCACCCCCAGGACAGATTCATGGAAGATGGTCTCAAACCGGGCCTGCATCTTGGGGTTAAGTGCCTCGCTGTGGCTGGAAACATAGCGGTAGCCGGTGGTGGTGGCAGCTTTGACAAGGTTCATCTCCCGGATATCGCGGGAAATGGTCGCCTGTGTGGCATCAAAACCTTCCTTGCTCAGGTACTCCAACAGAGTCTCCTGTCGGCTGATGGGATTCTCCTGGATCAGACGCAGGATGGTCTGCTGCCGCTGCTGCTTGCTTTTGTTATCCCCTCGGCTGGTGCGTCCCATGTGATCTTCTCCCTTCGTTGTGTTTGTGTCATCGTCTGCCGCGCAGTTTCTGGTCAATGGCCTGGAACTGGTCGGCCTTGCTGAAGGTGATGAGCTGCACGACCTGATCAGACAGCCGCACCTCCGCGGTGGCTCCGGCTTTTACGGAATAGCCCGCATTCCCATCACAACTGATAAAAACTTCTTCATCTGCACCTGGCCCACACAGAGGTTGATCTTGCGCTCCTGCGCAAAAACCATGGCCGGGCTGGCAAGGCTGTGGGGCAGATGGGTGTGACAACGATGCCCTTGGTCTGAGAATCAAGGATCGGCCCGCCTGCCGCCAGAGAATAAGCGGTGGAGCCGGTGGGCGTTGCCACAATGACACCATCGCCCCGGTAATGCTCCACCAGGATATCATCACAATAGATGCTGAAATCCACTGCCTGCTGCAGGCGGCCCTTGGTCATAACCACATCATTCAGGGCATGGCCCTCCCAGCTGTCATCCCCCAGCACACGGACATAAAGCAGCATCCGGTTATCCAGAAAATATTCACCCCGGGCTACGGCGGAGAGCTTGGCTTCCATTTCATCGACCTCACAGGTAGCCAGAAAGCCGCACCGGCCCAGATTGATGCCGAGAATGGGCTTTCTGTATTCCAGTGAGAGGTTGGCTTCATGCAGGATGGTGCCATCTCCTCCGATGGTCAGGATGACATCCGTCCGTTCCAGGCATTCCTTCTGGGTCAGATACTCCACGCCCATGGTCATGCACTCGGCCTGCAGGCCGTCCTGCATCAGCACCTGTGCCCCATGGGTCAGCAGGATCTGCGCCGCACGCTGGGAAATGCCGTAGGCCAATAGCCTTGCCGGGGGTTTTGGGGAAATGTAGACGGTCATCGTCCGCGCCCTCCCTGATTTTATGGATTATGGTTCAGCGGTCCAGCGTAGAATGGCTGGATACCACCACCTGTTCAGCAACCGAATCATCCAGCGCACCGGGTTCATCGCTCTTCTGAACGAACATCAGATATTCAATGTTTCCCTCAGGGCCTTGACGGGGCTGAAATCCAGTCCGCAGACCTTGAAGCCGTTGGCAGCAGCATAGCCCATGGCATTGTGCAGCACCTCACGGTGGGTGGCAGGGTCACGGACAACGCCGTTTTTGCCCACCTTTTCGCGGCCAGCCTCAAACTGAGGCTTGACCAGGCAGACACCCATAGCGTCCGGAGTGGTGATGGCCTGCGCCACCGGGAAAATATGATGCAGCGAGATAAAAGAGACATCTACACTGAAAAACTCGATTGGCTCTGCCAGCTGGTCAAGGGTCACGTTGCGGATGTTTGTGCGCTCCATATTGACCACTCGCTCATCGGTGCGCAAACTCCATGCCAGCTGACCGTAGCCCACATCCACTGCGTAGACCTTGACTGCCCCATTTTGCAGCATACAGTCGGTAAAGCCGCCGGTGGATGCGCCAATGTCCATGCAGACTTTCCCCTTGGGGGTCAGCGGAAAACACTGCATCGCCTTTTCCAGCTTCAGGCCGCCGCGGCTGACATAACCGATATCATGGCCGCGCACCTCCACCTTGGCATCCTCTTTGATCATCTCACCGGCTTTGTCTACCTTCTGTTCATTGACAAAGACCACGCCGGACATGATCATCGCCTTGGCGCGCTCACGGCTCTGGATCAGACCATGCTGAACCAGATATTGATCCAAACGAATCTTCAAGATTCTGCTCCTTTCCATGTACGGATGGCCTGTGCCAGATGTTCAGCATCCAGGCCGGTGCTCTGCTTGATCTGCGGAACCGTCGCATGGGGCAGACGCACATCCTCCACACCACGGTGGATATAAGCACCCTGCCAGCCTGCTTTCTGCAGAGCCATTTCCAGATGCTCACCGATGCCGCCGCAGGCTACGCATTCCTCCGCAAACAAAACAACGTCATATCTTGAAATTTCAGAAATAAGCTCAGGTGTAAAGGGATATATCTTTACAAGCTTATAAACATCACAGGGAACGTTCTCTTTGCCCAGAAGCTTCGCCGCAGTCAGCACATCCTCGACTTCGTCGGCGTAACTGACCATTACAGCCTTGGCATCAGGGGCGGTATAGAGCCGGTCATATTCCCTGCCGGAACAGCCAAACTGCGCCAGTGCTACGCTCTCACCACCGCGGGGATACCGGATTGCCCGGGGGCCCTGCATCTCATCACTGAGCAGGATGGGCAGCCAGTGCCGCAGTTCGGCATAGTTGGAGGGCGAATAGACAGGGATCCCCACCTGACTGAGGAAGGCCGGGTCGAAGATTCCCTGATGGGTCTCGCCGTCTGCCGGAACAAAACCGGCACGGTCGATGGCAAGGACAACATTCTCCTTCAGCAGGTTCACATCATGGATGATCTGGTCATAGGAACGCTGCAGGAAGGTGGAGTAGATGCAGACTACCGGCAGCATTCCCTGGCTGGCAAGGCCCGCTGCAAAGGTCACAGCATGCTGCTCTGCCATGCCCACATCAAAGAAGCGCTTGGGGTGGGTGTGTGCAAAGAACTGCAGGCCCGTACCATACTTCATTGCGGCCGTGATGGCACAGATCTTCTGGTTTTCCGCGCCCTCCTTGTTCAGGACATTGCCGAACACCGTCGAGAAAGACTCCTTGGGAGCCACCTCAGGGTCTGGGATGCTGTTGACCAGATCAAAGGTCGAAACACCGTGGAAGTTACCGGGGTTGCTCTCAGCCGGGGCATAGCCCTTGCCTTTCTTGGTCACGACATGTAGGAAATGGGGGCCGGGCTGCCTGTGGATATCGCGCAGGATCCCTTCAAGCTCCGGCTCATTGTTACCATCAAAAGGACCATAATAGTGGAAGCCCATATCCTCAAACATGGTTGAGTGATACATTGCCCTGCGCACCATAGCCTTGCTGTTCTGGATCGCAGATTTCAGCGGCGGTCCAATGACAGGCACGCCATCCAGAAAGGAACGCACATTTTCCTTGGCATCGTAATAGCGGCTGGTGGTGCGCAGATGGCTCAGGTAGCGGGACAACGCGCCCACATTCTTGGAAATGGACATCTTGTTGTCGTTCAGGATGACCAGCAGATTGTCCAGCCCGCCGATATTGTTCATGCCCTCGTAGACCATACCGCCGGTAAAGGCACCGTCACCAATGAGGGCAACCACCTGTCCCGGCTCGCCCCGCAGCTTTTTGGCCCAGGCAATGCCTACGGCCAGCGAGAGCGCGGTGTTGCCGTGACCGGCAATAAAAGCATCATGCTCACTTTCGTTGGGGTTCGGGAAACCGGAAATGCCATCCAGCTGCCGCAGCTTGGCAAAGCCCTCGCGGCGGCCGGTCAGCAGCTTGTGGGTATAGCACTGATGGCCTACATCAAACACGATCTCATCCGTGGGGGTGGTCAGCACCCGGTGCAGAGCCACCGTCAACTCCACAGCCCCCAGATTGGATGCCAGATGGCCGCCGGTCTTTGATACGTTATCCAGAAGAAATTCACGGATTTCTGCGCAAAGCTGCACGGTCTGCTGACTGGACAGCTTTTTCAGATCGCTGGGCTGAGAAATTTTCTCCAGCAAAGGCGAATTCATAAATTCACGTCCTTCTCACGTTTTGAAATGGGGGCGCTCAGAGGCCCATAGGATAGAGGAAGCCGACCAGTATACCCAGTGCAAAACCGGCCATAACCTGCAGCGGAGTGTGACCAACCATCTCTTTCAGGTGCATATTCTGCAGGAAGGGATTGTTTTTCTCGGTCACTTCGATCCACTGCTCCAGCATCTTGTTCAGCACCTTGGCCTGCTCGCCGGTCTCGCGGCGCACACCCATAGCATCGTGCATGGTGATGATGGCAACAACTGCGGCCACTGCAAAGATAGCCGAATGGATGCCCTCGCTGCGTGCCGTAGCAATGACCATGGCCGTTACCGTGGCGCTGTGGGCACTGGGCATACCGCCATCGCCCCACATCCGCTCCAGCTGGAACCTGCCCAGCAGGACGAAGTTGATGATGGTCTTGAGCACCTGCGCCACAAACCAGGACAACAGGGATACTGTAAGGATCTCATTGAACGTCAGGACGCTATGGATAAATTGCATGGTAGTTCCACCTTCTTGTTTTTTCGGATCAGCTGCGGCGCACCAGCAGCTCTTTTGCCAGCTGCTCCAGGAAAGCGGCCTTTTCGCCAAATTCCGCGTGCAGGGAGGCACAGGTCTCGTTGTTCAGTTTTTTGCCAGCTCCATGGCACCCTCGGCCCCATACAAGGTCACAAAGGTGGATCTTGCCGTTCTCACTGTCGCTGCCAATGGGTTTGCCCAGCTGTTCGGCGGTGCTGGTCACATCCAGCACATCGTCCACGATCTGGAACACCAGACCAATGCCGAAGGCATAGTCCTCCAGCTCCTTGCACTGGATTTCATTGGCCTGAGCAGCGGCAGCACCCATCTGAACAGCAGCATTGATGAGCGCACCGGTCTTGTTCCGGTGGATCAGCCGCAGCTGCTCTTCAGTGGCAGCCAGTGCCTCATATTTCAGGTCAAGCTCCTGCCCATAAACCATGCCATGGCTGCCGCACCAGCGCCCAGGGCCCTTGCGGCCCGCACACTGACAATGGGCGAAGCCGGTGCATTTGCGACCACGTTGAACGCCTCGGTCAATAGTACATCGCCGGCCAGCATCGCAGTGGATTCACCAAAGGCCTTGTGGCAGCTGGGCTTGCCCCGGCGCAGGTCATCGTTGTCCATGCAGGGCAGATCATCATGGATCAAAGAATAGCAGTGCAGCATCTCGACCGCCGCCGCAAACTGCTCGGCTGCTTCAACGCTGCCGTTGAGCATATCGCACACGGCCAGAACCAGCACTGCACGGATGCGTTTGCCGCCGCCCAGCAGGCTGTAACGTGCAGCCTGGCAGACCTCAGATTCCTCGGGCAAAAAAGTCTCGCAGGCCTTTTCCAGCGCCTGATTTGCCCTGGCAAGATACTCTTGATACTGCTTCGCGTAATCCATGAAACTTCCTCCTTAATGTGCGGCATCCGGCCGGGGGGCCCGCTGCGCGTCGATCTCATCCAGCTGCAGCGTGGCCTTTTCCAGCGTACCGTTACAATAATCCATCAGGGAAGCGGCTTCGGCATAGAGTTTGACCGATTCCGCCAGCGTTGTTTCCGGCTGCTGCATCTGTTCAAGGATGGCTTCCAGCCGGGTCATTCCATCCTCAAAGCTTTTGGGTGCTCTCATCCAGTTCCTCCACTGTATTGACCGTGCAGGTCACGCGGTGTTCCGTGCCCCGGAGTTTACAGGTCTGCCCGGGCCGGAGTGCATCCGGCGTGCAGATCCTTCCCCTATTGTCCTGCACCATGGCATAGCCGCGGGCCAGCACACCGTAGGGGTTCAGGGATGCGGCAAGTGCTGCCGTATGCTTCAGACGCAGCTCTCCGGCCTGCAGCTTACCTCTGGCGGGCAGTTTGCAGCCGCCCGGCCAGAGTATCCAGGCGGGCAGCACGCTCCTCCAGCGCTGCCTGTACACCAGCACGGGAAAGCAGCTGTTCGGTCTGTTCCAGCCTATTATAACATAAACTCAGCTTAAATTGGATACAATTGTGAATATTTTCTTCCAAAGTGCATAATTTCCGTCCTTGTTCGGCACGGTCGGGCACAGCAAGCTCTGCCGCCGCTGAGGGCGTGGGCGCGCGCTGATCTGCCACAAAATCCAGGATCGTAAAATCGATCTCGTGGCCAATGGCGCTGATGAGGGGCGTTTTGCAGCGGTAGGCCGCCCGGGCAATGACCTCGGCGTTGAATACCCACAGGTCCTCCCGGCTTCCGCCGCCGCGCGCTACAATGATCTCGTCCACCAGCCCGCTTTTGTCCAGCCGGGTGATGGCATCGGCGATCTCCTCTGCCGCTTCAAAGCCCTGCACATTCACAGGAGCCAGCAGCAGACGCACTGCGGGCCAGCGCCGACCGATGACATTGCGGATATCCTGCAGTGCAGCACCGGTCTTGCTGGTGACAAGGCCGATACACTGCGGGAACCGGGGCAGCGGCTTTTTGTGCTCCGGTGCAAAAAGCCCCTCTTTGTCCAGTTTTGCCTTCAGCTGTTCAAAGGCCAGCTGTGTCGAACCGATGCCGTCCGGGAACATGTCGTTGACATAGACCTGAAACGCACCGTCTCGCTCGTAGAGGGTCACACGGCAGCGCACCACCACCTTCATACCCTCTTCGGGCTGGAAACCCAGCCGCCGCGCATCGGAGCGGAACATCACAGCCCTGACGCTGGCGGCTTCGTCCCGCAGGGAAAAAGTAGCAGTGCCCGCTCCGGGCGTTCTGCACAAAGTTGGCGATCTCACCCCGCAGGGCCAGATCGAACAGAACATCATTCACGTCCAGCAGATTCTTGACGTACCGGTTCAGGGCCGAGACTGAGATCACTTCAGCCATAATCCAGCCCCCTGTGCGGCAAGAATGGACACACCGATGGCGTTGTCACTGGAATACTGCCCGGCACGAAATACACCTGCGGAAGGCGCTGCTGCACCCAGGCGCGGATGATATCACTGCTCATCACACCGCCCGCACAGACCACCGGTAGGCCGGGGTATTCCTTCTGGGCGGCTTTTGTCATCTTGACCACGGTGTCTGCCACACAGAGCAGGCAGTATTTGCAGACGTACTCCGGGGTTTTGCCCTCATTCAGCAGGGCATTGCACTGATTTTCCAGCCCCGAAAGACTGCACTGCATCCCCTTCACGCTGGATCTGGGCTTAATGGGTTCCTCACACAAGGCAGCCAGACGGGAAACTTCCACACCTGCCGGGAAGCCAAACCCCAGCTTGACCCCCACACGATCCACTGCCTGCCCGGCGTATAGGTCGGTGCTGGTGCCCAGTGTGGTGATCTCCTTTACCTCATTGCAGAGCAGAAGATCCGTTGTACCGCCTGAGATGTGGAAGAGCAGCACTTTCTGGCGGAAGAGCTCTTCCCCTTTTGCTGCAAACAGCGCTGCCGCCGCGTGTCCCTGCTGATGGGTGGTGTGGATGAGCGGGATGCCCCGGGCCTGCGCAAAGGCTGTGGCCGCGCTGACACCCGCCAGGAAGCAGGGCATATAGCTTCCCTCCACGGGGCGCGGCTTCTGGGAAACGCCCACTGCCGAGATCCGGGTC
>ENA-OQJI01000268-OQJI01000268.1-human-gut-metagenome-genome-assembly--contig:-NODE-268-length-12061-cov-0.669851_pt1 | contig 12061 bp, 19 predicted proteins | sample MGYA00242602_ERZ504768 | MGnify/ENA primary metagenome ERZ504768 (study PRJEB26092, sample SAMD00036368) | human gut metagenome | host: Homo sapiens | study: EMG produced TPA metagenomics assembly of...
CTAACGCCGCCAGTTATGCTTGGCTTGGTGGCGAGCGACTTGCAGGCAGGCGGCGGTGGTATGGCTGCCGGGTAACGTATTCCTTGCACTTGCGGGACCGGTCGGATGGGCAATCGCTGGAGTTGCACTCATTGCGAGCGGTTTAATGTTTTGGAAATCTGCGAGTGATAAAAAGAGAATTGAAAATGTATTTACACTTATCAGCGAGCGTGATGTAAAAACCTACAAACTTGCTATTGTTGAACTGAATGAGCGTATTGCAAGGATTGAAACGGAAACCAATATGCTTAGAGAAGCAATTCTCAATGCCGAAAATTTTGGAAAAGATTATACGGCAATGACGGAAGCACAGCAGTACGAACTTGGTTCCTATGTGAATCTTATGCTTTCGTCAACGCAGCTTCTTGTAAATCCAATAATGGGGTTGTTGCCTAAATTTGACGAGTGCGAATTTGAAAAGTATATGGCTTGGGCAGATAGAAAAGCGGAAAAAACAATGTGCAATGACTATAAGCCATTGATTATTTCACTTTGTAATCTTCTTTATAAAATCGGATTGGATGATAAAGACAAGAAACTCTTATTTAAGACTTTCCGGAAAAACAAAAAAAATGCTTGCTGCAATGAACATCAAAAAGAAAGAGTTTTCAACGGATATTATGGATGCCGTTGAAGAAGCTCTTTCATATAATTATGAGTTGCAGAGTCTAAATGCAAAACGGTAACTCTCCTACAAAGGACAAACTAAATTTTCTGAGTGAGGTACGATTGAATGGACGAAAATGAAATCAGGAAAAGACTCGCTGGTCGTGCCGCAGAGTATGTGATGTTTAAGGACGATGAAGAAGAAAACGCCAAGACGACCGCAGAAGTATCTTCATCGGGTAATGTTATTGTATTTCCTGACTTTGAAAAGCTGAAAAGCGAAGTAGAAAAAATGCGTACAGAGCTGTCAATGCTTTTGCTGGAGCGTGACGAGCTTCAATTCGTTATCTGTAAGAATATTGAGACAGAATATATGCTGAAACTCGGCAGCATTGAGTATAAGGCATATGAAGCTCAATGTGCCGCTCTGCGACTGAAAAAGAAAAATTGAATTGATTCAGGCAAAGAAAAACAGACAGGAAAAGGTAATTATTTCCGCCATTGAGGAAACGCTCGACAATGAATTTGCCGAGTATCAAAAACAGCTCGACGAGCAGATTGATAAGATGAATGACGCTCTTAAACGAAGCAAGGCGGAAGTTCTGTCTGACGAAGATAACAAGGAACTCAAAAAGCTCTATCGCAAAATAGTAAAGGCATTACACCCTGATATTAACCCCGATGTTTCAGAAGCACAGGTTCAATTATTTGATAATGCAGTATCAGCCTATAAAAGCGGCGATTTGGGAACATTAAGAATTATCGGCGAAATGGTCGGAAACAATCCGCTACCTGAACAGCATAAGGACGCTATGACACAGCTTGTCGAAGAACGAGAGCGTTTACAGGGATTACTTAAATCTATAAGAGATAGTATTGAAAATATCAAATCAGAGTATCCGTACACGATGAAAGATATTCTTGAGGATACAGAGAAAACCGAGCAGAAGAAGCAAGAACTTGAGGGTATTCTTGAACAGTATAATGAGCTTATCTCTATTTATAAGGCGAAAATCGAAGAAATGTTGAGGTGAGATTATGGACGATTTGGTTAAATCCGGTGGCAGCGGACTTGTAGGGCTGTTACACGGCAAAGGCGGAGAGATTTCCATACCAAAACCCTTTGAAAAAGACATATTTCTTTTTGATACTTATGTAGCCGGAACGACCCATATTGAAGGCATTGAAGAATTAGAACCACATCTGAATGTTGATGACAGATTGGCGTTTTTTAGAGAACCTGATAACCGGTATGATACGAAAGCGATTGTCATTAAGACTGTTGACGGAGTTAAAATCGGTTATGTTCCGAAGCAGGACAATGTAATATTTGCCCGTCTAATGGACGCTGGAAAGCTCCTTTTCGGTAAGATAACTTCAAAAGAAAAGAAAGGCTCGTGGGTAAAGATTTATATTAAGGTTTTCTTGCACGAATAAACAAGAATGAGATTGTGAGGGTTAATTATGCCTATACCATACGATAAATTAACCTATAATGATATTCTACATAATCAAGCAGCCTATGAACGCTTTGACAGCGTCGGAAAAGAGTTGTTTACTGATTGGGATATTATCGGCTTTGAAAAAGCGGTGCTTGGTTGTGGAGATAATCATTATCTGTTTATGGCTGAACAGATAATGAAAGCGCCTAATCTCTTTGGTGATTTAGACAAGACAATGCCTTTTCTACGCTTTCGGGAAAAAGGACAGCATTATGGTTATGAGTTGTTTCTTTCCCCTCCAAAGAATTGGGGTAGCCGAGGTGCGCCTTTATGGTGGGCTTATGCAGCACGCTGCTTTACTTATGACAAACTACCGATGGATGAGCAAACTTTCTTTGAAAAATACAAAAGCATCGCTCGAGAGTTTGGTATGAAGTTTTATGGAAATGGGTATGTCTGTATAAATAGGTTTGCCGCCGGTGGAATGAGTTCCGGTGTTGTCGGAGAAGAATTTGTCCGCCAAGGTTGGTATGAGTTAAGACGAAGAAATCGTCTTTACCGGTCAGATGAGGTCGCTTCTGATACACTCTATTTAGATAAGGTAAAAGAACGAATAGCTTGGTATTGCGATACCAGAAGTACCTTTGAATATAAATTAAATCCCGATTTTGACAGCAACAGTTTTTTGTTTGCATTTGAAGATACCAATATGAATGAGCATCAGAGAGAAATCGTAGCGCAACTTTGGGGTCTATATTCGGGGAAGCCTAAGAGTAAAAAAGAAGTTGCCGAGGATATGGGAGTTACATATAGCAGAATTCGTCAAGTAGAAGTGTGTTGCCTGCGGCATATACTCAAAAATAAAAACAGGAATACCTTAATAATTGAAAAATAGCAAAGACCGTCAGATCTCATTCGAGACTTGACGGTCTTATATTTTATGATTGTATTTAAGAAAGTCGTTTCGGTGGTCTTGCTTCCGAAGTTGGTAGCCTTGCGCTATGAGCGTATCTACTTTCAAAGCAATCAGGTTGATGTCAGAACTCATTGCTCGTGCAATTTGCTGAATGTCGTAGCCGTTTTCAATGTACTCCAAAATGGTGTCATCAGGCAGCGAAGCCTGAGAAGCAAAGATATTTGCTTCATACTCCATACGGTTTTCTCGCATATCGAATATATTAAATTCTTTTGAAACCACCTGCCGCAACAGCTTCTTTGTCTATGAAGAATATCGTGACCGATTTCGTGCCACAGTACTATCTGTTCCACGACAGGGTGCATACCGTTTTTGAGAAAGATGAAGCGGTTCTTTAATATGACCTTATATGCTCCACGCTGTTTGTCGAAGTTCCGATAGATGATATTTATGCCAAGCTCTTTTGCCACCCGGTAAGGGTTGCGAGTGCCACAGCGGTCAATGAGCCTGTTTACGATTTTTACAATCTCAGCCGTAGTGAATAACCCAATTCGGCTCACCTCCTTGTAGGATAATTGTACCTGATATTTACCCTATAATAAAGTATAAACTAAATACTGTCCCATAAAGTGGACTTAGTTTCACTTCGAGGATTGCTCGTCTTTGCGATATTTCTTCGGGGTGTATTTTTTATTGTTCTTTTTGGCAATAAGATATGCTTCCTGAATAGCGTCAACCATCTCACGCATATCTTCGTCTGCCAATTCGCCGCCGGCAAACAGACCGGTTACTTCTGCAAGTAATTCCTGAGCCTGCTTTGCCCCTCTGCGTCCATATTTATCTTCAACCTCAGCGATAAATGCGTCATCTTCCGAAAGCAGATAGTTTTACATTTTCGCCGAGGGCTTCTGCCAATGCTTTATATCTTTCCATTCCTCTCGGACGAGATTTATCTTTTTCATAAGAACAGATTACACGAACGGTAACGCCTATTTTATTAGCCAGCTCTTCCTGAGTAAGACCGAGTTTAGTCCTTCCGGCTTTGACTTTTTCACCGAATGTCATCTTTGCGTTCACTCCTTAATTAAGAATTTGTAGTTTAACTTCTTGTTGCCTCTTGACATTTGTACTTGAACTGCGTATAATAAAAAAACAGGAAGTTTAACTACATATAGTTTACATTAAACTTCCTAAAAGTCAAGGGGGTTCTGAAATAATGCGAAACATACTTCATTGCGATATGAATAATTTTTATGCCAGCGTTGAATGTATGCTCGACCCCACATTAAAGAAGTATCCTATTGCTGTTTGCGGTTCGGTCGAAGAACGACACGGTATTGTGCTTGCGAAGAATTACAAGGCAAAAGCATTTGATGTCAAAACGGGCGATGCAGTATGGCAAGCCAAACAGAAGTGCAAAGATTTGGTAGTAGTACCGCCACATTATGAGGAGTACATAAAATACTCAAAGCTCGCAAGAAGCGTATATGAGCGATATACAGACCAAGTTGAACCATATGGTATGGATGAGTGTTGGTTGGATATTAGTGGGACAGAGAAGATTTTCGGCTCGCCGGAAAAGGTGGCAAATGAAATTCGTGAGACAATGAAGTTCGAACTCGGATTAACGATTTCTGTTGGTGTTTCCTTTAATAAGATATTTGCGAAGCTCGGTTCGGATATGAAAAAGCCGGACGCAGTTACTGTAATATCAAAGGATACATTCAGAGAACAAATTTGGAAACTTCCTGCCGCTGATTTGCTCGGTGTAGGACGGGCAACGCAGCGTGTGCTTGACAGCTACTATATACGAACTATCGGGAATTTGGCTAATACCGACCCTGAATTCTTACGCCAAAGGTTAGGAAAAAACGGAGTCGCATTATGGAATTATGCTAACGGCAACGACCTTTCTCTTGTTGCAAAGAAAGACTTTGTTTCTCCGATTAAAAGTGTAGGACACGGTATAACTACGGTAGCAGACTTAGAGAAACCGGAGCAGGTGTGGCCCGTGTTTCTCGAATTGACCCAAGACATCGGACACAAACTCCGTGTTCACGGATTGAGTGCGGAAGGTGTCGCAATTCATATTAGAGACAATACACTTGATACAAGGCAATGGCAAACGAAGATAGCACTTCCTACACAGTCTCCGATGGTTATTGCAAAGACTGCTTTTCAACTCTTTGAAAAGAGATATGGGTGGCTTCACCCTATCCGTTCTGTAACGGTACAAGCCATAAATCTAATTCCACAGGACACGCCCCGTCAAATAGATATGTTTATGGATGCCGCAAAGCAGGACAAATTAGAGCGAATGGAAAAGTGTGTTGAAGAAATCAGAAGGCGTTTCGGAAAGGACAGCATAAGGAATGGAGTTCTGTGTCAGAACTTGCGGCTACCACCGGAAAAAGCCGAAATCACTATGCCGACAGGTATGGTGGGCTAAGGAGGTCTTAATGTGATTGATGAAAAAGAGGTTATGGCTTATGTAAGAATGCCCGCTTGTTTTATGCAGGGGTGCAGTGAAGATATTGTTATCTTTCGTGCGGACGGCGGAAACCATTTTACCGACTACGGTATATATGAGGGAATGTTTCTTTTCTTTGACCGGAAAAAACGCTTTAAGAAAGGAAGGCTTTCCTGTTACATCAATACTGCCGGAGATGAACGACCTAAGTACAAGGTTTCGGACAAAAGCATTACAGGATACCGGCATTTTGGAAGATTAGTTTTGACTTTGAGAAATTATGAGGTATAAAAATGGAATCCGAAAGACGAAAAGTATATGTTGAAGTAAATGTTACACACAGACCTGATGGGACGGCTCGTCCTTGTTTCATCAAGTTTGAAAATGGTGAAAAATATGAAATAGACCGTGTTATCCAAAAATGCAGAGCCGCTTCTACCAAGGTAGGCGGAACCGGTATTCGCTACACGGTGCAGATTTGCGGCAAGCCAACATTTCTGTTTGATGAAGAAAACGGGAAGTGGTTTGTTGAAGCAAAAACCTGATGATAGGAGGTTTTGTGATTTGAAGCACTTATCGAGATTTGACATCGAAGCCATAGCTGCCAAATATGTTAAAGCGTATATGGAACTTCCCGATGTCCGTAACACACAAATATACAGAATTGACCCGGATCTTCTCTTGGAGAAGGTTCTCGGATTGAATGTCGAATACCAGCACCTATCCTACGACGGTAGTATTCTCGGAATGACCTCATTTACGGAAATGGGTGTTCAGGTATTTGAAGCTGATGATAACGAAGCCTTTTTCTTTTTAGACGGTAAGACCGTCCTTGTAGAAAAAGACTTGGCTTTTGATAACAAGCTGAGAGGAAGAAAAAACTTCACCCTTATGCACGAGGGTAGTCATCAAATTTTCAAAATGCTCTTTCCGAACGATTACGGGGTAACGCAGAAATCTTCAGGAGTACATTACTACAAGGCAAACTCCGAAAGAAACAAGCCTATATCTGATTGGGAAGAATGGCAGGCAAATACGCTTGGAGCAGCTATTTTGCTTCCTGAAACGCTCATAAAACAGGGAATGTTTCTATTCAATCTCGGAGACAAAATCGAATGTCTTAATAAGATTTACTCGCCGGAAGTATATAAGAGATTTGAAGCACTTGCCGATTTTTTTAGGTTGTTCCAAAAAAAGCATTGGCAATCAGAATGAAACAACTTGGATTGCTCAAAAAGGAATACCTCGATAATCCTTTTGACATTATCAATATTTACCCGGAGGATGTAGCGTATGAATAACTTAGAGCAAAAGATAATCGTAAGGTGCAAGCACTGCGGTTGGCGTATCTTTGATAAGGTTACTATGACCACCGGAGTAATTGAACTGAAATGCCCAAACTGCCACAGAGTAGTAGAAGTTGACCTTTCTCTGCGTAGGGGCAATGTAAAGTACAGATTAGTAAGAGTAAAATAATCGAGCGAACAATTAAATATCGGACAGATGTACCGAGCCACGAGTCCTTGAGCGAAAGCTCTTGAGTCATCAAATTGCCGGACGCTGAGAATTGCGGGATAGAAATATCCTAAGTTCTTGGCGTCCGGCTTTTTGTCGCTCCGAAAGGAGCAAAAGCGTGACATATAAGTGGTTGGCGTATATCACCGAATACCCGTAATCTCCGAATTTTTGATTTCAAACCAAACTCAAAAATTCAAATTCAAGGAGATTACGACAATGACAAAACTTACATTAGAACAACAGGAATTATTATTTGCGAACGACTGCAAGCTCATCAATCTGCGGTATGAATACCACGGTTACACCGGCACGGAGAAATGGGCGATTGTAACAGAACTGGCGGAAGAAGAATTGTGGGTTAAATACCCTGATGTTATCCGTCGGTACACACCGTTCATTCTGCTTTCTATGGCTCAGGGCGAAGTGATAACGGAGTATCAGAACTACGAAGCAAGAGAGAGAATGAGAAGGCTTCTTTTCGGACACGCATTTGACATCAATGACGGAGAATTTGAAGTACATCATCCGGAATTGGCAGTCGATACAGACCCAATCGAAGAAATAATGCTGAAAGACAATATTAAGCGACTTCGGGAGGTTTTGTGTTACTTAAGCGAAACACAGAAACGCAGAGTTATTAAGTATTTCTTCTACAACAAAACACTTGAAAAAATCGCAGATGAAGAAGGAGTCGATTTTACTTCTGTAAGGGAATCGGTAAACAGTGCAATAAAAAAAGTTGAGAAAATATTCTTAAACAACCCCCAAAACCACACTCCCCCATTTCAAACAAGTGAAGGGGTTAATTCTAATCCGGATATGAATTACCTCAGACTAATCGAAAGTGAGGATTTACATATGAAAGAAAAAGAACTTAAGAATGTCAGATGGGGCGATATTTATTACTGCGACTTGGGGGTTACAAACGGAAGTGTGCAATCGGGAATGAGACCGGTTCTTGTAGTTCAGACCAATCGCTTAAATGAAAGCAGTCCTACGGTCGTTGTTGCCGCTATAACGGCTGTTAAAAAGAAAACGGCAATGAATACTCATATTGAGCTAAACACGGATTGTGGCTTAAAAGAGCCGTCGATGGTAATGCTTGAGCAGCTACGCACCGTGGATAAAGCCACAGAGCTTGATAATTTTGTCGGAAGAATTACCGACGCAGATAAAATCAGTGAAATCAAGCGAGGATTGAAATTCGCAGTAGGTATTCCCGTTAAACCCAAGACAGAGCGTAAAGGCATTGTACTTAGTCTTTGCCCTCGTTGCAGAAGCGAGTTTCAATCTATCCCTGAAAACATTGTAAAAAGAACTTGACCCTTTTCAGGCAGATAAAGAGGTGTAGCGATAAATGTCAGGTCGGATACGGCTATGACTATATGATTTTCAAAAAGCACCATCATCACGCTAAGGGAGGTGTTGACAATGTTTGAAGATAAGATTGAAGCAATGAACAAACAGCCCAACGCTGCTGATGATAATTCCGGTTTTGAGAAAAGGGTTTATACCTAGAAGAAATAATGGATATTCTCAGCATTGGAAAGAACACCGCTTATGCTCTTGTAAACTCAGGCGTTTTTCATTTTGTAAAGGTTGGCGGACATTACAGAATTTCCAAAAAGAGCTTTGACCGATGGCTTGATAATATGGAGAGCGGAAGCTCCGGCTGTCAAGTATGTGATTAAGCCAATCGCATAATTAACAAAAACTCCGATTTTCAGTACCATATAGCCAAGTCGCTTGCTATATGGTAGTCATAGCGGCAAATAAGAAATCGGAGGTAAACGGTAATGCGAAAGAAAATTGAAAACAGCGATACTCGACTACCTAATACATTCAGGCAGACTGAATCTGATATACGAGCATACACGGTAGATGATATACAGCACATCTTGAAAGTGAGCAGAACTACCGTCTATGAGCTGCTTAAAAGCAAGAAATTCCATAGCGTTCGTGTCGGAGGTCAGTATCGAATATCTAAAAAGAGCTTTGAAAATTGGCTCAATGGCGAGAAAGGAGGTTCTGAAGATGGCATTTGTTAATATGTTCAACGACCGAGTGGAGCAGTTCAATCTCAGAGAGGAAAATGAACGCTTGGCAGAATTGTTCAGCGATGAAAAGCTTCAGGAAGAAGCACAGTGGCAAGCCTATTCTGTCAAAGAAATATCCCGGTTGTTTTCCATTTCCGAAGAAGAAGCACTGAAACTGATGAATTGCGGCTTATTCAAAACATACCGAGTCGGGAACGAATACAGAGCTTCAAAGAAAAGCGTTGAAGAAAACAAGAAAATCGTCAAGGCAGTTCTTACATATCAGGACAAAAAAACAATGTCTGTACCCGATGTAATGAGAATACTCGGTCTTGGAAAGACGGCTACATACCGACTCATCAATCAGTGCCGATTTAAGACCTATTTGGTACTGGGCAAAATGAGGGTTGATGTGGACAGCTTTGAGGATTGGTATGCGGGACAATTCCACTATGAGAAAGTGAACGGAGAAAGACCCGGCAAGAAATACGGCAAGACGCTCTCTCCTCTTACTGTTGCAAAGGTACTCGGCATTCCGAGAAGCACAGCCAATGACCTTATGAACGACGGCATTGTTGAGTTTATATGGGTTGACGGTAAACGCCGAATAAAAAGAGAGAGCTTTGATAAGTGGTACGCTTCGCAAAGCAAATACACTAAAGTCAAGGAAATTGAGGAGGTGGAGGGATATGTCGATTGAAGAAAGAGTTCGTGAATTAAACGGCGGTACATATACAAAAAAAGAGCTATTCCGTAGAGGAAGTGCAGGCAATCTTGGGTATTACCCGACAGACCGTATATAAGCTCATCAAACAGGGTTATTTTCAGGCAGTAATGCTCGAAACCGGATATCGCATTATTAAGACCAGCTTTGATAAGTGGCTGGATAACGAATAAGGAGGAACGACTATGGCTTCTATTGTAAAGAGAAAGAACCGATATTCCGTCGTTTATACCTACAAAGATGATGACGGAAACCAACATCAAAAATGGGAAACCTTTGATACAAACGCAGACGCTAAAAAGAGAAAAAACTCAAATTGAGTTTGAACAGCAAAGCGGTACATTCATCATTCCTAATGCTACGACAGTTGCGGATTTGCTTGAAGAATACTGCTCCGTGTACGGAGTAAATAACTGGGCAATGTCAACCTACCGTTCAAAGAAAGGGCTTATGTATAATTACATCATTCCGCTTATCGGCGATGTGAAACTTGATGAACTGACTCCGAGACTTATGGATAAATTCTATCAAAGCCTTTTGAAAGTTAAGACCAAAGTGGTACAGAATAAAAAGCCAAAGAATGAGTACCTGACCGTACATACCGTAAGAGAAATTCATAAGTTTTTAAGGAGTGCCTTTAATCAGGCGGTAAAATGGGAGTTGATGACAAGAAACCCGGTTCTCAATGCAACGCTCCCGAAAGAGGAACATCAGAAACGAGAAATTTGGACAGCAGAAACGCTTATGCACGCTCTTGAAGTGTGCGATGATGATATTCTCGCATTAGCCATCAATTTATCCTTTGCCTGTTCACTCCGTATGGGTGAAATGCTCGGACTTACTTGGGACTGCATTGATATATCGGAGGAAAGCCTGAAAGAAAACAATGCTTTCATTTTTGTAGATAAGGAACTTCAGCGAGTAAACAAAGATGTAATGGAGGTGCTTGATAATAAGGATATTATCCGTGTTTTCCAAGAACCTTATCAAACACAAACACTTCTCTCGTTTTGAAAACGCCAAAGACGAAAACCAGCGTAAGAAAAATCTTTTTACCTTCAACCGTAGCCCAAATGCTATTGGAGAGAAAAAAGCAGATTGACGAAATGAAAGAACTGTTCGGTGATGAGTATTTGGATTATAACTTGGTATTCTGCCATTCGTCCGGTAGACCGATGGAAGGTCAGGTAATCAACCGTGCTTTGAAAAAGTTGATACAGGACAACGACCTACCCGATGTGGTCTTTCACAGCTTCCGTCACGCAAGTATAACCTATAAGCTGAAATGGAACGGCGGCGATATGAAATCGGTTCAGGGCGACTCAGGACACGCACGAATGGATATGGTTGCCGATGTTTACAGCCATATCATAGACGAGGACAGGCGATACAACGCACAGAAGTTTGAGGAACAGTTCTACAATGCAAAAGGTCTAAAAAATGTGGAAGGAAGGAAAAACTGCTCCAATGCCCAAGTTTGAAACATCGGTTGAACTTCTTGACCCAATGGCAGAGGTTCAAAAAGAGAGCAAAGTCGAAGAAGAAAAGCCTGCTGGGAACAGTACGGATGAGAACGCTGTTTTGCTCGCAAAACTGTTATCAAATCCGGAAACAGCAGCATTATTAAAGGCTTTAGCGAAAACAATTTAGTCATACAAAAAAGGCAATCCGTCAGGGTTGCCTTTTGTAATGCCTAAAAATATCTTGAAATCAAGACGAAAAACCATTATAATATTTGAACGCAAATTATTTGTTCGCAAAAGAGAATGCGCAAACTGTAGTGATGTTTGCTGTGATTTATGGGTTACAGATTAACTCGATGATGTTTCCCATATTTCTTTGCATTTGCTAATACCCTGCTAAAAGGAAGGTAAAAAACCACGAAAAATTAGCAGGTTTTAGACGAGAATTTACTAACAGTGAAACCCCGGAAAAGCCAGTAAAATCAAGGATTTTCGGGGATTTGCAGGGAGTCAAAAATGCCTCTCAGGGGCTTCTCCTAAGCGGTAGGTCGGGTGTTCGAATCACCTCGGGAACGCCAAAAACTCCGCCGGAAAACCCAGTAAAATCAAGGTTTCCGGCGTTTTTTCATTTTTACGGAAAAAGTGAAAAATCGTAAAATTCAACAGATTTTCATTAGCAAAATCTCCGTCAGCTAATGGAAATTAGGACGAATGTCGTCCGCCTTTCAGGTGAACGACTTGCTAATAAAAATTAGCAGGATTTTCGCTATTTTGCTAATGAAAATGCCCTCTCTGCTAATGGCAGAAAAAATTCGAGCAAAATTCCTGCTAATGAATAAGGCGTTCG
>ENA-OQJI01000270-OQJI01000270.1-human-gut-metagenome-genome-assembly--contig:-NODE-270-length-11986-cov-0.911713_pt1 | contig 11986 bp, 15 predicted proteins | sample MGYA00242602_ERZ504768 | MGnify/ENA primary metagenome ERZ504768 (study PRJEB26092, sample SAMD00036368) | human gut metagenome | host: Homo sapiens | study: EMG produced TPA metagenomics assembly of...
AAATGATAACGATCAGAACCAGTTTTTCTATTTTATAGGGCTGTCTTCTGAAGGATTAAAATGTTCCTGAATAACATTATTATCAGGGTTTACAATAATAATTTCAATTCCTTTTTCAGCTGCTTTGGTAGCTAGTTCTAAAGGCGCTTTATTATCTGTAATAAGGATGTTTAAATCTGATAATTTCAGAGAATTACACAACGAGTTTACATTCCACTTGGAATAATCCAAAAGAATAATTCGTTTCTGAGCAATAGACGCCAGAGCACGTTTGGTGGAAGTAAGTGCCTGTGAATGTTCGAACGCACCACCGGGGACGCGGAAAGAACGGCAGGACATAAAGGCAATATCTGCTCGGTATTGAGAGAGCCATTCAGGATCAGAAATCAATATAGAACGATTAGTGTGGTGCATCACTCCGCTTGGAATCAGAACCTGTATATTTGTATTATCTGATAATGCCAGCGCGCCTACAAGGCTGGGAGTTATCACTGATAATGGCATGGTCATAGGGAGCATTGTGATAAGTTGCTGGATTGTAGTTCCGGAATCCATACAAATACTCTGGGATGGATGGATATACTGTAAAGCAATAGTTGCGATTGCTCGCTTTTCGCGTTCGTGTTCTCCGCTTTCTACATAATAATCAGTATCTTTTGCGGGCTGAAGCAAAATGGCATATCCCCGTTCTCTTTTTACAAAGTTCATATTCTGAAGTTCATCAAGATTGCGGCGAACGGTCATTTCTGTACAGTTTAGTTGTTGTGCAAGATCTTTTATAGTAATAATATTTTGATTTTGCATAATTTCGATAATTCGAGCGTGCCGTTCTTTTTTCATTAATAAGTACCTACTTTCTAAAAGCCATACAGGCGTGTTTACTATAGTAATAATATAACAGAAAGAAGTACATATTTCAATGCTAAAATGTGTTTTTTGAATAAAAATGTTCGGAATAAAACAAAATAATGTTTGAAAAAGATAAAAATGATATTGACAATATATAAAATGTGCTATATAATCGCATTAAAGAACAGGAAAAACATAAAAAATAAACAAATAGCACAGACATTCGAACAAAATAGAACATAAAACGATAATGGTGGGAAAGGATGAGGATATGAGTTCATTCTACATTCTGGGAATTGACCAGAGCACGCAGGGAACAAAAGCTGTTCTTTTTGACAAAGATGGAAAGATTATTGCCAGAGCAGATGCGGCACATAAGCAGATTGTAAATGATCAGAACTGGGTATCGCATGATCTGGAAGAGATTTACGCAAATGTAATCAAAGCTGCCAGACAGGTGGTAGAGAAAGCTGGCATAGATAAAAAACAGATTGTTTGTATCGGAATTGACAACCAGAGAGAAACAACAGCAGCATGGAACCGAAAAACAGGAAAACCTGTTGCAGATGCGATCGTATGGCAGTGTAGCAGAGCAAAAGATATCTGCAGACGGATCGGTGAAGATGGTGTTTCCGGTGAAAAGGTCTACAGACGGACCGGTCTGAAGCTTTCTCCGTATTATCCGGCAGGCAAGATGGCATGGTTCCTTGAGAACATTTCCGGAGCAAAAGAACTTGCAGAGAACGGAGAACTTGCTCTTGGAACAATGGACAGCTGGCTGGTATATAAACTGACAGGTGGAAAGGAATTCAAGACAGACTACTCCAATGCCAGCAGAACACAGCTTCTGAATATCAAAGATCTGGTATGGGACAGAGAAATGTGTGAACTGTTTGGAATTCCGATGAAAGCACTTCCTCAGATCTGTGATTCAGATTCCACATTCGGATATACAGACCTGGAAGGATACCTGGATAAAGAAATTCCAATCTGTGGAATCCTCGGTGATTCTCATGGAGCCCTTTACGGACATAACTGCAGACAGGCAGGCGGAATCAAAACTACTTACGGAACAGGATCTTCCGTAATGATGAACACAGGTGAGACACCATTCTTCAGTGAACATGGTTTATCTACTTCCCTTGCATGGAGAATCAAAGGAAAAGCTTCTTATGTATTAGAAGGAAATATCAATTATACAGGAGCCGTTATTTCCTGGCTGAAAGATAACCTTCACATGATTTCCTCTCCGGGAGAAACAGAAGAACTGGCAAGAAAAGCAGATCCAAATGATCATACATATATTGTACCTGCTTTTTCAGGACTGGGAGCTCCATGGTGGAGAGATGACATTTACGCAAGTATTTCAGGAATGAGCAGAACAACTGGAAGAGAAGAAATTGTAAAAGCAGGATGTGAATGCATCGCTATCAGATCAATGATGTAATTGATGCAATGAGAAAAGATTCAGAAATTGATATTTCGCAGATGTGTGTAGATGGAGGTCCTACCAGGAATAAATATCTGATGCAGTTCCAGAGCGATATCTCACAGACAGAAATCAAGATTCCAGATGCAGAAGAACTTTCAGTGATCGGAGCCGGATATCTGGCAGGAGAATCTGCCGGATACTATGAACCAGACGATATTTATAAGGCAATTACCTATAACTTCTTTGAAACAGAGATGCCGGAGCAGGAAAGAAATGAAAAGGTTCAGGGATGGAATGAAGCAGTAGAGATGCTTCTGAAAAAGTAAACAGGAGGTATGAAAAAATGGATGCAGAGAAAAAGAAGAAGTTGATGATACAAGCTTCTGAGATAAGAGAAAAAACAGTAGAACTGATCTATCACGGTGGAGGCGGACACATCGGAGGAGACTTATCAGAGACAGACGTGATGGTTGTTCTTTTTGACAAGATGAAACATGATCCGAAAAATTCGAAATGGGAAGGCAGAGATTATTTTATCCTCAGCAAAGGGCATTCAGCTGAAACCTATTATTCTCTCCTGAACAGATATGGCTATATTGGACAGAAAGAAATGGATGAATTTGGAAGCTTCGGTGCACTTCTCGGAGGGCATCCGAACAAGAAAGTAAACGGAGTAGAAGCAAATACAGGATCTCTTGGACATGGGCTTGGATTTGCGACAGGTATCGCCATTGCACTGAAGAAGAATGAAAAAAATAATCACGTTTATGTTATTACCGGTGACGGTGAACTTGCAGAAGGAAGCAACTGGGAAGCGTTAATGTCAGCAGCAAAATATAAACTGGATAATCTTACATGGATTGTAGACAGAAATCATTTACAAATTAGTGGAAATACAGAAGATGTAATGCCAATCGAGAACCTGAAAGAAAAAGCAGAAGCTTTCGGATTCAAGACAATCGAGATTAATGGTCATGATTATGATGAGATTTCAGATGCGTTGGATACCAGAGAAGAAGGAAAGCCGGTATGCGTCATTGCAAACACGATCAAAGGAAAAGGACTTGCATGTGCAGAAAATCAGGCAGGATGGCATCATAAGACACCAAGTCTGGAGCAGGTGGAACAGTTAAAAGAAGATATGGCTGAATACAGAAAGGAACTGGCATGATGGGAAAAGAAGCTTTGAGTAGTGCTTTTTCTGAGATGATTCTGGAAGAAGCTAAGAAAGATAAAAATATTAATGGTAGTATGTACGGACTCAAGAGGCTCAGCAAAACTTGGAGCTTACCCGGATGAACTCCCGGAGCAGTTCGTAGAGATGGGAATCGCAGAACAGAACAGCGTTACAGTTTCCGCAGGTATGGCTTATATGGGAAAGAAAGTATTTACCATCGGCCCGGCAAGCTTTTACAGCATGCGTTCTGCAGAACAGGTAAAAGTAGATATTGCTTATTCTCATAATAATGTAACAGTGATCGGAATCAGCGGAGGAATCAGCTATGGTGCTCTTGGTGCAACACACCATTCACTTCAGGATATTTCCCTGATGCGTGCGATTCCGGGACTGACAGTAATGATCCCGTCTGATGCCGTACAGATGAGAAAGATCACAAAAGAACTTCTGGAATCTCCTAGACCAACTTATATCAGAATTGCAAGAAGCGGAGTTCCGGTAATCTATGATGAAAATACAGAATTCAAGATTGGAAAAGCAAAACGCCTGACAGACGGTAAAGATGCAGCGATCATTGTATGCGGACAGCTTGTTGCAACAGCACTTCAGGCAGCAGAGGAACTGAAAGAAGAAGGAATCAACGTTTCTGTAGTAGATATGTTTACCATCAAACCGCTGGATACAGAGATGATCGAAACAGTAGCAAAAGAATGCGGATGTATCCTTACACTGGAAGAACACAGTATCTACGGCGGACTTGGCGGTGCAGTTGCAGAAGTTGCAGCACAGACAGAAATGGTACCGTTAGATATTTGTGGAATCCCTGATGAGGATGTACCGAATGGTACAGATCAGGAAGTCTTCAAGTACTATAAGATGGATGTACAGGGAATCAAAGACAGAGTAAAAATTCTGATCAGCAAAAAAAGTAAGTAATAATAAATAATAACATCATATAAAAACAATGTAATGTAGGAGGAAGAAAACAATGGAAGGAAACAATGAAAGTCTGACGTACTGACAGGACAGAGACAGCTTGAGTGGACAGAGAGAGAAATCCCGCAGCCGGCAGCAGGAGAACTTCAGATCAAACTGGAGTATGTAGGAATCTGTGGATCTGATCTTCATTTCTTTGATCAGGGAAGACTGGCAAACTGGGAACTGGACGGACCTCTTGCTCTGGGACATGAGCCGGGCGGAGTTGTTACAGCAATCGGTGAAGGCGTAACAGGATTCGAGGTCGGTGACAAAGTTGCTATTGAACCTGCAGTACCATGTGGCAAATGTGAAGCCTGCAGAACAGGTCATTACAACCTTTGCCCGGATGTAAAGATGCTGGCAATTCCTCACGAAAGAGACGGTGTTTTCTCTGAGTACTGTACACATGACGCAACAATGTGCTACAAACTTCCGGAGAACATGGATACTATGGAAGGCGGACTTCTGGAGCCATTAACAGTAGGTATGCATGGAACAGAACTTTCCGATGCCAAACTTGGTGAGACTGCAATTGTTCTTGGATGTGGATGTATCGGTCTGTGTACCATCATGAGCCTGAAAGCCAGAGGCGTAACAGAAATCTATGCAGCAGACGTACTGGACAAACGTCTGGAAAAAGCACTGGAAGTAGGTGCAACAAGAGTATTTAACAGCACAAGAGAAAGCATTGAAGAATTTGCAAAAACACTTCCGGGGTGGCGGAGCTGATCAGGTTTACGAATGTGCAGGAAACAGAATCACAACATTACAGACCTGCAGATTGATCAAACGTGCAGGAAAAGTTACTCTGACAGGTGTTTCTCCGGAACCTGTACTTGAACTGGATATCGCTACATTAAATGCAATGGAAGGAACAATCTATTCCGTATACAGATACAGAAACCTGTATCCAAAGGCAATCAAAGCAGTATCCGGTGGACTGATCCCGTTAAAGAAAATCGTTTCTCATGTATTTGATTTCAAAGATTGCATCCATGCGATTGAATACAGCAATGATCATAAAGATGAAGTAATCAAGGGCGTAATTAAATTTTAAGGTTACTGATCAGAAAATTAAATAAAGGAAAAATAAAAACACTATTTTAAATCCAAGGAGGAAACGAAAATGAAAAAAAGACTTATGGCAATCACATTTGCAGCATTAATGGCAACATCCATGATGGGATCTACAGTATTTGCAGCAACAGACGGTGGAAGCGTAGCTGGAAAAACATCTCTAGCAGATGCAGACTTTGATACAGACTATCAGCCACAGAAAGACGAATATAAGATCTACTGCACATACAAAAACATCCACAGCTGGTATGATGCAATCAAAACTGGTGTAGATGCAGCTGTAGCAGATCTCAAAGATAAAGGCGTTACAATTGACTATGAATGGTATGGACCGGCACAGCCGGATGCAGTTGACCAGGTAAACTCAATTGAAACAGCAGTAGGACAGGGATATGACCTGATCGCTGTAGACGTTAATCAGGCAGATACTACTGCAAAAGCAATTGATACAGCAGTAGATGCAGGCGTTAAAGTTGCAACATTTGGAACTGTTGACGTACCAGACTGCAAGAGAAGCTTCTTCGTAGGAAATGATGATCCATACGGAGATGGAGAAGCACTCGCAAAAGCAGTATGTGAGAAGATGGGTGGAAAAGGACAGATCGCACTTCTTGGCGGTACAATGGGCGCAGAATCTCATGAGCAGAGACTTCAGGCATTCAAAGATGTTATTGCTACATATCCGGATATCGAAGTAGTAGATGAGCAGAGAGATGATGACTCTGTAGAAAAAGCAATCAGCTTAACAGAATCCTGGTTGCAGGCATATCCGGATCTGGGCGGTATCCTCTGCAACAACATGTCCAACCCTGTTGGCGCATGTCAGGCTGTAACAGATGCAGGTAAAGCAGGCGATATCATTATTGGTGGTATGGATCATGATCTTCGTACTCTGAACTATCTGAAAGACGGTACATTATATGTAGCTCAGGTTCAGAACTGCTATGATATGGGATACAAATTAATCTGGAACGCTGTTAAGACTATCGACGGCGAAACAGTAGACGAAGTTACAGACGTTGGATCAACATCCGTATACGCTGACGATGCAGACAACTATATTACCATGCTTTATGGAGAGGATGCAGATACAGATGCAGAATAAGAATGATAATCTTATCATCGAAATGAAGGATATCAGTAAGTTTTTTCCGGGCACCAGAGCTCTGGATCACGTAAGTCTGAAACTGAGAAAAGGTGAAATCCATGCACTGGTAGGAGAGAACGGAGCCGGAAAAAGTACTCTTATGAATATCCTTACCGGACAGCTTACAAAAGATGGCGGGGAAGTCTTCATGGAAGGAGAGCCGTTAAGGCTCTCTTCTCCACAGGACGCATTAAAAAAGAATATTGTATTAGTGCCACAGGAACTGAATCTTATTCCTGAAGCTAGTGTGACTGAGAATATTTTTCTGGGGAATGAATTCTGTTCCAAAGGTATGATTGACTGGAAAAAGTCTCACGAAAAAGCCAAAGAACTTCTGAAAGTATTAAACGTAGATATTGATGTGACACAGCCGGTTAAGAAATTATCTGCAGCTTATCAGCAGATGGTATCTATCGCACATGCTCTTACCTATACACCAAAGGTTTTGATCTTGGATGAGCCGACAGCTGTACTGACAAACATAGAGGCACAAAATCTGTTTAATTCTATGCATCGTTTAAAAGAACAAGGAACTGCCATGGTATTTATCACTCATCATCTTGATGAAGTCATGGAAGAAACAGATAGAATTACCATTATGAAGGATGGACAGCTGGTAGAAGAAGTTCCAACTTCAGAGATTACGAAAGAAGAAATGATCACAAAAATGGCCGGTAAAAAGGTCAATGTGGCAAAACATATCAAACGTACCTATTCAAAGGAGAAGTTCTTTGAAGCCAAGAATCTTACCAGAACAGGTGAATTTGAGAATGTGAGTTTTGATGTGAAAAAAGGTGAGATACTCTGTGTAGCTGGACTTGTAGGTGCCGGACGTACAGAAATCTTCAAATGCGTCTTTGGAATTACAGAGAAAGAGCCGGGCGGACATACTTTCATTGAAGGAAAAGAAGTGAATATCAAATCTCCAATCGAAGCAATCAAATACGGAATGGGATATGTTTCAGAGGAAAGACGTCATGATGGAATTACTCCTGGAATGTCAGTAAAAGAAAATATGATCCTTCCATCCTATGGACAGATGACAAAGAATGGTCTGATTGATTATAAAAAGATTACAGAAATCGTTGACCAGTATATTGATTCCATGTCTATCAAGACAGCATCAAGAGAAACGCTGATCAAAAACCTTTCCGGTGGTAACCAGCAGAAAGTTATCGTAGCCAGATGGATGGCAAAGAATGTAAAAATGCTGATTCTGGATGAGCCGACACGAGGCATTGACGTAAATGCAAAAGGTGAGATCTACGACCTTATCCGTACACTTGCAGACAACGGCGTAGCAGTAGTTGTAATCTCTTCAGAAATGGAAGAGGTTCTGGCACTTGCAGACCGTATTATGGTCATTCATGCAGGAAAAGTCAGTGGATTCATTGACCAGGTGGAAACAACCTCACAGGAAGATGTCCTGAAGGTGGCATTTCAATAACAGGGGGATCTCGTATCATGAACAGTTTAAAGAAATTTATAAAATCTACAGCAGGAATGGTATTTATCGTAACCGTTCTTGTTGGAATTGCAGTACATATAGCAACAGGAAACTTTTTTACATCTTATAACATCAGTACACTCTCAAGAGCTGCTTCTTTTGCCATTATTGTTGGTTTTGGACAGACAATTGTACTTCTCACAGGAGGAATCGACCTTTCTGTAGCAACTATTGGTCAGGTTTGTGGTATGGCAAGTGCAATTTTTATGGTAAATTATGGAATGAATCCATATCTTGCTATTATCATTGCCAGCCTGATGGGTATCGTTCTTGGTGCGGTAAACGGTTTCTTTATTGCTTATTTTAAAATGACACCATTTATCGTAACTTTGGCAACTATGCAGATTTATAAAGGTATTGTATACGTTATCACGAAAGGTATGCCAATCACAGGTATGCCGGAAAATGCACAGAACCTCGCGAACGGAATTATCGGTGGAGTACTTCCTAAGATTGTTGTTATGATGATCCTGATTTGTGTGATCCTTACAGTCATGCTTAACAGAACAAAGTTCGGACGTCATATCTACGCACTTGGCGGCAACCGTAAATGTGCAAAGATTGTAGGTATCCCTACAGAAAAAGTAGAAATGTTAGTATACTGCCTGAGTGGTCTTCTCGCTGCATTTGCAGGTGTTATGATGGCATGTAAGCTTGCTTCTTTTCAGGCAAGTATTGGTGAAAGCTGGCAGATGGATTCCATCACAGCAGCAGTACTTGGTGGTACTTCCATGGCAGGTGGTATCGGAACTGTTGTCGGAACTATCTTTGGTGGTCTCTTAAGCAGTGTTATCAGTACATGTATTACATTGCTGAGAATCTCTTCCTACTGGCAGACAATCGTTACAGGTGCAGTTGTACTGATCGCTGTACTCATTGACGCAGTAAAAGATAATCCTGCAATTCAGGAAAAAATTCAGAGAAAACGCAGAAGCAAAGGAAAAAAATTAAGATGCGTAGTTACGCAGCGAAATTTAAATTACAGAGAAGAAAAAGGCAGTTCGGTTTAAATTTCCGACTGCCTTTTGTGTTAACGTCCGGAGAGAGACATGGTATATGCGTTTGCAGCTGATTTCCAGGTTTTACCTCCGGCTCTTTTGTTTGCAATAACTTTAATTCCGTACTTGACGTTTTTTGTCATATTGGTAAGGGTAAAGGAAGTAGATGTTGTTGTTCTTACTTTTTTGTAGGAGCCGGTTCCAGGGTATTTTATGTAAACAGCGTAGTTATTTGCACCTGCAACTTTATTCCATTTTACTTTCATGGTACTGTTGGTGTTTCCGGCTTTCTGAAGAACGATTCCCATGGAAATATATCTGGTGGTCGGTGTTGTGGTTACGTAACGTTTGTTATTCAGAAGAAGGTAAGGATAAATTCTTACCTGATAAAAGGTGTTTTTGTTTAACGGCAGGGTAAAGGACGGTCTGCTATAGTATTTGGTGATAAGTTTGTGAGTGGCAGAACTCTGATATATAACTTTGTAACCTGAGATAGAGTTTGCCGGATTTACAGTATTCATATTAAAGGTATAACCACCTGCGGATGCGTAAGAGGTTTTGACAGTTACGCGGGAGTAAAGGGTTGTGCATCCGGCGATGCGTGATGAAATCGATGTTCCGGATGAAGTTAAAGCTGTAATCCTTACTTTGTAGGCTGAGCCTGCTTTTAATTTGTTGATCCTTGCTTTGTTGCGGCTATTGTCAAAGTAACCAAGCAGTTTGTAGGAACCAGAACTGAAAGGACTGATACTGATTGCGTATTTTTGCAGCGTTTTGTAAACCGGAGTCCACTGGACAGTCACAGAACTTTTCAGAAGCGGCAATCTGTGCGATTCCAGCCTGAGAGGTAAGATAAGAAGCACCTGTAGCCTGCGCGTCGGAATCATCAACAGAAGGGGTATCCGTTTGTTCCTGAGATAATTCAGCAGACTGTTCGACCGGCATAAGCTGTGCAGTTGCTGCAAAAGCTGTAGCTGCGGTTGAGAATGTAAGAACTGCGCTGAGAGCGATGCTTGCAAAGAACTTTTTAAAACTTTTTGCTTTCATAGTAAAACCTCCTTTTTTGAAGTGCAAAGCGAGATAAAAAATCGTTTTGCAGATAGTACGCCGGAGCATGCCATCTGAGCAGCTTTAAATAATAAAAAAGCTCCGTTAATGTTTGATTTATTGTAACATAACGGAGCTGAATTTCTGTAATTTGTCGTTGCGGGTAGTGGTTACTCATCCCATCCGTCATACATGCGGATGTTGACCTGAATATTTCTTACAATATCTCCCTCCAGCAGATCCAGATCGGATTCATCGGAAATTGCAGGGAGATCCATCTCATCTTCCATTACTTCTGCATAAATCCAGTTATAAGCAGCCTCGTTTGCATTATCGATCGCATCGTCGAGAGTGTCGCCTTCAGCTTCACAACAGGCAAGATCCGGAAAAAATGCTTTATATCTGCCTTCTTCATTTTTGCGGAAAACCGCAGGATATATAAATTTCATTGGTAAGAACCCCTTTCTGCTTTACGTTTATACTTAGAATAGTATATAATACATTCATATATTCATCAAGAATAAAAAAAGAGTTATTGGTAACAGAAGGGGTTATATAGTATGCTGACAATAGAAATGGATAATTTTGACCTGGGGCAGATCTGCAGATCCGGGCAGTGCTTTCGGATGGATCAGATCGGTGATGACCGTTACCGGGTGATTGCGGGAGATAAATATCTGGAACTGACTCAGGAGAGAGGAATTGTCAATTTCTTTTGTCCGGAAGAAGATTTCATTTTCTTCTGGATCAGGTATTTTGATCTGGATTGTGATTACAGTGAATATATAAATATGATAAATCCAAGGGATAAATATCTGACAGCAGCAGGAGAGATGGGAAGCGGAATCCGCATTCTGCAGCAGGATCTGTGGAGATGATTATTTCATTCCTGATCTCTCAGCAGAATAATATTACAAGAATAAAGAAGTGTATTGAAAATATCAGCCGGGAATTTGGAGTAAGAAAAACAAGCAGCACAGGTGCAGAATATTATGCGTTTCCGACTGCAGAGGCATTGGCTTTGGCAACAGAAGAACAGCTTCGGGAGTGTAATCTGGGATACAGAGCAAAATATGTGTTGGACACAGCCAGAAAAGTCTGTTTCGGAGATATTTCACTTAACAGTCTGCATGATATGACTTATAAAGCTGCACGAAAAGAACTGCTGGGGCTGTATGGAGTTGGTGAGAAAGTAGCTGACTGTATTTGTCTTTTCGGATTGCATCAGCTGGATGCATTTCCCGTAGATACTCACATCCGCCAGGCGTTGGATGCTCATTATAAACGGGGATTTCCAAACAGACGTTATAAGAGCTGCCGGGGCGTGATGCAGCAGTATATATTTTATTATGAACTGATGAAGTAACAATTCAGCAGATAACGATGGAATAGTTATTTGATGAAGGTCAGAAAACAAAGAGGAGGAATGTTATTATGGAAATCGGAGCAATGTTAGACGAATTAAGAGAAAAAGCACTGAAAGACCGTAACATCTGGCAGGAACTGATGGACACCAGAAAGGCAGAACAGCCGCTTGCCGCTTTCTGCGCGAAGTGTCGGGAACTGGGATATCAGATTTATGAGATGGATCTGATCACAGCCGGAGAAGAATTTTATGCTACCATGCGAAGAAGTACCAACGGTGGAGGTGAAAACTCTCCGAAGCTTGCAGGGGAAGACGATTTCTATGAACTTTTCTTCGCAAGCCTTGAGGAGCACATTTAGGCAAATAAGAAAGTCCTCATCTGCTGAGCTAGAGTGTGTCTGAAAAATC
>ENA-OQJI01000274-OQJI01000274.1-human-gut-metagenome-genome-assembly--contig:-NODE-274-length-11959-cov-0.666667_pt1 | contig 11959 bp, 14 predicted proteins | sample MGYA00242602_ERZ504768 | MGnify/ENA primary metagenome ERZ504768 (study PRJEB26092, sample SAMD00036368) | human gut metagenome | host: Homo sapiens | study: EMG produced TPA metagenomics assembly of...
TCCAAGACCGGCTCCATCAAGTTTATGGGCGAGGACATTACCCATACGCCTGCCGACAAGCTGGTGGGCAAGGGCCTGGCTCAGGTTCCCGAGGGCCGTCGCGCCTTTTTGCAGATGACGGTCGAGGAGAACCTGGAAATGGGTGCCTATACGCAGCCCAAGTCCACGGTGGCTCCGGGCCTCGAGCGCGTCTACGAGCAGTTCCCGCGCCTAAAGGAGCGCCGTCGCCAGGTCGCCGGCACCCTTTCGGGCGGCGAGCAGCAGATGCTCGTTATGGGCCGCGCCCTTATGAGCAACCCCAAGCTGCTCATGCTCGACGAGCCTTCCATGGCTTGGCGCCGATTCTGATTGAGCAGATCTTCCAGATCGTCGAGGACCTGCACAAGGCCGGCACCACGGTGCTTCTGGTCGAGCAGAACGCGCAGATGGCACTTTCCATCGCTACACGCGGCTATGTACTCGAGACCGGCAAGATCACCATGACCGGCACCGGTCAAGAGCTGCTGCACGACGACAACGTCCGCAAAGCCTACCTCGGAGGCTAACCCACCTAACAAAAGGGGCGCTGACTATCTCAGTCAGCGCCCCTTTTAAGTTGCGGTGAAATAGGGACTGAATACGGGCTCCAGAGGCCAAAAGAGTCCCTATTCCACCGCAACTTCATGGGGGTGTGTGACAATGCCCGTCGGAAAACATCTGCTGGTCTTCGGGGGTCTATCTATGCTGTACGAGTTTTGTGCCGAGAACTTTGAGCGGGTGCCGGCGGCCATTAAGGCCGGTGCGAGTCGTATTGAGCTGTGCGACAACCTTGCCGTTGGCGGCACCACACCTTCCGCCGGCGTTATCAGCGCTACGGTCAGCTACGCTCACGAGCACGATGCGCGCGTGATGTGCATGATTCGTCCGCGCGGCGGGGGACTTTCATTACAACCAGGACGAGCTGCGCATGATGGAGATGGATCTGGGCCTTGCCGTAAGCGCCGGCGTCGATGGTCTGGTCTTTGGCTGTTGCAAGCCTTGTGCTGGCGGATGGGCGCTCGACGAACTCACGCTCGGTGCCTTGGTGATGGCTGCGGGGTGTGCGGCCGAGGAGTGCAAGCGCGAGTCCCTTGACATCACCTTCCACATGGCGTTTGACCAGCTCTCGCCCGAGGCTCAGCTCGATGCGATTGATACACTTGCCGACTGCGGCGTTACGCGCATCCTCACGCATGGCGGCGCTGCCGGTACGTCGATCGAGGGCAACTTCGAAAACCTGGTCCGCTTGATCGAGTACGCGGGCGACCGCCTGACCATCCTTCCTGGCGGCGGCATTACCACGGCCAACCGCGATGCCGTGGCGGCAGCACTTGGTGTCTCCGAGCTGCATGGCACCAAGATCGTGCCGCTGGAGGTGTAACCTGTGGCACTGGTATTTGACGTTCAGCAGGCGAGCGGTAAGCCCGACGATAATCGTCGCCCTGGCACCGCGTGCCCCTTTTGTGATACGGAGGGGCTCGCCAGCGTCATCCAGCGCGATGGTGACTGCATCTGGCTCGAGAATAAGTTCAAGACCTTGCGGGCCACCCGTCAGACCGTATTGATCGAGTCTGCCAATCACGACGCCGACCTGGCGACCTATGAACCGGATGAGCTGCATCATGTGATGCGGTTTGCCCTGGGCTGTTGGCAGCAGATGCTCGATTCCCAACAGTACCGCAGTGTGCTCATGTACAAGAACAAAGGCCCGCTTTCGGGCGGCAGCCTCGTCCATCCACACATGCAGATTGTGGGCTTGGAGCAGGAAGACGGCTATGCTTCGCTGGCTTCCGCCAATTTCGAAGGCATCAATGTTTGGCAACAGGGGAGAATCTCGGTCAACATCTCAACCGAACCGATTATGGGATTCTTTGAGGTTAACGTCTCGGCTCCACAGGGAATCGCCGCCAGCGACGACGCCCGCGACCAAGCCGAAGCGGACCTGTTTGCCGATGCGATTCAGGTGGCCCTGCACTATATCCTGCACGAGCACCACGGCGGCCGCGCGGAGTCGTACAACTTGTTCTTCTACCACATGGACGGCCGGACCATTGCCAAGGTGTTGCCGCGTTGGGTGGTTTCGCCCTACTTTGTCGGTTATCGTTTGGCCCAGGTCAATGCCGAGACCACGCTCGATATCGATGCAGAGCGCCTGCGTGCGCATCTGGAAACGCTCGTATAGCAAGACTATCACCCGCGTAATGCGGACAGTCTAGCGTCCCATGCGTCGCGGCCGGCCTCGACGCGCTTGCGCTGGGCGGCGCGCTCCTCGCCGGTCAGTCGCTCAAAGAGATGTCCGATAACCGAGGCGAGCACCTGCTGAAACAGCGTTCCGCACATGACGGGAAACACGACCTCGCCGGGAAAATACTGCGTGGCGATGACGGCGCCCGAAGAGATATTGCGCATGCCGCAGGTAAAGCACATGGTGGTCGTCTCGCTATACGGCAGGTGCAACGCGCGGGCGACCAGAATGCCGACGACAAAGCCGCTGATGGCGAAGGTCAAAATAAAGAGGGCGACTTCCAGGCGCACCGCATTCATGTGTAGCACGTACTCGCTCATGGCGGTGGAGTTGGAGGCGATGACACCCATCATCATAAACTTGCAGGCGGGCGAAAGCGCGGGGGAGAGTTTCTCGTGTCCCCATCCGCGCGTGAACTCGTTGATCACGATGCCGAGCACGGCGGGGATGGCAATCATAAAGGCCATGTTCTGCATCATGCCCGTAACATCGATTGCAACGGTGGCACCCAGCAGGAGCTTAAGCGTGAGCGGAATCGTGACGGGCGAGATGACCGAGGACGTCAGGATGATGGTGAGCGCGAGCGGGCCGTTGCCGCCGAACATGCTGATCCACATAAAGGCGGTGACTGCCACGGGTACGCTGTACTCGAGCACGATGCCGCAGACAAGGTTTGGGTTGGAACCAAAGAACAGTGAGCCCATGGCATACGCCGCGATGGGGATGAGCACGGCCGAGACAAATAACGCCAAAATCAGATGCAGGGGACGGCGGAACACCTCGGCCACCTGGTGAAAGGTGTTGCTGAGCGCACCTTGGAACGTCATAAAGGCAAACAGGGCGGGAACGATTGGCTTGAGCACGCCGATCTGCTGGGGAAAGAGCACGCCGAGCGTCACGCAAATCGGAACGATGACCTGCATGTGCCCCGCGAGAAACTTGCCCAGTCCAACCCATTGCTTCATATGCTCTTGTGACTCCCTTTGCTCGTGAATCCGTTTTGAATGGATATGCTAGACGCTCGCATGCGTCCGTGCGTCAGAAACGTCGAATATTTCGAGGCTATTACCGCCCTCGTTTATCGAAACCGCGGCGTGCTGGACGTTGTGCGTCCGTGCCGCACGGTATAATAAATCCGTTCAACAGATCTGCCTGCCGAAGCGGGCATACACAGAGGACTCATCGCTATGAACCGTGAGAGGTATCGCGGCGACCTGCCCCTATCGGGGGTGGGCGCCTATGTCATCGCTTAAGACGACGCATCGCTGGGCGGTCGCTCGGCAAAACCCCGAGCTCGAAAAGGAGTTTTCGGCTGGCCTGGGCATACCCGGCTGGTGGCGCGCATTATGGTTGCGCACGGCATTACATCCATCGAGGAAGGCCAGCTGTTTTTGACGCCTTCGCTCGATCGCGACTGGGCCGACCCGCTCGTTATTCCGGGCATGGCGGTCGTCGCCGACCGCGTTGAGCGCGCTATTCGCAGCCACGAGCACATTGCGGTCTTTGGCGATTTTGATGTTGACGGTATTACGTCGACCTGCCTGTTGACCGAGGCATTGCGCACGTTTGGCGCCGATGTCACGCCGTTTATTCCGCATCGCTTTGACGAGGGCTACGGCCTGTCGCGTGCGGCGCTCGACCGCGTCAACGAGCTCGCCCAACCCAACCTGATTGTGACCGTCGATAACGGTATTGCCGCCAAGGAAGAGGTTTCCTATCTGGAGAGCCTGGGGATCGATTTGGTGGTCACGGACCATCACGAGCCCTCCGACCAGGTGCCGCAGGGCGTGCCCCTGACCGACCCCAAGCTCGAGGACGAGGGTCCCTCGCGCGAGCTTGCCGGTGCCGGCGTGGCGCTCAAGCTGGTGCAGGTCCTGGGCGAGCGTTTGGGCAAGCCGTCGTATTGGCGTTCGCTGATAGAGGTCGCAGCGCTGGGCACCGTGTCCGACATGATGCCGCTCACGCCCGAGAATCGCGCACTGGTCGCCGAGGGCATCCAGCAGATGCGCGTGACGGCCCGCCCCGGCTATATCGCGCTTGCCGCACTGCCAAGGCCGACCTTTCTACCATTACGGCCGACGGCCTGTCGTTTTCGCTCATCCCTCGTCTGAATGCTGCCGGCCGCATGGCTGATCCCAAGCTGGCGCTCGACCTGCTGCTTGCCCGCGACCCCATCGAAGCGAGCGCTCTTGCCGCCGAGCTCGAGGAAATCAATCGCCAACGCCGCGAGATCGAGGCCGAGCTTACGCGCGATGCCATGGCGAAGGTCGAGGAGACTTATGACGGCGGGCGCGCAATCGTCGTGGGCGGTGAGGGCTGGCACGAGGGCGTCAAGGGCATCGTGGCGAGCCGCCTGACCAATCGCTACCACGTGCCGGCGCTGCTCTTCTCGATTGAGGACGGCATTGCACGCGGATCGGCCGCTCGGTGGGCAAAGTCAACCTGTTCGACGCCGTCGAGCGTTGCTCCGACCTGCTGATTCGCCGCGGCGGGCATGCCGGTGCGGTGGGCGTGACCATCGAGGCGTCCAAGCTCGATGAGTTCCGTCGTCGCCTTTCCGCCGTGCTGTCCGAGCTTCCCGCCGAGGACTTTGAGGACACCGACGAGGTTGCCGCCACCGTCGACCTCTCCGAGCTGAATATCGAGACTATCGAGCAGATTTCTCGTCTTGAGCCGTTTGGCCAGGGCAATAAGGTGCCGCTTCTGGCTGCCGAGGGCGTGACGATGTGCGATCGCGCCGTGGTGGGCAAAACCGGCGAGCACATGCGCTTTGTGGCGACCGATGGCGCCGCGAGTGTGCCGGCCATCATGTTTCGCGTGCCGCAGATCGATAGGCTCATCAATTGCGACAGCGCCGTCGACTTGGTGTTCGAGGCCGTGGCCGAGCATTGGCAAGGTCGCGTAAAGCCAAAGCTCATGATCAAGGATGTCTTGGTCCGCGATACCACGGCGCCCAGCGTTGACGACCCGGCATGTGAGCTTCGCCGCGGCGTGGAGCCTGCGGACGCCGGTCTTCGTCTGGAGTCCCGCAAGCGCCAAACGCTCGCCCAGCTTTCCTATACCGAGCTCACGCGCTCGCTTATCCATAGCTTGATCGGATCGAACCAGCCGCACCGCGCGCAGGTCGAGGCGCTTGACGCCCTGGCTGACCACAAGAGCGTCTTGGCCGTTATGGGAACGGGCCGCGGCAAGTCTCTGATTTTCCACGTGCACGCCGCGCGCGAGGCGGTCCTTCGTGGGCGTGCGAGCATCTTTGTCTATCCGCTGCGTGCGCTCGTTGCCGACCAGGCCTATCACCTCTCATCGACGATGGCTGCGCTCGGCATTGGCGTGGGCGTGTTGACCGGCGAGACCGTGGGGGCAGCGCGCGATGACGTGTTTGCCGGCCTGGCTTCGGGCCGCACCGGCATCGTACTCACGACGCCTGAGTTCCTGTCTATTCACCGCGACCGCTTTGCGCGTTCGGGGCGCATCGGTTTTGTCGTTATCGATGAGGCACATCATGCCGGTCTTGCCAAGGGCGGCGACCGAAGCGCATACCTCGACATGCCCGATATCCTCAAGGCCCTGGGCGATCCGGTCGTTCTGGCCACGACTGCCACCGCGACGGCTCCGGTCGTGGCCGAGCTTGCCCGCCACGCTTCCGATCACTCACACGGTGGTCGACGAGACGGTGCGCGAGAACCTGCAGCTCGAGGACGACCGAGATCTTGCGAGCCGCGAGAACCGTTTGGTGTCGATTGTGGCGACGGGGAGAAGACCGTCATTTACGTCAACTCGCGCGACCAGTCCGTGGCGCTTGCCAAGACGTTGCGCAAGCGCGTACCAGACTGTGCGACCCATATCGCGTTCTATAACGCCGGGCTTGCGCGCTCCGATCGCCGCCGCGTCGAAGAGGCGTTTCGAGATGGCAGCCTCAGTTGCATCGTCTCGACTTCGGCCTTTGGCGAGGGCGTCAACCTTCCCGATATTCGCCATGTCGTGCTCTATCACATGCCGTTTGGCGCGATTGAGTTTAACCAGATGAGTGGCCGCGCCGGTCGCGATGGACAGCCCGCCGTGATTCACCTGCTCTATTCGTCGCGCGACGCCCGCATTAACGAGCGCCTACTCGACTGCTATGCGCCTGAGCGCGACGAGCTCGTCGCGCTCTATCGCGCGCTGCAGACCATGTGGCGCTCCAACCGCGGCAAGACCGGGGACGATTCCTTTAGCGCGAGCGATATCGACATCGCGCAGATGTGCCTTGCCATCGATGCTCGCACGCCGGTCGACGAGCGCTCGGTGGAAAGTGGCCTGGGAATCTTCGAAGAGCTTGGCTTCTGTCGCGTTTCGGGGTTTGACGACACCCGTCGCATCGCGATGGCCGAAAACCCCGGCCGTGTGCAATTGAGCAGGTCAATTCGCTATTTGGAGGGCTTGCGTTCGCGCATGGAGTTCTCGGCTTTCCGGAGTTGGGCGCTCGATTCGTGCGCTTCTGATATGCTAGCCAAAGTTAACCGCCCGATCGTACCGCGGGCCTAGGGGAAGGGGACCTCGATGGATGCCGCAGCCCGTACCGCCCATGATTCCGCCCTCCAGCCGTTCTCGGAGATGGAGCACTATAAGCATGCCGATGAGCTGCCGCCCGAGATTATGGCGGACAGCTACGACAAGCTGGAGCGCCTGTGCCTCAAATATATGAATGAGGACGACTTTTCTAAGGTGGAGCAGGCCTATTGCTTTGCTGCCGAGAAGCACTGCAACCAAAAGCGCCGCTCGGGTGAGATGTACATCAACCATCCCGTCGAGGTGGCCATCATTTTGGCCGATCTCAAGATGGACTGCGATGTGGTGTGCGCCGCGCTGCTGCACGATACCGTCGAGGACACCGAGACCTCGCTTGCCGATGTTTCCGGCCTGTTTGGCGATACGGTGGCCGAGCTCGTCGATGGCGTGACCAAGCTCACCAACATCGAAGTCGACAGCATGGACGAGAAACAGGCGCTCACGCTGCGAAAGATGTTCCTCGCCATGTCCAAGGACATCCGCGTCATCATCGTTAAGCTTGCCGACCGTCTGCACAACATGCGCACCCTTGCGGCCCTGCGTGAGGACCGTCGCCTGTTTAAGGCCCGCGAGACCATGGACGTGTATGCGCCCCTGGCGACCGTCTGGGCATGAGCTCCATTAAATGGGAACTCGAGGACCTGTCCTTCTTCTACCTTGAACCCGACGCCTACCAGCGCATCGCACGCATGGTGGCGGAGTCGCGCGAGGTCCGTGAGCGCTATCTGGCCGAGACCATCAAGACACTCACCGACGAGCTCAACCGCATTGGCCTGGAGGACTTCCAGATCAACGGCCGTTCCAAGCACTATTGGTCCATCTACCAAAAGATGAAGCGCAAGGGCAAGGAATTTTCCGAGATCTACGACCTGGTGGCACTGCGCGTCATCACGCATTCGGTGCGCGATTGCTACTCCACGCTCGGTGCGGTGCATACGCTGTGGCACCCCATGCCCGGGCGCTTTAAAGACTATATCGCCATGCCCAAGGTCAATAACTACCAGTCGCTCCACACGACGGTTATCGGCCCCACGGCTCGTCCGCTCGAGATTCAGATTCGTACCTACGAGATGCACGAGCAGGCCGAGTACGGCATTGCCGCCCACTGGCTGTATAAGAAATCGGGCGGATCGTCTGCGTCTAAGACCAATGATGCCCAGCGTCTGGACGACCAGATTAACTGGCTCAAACATTCGCTCGATTGGGCTGCGTCTGACGAGATCACCGATGCCAAGGAATACCTACATTCGCTGAAGGTCGACCTCTTCGATCAGGAGATCTTCGTCTTTACGCCCAAGGGCGAGGTCATGGCGCTTCGTGCCGGCTCCACGCCGCTCGACTTTGCCTACGCCGTTCACACCGAGGTGGGAAACCACTGCGTCGGCGCTAAGATCAACGGTGCGGTGGCCCCGCTCACGCACGAGATCAAGACGGGCGATCGTGTCGAGATCCTGACCAACAAGAGTTCCAAGCCGTCGCGCGATTGGCTCAAGATCGTCAAGACACCTTCGGCCAAGTCAAAGATCCGCCGTTACTTCGCCGCCGCGACCAAAGACGATGACGCTGCTGCCGGCCGCGATATACTGGCCAAGGACCTGCGCAAGCGCGGGTATGGCATCTCTACGCCGCGATCCACGCGTGCGCTCAACGCCGTGGCGGAGCAGTTTAATTACAAGCAGCTCGAGGACCTGTTTGCCGCCGTCGGCGCCGGCAAGGTTGCCCCTCGCGCTGTGGGTAACAAGGTCGAGCAAATCTTGGACCCCAAGCCCGAGGAGCAGCTCTCCAAGGCCGAGGCTATTGCCGAGGTCGTCAAGCAGCCTGCCCGCGGTTCCAACCGCAAGCCGCAAAAGCGCGGCAAGAGCGCCAGCAACGGCATTATCGTCAAGGGCGAGAGCAACAGCGGCCTGCTGGTCCGTCTGGCGCATTGCTGCAATCCGGTGACGGGCGACGACATCGTCGGCTTCATCACGCGCGGTCGTGGCGTTTCGGTGCATCGCGCCAATTGCCCCAACGTCAAGGGTCTTATGGAGCATCCCGAGCGCATGATCGAAGTGGAGTGGGACGCGCTGCCGACACCCTCTTCCAGGTCGAGATCGTGGTCGAGTGCCTGGACCGCATGGGCCTTCTCAAGGATGTCACCATTGCCATTGGCGATGCGGGCGGCAATATCCTTTCTGCCGCCACGTCGACCAACCGCGAGGGTATTGCAACCCTGCGCTTTATGGTCGAGATCTCGGACGCGAGTGGTCTGGATCCGCTGCTGGCTTCCATCAGCAGCGTCGATTCGGTCTACGATGCTCGCCGCCTGATGCCCGGCGAGGGTGGAGCCCAGCTTAAGCGCCGCGTTTAGTCGCGACGAACGTGCCACATTATCGATATTCGCTACACTCGAGGCATCGTTTGATGCCTCGAGTTCTATAGAGAGGAGAGGGACATGAGTGCTGTGTCCTTGGATTTAACTCCCAAGGGATCGGTCGAGATCGAGACGCTCGTAAACGGTCCCATTCAGACCAATAGCTATGCTGTCATTTCGGACAATGAGTGCGTGATTATCGACCCCGCATGGGAAGGCGAGCGCTTGGTGGAGCATATTCGAGCCGAACACCCCGATGTGCAGGTGCTCGGCGCCGTTTGCACGCACGGTCACGCCGACCATGTTGGCGGTGTCGCTGGAGTTCGGGCCGCCGTTGGCGCCGACGCCCTGTACGAGCTGTGTGGCAAGGACGCAGCAGTGCCGCATGCGAATATCGAGGAGCAGCGAGCGTTGTGGGGCATCGAGACGCCCGATCCAGGTGAGCCGACGCGGCTGCTTGCCGAGGGCGACACCATTGAGCTGGGCGACATTTGCCTGCAGGTAATTGAGGTGCCCGGGCACACACCGGGCGGCATCGTTCTGTTCGCCGCCACTGAGCAGGGGAATATTGCCTTTGTGGGCGACACACTATTCCCGGGTGGGCATGGCCGCACCGATCTTTCTGGAGGAGACGAGGCGGCGATCCTGCGCTCGCTCTCCAAGCTCGCCCAGCTTCTCCCGCCCGATACCGTTTGCCTAACCGGCCATGGCGATTCGACCACCATGGCACGCGAGCTCATGCAGAGCCCTTTCATGCAGATGTAGCTTACTAGTCGGCTTTTGAAGCACGAGAAGCGTCCAAACGTCAAGCTATTTTTCCCCAACGGTCGATTCCGTAGGGCAAACGGTCAAAAAAAGTCTGTTTGGACGATATTCGTGAACAAACGAACGTTTATGCTCGGGTGCGCCGTGGTAAAATCTCAGGCGTTATCGGAGCAACCTTACAGGAGGTTTCTTTTATGCTCGTCAACGCAGCAGACATGCTCAAGAAGGCTGAGGCCGGCAAGTACGGTCTCGGTGCCTTCAACACCAACAACCTCGAGTGGACCCTGGCTATTCTCCAGCCGCCGAGGAGGCCAAGTCTCCGCTGATCCTTCAGTGCACCGCTGGTGCCGCTAAGTGGATGGGCGGTTTCAAGGTCTGCGCCGACATGGTCAAGGCTGCCGTCGAGGCCACGGGCGTTACCGTTCCCGTCGCCCTTCACCTCGATCACGGTTCTTACGAGGACTGCTTCAAGTGCATCGAGGCCGGCTTCACGTCCATCATGTATGACGGCTCTCACGAGGAGACCTTCCAGCTTAACCTCGACCGCACCAAGGAGCTCGTTGAGCTTGCCCACTCCAAGGGCATGTCCATCGAGGCCGAGGTCGGCGGCATCGGCGGCACCGAGGACGGCGTGACCTCCAGCGGCGAGCTCGCTGATCCTGCTGAGTGCAAGCAGATCGCTGACCTGGGCGTCGACTTCCTCGCCTGCGGCATCGGCAACATCCACGGCGTGTATCCCGCCGACTGGGCTGGCCTTTCCTTCGAGCGTCTGGGCGAGATCAAGGCTCAGACCGGCGACCTGCCCCTCGTCCTGCACGGTGGCACCGGCATCCCCGAGGATCAGATCAAGAAGGCCATCTCCCTGGCGTCTCCAAGATCAACGTCAATACCGAGTGCCAGCTGAGCTTTGCCGATGCTACCCGCAAGTACATCGAGGCCGGCAAGGACTCTACGAGGGCAAGGGCTTTGACCCCCGCAAGCTGCTGGCTCCCGGCGCCGAGGCCATCAAGGCTACCGTCCGCGAGAAGATCGAACTGTTCGGCTCTGCCAACAAGGCTTGATTTTTCAGCCGTTGCTTAAAATAAACACCACCGCCCGCAGGTATGGTTCAGCACCACGCCTGCGGGCGATTTTTTATTTAAATTCATCTTTGTGGCTCTGGAAAAATTCCCACGTTGCCCGTACGTTTTCCAGTTCCGTCCAACGCTTTGTTGCGATAGGCTCGCTGTCCAAATCGTAAATCCGCGCCCCCGGCATGGCCAGTAAAAACGGCGAGTGTGTCGCCATGATAAATTGGCAGTTGTAAAACCGCGCCGAATCATGCAAAAACCGTGCAAGCTCCAGCTGCCGCTCGGGTGAAAGACTGTTTTCAGGCTCATCCAGCAAATACAGTGCGTCCTCACGAATGCGCTCGCTGAACACGGCCAATGCGCTCTCTCCATTGGAGCGGGTGCGCACATTGGCAGGCAATGTGCGGTGCGCCATCTGGGACTGGCTGTATCGCCGCGCGGCGCTCACCTGCTTGAGCCGGTCATAGTCCTTCATGCCGTGCATCTGAAACTTTTCCCGCCGAGGTCGTTGTAATCCGCAAACATCTGCTCACGCCGCATGTCCACGCCATCGTTCAGCGCCCGCAGATCGAGCATATAATCAAACACATCATCACTTGTCAAAATCATGCTGCCCGTGGGTATGGGGCGCATAGTCCGCGGCTCACACAGGCGCGCATAATCGTCAAAAAAGGCGTGCGATTATACTCTGCGCGGCGGTAAAGCCGCAGGGCATCGGCCATTACATTTAATAAGGTCGTCTTGCCGCTGCCATTGCCGCCGTACAGGATCGTGATCTCAAGAAAATCCAGCTCGGGCAGCGTGCGGCCCTCGAACAATCCAAACGGATAGTACGAGTCATAACAGGTCTGCCTCGCGCGCGGGCTGAACGCCATGTAGTTTGCTTCTTGTGCCCGGTCTGGGAACCGGAACCCGGAAAGATATACCATAATTGCTCCTCCTGCCCCCATTGTAACACAG
>ENA-OQJI01000277-OQJI01000277.1-human-gut-metagenome-genome-assembly--contig:-NODE-277-length-11944-cov-0.636625_pt1 | contig 11944 bp, 18 predicted proteins | sample MGYA00242602_ERZ504768 | MGnify/ENA primary metagenome ERZ504768 (study PRJEB26092, sample SAMD00036368) | human gut metagenome | host: Homo sapiens | study: EMG produced TPA metagenomics assembly of...
GTCCCTGACCGTCTGAAGACACCGAAAATGTGCCGTGCCGCCGTCGATAGCAACAGCTACGCGCTGTATTACGTTCCGGAGGGGTTGAAGACCCCCGAACTGTGCATGACGGCCGTGAAGCGCAACGGTCTGGTGCTGGAGGCCGTCCCCGGGGAATTGAGGACGCCGCAAATATGCCGTGCGGCGTTGAAAGCGGTGGACAGTGCCGATTACAAGATACTCCCTTACATTCCGTATCCCGATATATGCCTGGAAGGGCTGAAAAAAATTCGGGGATGTCGTTTCGTGGACAAGTTCGAGATTTTCGCCTCCATTGCCCCGGAGGTCATGACCGGGGAACTGGCCCTTCACGGCGTGGGGATGGACGCGTCCTGCCTTTCGCTCGTGCCGGTGGAACTGCGCACGGAGGCAGTCTGCCTGCGTGCCGTCAGCGGGGACGGCATCCTGCTCCATGAAGTGCCGGAGGAGTTACGCACGGAACGGGTCTGCGAGGCCGCCGTGTCCTCGAACTACCTGGCGCTGGAGTACGTTCCGAAGCATCTGAAAACCGACCGTCTGTGCAGGATGGCGCTGGAGCGCGATCCCCTGGCCATCCGCTTTTTCAACCCCGAACAGCTCACGCCGGAGGTCTGCAACCGGGCGTTGGCCCGTACCGACGACCTGCGTGTCCTCCGCTATATCCCCTTCGAGGAGATACACCTGAAAGTGTTGGGGTTCTATTGCACGAATTACGATAAGACCTTCGATTTTTTGGAGAACATGAACCCCTGGTTCCTCACGCCGAGGGTGGCCCGGGAGATCTTCGCCCTGGAGCCGGAGCTGTTCTACAACTTTCCCGACCACGCCAAGAACGAGGAGATGTGCCGCCGGGCCGTCGGGCACGACGGGAGCTACCTGCAATATGTCCCCGAGAAGTGGAAAACGCCGGAGTTGTGCATGGAGGCCATACGGCGCAGTCCTATGCCATCGCCCACCTGCCCGAGAGCATGAAAAGCCCGGATCTATACATGAGCCTGGTGCGGGAGAACCCGCAAAACCTGAAAGGCGTCCCCCGCGAAGCCCGGACGCCGGAGATGAGCCGGGAGGCTTTCGAGCGTACCTACGGGAAGGACAAAACCGATTTCTCGGTTATCAGCGCGTTGAGCGACCCCGCCCTGGTCTTGCAGGTGTTCCGCGAGCAGGACGACCCGCAGCAGATACACCGGTTGATGAGTGTCCTGCACCTGAACCGCCGGCTTGTAACGGAGGAGGTGGCGTTGGAGGCCGTTCGCAAGGATGCGGGGGTGCTGTACGACATTCCCCAGAGGGCCATCACGCCGCTCGTGGCCGATACGGCCGTGCGGGGCGACCCGAGGATGATCCAGTGGGTTCCGAGGGAGCTTCGCACGGCGGATCTGTGCCTCTATGCCGAGGCCGCCATCCCGAGTTGCGGGTTTACGTTCCCGACGAAATAGCAAAGGGACGTAATATCTACTCGTTCCACCGTCAGGTGGACGCGAAATTGCGGCAGCCGCTCGAATACGAACAATACAAGACCCTCTACTCGGGCGGCGCGGTGCGTGTGAACAACGTGTGGACGTCGGTTGCGGGTGAGATTGACTGCTGCGAGGTGCGTTACGACCGTAAGACGGAGAAACTCAAACTGCGGATCGTCGAACCGCCCAGGGAGAAGAAGGCGCAGCCGAAGGTCGCGCCCCGCAAACCCGCCCGGGGGCCGAAATTGTAGGACGGCGGGTAGTTCTTTGGCAGGAAGGTTGTTAAAAATCGCACGTGTTGTCGCCGATACCCGAATGAAATCGTTATATTTGCAATCGAATCCTCCGGCGGCGTGCCGCCGGGCGATTTACATACGGAAGGAACACATTATGGTGGGGCATTGAAAACAGCCAAATTTTAATCCGCTCGCAAAATAATGGGTAGTTCTCTTCTTCATCGTCGTGTCTATATGCGTCAAGCGTATGCGATAGCGGCGTGGGGAGAAATTATCTATCGAGTGGATGGGTGCTTGGCTGTACCTCAATGCCGGTATTTAACGTATTCTCACGCCTTTTTCGTATGGTATTTGTCTGAACCTAAAGAAAAGCGATATGGAAACGAAATCGACAAATGAGGTAAAGGGTGATTACGACCGGGTATCGGCGAGTGAATGCCTGGGGTCGCTAATCGAGTTGCACGGGATTGTCATGGAAGACGATCTGTTCGTCATTCCCGATGCGGATGGCACGGCAGTATTATACAATGACGGGAAGATACGTTTTGACGAGATCGCCGACATCGAGGTCGGCTCGGTGTTCGTGGGCATCCTGCTCCGCAACGGCTATCTGTTCTACCTTCCCGTACCGAACCGCTCAAGACGTGCATATACACGCATGGCGGGTGGGGTTCAATCTCTGAAATTTCTCCCCGTGGCATTGCCGGACATATCGGGCGTGAACTGCACGGGAAGCTGGGCGACCATACGGCGGTCGATTGACGGGAAACAAAAAAATCGGACGGTTGTCGTCCGATTTTTTTCGCGTCGTATTTTCACGGCCGTTGCCTGCCGTGTTCCCGTTCCGCCTTTGCAGGGCGAGCAGTTGCCGCAACATGTAGGCATGGTTTTCCCCCACGGTATGCCCCGAGGGCATCAGGTAGGGACTTGCGAGGCACTCCCGGCATTGGCGTACCGCCTCTTTTAAGTCGGTAACGGTTATTTCCGCTCCCGTGATGTCTTTAATCTTTGTTTCCATTCTTTTCTTGTTTTTTGGGTTCGTACCAACTGTCCCGGTAATTTTCTCCCACGAGCGAGAAAATTCCGCTCATCGCCGCTTTCAGCGGCGAAATTTTTGGCTTCCCATATACCGGAAACTCTCCCAGCAGCCGGTAGCCGATGAATAATTTGTACTTGCGCATGATTTTATCGTTTTTCCAGGTTGATAATCGGTGTGTTCTTTTGCAGCCATTCCTTTATGCTGTCCATGTTGTATTCGGATGTGATAACCGCCGTTCGGTCGTCGATTTCGGTGAAGCGCGTAGTTTCATACCCGTCGATCCACTGCTTCAGCGTGGCAACGCCCCACACCTGCGGGTCGTCGAACATGGTGTCGAGCCGCCCGATACCCTCGCCGAAGGTTACGAGCAGCGTTTCATAGGAGATTTCCTTGTTTACTTCATTCGTTTTCATATTCTCGCTTTTTACGGGCGGCTTTTGCCGCCCCGAAATTTTTTAATCAGACAAGTTCCACTTTAACCCTGCTCATGTTCGCCCAGAACACGCCGTTGCAGTAGTAGGCGTAGCCGTTATGCCAGTTGCTCCTGCGGCGTATCACGTCCTGCTCGGGTGGTCGTATCTCGATACTCGTGGTGTAGATGTTGTGTCCCACGGTAATGACGAGGTTGCACCTTCGCCATATCTCGGAATGGGTTTTGAACCCGTTTTTCCCCTCGACGAGCGCAAGGGCCGTCTTGACTGCTTCCCGAACTTCCCAATCCCACTCCCCGAAGGGTTTGAGCGGGCGTGCCATGTAGCTTTTATAGATGATTTTCATTGTTATGTTTTTTTGTAGGGCGGCTTTCGCCGCCCCGATTTTATAATTCGACAATCCTTTCCACTCTGCCGTACAACATGGAGCGTATGCTCGTCTTGTCCACGCCCTTATATTCCGTGTAATGCCCGTACTGCTTTACCACGAATGTTTTCAGTACATCGACAAAGTTGAAACGATACCCTAAAAGCAGAATGGAGTCCTTGAAATAGGTGTTATGGTTTACCTCACGGGTAATCCAGTCTTTCTCCTCACGGGTGAGCGTTCCCCCGTCATTGAGCCGTTTGCGTAATATGTACGCTTTTGAGCCTGCAAGGCTTTCGAGTGCGGGAACGTCCCACGACACGAATTTATATGCTATTTGGTTCATTCTATTTTGTTTTTGCGGGCGGCTTTCGCCGCCCCGATTTTTATGCTGTCATTCGTTTCCGTATAAGGGACATGTTCCCCTTCATCAGTTTCAGTATTTGCCCGTGGTATGGGGTATTCTTGTTACACACGCCACGGCTCTGCACGACCTCCATGCGTTTTAGGGACACCTCTATCGTTTCGATACGTTTGCCGTCGATTGTGGCCGAGAGTATGAGCGAGTCGGCTTTCAGATAGTATTCGTTGGTAAACACGCAATGGTGCATGGCCTCGCCCTCCTGCCGTATGGCTTCAACGCTGTCCAATACCTTGATGCAGATTTCCCCGTCGGAAAACTCCACTCCGAAAAACCGTCCTTTGGCTTTGACAAACGAGGCTTCCTGTTCCAACGCCTTGCGCCGTTCCTCCTGCCGCCGTTCCATTTGCATGTGCGCCGTTTTTTTGTCCATGTAGAGGTCATGCGCTGCGGGCAGGTCTGCGGGACACACGAAATGGGCGTTATGCAGGTCTTTCCCGAAAAATCGCAGCAGGTCGATGTAGTCGCACCATTCCGTCGGTTTCCCGATAGCGTACCCGTTACGGATGGCGATACGGATGGCCGGCCAATAGTCTGCGATATTGCGGGAGGAACGGGCGAAAAATCGCACGATTGCCGTTTGTCCCGCTTTAAGCAGCGTTTCGGCCTTGTTCTCCGAGAGCAGCAGGTGGATAAGGTCGAAAGGGGTTACATCGGGGAGTTGTTTGCCGTAGCCGCTTCGGCGCAGTTCGGGGATAAGCCGTTGTCGGGGATAGATGCGTGTGGGCGTGATGTTGTATTTCCCGTCGTTCTCCGCCCGCAGTTCCAATGCGCTCGACCAACTCCACCCGTGAACGAAGAAGCCCATCGGGCGCAGCCGTGCGAAGGTTGCGGAGCGTCCGTCGGGGGCAATCCACCGCTGTACGGCTTCGATATGGGTGTAAACGGGCGTCTGTCCCACTTTCGCCCAACACTCGATATAGACGAAGCGCAGGACTTGAAAACCCTTGCAGCGGGTTACGATACACAAATACTCGTAATCGTTGAACTTGCGGCGCAGGGTGGTTTCCACTTTCAGCGTGGTGTGGCAGTGCGGACACTCGCACCCTAACAGATTGTCCGTGAGTTCTCCGTTTTCGCTCTGCACGTGTGGCCGCACTCGGTGCAGGTGATAAGTCCTTTCGGCGTGCGGCGTCCGATATGCTCGATGCAGTTCTTGTACCCCCATTCGATTTGTGCGGGGGTAAGCGGCGGCAGGTGTTTGCTTGCCGCCACAACGCTCTGTTGGAATTTTGTTCTCGGTTTCATAACTAAAATAGACTGGGCATTAGTTTGTTATCTTCGATTTTCTTGGGTTTGGACTTGGCTTTCGCCAACTTGGCGTAGGCTTCGCTCTCGGCCTTCCGTATGGCGTTCCGCCGTGCCTCGGCTTTTTCCTCCTCGGTCAGTTCAACGGTGTGATTGACCACTACCTTGCAACTGACGGGTTTGCCGATGTCGATGTCCTCCTCGTCGTAATAGTGGAGTGCCATAGAGTATATTTCCTCGTCGGCAAACCCGTTGCAACCGCTCTGCCGTACTTGGTTGATGATGAAAGTGCAGCAATCGTCAATGTTCTTTTTCGGGTTGGCGTATCGGGGTGCGAAAAGTTCGTCCTCCCGTGCCCGTGCGTCGAGATAGTTCTGTATCGTCAGTTTGAAATAATCTGTTCCTTGTGCCATGATTTTTTGGTATTGTGGGGCGGCGAGCCGCCCCGTGTTCAACATTTATTCGTCCTTTCCGAGAAGCCGCCGCACCTCGTCCTCTTTGGTCTTTTGGAAAATCCATCCCGCTCTCTTCTGCCCGTCATGCGTCAGCCGTGCGTTGAAGCGTCCCCCGAGTGCGTGAAGGGCGTCCTTGACGGGCTTGGTGTCCCCGAATACGGCTATCGCCTTCTCGGAATAGTCCACGATGATAAACCCGCCTTGCACGCTCGTTTCAGTGCGTTCCGCCCGTTTTTCGTCTTTCGGCTCGGGCAGACATATATTCTCCTCGTTTCCTGCGATATATGCCAGCCTGTCGATGTACCCTTCACGTGTGTAGTGGGTCAGTTTGCAGACACTCCACCCGTATTTCGGACTTTTGCCGAGCGTGAAAACGGGATAGCGGTGTTCGTTCTTGGGGTCGTATTCGGAGAGGTGCGCCGTTTGCGGGAAATTGGCCGCCGCCTTTCTCAACTCCCCGAAGCCGTTGCGGGAGGTGGCCGAAAAGCCGAGAATGACGGTACGCACGCTTCGGGTGGTCGAACACTCGTAAGAGGGGTCAGTGTATTCCGTTTCGTTGAGTTCGGCGATGATTACGCCCTGCACCCCTTCGGGCATGATGCGGCGTAACCTCTGCGCTCCTATTTCCGCTATGCGGTCATGCTCGGCTTTCTCTTTGGCGGCGGCGATGGCCTGCGCCGTGGCTTGCTCTTCCGCCTGCCCCACGAGCAAAGCCACCTCGAAGCGTCCATGAACTCGGGGTTCACGTCGTCGTAGTACCTGCCGATACCGAATGTTTGCGAGAGGGGTCGCAGAATGTCCGTTTGGCTGATTTCCTTTGTTTCGGTATCGACCATGTGGTACACGTAGCCACGGGCGGTGTGTTCCACCTTGTAAACGACGTAACGCTTTCTGCTCGCACCCGCACCGATACCGATGATTACCTGGTTTTCCTTGACTACCTGCACCCGTGTGTCCGTGGTAGTCGCTCCGAATAATGAAATGTACTTTGTCATACCTGTAATAATTTAGAAGATGTGAGTGAATAGGAAATAGAAAAAGCCGGTTAGAGCCACGAGAGAAACAAGGCAGGAGAAAATGCCCCGCAGGATGTCATAACAGAACGTGAAGCCCAAAACGACCCAAATAAAGTCGATACCCCACACGTGGAAGCCCAAAGCCACCGCCCCGACCTTTACCGCCAACCCGACCTTTGCCTTTATGCCAAGTGGAAGGTTGGAGGATTTTCTGTTTCCATTTATTTTTCTCTTCGTTTCTCATAACCTTTGACTTTTTATGCCGTAGCGGAGCCGGTATGGATGGAATCTGTTTCGGTAGCATCAAAAGGTGTCGGGGATAGCTGCTGCAAGATTTTGTCGGAAAATACGCTCGCCCGCAGGGAAAGAGGAAGATTTTGCGGCAAACCGCCCCGCGGCCCGATCTTGCAGCAGCGTGAGCCCCGTAACTACCTTTGCTACTGACAACAGATTTCCATACCGCGCTCCGCGGCATGAAAAAAAGAGAGGAAAAGGTTATGGGAGAGAAACGGGGAGAAAACGATATGCCGTGAACGCTCGCGAAAGTCGGTTCACGGCTCACCCTGCATGGAATGATAAATCGCCCGCGAACATTTCCTTTCACGGGCGATTGGCGTATCGGAGCGTGCCGATCCCGTATCGGCGGAGGATCGTTTCCGCCGGACGTGGCGCCACTCGCTGCCACTTTGAAGACGGATACGTCCATATGCCACTGGCTGATAACAAGATACTGTTCATTTGTGTACTTTTGGGCATCCGGGAAACAAAAAATGAAACAGAACATGGAAATAATAAGTATGGACGTGAAGGCTTTCGACGCGCTGGCAGGGCACGTGGAAGCCATTGAAAGAAAAGCCGAGGCGTTATGCCGCAGGCAAGAGGACGTGAGTTTGAAAAAATGGCTGGACAACCAGGATGTCTGTGACGTGCTGGGGATATCGAAACGTACCCTGCAAACCTACCGGGAGAAAGGGTTGCTGCCTTTCAGCCGCATCCGTCACAAAATCTTCTACAAACCGGAAGATGTCGGGAAACTGCTGCAATCGTCGCACTATCCTAATACCGCCGCGTTATGAGCCATTATTTCATCGACAAGCACGATCCGCGTGTGGCGGATCTCTTCCGGCGTTTGGAAAAGGCCGGCAAGGCACTGGATAAACTGGAATCCTCCGGAGGCCGGACACTCAAGGGAGAGCGGTTCGTCACCGACGAGGAATTGTCCCGGCTGCTGAAAATCAGCAGGCGTACATTGCAGGAATACCGCACGGCGCGGATCATTCCCTATTATTTGATTCAGGGCAAGGTACTATACATGGAATCCGAGATACAGAAATTTCTGGAAGATTCCCGGAAGAAATGTATCGGGGGACAGGAATGGGTATAAAAGAAGAACGGCCATCACGGCCGTTCTTCTTTTTCAGTTCAATATCGTGTTCATGCCGGGGAGCTGCCAGACGACGGCGGTCGTCGTGGCCCTTCGGACAAGCCACCGTCGGAAGGCTTCGGCATTCCCGGATTTAAGCGGAAAGCCAGCGCGGCGATCATTTCGAGCGAATACAGCTCGACAATACCGCCGTCACGGTTGCGCTCCCGGCGGTAAACCCGCTCCTCACGGAGTATGCCGCTTTTGAGTATGGAGCGGATGTTGCTCCCCACGGCAGGAACGAAGACTCCGAACAGGTCGGCAATCTGGTGGCGCGTGAGCCATACACGGTTCTCCGGCGTGTGGATTTCCACCCGCCCGTTTTCAATGCTGATAGGTTCTCTTGTCGTCATAGTCATACAAATTTATCAATTTTTGTTATACTGTTCAACCGTTTACCGTTATAATATCTGCCGTTTCCGGTTCGTCCTCCTCGTAGAGATTTATTTTCCGGCCTTTGGTCTGTTCTTTCAGACGTTTCATGTCCTCGTCCACCTTGCGGTCGGTCACTTTGGCGTAAATCTGCGTGGTGGAAATGCTCTTGTGTCCCATCATGCGGCTGACAGTTTCGATAGGCACACCCAGCGAGAGCGTGATATGTGTCCCGAAATTGTGCCTCGCCTTGTGAAAGGTCATGTCGAAGCCGTATGTCCGTCCCAGTTCTCTGGTGAGCTTGATGAGATACCCCCGGCAATAGAGGTTGAAAATCCTGTCGCTTTTACGCTCGTGGCGGTATTTCTCGATGATCTGCAACGGCACGTTCAGCAGGCGGATGGCCGAGGGCGTTTCGGTCTTCTGGCGCCGGATGTGTATCCAGTACGTTCCGTCGTCCGACTGCGTGATGTCTTTTTCGGACAAGCGTTTCAGGTCGGCGTAGGACAACCCGTGAAGGTAGCGAAGAGAAACCAGTCCCGCACCCGCTGGAGGTTGGGTTTACCGACGGGAGTTTCCATCAGTTTTTTGAGGTCTTCGAGTTTCAAATGGCGGCTCTTGCGCCGGGGCAGTTCCGGGTGCAGCTTCCCGTAAGGGTCGCGCCGGAGTGTACCCTGACTGACAGCCCGCTTGGTCATTTTTTCAACCGGTAAAGATGCTCGTGTACTGTCTTGGGTTTCATTTCACGATCTGTACGCAGGAATATTTCAAAATCATCGTAGAACTCCCGGTCAAGGCTCCGCAACGCTACATCCTCCTTTTCCTTCCTTTTTTTCACGAAGGAGGCTAAAATATTATAGGAGTTCTCGTAACTTTCATAAGTTTCTTCCTTGCGATCCACGCCGACACGCTTGCGGAACTCCTCGTTATGCTCGCGGAACAAGGCAAGGAGGGTGAACGGTTTCTGCCCGATTCCTTCCACGGCGTTTTTGACCAGCTCGGCCGTCACGAAACCGAGGCTTTTACGAATATGACGGTAATGTCCGGTGATTTTTTCGGTCAGTTTCTCTATTGCCTGGTTTACCGTTCGGGCGTTCTCGCTTCGTCCGTTCGCCCTTTTGGTTTCCGGATTCCAAAGCGATGGATCGACAAACGCGTTGATATTGATCGGGGCCGACTTGGCGTCGATGCTTACCTTGCATAACAATTTACATGTTCCGTCCTTGCGGACTTTCGTGCGGTTGATGTAGAACAGCAGGGAGAACGTGCTGCGACGTTTTATCTCTTTATTATTCGTTTCCATAATCGTTGTGAATTTGATTGTCAATGATAGATTAAATAGCTACGGAGAAGCGGCCGGCAATCTTTTCCTCTAAAGACCGGGTATCCATGTCGATCTTGTCATCGGTCACTTTGGCGTAAATCTGCGTCGTGGAAATGCGGCTATGCCCCAGCATTTTACTGACGGTTTCAAGCGGGACACCATGCGAAAGCGTGATCTCGGTGGCGTAGGTATGGCGTCCGCAGTGAAAGACGAGCTTCCGTTCAATTCCGCAAATGGCGGCAATACGTTTCAGTGTCCGGTTGAGTTCGTTGTTGCTGTACATCGGCAGCAGTTTTCCTTCCGGGGCCATATCCCGGTACTTGTCGAGGATGAGCAACGGTATGTCGAGCAACGGCACTTCATAGTCGATTTTCGTCTTCTTGCGGGCGGTCTTGATCCATACCTCACCGTCCTCGGCCACTTCCAGATCCTCCGTCGTCAGGCGGCACATGTCCCCGTAAGGGATACCCGTGTAGCAGGAGAAGAGGAACAGGTCGCGGATATGGTAGAGTTTCGGGTCGTGCAGGGGTGTGGTCATCAGCCGTTGTAACTCCACGGCGGTAAGGTATTTCTGTTCCCGCTCGGGATGTTCGGCTTCATAACCCGCGAACGGGTCGGCAGTGATAATCCCTTCCGCGATGGCTTCCCCGACAATCGTGTTCAACCGTGTGACAAGCAACACGATAGGTTCCCAGGGCAAAGCGGCGCTCCGTGCGTAGGTAGAGGTCATAGTTGTCGATGAATGAACGGTTCAGGGCCGTGAAAGGAACATCCGACAACTTGTATTCTCCTGGATGAAAGCGGCCACACAGTTACAAGCATAGCGGTAAGATTGCGCTGTTCCCTTTTCCCGGTTCACGCCGACACGTTTTTCGAAATGTTCGATGAACGTCCGGAAATAACCCAACAGGGTTTCCTGCCCGAAATGCTGTCCCCAACAACAGATTCCTTATTTCTTCAGCCGTTACATTCTCACGGGTGGCTGACAGTTCGGCATAAATGGAAATGGCTGAAGCTCGCAAATCGTCCAGTTGCCGGTTGATTTCCCGCGCGGCGTTACTTTTACCCGTGGCACGTCCGGATGCCCACAGTGCAGCGGGTACGGACATTTTCGCACTAAAAGCCGCTTCTGAAAATTTGCCGACAACAAGTTTCGCCATGACCGGGCAATGTCCCTCGTCATTCATTTCGCTCTTTTTGAGGTAGAACGTAACCGTTACATCCGTCTGTTTCATAACTCTATTTTTTTTTATGTTGCAAAATTACTTGATATATAGCTATTTACAGTTATGAAAATTATAGCGGAACAAAGAATAAAACCCCGGATGCCGGTAACATAACCTGTATTTCCATGAAAAACGGAAAAAAAACGGTTATCTTTACGGGCAAAATATAGGGTTCTTTGCATGGTGAACGGTAAAACCGCAGGTGGTCAAGCGTTATTTTGCCGGATTATCCGGGGCTAAAAAAGGTAACGGATAAGTAGCAAATCTTTCTCTTAACCTTTCATTATCCTGCATTTTAGCGATTTGGAAAGGTATAGAAGAATTTGGCTTAACTCTCCTCAATACCAAACACTTACTTTATTTATCCAAATTTTGCCGTTTTTTTGCGAGTTCTTCCTATCTTTGAAACAAAACACCCATTAACCATAAAATCTAGAATATTATGCTAATACTCAAGAAATCATGTAAAGCATTGTTCACCGCCCTATGTACATTGTTTATATACTCTTGCAGCAGCATGATAAACTGGATATCAACAATTATCAGTTGCAATCCATTCAATGGAAACTTAGTGCAGATGATGCCGAGAAAGTCGATACAATTGAGTTGCCTCCTAAAATAACCAGCAACAATACAGAAGAACCTATGTCTATCACTTTTTCATTTGAAAAAAACATAAAAGAGACATCACAATTTTTACAGTGACGACCCGGAACTATTCAATTCTTTGACTTTAAAAAGAGAATATATTGGTTGATATTACAGCTAATGCCAGTACCTTGAGTTCTGAATATAGAAAATTATCATCCGACTTACATGCACCTCTGTCCCTTAACGAAACAGTGCTTTCCCCTCTATATAAATCAAAAGAAACACTAAAAACTTTCTCCACATACAAAAGTAACGACTGA
>ENA-OQJI01000278-OQJI01000278.1-human-gut-metagenome-genome-assembly--contig:-NODE-278-length-11908-cov-1.043375_pt1 | contig 11908 bp, 13 predicted proteins | sample MGYA00242602_ERZ504768 | MGnify/ENA primary metagenome ERZ504768 (study PRJEB26092, sample SAMD00036368) | human gut metagenome | host: Homo sapiens | study: EMG produced TPA metagenomics assembly of...
CTCGTGTCGAGGAGCTTTTTGAGGCAAGAAAGCCGAAAGGTCTTGCCATCATCACAGAGATTCCTGGTGTTGCTGTTATCAATGACACTAAGAAGAAACGTGAAGTTATCGTTACAGATCAGGAAACAGGTGAATCCAAGACTTACCTTATTCCATACGGATCCCGTATCAAGATCACAGACGGACAGATCCTTGAAGCAGGTGATGAACTTACAGAAGGTAGCGTAAATCCGCATGATATCCTGAGAATTAAGGGTGTACGTGCAGTTCAGGATTATATGATCCGTGAAGTACAGCGTGTATATCGTCTCCAGGGTGTTGAGATCAGCGATAAGCATATCGAAGTTATCGTTCGTCAGATGTTGAAGAAAATCCGTATCGAAGATAAACGGAGATACAGAATTCCTTCCTGGAACACTGGTTGACTTCCTTGAATACGAGGACGTTAACGAGCAGATGGAAAAAGAAGGCAAACAGCCTGCAGATGGAAAACAGGTTATGCTTGGTATTACCAAGGCATCTCTTGCTACAAACTCCTTCCTGTCAGCCGCTTCCTTCCAGGAAACAACTAAAGTTCTGACTGAAGCCGCTATCAAGGGTAAAGTTGACCCGCTGATCGGTCTGAAAGAGAATGTAATCATCGGTAAACTGATTCCTGCAGGTACCGGTATGAAACGCTACAGAGATGTAAGGCTCAACAGCACAATGCCTGAACCGGAAGTAAAGGTTGAAGATATAGCCGAAGAACTTACGGAAGATGAAGAAATCAAAGATGATGAGATGGTCACAATGGATGAAGAACTTCCGGAAGACGAAGAATTCGATGTTGAAGAATCTGATGAAGAAGAGGCTGCTGAAGACGAAGCTGATGATCAGGCTTCAGACGATGCAGAAGACAACGAATGATCCAACGGAGTAGATAACTTATCCGGACTGATTTGATATGAATTCACAAGAGAACTATCTGTGCCGACAGATTTTGCCGGCGAGGTAGTTCTCTTTTATTTCCGGAACATTCCATTGCCGAAAAAAGAGAAAAATACAAAGAAACTGCTTTTTGTGTTATAATACCAGTACATTATGAGCAGGTAATGAACTGTGAAGTATTTTTACAGTTATGATAAAATATACATTTTTTGTTTCCGGTAACATCTTGTAAAAAGCATTGACCGGGACAGGGAAGGAAATAGAAATTGAACAGAAATGGAGGTGCAATATGGATAAAGAACTTCCGGTTTCAGCATGGCCGGAATGGAAAATCATAGAGAAAATCGGCGAAGGCTCTTTTGGAAAGGTGTATAAGGCACAGAGAACAGAACGTGGAAAATCTTTCTATTCTGCTATCAAGATCATCAATATACCCGGAAGCCAGAGCGAGTTGAACAGCGTACGTTCTGAAACAGGGGATGAGCAGTCCACAAGACAGTATTTTCAGAATCTGGTTGAGGAATGTATTCAGGAAATCAGTACCATGGAATACTTTCGAGGAAACTCTTACATTGTCTCTGTAGAAGATTTTAAGGTTATGGAATATCTGGATGTCATTGGATGGGAGATTTCCATAAGGATGGAATATCTGACAAGTTTTATGGATTACTGTGCGGAAAAGCAGCTTACTGAGAAAGAGGTAATAAAGCTGGGAATGGATTTGAGTAAGGCACTGGAATATTGCCGGAAACTTAAGATCATTCACAGGGATATCAAGCCGGAGAATATTTTTGTATCCAGATTTGGCGATTTTAAGCTTGGAGATTTCGGAATTGCACGTGAACTTGAGCGAACCATGAGCGGATTTTCCAAGAAAGGTACTTACTCTTATATGGCGCCTGAGATGTATAAAGGTGAGAAATATGACAGCAGGGTAGATATTTATTCTCTTGGGATTGTGCTGTACAGGCTGATGAATCATAACAGACTGCCATTTATGAGTCTGGAAAAACAGTTTATCACTTACAGGGATAAGGAAAATGCATTAAATAAGCGTGTTGCAGGAGAGCAGATGAGTGCACCTGTGGATGCAGGAACACAGTTTGCCCGTATTATCATGAAGGCCTGTGCTTATGATCCTGCACAGAGATATCAGACACCGGAGGAGCTTTATAGTGCGCTGGATGATCTGAAAAATGGAAGATCTGGCAGAATCCGGCAGTTACAAAACGGTGTTCAGAAAGCAGGAACGGATAAAACAGAATCATATAGTGCAATTGCACAGAACGGCAGAGCAGCACAGAATGTTACATCAGATGCCGAAAATGTACGAAAAAGTACAGTGCAGAATACGTCAGTACAGAATACCCGGGGAAATAAAAAAACATCAGATTTTCAGAATGCTGCAAAAAAAAGAAAACGTGCTGTAAACAATGTTCCGGCGAGCAGCTTTACAGATAAAGAAACAATGTCAGTTGTAGCAGAACAGAAAATACAGCCACAGGAAACGCCATCAGAAACAGTTGCGATAAGATCTGCGCGTGCTGTGGAAGCCAGAAAGCGAAGACGCAGGAAGAAACAGCTGCTGCGCAGGGCATTGCTTGCAATTGTGGCAGGTACAGCGATACTTATGATGGCCGCCGTCTATTACAGAGTAAGTAAAGATCATGCTCAGGAAGGACAGGAGGATAATCCGATCGCAATTCTGGATGATGAGAAATACAGCTCCACAAAATCCGGATCCAAAGATTTCTCCAAAGCTCTGGATACGATCAAGGAGCAGGCAACAACTATCACAGATAATCTGAACAGTTACGACTGGGTTGGAACAGAAGGAACTGTTCTGCGATATCTGAGAAGGGTAAAGACCACTCAGCAGGCAGATGGAAATCTGGATATTGAGAGTGAATGCATGAAAGCTCTGGTCTATCCGGCAGAATCCGGAGATGGAGTTTATGAAGAATATTTCTACTGGGGAGAGAAGTTATTCTTTGCATATATCTGGTATGATGAAACTTCAGAATATTATTATTATAACGACGGCGAACTGATAAGATGGATCGATTCCAATGGAAAGTGTCACGATAACGAAAAAGATAATGAGGAATTCGTGAAACGTGGCGAGAAATACTGGAACAATTCATTGAAAGCATTGAAGGGAGAAGGAACAAAGACAGATAATGGCAATGTATCAGATTGAATGTGCATATACCTGCCATACAGGAAATATCCGGGCAAATAATGAAGATAATTTCTGGTGTTTTGGGGAATCCCTTCCGGTGAACAATGAAGGAACAAAAGGGTATCTGCTCAAAGATTATTTCGGGTAACAGAGTACCGGCAATGGCGGTATTTGACGGTATGGGAGGAGAAAGCTGCGGCGAGATTGCAGCCTTTCTTGCATCAGAAGAATTTGGAAAATTTTATAATGCGAATAAAAGAATGCTGAGGGATATGCCGGAAGATTTTATAGACGATGTATGTGAGAAGATGAATCAGGCAGTATGCAGATATGGAACAGAGCATCATATTTGGAGCATGGGAAGCACAATGGCGATGCTCCTCTTTACACCAGAGTCTATGTTTGCCTGCAATCTTGGGGACAGCAGGATTTATTTTATGGATGGTGGTAAGCTTCAGCAGATTTCCACAGACCATGTTTTTGGTGGTACGGCAGTTGGGAAAGCCCCGTTAACCCAGTATCTTGGACTTCCTGAAGAGCTGCAGAGACTGGAACCTTCTGTGACAGAAATCGAGCATAAGGAGGGATACAGATATCTTCTGTGTTCAGATGGAGTAACAGATATGCTTTCGGACAGTGAGATAGAGGCGATTCTGTCACAGGATATGGAAATCCCGGAGATTGTAAATGATCTTCTTAAAATGCTCTCAAAAAGGTGGGAGAGATAATGTGACGATCGTGCTCTGTGAAGTACAGAAGCTGGATACAGTCCGCAGAATGAAAGAATGGATGAAAAATCTGAAAGATAAAAAATGAGAGGTGGGGCAGCATGAAGAACCGTATGCAGGATCTGGATTTTGAACAGAATGTTGCGTTTGATAAAGTACAGGAGTATGAATTTACCAGAAGGGCGGCACAGAGATTTCGGCAGGTGGTAAGCCTGGACAGTTTTGAAGACGAAGGATGCGGATGTTATTTTCCACTATTTATATAAAGAGATGGAACTGGTGTCCTTTGGCGACCATCTGAAGAGATATATTTATGAAAGGGCAGAGCTGGAAGAACCTTTCTCGGAGATTCCACAGGAAGTGTATAAGGAGATCGTAGTAGATTCCTTTAAGGAAACCTATACGCCCAAATCCATGAATCCTACCTCTACCAAGTTGTCGGCACTGGTGAATAACTGGCTGAATCAGGCATCTGTAAAAAGAGAAACTGTTTTTCTTCTGGGGTTTGGGTTGAAAATGACCACAGAGGATGTGTCGGATTTCCTGACAAGAGTACTGAAAGAACAGGATTTTGATTTTTACAATCCGGACGAGGTGATCTACTGGTATTGTTACAGTACGCAGCAGGGTTATCATAAAGCAGAGGAATTGAAAAAAAAATATGAGATACTCGCTCCTGTGGAAGTGGAAAATACTCAGGTTTTATACGGAAGCAACCTGTGCCTTGATACGGAGGAGAAACTGATCGATTATCTTGCCCGACTGAAATCAAAAAGAGTAGATCCCATATCTGAGAAAAGTCAGGCATTTCAGGAGTTTACAAAGCTTTTATATCATGCGAAGCAGATTATTGCCGGACTGTATCAGCATGATGAAGAGGAAAAAGGTGGGGATAAGGTGTGGACAGCAGAAAGAATTACACCTTCTGATGTGGAAAAAGTAATCTGCAGCGGAATCCCCATCAACAAAATGGGCAATCTGAAGAAAATGTCTGCCTCCATTCTGGCAAAGCATTTCAGCCAGAAGCGTTTCAGCAGGCAGAGGATTACAAATATTTTAAGCCACAAACTCCCGGTGGAGCGCTTTGACCTGATCACACTGGAATTCTTTATCGTATCCCAGGAAATGGAGGATGATGATCCTTTAACAGATACAAGCATTTTCTGGATGAGATTCAGGATATTCTGCTTCGATGTGGAATGGGAGAGATATACATAGTAAATCCATACGAATGTTTCCTTCTCATGTGCCTTCTCACAGACTGTCCGCTGGCAGTATTTTCGGAGATATGGGAGAAGTCCTATGAAGAGGGGGAAGCTGAAGAGGCATAATGGTATCAACAATTGTACAGCCGGTGCCGGATATGGCACGAAAGGCTGTGGAACTTTTATTAAAGAAAATAAAGGGGAAGAGATTGAGACATTGACGATTCTTCCTGTTGAATTTGCAGAAGGAGGCACAACCCGTTAAGGATGTGCCTCCTTCTTTTAACCGAATCAAGTAAGTCACCTGCGGAGGTTGCGAATATCTGTCTGATTTATGACAATTATCTGGATAGACTGTAGATTCAGAAGAGTGTGTTTATTCATTATAATATCCGTAGATAGCACGTGCATCTGCAGCAATGGTGCTTTGGGCTGCACCGGTATCAGTAAGATCCTGTGACATAAAGCATACTACAAGGTCAATTCCTTTGGCTGTATCATAGATGATCGCTGCATCATTTTCTACAGTGTCAAGTTCGCCGGTTATTGGCAGTACCGACCGCCTTCTGGAAGTTGTGCAGGGATCTTGTTTTTTACGCTGCTGCATTTTTAAGTGATAATACATTGCATCTGCGTTTGGAAGAGTAGAAGCGGGAAGGGTTCCGTTGACAGTCTGGTATATCTGCTTTAAAAAGGTTCCACAGTCTTTGACGGATGTATAGTTGTCGCCGTTTTCTTTACCTGCGAGAAGCAGGCGATTCATCTGGGTGCTGGTGAAACCATGTTCCTGGCAGAAGCCATTTACTTTTGCCATGCCTGCAGAGTCATCGCCGTTTCCAAGCCAGTTTACCAGAGTGTTGGCAGCATCATTATCACTGACAGTGATCATGGCTGAAATATTACTGTCAATTTCGTCTCCGTTGTGAGACTGGGAGAGGGTATCGTAGTTTTCGTATACAGCTCCCATAATATACAGTTTGATCAGGCTTGCTGCCTGCATGGGAGTATCGTTGATCATGCCTTCAGAATCTTTCGGCAGGTTGCAGACATAGACGGACCAGGTTCCGTTATCAGCCGGCAGCAGGGACTGTACCTGTTTCAGGAGATTGTCCATGCTGGAATCAGTGTTGTCGGTAAATGTGTTGTTGGAGGAAGGGGAAAGTGTTCCGTTCTGCTGTTCGGATTCTGAAGAGGGTTCAGCGGATTCTGACTGTGCAGGAGATGTTTCTCCGGTGGCTGCCTTGACAGAACTTTCCTGTTCTCTTAATTCATCTAACTGATCTGCCTGACTGATAAGGGTATTTGCATCAGTGGAAATCTCCTCTACGGTTTTGGAGAGTGTCTGTACTTTTTGCTGTAGTGTGACGAGATGGTTCAGTGATAAAAATGAAACAGCTGCCAGTGCAATCACTGCAACAGTCAGTATGCCGATCACTATATAGAGAAAAATAGGTTTTTCATTTGGCTTTTTATTCATTGCGGTTTTCCTTTCGTAATTATTATTGTAATCAGGATTGCGGGAACTGCGAAGCTGCGTAGCAATCCGCAGATATCAAGTCAGGGGAAAAATGCTTTTTGACACTTACATCATCATGATGCAAAGTAGCTGTCAATGCCATTTGCGATTCCCTGTACCATTGTTTTCTGGAATTCTGCGTCATTCATTTTCAGATCGTCATTCTGGCTTGTCATAAATCCCATTTCGAGGATTGTAACAGGAACAGTGCTCCAGTTAATTCCGGTCATCGTGTCAGTGTACTGGATTCCAAGGTTCTGAAAACCTGTTGCAGCACAGTAGGAATCGATGATGCATCGGGATAATCGATCAGACTGTTCAAACAGTTGTGGGATATAAGGGTTATTCTGAGAGGGCGACATGGTCAGTGCTCCTGATGCAGTATGGGAATCATCGCCGTTTGCATGGATGCGGACATAGATCTCTGCGCCCTGTGCAGCAGCATATTGTGCGCGTTCCATGTTGCTGATGGCTGTTTCATTGTCTGTTCGTGTCATGACTACCTGATAGCCTCTCTGTTCCAGTTCATCTTTTAGTTGAAGAGAGACTTCCAGATTGAGCTGGTATTCGGGAACACCGCTGTAGGTTCCCTGAGTGCCACTGGTACATTTTTGCTTTCATTTCAGAAGAACCGGGACCGTTGGGCTCCGGGGCACTCATATCTACGGACTCACTCTGATGCCCTGGATCGATTCCTATTATATGTCCGTCTGTTTCGGCATCGGAGGAGAAAACGCCGGCACTGGAATCAGAAGAGGCACTGGTGCTGTTCTGGCTAAATACAGAAGGCTTTGATGAAGCTTCTTCCGGGATTTCAGCTTTTTCTTTGGTTTTTCTTCTGTGTGGCTGTCTGTTGTTTTTGTTTCATGCGATTGATATTTGACTGGACTGTGTCTATGGCGGTAGTGTACTTGTTTACTGCCTGTTTGACTTCGTCGTGTTTTGCAGTGATCTGTTCGGAGATTGTATCGACTTCTTTTTCAGTGGTGAGGATCTGGTGCAGTGTGGTCCTGTTAAAGAAGATCAGGGCTATGATGCACAGGAGTCCTGTCAGAAACAGAAGGATGCTGATCATGCTGGGTTTCTTCATATATTATAGTGTCCTTTCCTGAGTTTATAGAATGTTATAGTGTGTCTGCAAGTTGATTTGCCTGCTTTGGTTGTTATTATAATAAAAGGGAGGGGGAAATGCAATTGTTAGTAGGGGGACGCGCCGGATAATATTTATTTTGTGTGCGGTTTCGGACGCTAAGAGATATTATAGCAGTCCTCTCAAACTCGCTACGTTGCAAACTTCGCTCAAACACGTGAGACGGTCTGCTCATAACGCAGATTTCCGCAGACTAAGTATCTCTAAGCATCCTGCAAATGCACACAAAATAAATATTATCCGGCGCTGGGATTCGCAGTGGGGAAGTGGCAGTAAAGTGGTTGGAGGGGAGCATATTGTCAGATAAGTTTAATGTGGTGATGTGGTGTATGAAGAAAGGATTTTTTGGTTATGATAGAAATATGAAAAAATACTGTAAAATTCACGAGAAATCCCTTGACAGTGCGAGTTTTGCGGGATATAATAAGCAAGCGTGCAAAAGGAGCGTTTAATTTTTTTGCGCGTAATTACACGAATAGCAACCGCAAGGCCCCATAGAAAATCTATGGAGAAATAAATCGGGAGGTGAAATGGAATGCCAACATTCAACCAGTTAGTAAGAAAAGGACGCCAGACATCTGTAAAGAAATCTACAGCTCCGGCTCTCCAGAAAACATTCAACTCTTTAAGAAAGAAAGCAGTTGAACAGTCTGCACCACAGAAACGTGGCGTTTGTACAGCAGTTAAGACTGCAACTCCTAAGAAGCCTAACTCAGCTCTTAGAAAAATCGCCAGAGTTCGTCTTTCCAACGGAATCGAAGTAACAAGCTACATCCCAGGAGAAGGTCACAACCTTCAGGAGCATAGCGTTGTTCTTATCCGTGGTGGAAGGGTTAAGGACTTACCTGGTACAAGATACCACATCATCAGAGGTACTCTTGATACCGCAGGTGTTGCTAACAGAAAACAGGCCCGTTCCAAATACGGCGCTAAGAGACCGAAAGTTAAAAAATAATCCATCCGTATTGCTGCGGAGACTATAGAGATTTGTACGGTATTCCATATACCCTGTCGGTTGCGGGTTAAATATAGGACCATTACCAGTGCGAACATGCAATAGTTTACTGCGTGAGTACCGATGAGATAATCAGGATGATTAAGGAGGGAAGTAACGTGCCACGTAAAGGACATACTCAGAAAAGAGACGTTCTGGCAGATCCAATGTACAACAATAAAGTGGTTACCAAACTTATCAATAACATCATGTTAGACGGTAAGAAAGGTGTAGCACAGAAAATTGTTTACGGTGCATTCGCCAGAATCGAAGAAAAAGCTGGTAAACCAGCACTTGAAGTTTTCGAAGAGGCTATGAACAACATCATGCCACTTCTTGAAGTAAAAGCTAGACGTATCGGTGGTGCTACTTATCAGGTTCCGATCGAGGTAAGAGCAGACAGACGTCAGGCACTGGCTCTTCGCTGGTTAACAATGTTCTCTCGTAAAAGAGGCGAGAAAACAATGGAAGAAAGACTTGCAAATGAGCTTTTAGATGCAATGAACAACACAGGTGCATCCGTTAAGAGAAAAGAAGACATGCACAAGATGGCTGAGGCAAATAAAGCATTTGCTCACTATCGCTTCTAATATAGGAGGAAAATCCATTGGCTAAAGAGGGAAGAGAATATCCATTAGAGCGTACCAGAAATATTGGTATTATGGCTCATATCGATGCGGGTAAAACAACTCTTACAGAACGTATCCTGTATTATACAGGTGTCAACTATAAGATTGGTGATACTCATGAAGGTACTGCTACCATGGACTGGATGGAACAGGAGCAGGAGAGAGGTATCACAATCACTTCAGCGGCTACAACATGTCACTGGACTCTGGAAGAGAACTGCAAACCGAAGCCAGGTGCTCTGGAACATCGTATCAACATCATTGATACCCCAGGTCACGTTGACTTCACAGTAGAAGTTGAGCGTTCTCTTCGTGTACTTGACGGTGCTGTCGGCGTTTTCTGTGCTAAGGGTGGTGTTGAACCGCAGTCTGAAAACGTATGGCGTCAGGCCGACACTTACAATGTACCACGTATGGCATTCATCAACAAGATGGATATCCTTGGTGCAAACTTCTACGGTGCAGTAGAGCAGATCAAGACTCGTCTTGGTAAAAACGCAATCTGCTTACAGCTGCCAATCGGAAAAGAAGATGATTTCAAAGGAATCATTGACTTATTCGAAATGAAAGCTTACATCTACAACGATGAAAAAGGTGATGACATCTCCATCGTTGATATTCCTGAAGACATGAAGGAAGATGCTGAGCTTTATCATACAGAGCTTATTGAGAAAATTTGTGAGCTTGATGACGACTTAATGATGGAATATCTTGAAGGTGAAGAACCAACTGTTGAGAGACTGAAAGCAACATTAAGAAAAGCGACATGCGAGTGTACAGCTGTTCCGGTTTGCTGTGGTTCTGCTTACAGAAACAAAGGTGTTCAGAAGCTTCTTGATGCTATCCTTGAGTATATGCCGGCTCCTACAGACATTCCTCCAATCCAGGGAACTGATCTGGACGGTAATGAAGTAGTGAGACATTCTTCTGATGAAGAACCATTCTCAGCTCTGGCATTTAAGATCATGACAGACCCATTCGTTGGTAAACTTGCATATTTCCGTGTATACTCCGGTACAATGAATTCCGGTTCTTATGTACTTAATGCTACTAAGGACAAGAAAGAACGTGTTGGACGTATTCTTCAGATGCATGCTAACAAACGTATGGAACTTGATAAAGTATATTCCGGTGATATCGCTGCAGCTATCGGATTCAAATTCACAACAACTGGTGATACAATCTGTGACGAGCAGCATCCGGTAATCCTGGAGTCCATGGAATTCCCAGAACCAGTTATCGAGCTGGCTATCGAGCCTAAGACTAAAGCTGGACAGGGTAAACTTGGTGAAGCTCTTGCAAAACTTGCAGAGGAAGACCCGACATTCCGTGCACATACAGATCAGGAAACTGGACAGACTATTATCGCTGGTATGGGTGAGCTTCATCTGGATATCATCGTTGACCGTCTCCTTCGTGAATTTAAGGTTGAGGCTAACGTAGGTGCTCCTCAGGTTGCTTACAAAGAGACAATCACCAAAGCTGTTGATGTAGACAGTAAGTATGCAAAACAGTCTGGTGGTCGTGGACAGTATGGTCACTGTAAAGTTAAATTCGAGCCTATGGATGCCAACGGAGAAGAACTGTACAAGTTCGAATCCACAGTTGTTGGTGGTGCTATTCCGAAGGAATACATTCCGGCAGTCGGCGAAGGTATCGAAGAAGCTATGAAAGCTGGTATCCTTGGCGGATTCCCTGTAGTCGGTGTATATGCTAACGTATACGATGGTTCCTACCATGAAGTCGACTCCTCTGAAATGGCATTCCACATTGCAGGTTCTCTTGCATTCAAAGATGCTATGCAGAAAGCAGCTCCGGTTCTTCTTGAGCCTATCATGAAAGTCGAAGTTACTACACCAGAGGATTACATGGGTGATGTTATCGGTGATATCAACTCCCGCCGTGGTCGTATCGAAGGTATGGAAGATATCGGCGGTGGTAAGATGATCCGTGGATACGTTCCACTTTCCGAAATGTTCGGATATGCTACAGACCTTCGTTCCAGAACACAGGGACGTGGTAACTACTCTATGTTCTTTGAGAAATATGAGCAGGTTCCGAAGTCTGTACAGGAAAGATTCTTGCTAAGAAAGACTGATAATTTGATCATCTGCAGTCTGTTGGTGTTTAAAGCCAACGGACTGCAGGAGATATAACGTTATTGTTCACTTCGTTCTCAGTAACGTTGCCAAAAATTCATTCCAGATTGTTTTCTGCAATGGAATTTTGGCATATACATGCCAAAACACCTCGTGTGATAGCGGCGTGGGTGAGCTGTAATGATATAACAATTGGTAATGCAAGTTATCAAATTGTATAAAATGCTTGCAAATATTCTGATTATGCAATATAATCAAGGATAGCAAGTTTAAAACCGAAAAGATGCTCTATAATAATATAAGAGCCAATTGTTTTAAGGAGGACGTTTTAAAATGGCAAAAGCTAAGTTTGAGAGAACAAAACCGCATTGTAACATTGGTACCATCGGACACGTTGACCATGGTAAAACAACTTTAACTGCAGCTATCACAAAGTAAACTTTCTGAGAGAGTTGCTGGTAACGTAGCTACAGATTCT
>ENA-OQJI01000279-OQJI01000279.1-human-gut-metagenome-genome-assembly--contig:-NODE-279-length-11872-cov-0.562708_pt1 | contig 11872 bp, 17 predicted proteins | sample MGYA00242602_ERZ504768 | MGnify/ENA primary metagenome ERZ504768 (study PRJEB26092, sample SAMD00036368) | human gut metagenome | host: Homo sapiens | study: EMG produced TPA metagenomics assembly of...
GTTAATCAGCAGGGAAGTCCTTTTTTATTCCGAAGATGCGCATGCCATGCAGCGCAGTCACAAAAGAATTGCCAGTACTTTCCAGATCAGCCGTGTTTACCAGGCTCACATTCCTACCTTTGCTGCCGGTTACTGGCTGTTTGGCTTTGCAAGTAAGAAATATCATCCGGTGGATGACCTGGATCCGAAGGCATGGAATTCACTGAATCTTCGCACCCGTTACTATACCACAAGGCTTCACAGAGGTGCATTTTATCTTCCGGCTTTTCTGGAGGAAATGCTTCAGGAGGTGGAGGACTGATTTATGATCTTACCAAATATTGAAAATTTTATCGGTTGTGACAGCAGTTTTGAGGAAGCAGAAATTGTTCTTTACGGAGCTCCCTTTGATTCGACCACAAGCTTTCGTCCGGGAGCCAGGTTCGGTCCTTCTGCCATTCGTCATGAAAGCTTTGGACTGGAAACCTACAGCCTTATCAGGATCGTGACCTTATGGATATCCAGGTATTTGACAGTGGAGATCTGGAGCTTTGCTTCGGCAGCAGTGAAAAGGCGCTTGCTGACATACAGGATCGTGCAGAGGAAATCCTGAAGGAGGGAAAAATGCCGCTGCTCCTGGGGGGAGAGCATTTGGTGACACTGGCTGCTGTGAGAGCTGTCGCCGGGAGATATCCGGAACTTCATATTATTCATTTTGATGCGCATGCAGATTTAAGAGACGATTATCTTGGTGCCCATTTAAGTCATGCGTGTGTTATCCGCAGATGCTATGATATTCTGGGAGATGGACGGATACATCAGTTTTGTATCCGAAGCGGGGAAAGAGAAGAATTCCGGTTTGCAAAAGAGCATACAGATTTTTCATCCCTTTACCTTTGAATGCCTGGAAGAAACCGTACAGGAATTGGCCAGGAAGCAGGTTCCGGTATATTTTACCATTGATCTGGACTGTCTGGATCCATCTGTATTTCCGGGAACCGGTACACCGGAGGCAGGAGGCGTAAGCTTCCTTGAATTGCTCGATGCTATCCGGAAGGTATCAGAATTAAATATTGTGGGAGCAGATGTCAATGAGCTGGCACCTATGCTGGATCCAAGCGGTGTTTCCACAGCTACAGCATGTAAGGTGGTCAGGGAACTGCTGCTGGCGTTGGCAAAATAAAAAACAGTTACGAGAATTGAGTAATAAAAAAAGGAGAACAAAAAACATGAGCAGAGTACTTGTAATCGGCTGCGGCGGAGTAGCCAGTGTAGCAATCCAGAAATGCTGTCAGGCAGATGAGGTATTTACAGAACTGTGTATTGCAAGCAGGACAAAAGAAAAATGTGATGCCCTTGCCCGGAAGCTGGAGGGAAAAACAAAAACAGTTGTTACCACAGCAAAGGTAGATGCAGATGATGTAAACCAGCTGATCCAGCTGATCAATAGTTACAAACCGGATCTGGTAATGAACATTGCGCTTCCGTACCAAGATCTGACCATCATGGATGCATGTCTGGCATGTGGTGTAAACTATATGGATACGGCAAACTATGAGCCGGAGGATACGGATGATCCCAAATGGCGTGCTATTTACGAAAAACGCTGTAAGGAAGAGGGATTTTCCGCATATTTTGATTATTCCTGGCAGTGGGCATACCGGAAGAAATTTGAAGAGGCAGGACTTACAGCACTTCTTGGCTGCGGCTTTGATCCGGGTGTTACCCAGGCATATTGTGCATATGCATTAAAGCATGAGTTTGACCAGATCGATACCATTGATATTCTGGACTGCAATGGAGGAGACCACGGATATGCATTTGCAACCAACTTTAATCCGGAAATCAATCTTCGTGAGGTAAGTGCGCCCGGGAAGCTACTGGGGAGAATGGACACTGGGTGGAAATTCCTCCGATGGCAATCAAGCGGGAATATGATTTTGATCAGGTTGGCGATAAAGATATGGTATCTTTTGACATCACGAGGAGATTGGAGTCCCCTTGCCCAGACAATTCCGGGAGTAAAGAGAATTCGTTTCTTTATGACCTTTGGACAGAGCTATCTGGATCACATGCGTTGTCTGGAGGATGTGGGAATGCTTTCTACTACTCCGATCAACTATAATGGACAGGAAATCGTTCCTATCCAGTTTTTGAAGGCTCTTCTCCCGGATCCGGCCAGCCTGGGTCCACGTACTAAGGGAAAAACTAATATTGGCTGCATTTTCACCGGAGTAAAGGATGGAAAAGAGAAAACCTATTATATTTATAATATTTGTGACCATCAGGAATGCTATAAGGAGGTTGGAAGCCAGGCAATCAGCTACACGACAGGCGTTCCGGTCCATTGTGCGGGGCATTAATGATGCTTACTGGAAAATGGATTCGTCCAGGAGTGTATACAGTAGAAGAATTTGACCCGGATCCGTTCCTGGAGGCACTTGACAAATACGGACTTCCACGCAGTGAAAATCATAATCCGGAGCTGGTTGATTAATGGAAAAAACAGATACAAGACCACCCTTTGCAGCATCCGGCGGAGTTATTCCGCCGGAGTTGCGGAAGATCAAACACCTTGTTATGTTCTCGACGAAGCGGCGCTTAATAAAAAATGCAGAATTAATGGGGAATATTGCCAAAAGAACTGGCTGCAAAATGCTGCTGGCACAGAAGGCTTTCAGTAATTATGACTGCTATCATCTTTTGGAACCTTATCTGACAGGAACAGAAGCAAGCGGACTGTACGAAGCCAGGCTTGGTGCCCAGGAGATGCCTGGGAAAGAGGTACATGTATTTTTGCGCCGGGATATCGTGAGGATGAATTTGAGGAGCTGCTTAGCTCTGCAGATCATATAGTGTTTAACTCACCTTCTCAGCTTCTTCGTTTTGGGAAAAGAGTGAAGGAGGCCGGGAAAAGTGCAGGGCTTCGGATCAATCCGGAATGCTCTACCCAGGAGGGACATGCTATTTATGATCCTTGTGCTCCAGGCAGCCGCATGGGTACCACAAGAGCGCAGTGGGAGACAGCGGTGAGAAAGCATCCGGAGCTGATCGGATTATTGGATGGTATTCATTTTCATACCCTTTGTGAGCAGGACTCTTCTGATCTGGAAACTACTCTTACAGCAGTAAAGACGAAATTCGGAGATCTGATTTCTCAGATGAAATGGCTGAACCTGGGAGGAGGACATCATATTACAAGACCAGGCTATGATATTGCACGGCTTGAGAAGTGCATTAGAGCAGCAAAGGAAGAATGGAAGGTAGATGTTTATCTGGAGCCTGGAGAGGCATGGGCCTTAAATGCAGGATTCTTTTTGACAACTGTTCTGGATGTGCTGCAAAATGGTGATACCCGGCTTGCGATTTTGGATGGAAGTGCTGCCTGTCATATGCCGGATGTTCTGGAAATGCCTTATCGTCCTCCTCTTCTTGGAGCAGATGAACCGGGAGAAAATGCAGTCACAATCCGGCTCGGAGGACCAACCTGCCTGTCAGGAGATATCATAGGAGATTACAGCTTTTCAGAGCCGTTGAAGTACGGAGATATCCTCATGTTTGGTGATATGGCCATTTATACAACCTGCAAGAACAATACCTTTAATGGAATGCCTTTGCCTGATATATGGCTGAGACATGGCGATAAAACCATGGAACGTCTTACTGATTTTGGGTATGAAGATTTTAAAGGCAGACTTGGACGCTGCAGGAAATAAGAGCAGTTTTTCGAAAAATAATATTGACAGGTTTAATAAAAAATGGTGCTGAACATAATATCCAACACCATTTTTTTATATAGTCTGGTCCAATGATCATAATCTGACATGGTGTAGCTATTGGTGTCATAAATACAGGAAATACTGGGATTATTTCATGTTTCAAAAAGGTGTGGATCTGCATTTGGTTAAGATAATTTGACAGGTTCTTATAAAACAAATAAAAATTGATAAAATATGTAAATTTTTTAGTTATATTTTTAGGCATTCTATGGTACACTGATATAGTATATCAAAAATGGGAGGGAAACTCGAAAATGAGCAAAAAAGAAGGAAAAGGGTTAAAGTCTTTTAACAAGGGGTTTCAAGTGCCTGACACCTACATTATTATCTTTTTAGTAGTTGTTGTCGCTGCACTTCTGACTTTCCTTGTACCAAAGGGATTTTACGAAACACAGGATATTTCATATATGATCAATGGTGTTGAGAAAACCCGTACAGTAATCAAAGACGGAAGTTTCCAGTATCTGACAGATGATGCAGGAAATGTAGTAACAGAAGGAGTAGCACTCTTTAGTGGAGATGGTGGAACAGGATTCTTCAACTATATGTATAACGGAATCGTAAGTAGTTCTGCAATCGAGATTATCGCATTTCTTATGGTAGTAGGTGGTGCATTCGGTATCATGATCCGTACAGGTGCGATTGAATCCGGATTGATCGGATTGATCCGTAAGGCAGAGGGAGCAGAAAAACTACTGATTCCGATACTTTTCGTACTGTTTTCTCTTGGTGGAGCAGTTTTCGGGATGGGAGAAGAAGCGCTTCCGTTTACTATGATTCTTTGTCCGTTGTTTGTAGCAGTTGGATATGATTCAGTTATCGCAGTTCTTGTTACTTATGTTGCAACACAGATTGGTTTTGGTTCATCTTGGATGAATCCATTCTCTGTAGGTATTGCACAGGGTATTGCAGGTATTGACGTATTCTCCGGAGCAGGATTCCGTATGGTAATGTGGGTAGTATTTACAGCACTCGGCTGTGGAATGACTATGTTCTATGCATCAAAGATCAAAAAGACTCCGACAATCTCAATCGCATATAAGACTGATTCATATTTCCGTGAGCAGAATGAAAAAACAGGAATTGACGAAGGACATTCATTTGGTCTTGGACACATTTTAGTTCTTCTGACACTGGCTGCTACAGTAGTATGGGTAGTTTGGGGAGTTATGACTCAAGGATACTACATGCCGGAGATTGCTACACAGTTCTTCATTATGGGAATTGTTTCCGGTGTGATTGGAGTTATCTTTAAACTGAACGATATGAAACTGAATGATATCGCAACATCATTCAAAGATGGAGCAAAAGATCTGATCGGTGCTGCACTTGTTGTTGCTATGGCACAGGGCATCATGCAGGTTCTTGGTGGATCTGATCCGACAACACCTACGGTTATTAATACAATTATGTATAATATTTCAAATGCACTGTCTGGAGTTTCCGGAGCAGTTGCAGCAGTACTTATGTATCTGTTCCAGTCCGTATTCAACTTCTTCGTTGTATCCGGAACCGGACAGGCTGCGATTACAATGCCAATCATGGCTCCACTGTCAGACCTGTTAGGTGTTTCACGTCAGACAGCTGTAGTTGCATTCCAGCTTGGTGATGCATTTACAAACCTGATTGTTCCTACATCAGGATGCCTGATCGGATCTCTTGCAATTGCAAAGATTGAGTGGTCTAACTGGATTAAATTCATGTGGAAATTCCTTGGTGTATTAATGATTGGTGCAATTATTACAATTCTTATTGCAGTTGGAACTGGATTCTAAAACATACATTTGATAATTGAGAGTGATTTATGATGAAATTAATTCAGAATATTGATGTTTATGCCCCACAGCATCTGGGGAAAAAAGATGTACTTACAATCAATGATAAGATTGTCAAGATTAAAGATGCAGGCTCTATATGCGCAGACGGATTTCTTCTGAGGCAGAAATGATCAATGGAGAGGGGTTACTTTTAACTCCGGGATTCATTGACTGTCATGTTCATGTACTTGGAGGCGGTGGCGAAGGTGGATTCGCCAATCGTACTCCGGAAGCAACGATGGAAGGACTTACGAAGTTTGGAGTAACAACAGTTGTTGGCTGCCTTGGAACAGATGGAATCGGTCGTGATATGTGTGCACTGGTTGCAAAGACAAAAGGATTGAATGAGCAGGGAATGTCTGCATACTGTTATACAGGCAGTTATCAGATTCCGGTTCATACGTTGACGGACAGTATTGTCAAAGATATTATGATGATTCAGGAAATCATTGGAACCGGAGAAATCGCGATTTCTGATCATCGTTCTTCACAGCCGACTTTTGAGGAATTTGCGCGTGTCGTTGCGGATACAAGACTTGGCGGTGTTCTTTCTGGGAAAGCAGGTATTGTAAATGTTCATCTTGGCGACAGTCCGAGATGCTTAGATCTTATTGAACGAGTGGTAGATGAGACAGAGATACCGGCTTCTCAAATACTGCCAACACATATCAATCGAAATGAGATGCTTTTTGGCAAGTCGATTGAGTATGCGCTGAAAGGCGGAGCAGTAGACTTTACCGGAAATGAAGATATTGACTATTGGGAAACTATCTGTGATGAGGTACGTGTATGTAATGGTATCAAACGGATGCTGGATGCAGGAGTAAATCCTGACCGTATGACAATTTCTTCTGATGGACAGGGAAGCCTTCCGATGTACAGTAGTGATGGTGAATTCCTTGGAATGGGCGTTGGACAGTCCAGCTGCCTTCTGAAGGAAGTAAAGGAATGTGTATTTAAAACAGAAATTCCTTTAGAAATAGCTATTTCTACAATTACATCTAATCCGGCAGATATTCTTCGGCTCAAAGGAAAAGGTAAGGTTGAAGAAGGCTATGATGCGGATCTTTGTATTCTTGACCAGGAACTTCAGCTTGTTGAAGTAATTGCAAAAGGAAATACAGTTTATACAAAATAAAGTATATTGATGTTAAAAGCACTAGTCATTCAGTTGGCTGGTGCTTTTTGCAATATTAAATTCACTTTAATAAGCACTTTATGATATAATGGGCTCGTAGTCTTTTAAAGACATAAGAACGGGTATAAGGAGAATATAGTATTGATTAATCAGACAGCGAAGAAGATTTTGAAAGCTCTGTCTTTTGATGGTGTGGAAGTAGAAGCATTTCGTCATATGGCGGATTTAAAACGATTGGATCCGATGAAGATTTTTTATAAAAAATAGATGAGAAAATATATAACGGGAGTCATGCAGTCCCGATTCGTATTTTCTTTCCAACTGAAAAAAGTTTTCGTGAGAGTGAAGAAAAGAAACATAATATTCAAGATAAAAAGATGCTTTTGTTTATACATGGCGGCGGCTGGGTTACAGAGAGTATCGATAATTATGAAAGAATTTGTGCCCGGCTTGCTAATGCAACCGGACAATATGTAGTTGCAGTTGAATACCGACTGGCACCGGAAGATAAATTCCCGGCAGGTCTGGAAGATTGTTATGCCGTTGCGAAAACATTATATTCCGGAGATTTTATGCTCAACATAAAAACCCGAAAATATTACATTGATCGGAGATAGTGCTGGAGGGAATCTTTGTGCAGCATTATCTTTGATGGCTAGAGATCGTGGAGAATTTATGCCAAAAAGACAGATACTGATCTATCCGGCTACATATAATGATTATACAGAAAATTCACCATTTCCATCTGTTAAGGAAAATGGAACAGATTATCTTTTGACAGCTGGGAAGATGCAGGATTATATTGATCTTTATGCGAGAAATAAAGAGGATAAGAAGAATCCTTATTTTGCACCATACATAGCAGAAGATTTAGCGAATCAACCTGATACATTGATTCTTACATGTGAATTTGATCCACTTCGAGATGAAGGGGAAGCATATGGGAAGCGCTTAAAAGAGGCTGGAAATTATGTGGAGATACATCGGATCAAAGATGCATTACATGGATATTTTGCATTGGGGATCAAGCAGCTTCATGTACAGGAAAGTTTCACCTATATCAATGAATTTCTGAAAGAGGAAACACTGTGAGTAAGAAAAAAAGCACGTTGGAGAAAACTAGATAATGCAGCAAAATTATATTCTGCTGCCAGTAATAAAAAAAGATACGAGAGTGTTTCGTTTTTACTGCGAATTGAAAGAAGAAGTAAATCCTGACGTTTTGCAGGAAGCATTGAATCAGACAATAGAAACATTTCCTACGTTTTTAATGGTGCTTCGCAAAGGATTATTCTGGCATTATCTTGAGCCATGTAATTTACGACCGATTGTAAAGGAAGAGTACAAAGAGCCTTGTAGTAGACTCTATATAAAGGATAAGAAGACACTGCTTTTTGAAGTAACCTATTATAAAAAACGAATCAACTTCGAAGTATTCCATGTATTGACAGATGGCACAGGAGCGACAGAATTTTTAAAAGAACTGGTAAAAAATTATCTCTATCTTATTCACAAAGTAAATGGATTAGAACCAGTTTCATTGTTACCAGAAGATATGACGGTACAAGATCAAGAAGTTGATAGTTTTTTGAAATATTATTCAAAAGATCAGAAACGACCGGAAAAAAGAAACTACATGCTTTCCAGATACGGAAAAGAAAGAAAGATGGAAATCATCTGCACGTCCATGAATCTGTTGTTTCAGTTCAGGCAGTATTGAAGCGGAGCAGGGAACTCGGAGTATCTATGACAGTCTTTTTTGACAGCATTATTTATGATGGCAATAAATGAAGAAAATGTCTAAAATGCAAAAGAAAAAGCCGGTCGTGTTAATGGTTCCGGTTAACTTAAGAAAGTTTTTCCCGTCTTTATCGATGCTGAATTTTTTTAATTGGATTTGAGCCGGGGTATAATTTTACTACACAAGATCAAAGTTTTGAGGCAATACTGAAATATACGAAAGAATTTTTTGAGACAGAACTGACAAAAGAAAAGATGTCAGCACATATCAGCGAGTTGCTTGCTTTGGAACTGCATCCGATTCTGAGGCTTGCACCTTTGGAACTGAAAAATCTATGTATTCAGGCCGGGGCAAAATATTCAGAGAAGAACACGACAGCAATCTTCTCTAATATGAGTGCGGTTAAAAATACATGCGAGTTATGTACCTTATATCGAACGATTTGGTGTGTCACACAAACACTCCTAAGTTTGAATTGTGTTTGTGTTTCTTTTCAGGATAAATTATCATTTGCATTTACATCCAGATACGACACAGTGAACATTGAACGTAATTTTTATCGCTTGTTAAAAGAACAGGGAATTGCATCTGAAAAAGTAAAACCTGAATTTCCAAAGACAGATGAGCCAAGCGAACAGGAAATGAAAGTCTATAAAATTTATAGCTTTCTGTGTATTGCAATTGTTGCAGCAATGCTTGTTACGGAGTATAATTTCCATCCTAGAATTCGCTGGACCTTATTCACAGCCGGAGGCGTTGTGACAATGTGGATTGCCTCATCGATTGGATTTTTTAAACGCTATAATCTGCTGAAAAATGCGATGTGGCAGCTTTTTATCGGTACTATTATCTGCTTTATATGGGATGCACTGACCGGTTGGCACAGTTGGTCTGTAGATTTTGTGCTGCCGATCATGAGTGTATCTACACTTGCAGCGATGTTTGTAATCGCTAAGGTGCGGAAATGTCCTGTGCGAGAGTATCTTATTTACGAAATTATGGCTGCCGGATACGGATTGATTCTTCCGGGAATCTTACTCTTATGCAAAGTGGTGAAAAGTCCAACAGTAAGTATGTTTGGAGCGTTAATATGTTTCCTGTTTCTTGTAGCAGTGATATTGTTTAAAGGAAGAGAATTTAAAGAAGAGATGCAGAAAAATCTGCATGTATAAAATAGTGTTGATGAAACATTAGAGCGTGTCTGAAAATGCTGAACTGAATAATTTCACTTTGTCAGAAAGCATTGTTAGAAGTAGCAAAATAAAGGAGTATTTAATTATGAAGTATGAAACAATAGACAGAATTAGAAAATTTACAGAAGATCGAAACTGGGATCAGTTTCATTCGCCGGCAAATCTTGCAAAATCAATCGTGATTGAGGCAGCAGAGTTATTAGAGTGTTTTCAGTGGTCTGATGAAGAATATGATCTGCAACATGTCAAGGAGGAATTGGCGGATGTTTTGGTTTATAGTCAGAATCTGTTAGACAAACTGGAACTGGATGCAGATGAAATCATAAATATGAAGATGTCGCAGAATGAAGCAAAGTATCCGGTAGATAAGGCAAAAGGGAGTGCGGCCAAGTACGATCAGCTATAATAGTGGAAAAGGAAGAGGCGTTATAAGAACAATGATAAAAATACTATTTATATGCCACGGCACTCTTTGAAAGCTTCGCCCAAAAGCCAGTAAAATCACAGTCTGAAGGGCATAGGCGGTTAGAAAATAACCCCAAAATAACCCACGGTATTTTGTGCAGATATGTCTGGGATGCAATATGATGGAATGGTTACAAGAAAAATTTGTAGGAATATAAAGATATGGAATTAAGATTATTACGCTATTTTTTAACAGTAGCAAAAGAACAGAGCTTTACAAAAGCAGCAGAACAATTGCATATTACCCAGCCAACGCTATCCAGACAAATGGCGGCATTTGAAGAGGACCTGGGAATAACATTATTTATTCGAAGCGGGAAGAAAATTACACTTACTGATGAGGGGATTCTATTAAAAAGACGTGCCATGGAGATCCTTAATCTTGAGGAAAGGACGCTTGAGGAATTGAAAGGAAAAGAAGAGGTTGTAGAGAGCACGATAACCATTGGATGCGGTGAATTTGCAGCAGTGGAGACATTGGCGAAGATATGTAAAACATATAAAGAAAAATATCCGCTGGTTCAGATTGTATTGCATACTGCAACAGCAGATGCAGTGTATGAGATGATGAACAAAGGACTTGTAGATATTGCATTATTCATGGAGCCGGTGGACACCGAAGGGCTGGATTATATCCGGATCACAGATTGCGATCACTGGTGTGTCGGAATGCGGCCGGATGATCCGCTGGCAGAAAAAGAGTTTATAAAAAAAGAAGATCTTATTGGAAAGCCCTTGATCCTGCCGGAAAGAATGAACGTTCAAAGTGAACTTGCCAACTGGTTTGGGAAAGACTTTTCAAAATTACAGATTGCTTTTACGAGTAATCTTGGAACGAATGCCGGAGTTATGGCGGCAAATGGACTGGGGTATCCAATTTCAATTGAGGGTGCTGCAAAGTATTGGCGAGAGGATATTCTTGTACAGCGAAGAATTTCTCCTGAAATCAAGACCAGTACGGTGATTGCCTGGCGACGGAATATCCCATATTCTTTGGCAGTCCGTAAAATGATCGAGGAGATTAATGCTTTTCAGGCATAAAACAAAATTCAATATAAGCATTAGACATAATGAAGCGATAGAGCTTAAAATAGATGTGTAAGATGAATGTAAATCTTATACATCTATTTTTTGTGAAAAATACGTATAGAAAGGGGCTTTTTATTATGAGTAAAAAATTAGTGGCATTTTTCAGTGCAAGCGGAACAACAAAAAAAGTAGCACAGATGATCGCAGAGGAAGCAAAAGCGGATTTGTTTGAGATTGAGCCGAAAGTTCCATATACAAAGCCTGATCTTGACTGGATGAATAAAAAATCCAGAAGCAGTGTGGAAATGAGTGATAAAAAATATAGACCGGCGATTATGAAAAAAGAGATGGAATATGAGTTCTTATGACGAGATCCTTCTGGGATTCCCAATCTGGTGGTATGTGGCTCCGACAATCATCAATACATTTTTAGAAGCTTACGATTTCAGTGGTAAAAAGATTGTGCTTTTTGCAACATCCGGAGGAAGTGGATTTGGAAACACTGTGAAAGAATTGCAGTCATCTGCACCAGACGCAGTTATTACAGAAGGCAGACTGTTAAATTGTGGAACAAAACAGGAAATCAGTGAATGGGTAACTCTTTATAAACAACAGCGTTATGGAGGTATACAGAATATGCGAAAAATAGTACAGACAGCAGGGAGAAATACACTTGGTGAATTCGCACCGGAATTTGCACATTTTAACGATGATGTACTTTTCGGCGAAAA
>ENA-OQJI01000280-OQJI01000280.1-human-gut-metagenome-genome-assembly--contig:-NODE-280-length-11865-cov-2.141421_pt1 | contig 11865 bp, 10 predicted proteins | sample MGYA00242602_ERZ504768 | MGnify/ENA primary metagenome ERZ504768 (study PRJEB26092, sample SAMD00036368) | human gut metagenome | host: Homo sapiens | study: EMG produced TPA metagenomics assembly of...
GCTTGAACGATTTATTTGCGTGTTTGGGATTAGCCCAGACCCGCAAGTTATTGACAAACTTTTCAAAGAACTCATTTTATTTACTGCCAGAGCCGCTTAGGCGTGGCGAATTTTTAACGAACTATTGAAAGATTGTACATTGTCTATGACTTTATCAGATGATGTTTTAGGGGCAAAACCAAGTCTTCAAAATATAAAGAGGGGAAAGATTGACAAAGAAGTACTGCGTCCTATCCCATTAAAAAATGCATTAGTCCGGAATTATTGTAATACTCTTCGTATGAATATGAAGGGCAATTATTCTGTTGAGTTTAGAGCTTATGATAATGGAATTGCTTATCGTTTTGTAACTGATAGAAAAAATGAGCTTGAGGTATTAGACGAAGAATTTACTATCCATTTCCCGACTAATTATTGGGCTCATTTGTCTAAGACTTCAGGATTTAAGACTTCATATGAAAATCCATATTCTCATTTGAATACAATGGATTATAAGTCGTCGGATGAAATGAGTTATTTCCCGGTTTTATTAGAGAGTCCGCAGGGATATAATATATTGATTTCGGAGGCTGATTTAGATGATTATCCTTGTATGTTTGTGAAGGGGACAGATAAGAATGGATTGACTGCTGTTTTTCCGAAATGCCCTTTGGAGTTTGGAGATGACGGAGATCGTAGCGTAAAGATTCTTAAAGAAGCTAATTACATCGCTAAGACAGAAGGAAAGCGAACTTTTCCGTGGCGTTTCTTTATGATTTCTTCCGATGATAAAGATATTTTGAGTAATGAAATGGTTTATAACTTGTCTTCTCCTTGTGAATTGGAAGATTATAGTTGGGTAAAACCAGGACAAGTAAGTTGGGAATGGTGGAATGGAGCTACTCCTTATGGTCCTGATGTAAATTTTGTATCCGGTTTTAATATGGATACCTATAAATACTTTATTGATTTCGCAGCTAAGTATCATATCCCTTATATATTGATGGATGAAGGATGGGCTTTGAGTACACGTGATCCTTATACTCCTAATCCTCAAGTTAATGTACATGAAATAATCCGTTATGGAAAAGAAAAAGGAGTTGGAGTCTTGTTGTGGCTTACTTGGCTTACTGTTGAGAACCATTTTGATGTGTTTAAAACTTTTTCTGATTGGGGAGTAGCAGGTATTAAGATTGATTTTATGGATCGTAGTGATCAGTGGATGGTCAATTATTATGAACGGGTAGCAAAAGAAGCCGCAAAATATCATTTGTTGATTGATTTCCATGGTTCATTCAAACCAGCAGGATTGGAGTATCGTTATCCTAATATTTTGTCTTATGAAGGTGTTCGCGGAATGGAACAAATGGGGGGATGTTATCCAGATAATAGTTTGTACTTACCTTTCATGCGAAATGCTGTAGGTCCAATGGATTATACACCTGGAGCCATGATCAGTATGCAACCTGAAGTCTATAGAGCAGACCGCCCGAATGCAGCTAGTATCGGAACTCGTGCTTATCAACTTGCTCTTTATGTCGTATTCGAAAGTGGGGTTCAAATGCTGGCTGATAATCCAACTCTATACTATCGCAATCCTGATTGTACAGATTTTATAACAAAAGTACCTGTTACATGGGATGAAACGAAAATATTAGATGCTAAGATTGGTGAATATGTAGTACTAGCCAGACGAAAGGGTGATAAATGGTTTATTGGTGCAATCTGTAACGGAAAGGAAGCTTCACGTAGATTTACTTTATCTTTTGACTTTTTGGATAAAGCTAGAACTTACCGTATGACTTCATTTGAGGATGGTATTAATGCTGATAGACAAGCAATGGATTATCGCAAAAAAGAACATCAGGTTAATTCTTCTGATAAATTAAATATTAAATTGGTACGTAATGGGGGATGGGCAGCTGTTGTAGAGTAAATTTTATATAATAAAGTGTTATGAGAATAAAACTGTTGGTAAAATATTTAGGTATAGGAATTGTTTCCTTTAGTTTAACGTGTACGCATATAAATGCACAGGATCGAGATTTTGGTGGCTTAAATCGTTATGCTCAAGAGAATAAAGATATAACTATTTCTCACAAAACTGTAAAAGTTGTTTTTATGGGGAATTCTATAACAGAGGGTTGGGTGAATACCCACCCTGCTTTCTTTACAGATAATGGATATGTGGGACGTGGTATTAGTGGGCAGACCTCATATCAGTTCTTGTTGCGTTTTCGTGAAGATGTTATAAAGCTATCTCCGTCATTGGTCGTTATTAATGCGGGTACTAATGATGTTGCAGAGAACACATGTGCTTATAATGAAGAGTATACTTTTGGAAATATAATATCTATGGTAGAACTGGCTGAGGCACATAAAATAAAGGTTATACTAACTTCGACGTTGCCGGCTGCTGCTTTTGGCTGGAATCCAGCGATTAAAGATGCGCAAAAGAAAATAGCTTCTCTTAATGCACGAATCAAAAAATATGCCTATCAACATAAGATACCTTATGTAGATTATTACGGAAAAATGGTTTATGGAGAAAATGGAGCTCTTAATCCTAAATATACAAAAGATGGTGTTCACCCTACTGCCGAAGGATATATAGTTATGGAAACATTAATAAAAGAAGCCATTGATAAAGTTTTATAATTAATGGTGATTTTGAAAACTGTCATGTTGATAAAGTATGGCAGAAGGAGTTTTCAGTGGGGTTGATAATATAATTGAATGTATTCACTTACATTGCATTGGCATTAGGTGGTTAATAGAATATTTAGATGTACAATCTTCAATAGGTATGAAAAAATAGAAAATAAAATGAAAAATGAACTTTTAATATCAATCATATCTCTCATACTTTTTACAAGCTGTGAGAGTCAGAATAAACTGACAGAGTATGTTAATCCTTTATTGGGAAGTGCTACATTATGGGAAAAGGAAGATTTGGGCTATGTACGTAAGAAAGCAACGAGAACTTGGGGAGCAGAAACATTTCCTGGAGCAACGCTACCTAATGCAATGGTGCAGTTGAGTCCTGTAACTCAATATCGGAGTGGTGCTGGTTATCAGTATGAAGATAGTGTTATTTATGGATTTTCTCATACTAATAAAGGACATTGGAACTTATTGCACGTTCCAATGATGCCTGTTGTTGGAGAAATTAGTCCAAGTAATTACTGTTCACATTTTAGCCATCAGAAAGAGACTGCACGTCCCGGGTATTATCAGGTTTATTTGGATAGATACAATGTAAATGTTGAACTTACAAGTACGTTGCGTTGTGCTTATCATAAGTATACTTTTCGTAAAGAAGATGCAAAGTCTGTATTAGTGGATATTCGTCGTTCAAATAACACTGTTACAGAATGGCATATCGAAAAATCAGGGGATAAGGTTTTTACAGGATATCAGGCTGGAGAAGGTAAAATCTTTTTTTATGCGACGACCAATTATGTAATCGATGACGTCGTAATGAAGAAAGACGGGCATCATGAAGTCGCTTTGGTCAATTTTGTCAATAGCAAAGATAGCAAACCATTGGAAATGAAAATCGGATTTTCATTTGTTAGTGTTGAGAATGCAAAAATGAATTTTGAGCATGAAATGCTTCATAAAGACTTCGCGCAAGTTGCTTGTGAAGCAGATGAAGTTTGGGAAAAGCTTTTGTCTAAAATACAAGTGTCAGGGGGAACGGAACGTGAAAAAAGCTTATTTTATTCTTGCTTGTATCATGCTTTTAAATGGCCGGCTTTACGAAGTGATGTAAATTTTGAATATACTGATATTAAAGGGAATGTGGTAAATAATGGATTTCATTATTATACCAATCCATCATTTTGGGATGACTATCGTAATAAGTTGACTTTGTTGGGAATGTTATCACCTGAGGTGACAATTGATGTCATTAAGTCAATTATCGATAAAGGAGAAAAGAGTAACGGATATATGCCAACATTTTTTCATGGAGATCATGCCTCTACTTTTTATTGCGGGAAGCTGGTTACGTGGATTACGTGACTTTGATTTACAAAGGGCATATAACCTGATTTTGAAAAATGCTACGGTTCCAGGTAAAGGAGGACGACCTTATTTGGATGAATATATAAAACGTGGATGGATTGCAGAAAAAGATACGGTAAATGTTCCTACGCAAGATGAATATAAAGGTGCTGTAACAAAGACTGTAGAGTATGCTTATGATGATTATGCTGTAGCTTTGGTTGCTAAAGAATTAGGTGATAAGGAGAATTATGATGTGTTGATGAAACGTGCTAATAATTATAAAACTCTTTTCGATCCGGGTACAGGTTTCTGGCGTGGTAAAATTGAAGATGGAAGTTGGATTGCAGATTTTGATCCATATTATCCTTATTATCAGTACATGTACCGTGAAGCGAATGCCTGGAATGCGCTTTTCTTTGCTCCCCATGATCCTGAAGGAATGATTAAGCTCTATCCTAATAATAAGGCAGTTGAGAATAAATTGGATTCTCTTTTTACAGAGCCTTGGCATGGGTATGAAGTTGATAATATGACTGGATTTATTGGAAACTATTGTCATGGAAATCAGCCAGGACATAGTATTCCTTACACTTATTATTTTATCGGGAAGCAGGAAAAATCACAAGCGGTACTTGATTCTCTGATGGGGCACTATTATGATATGGGTAAGGATAAATTGGCATATGCTGGTATGGATGATGCTGGTGAAATGTCGTCATGGTATGTATTTAATGCCATTGGGCTTTATACATACTCTCCTGCAGATCCGGAATATATCGTTACAGTTCCATTATTTGATAAGGTTACGTTTTATTTAAAGGATAAACCTTTTACTATTGTGAAGCAAGGACATGGAAGAAAAATCCGTCAGATAACTTATGATAATGAGGTCGTTGATGGATATTTTGTATCTCACGGACAGTTGCAAAAGGGAAAGAAACTTGTCATTACAGTTGATTAAAATTTATAAGGAAGCTAGTTATGAAAAAAACTTTAACGATTCTGTTTATGTTATGTTGTGTCTTTGGAGTATTTGCTCAGAAAGATATAACTTATTGGAATAAAATGGCTAATGGTACTTCAGAAGCACTTATCAAACATTTTTGGGGAGCTAGTTTTGAGGGCTACGAAAAACGCTATTATTTTAATTATGGTAGCGATCTTTCTGATATGTCAACAAATAACTATTGGCCACAGGCACATGCAATGGATGTTCTGGTGGACGCGTATATGCGTACTGGTAAATCGTATTATAAAGAACTTTTTCCTTTGTGGTGGGAAGGTATGCCCAAATATAATTTTGCCGGAAAAATGAATCCCAAAGATCCTTGGTGGAATGTTTTTGTTGATGATATGGAATGGATCGTATTAGCACAAATAAGAATGTTTGAAAGTACAGGGGAGAAAAAATATATAGAGAAAGCGAGACAAGTATATGATGATTGGATTTGGCCTACATGGGGACCGGAAGATGAAGCTCCCTGGTTTGGTGGAATTACTTGGAAGACGGATGTCGCAAAATCAAAGAATGCTTGCTCTAATGGACCGGCTGCATTAATTGCTGCTCGTCTTTACTCTTTTTACGATCAGGCTCAATTTAGCGATGGCAAGATTAAAAATGCTACTTAAATGAAGCTATCAAAATTTATATTTGGGAGAAAAACTACTTATTTGATCGTAAAACAGGAGCTGTTTATGATAATATTAATGGAAAGGGTGAAATTCAGAGAAACTGGATATTTACTTATAACATTGGAACCTTTTTAGGAGCTGCCCATGAGCTTTATAAAATAACAGGTGATAAGCAGTATTTAGATGACGCAGTAAAGGCTGCCAATTTTGTTGTAGAACAATTATCACAAAATGAAGGTTTGTTGCCTGATGCTGTAAGTGGCGATGGAGGATTGTTTCATGGAATCTTTTTCCGTTATTTTGTTAAGCTGATCAATGATCACTCTGTAGATTATTCAGATAGAAAGAAGTTTCATGAGTATATCACTCGCTGTGCCACTGTAATGGCTACTCAAGGAATTAATCCCAACACCATGTTATATGGAGGACGTTGGAGAAAGGCTCCTGCAGATAATGAAAAAGTAGGGCTAACTCCTCATTTAACAGGATGTATGTTGATGGAAGCGATGTGTGTCCTACAACCTTTATGATTTTCTTTAAAGTGGAATGTTTAGGCAGTATAGTTCATATTGCCTAAATGTTTGTTATACGAATACCTATAATTAGATGAAATCATGATATTTAATTTATCATTTAAATGAGTATTCATAATGATGTAAGCAATAGTAATATGGTAAATTTAAAGATAGTTGGAGTTTTAGGAATGTTATGTTTTACGGGATGGTTATCTGCCCATAACGTGAAAATGGAAAAGGAAGTAATAGTCGGTGATGGTATTGCTAAATTTGTTCCAAAAGGTTTCAATCTGAGTCAAATGCCTTCTTTTGCCTTAAAAGCAGAGCCTCAGGAAAAAGGTATGTTACCTTCAAATTGGCAGCTTTATCCTATAATGGAAAAGAAAAAAGGACATGCTAGTGCCTATTTGGACGTACCTCAAGGTACTAGTCTTTATGGTGGCGGTGAGGTTACAGGGCCGTTGTTGCGAAACGGACAAAGTATCAAATTGTGGAATACAGATTCAGGTGCATATAGTGTTGATAATGGAAAACGCTTGTATCAGTAACATCCTTGGGTAATGGGAGTTCGTCCAGATGGAACTTCTTTTGGAATTTTATTTGATACACCTTATAAAGCGAAACTGACAACTACCGATGAACGTATTAATTTCGAAACAGAAGGTGAACTATTTAGTATATTTGATGTAGTTTGATTAAGATCCTTTGAGTATCAAACCATTAAGAAGAACTTACATGAGAATGGGCAATGGATAAGAAATTGCTAACTTGTTTTGTTACACTATATTTCTCATGCTTTTCAAATAACTCTTTTCTAAGTGCAAAGATACGATTTTTATTTCAATTATATAACATATCCAAAATCTTTCTATAAAACAAGTTAAGACTGTGAGCCCCACAGGCACAGTTGCAAATATCCGTGGCTTATTTTTGTAATATAGGTCTATATTTTCTTGTTTAATGCTTAAATGTTTATAAGAAGCATTACCTTTGCACTCATGAGTAAGCAATCAGCATTTGACTATAAGATTCTGGCAAGTTACCTTCTTCCCAAAGGCATACTTGAGTTCTTCGACGTTACATCCGTTAACGAAGACCACACTGGCATTATTGAAGAGACTGGTAATGAGCGCGTCCTTCTTCACATCTATCTTGACGAAAAAGATGCACGGGAAGAAGAGTGGCACGACCTTAAGCCCAATGGTTTCACGGAAAGCCGTCAGGTTAACGACTTTCCTATCCGTGATCACAAGGTCGTTCTTCATGTCAGACGTCGCAGATGGTTAACGGCAGAAGGCAGAAACATAATCCTTGACAGGTACTCGTTGCTTGCTGACAACACCGGCTACTCTAAGGAGTTTGCTGATGTCTTAAAAAAAAATATTTGGATACCTACCCGATAACGGCCCGCTCGCCGGGGCTATACTTTAAGGTAGATGGCAATAACCTGGAGCGTGCTTACAAGGATCATCTGAGCGGTTTCCGTAATTGGGAACAAGCCAGTCATGCAGAGGACTGGGTGCTGCATCCTAAGAACATAGGCAAACGGCTGGGCATTGACGAGACCATGCTCCACAAGGACCTGATGACATTCTTGACCAACAAAGAAGGGCATGGCAAACGTCACACCTTAATAGCAGCTGTAAAAGGCACTAAGGCATCAGACATTATCAATGTTCTTATGCAGATACCGCAGGAACAGCGAGAGCAGGTCGAGGAAGTCACCATGGACTTCTCTGACAGCATGTTTGCTGTCGTCACAGAAGCCTTTCCCAATGCAGCCATAGTCATTGACTGCTTCCATATCGTCAAACGTTGTATCGAAGCAGTGGAGGAATTCCGCCTCAAAGCTAAACGAGAAGCACAGAAAGCACAAAACAAGGAGAAGGCCATGTTCAAAAAGAAACTTGAACAGCTGGTAAAGAGCCGTAAATACTACCGCAAGAAACATCCAAAGAAATACAAAGGCAAGAAGCGGGGACGCAAGCCACAGAGGTTGAACAAACGCTTCAGACCAACCATGCTTGCCAATGGCGAAACTGTCATAGAACTACTGACAAGAAGCAAGTATCTGCTGAGTGTGAGTGGTGAAAAATGGACTGACAGGCAGAAAACACGTGCAAAGATACTTTTCAGGATGTTCCCAAAGATAAAGGATGCATATACTTTGATTTGTAGCCTAAGAAGCGTGTTTAGCAACAAGTCTATCGACCGGGGTACTGCTAAGGTTAAACTGCATGAGTGGTATCAGAAGGTTTCAGTTTGTACGTTGCGTGAAGTAAAGGCTGCAAGGGATGCCATCAAGTACAAGGAAGAAGAAGTACTAAATTACTTCATAAACAGATCAACCAATGCTCATGCTGAATCTCTTAACTCTAAGTTGAAAGGCTTTAGAGCACAACTACGCGGTGTGCAGGATTTACCTTTCTTTATGTTCAGAGCATCCATAATCTTTGGATAACATGATTATATTGCCACGGACTTATGCAACTGTGCCGTAATTTTGCAGCAGAGTAGTTTAAGTTAGTAGTTAACAGTTAGCAGTTAGTAGTTGGTAGTTAGTAGTTAGTTTAAGTATTAGTTAGTTTATAAGATTGTTATCAGGAAATGGGCATCCGGCAAGACGACAAACCGTCTGTGCTGGATGCTTTTTGATTAAGAGCAATAAATAGACCTGGAACTGATTTGTGGATTGGAAAAACAATCCTGAAAGAAACCACTGATAGTGAAAGGTGCCCTTACGGGTTTATGCAGTACTCCACAAACGTGGCTGTGCCAAAATGAAGAAGTGCTCACTTCCTGTTTTTTGACACAGCCACGTTTATTATAGGTATATTCGTCGGCTGCTACTCGTTGTTGTCTGAGAAAGAGTATGGGTAGGCAGCAGGCTGGGTGCCACGGCGCATATTGGGCTTGCTGCTCATCTGATATTGCAGACGGGCACCGCGCAGCAGTTGGTCGTGGGTCACATAGTTTTTGCCGTATGCCTTGCCGTTGATGCTAAGCGACTCGATGTAGCGATTTTCATCGCTGTTGGCAGGGGCTGACAGTTCAACGGTCTTACCGTTGGCCAGATGTATCTTGGCCTTTTTGTAGAGCGGAGCGCCAAGTACGTACTGGTCGGTGCCAGGACATACGGAGTAGAATCCGAGAGCCGACATGATGTACCACGCTGAGGTCTGGCCGTTGTCCTCGTCACCACAATATCCGTCTGGTGTGGGGTAGTAGAGACGACGCATGGCCTCGCGTACCCAGTACTGGGTCTTCCATGGCTGTCCGGCATAGTTGTAGAGATAAATCATGTGCTGGATGGGCTGGTTGCCGTGGGCATATTGTCCCATGTTTACAACTTGCATCTCGCGCATCTCGTGGATGAGTTGCTTACGGGTATCGACATTTCCACCAAACGTCGGGGGCTCCTTGAACACAGCGTCGAGTTTGTCGACAAAGGCTTGGTCGCCGCCCATCAGCGTGATGAGACCGCGGATGTCATGGAACACGCACCACGTCCAGTGCCAACTGTTTCCTTCGGTGAACGGTCCCCACCAGGCATCTGGTTTGAAGTCATCTGGGAAGTTGCCTTTAGAGTCGCGACCGCTCATCATACCATATTTTGGATGAAACACATTCTTGTAGTTTTGACAACGCTGCTTGTAGATATCTGTCTCACTGGCTGGACGCCCCAGTTTCTTACCCATCTGGTAGATGCACCAGTCATCATAGGCATATTCCAAGGTGCGTGAGGTGCTCTGGCCAACTACGTCGGATGGAACATATCCTAACTGGTTGTACTCCTTATATGCCGTACGGCAGATGAGCCTACTGTTGGATGGACAGAGTTGGCATCCTTGCACAAAGCGTCGAAGATAGCCTGTGTGTCCTTCTTGATATTTCCTTTCACGTATGCGTCAGCAACTACGGATGCAGAGTTGTTGCCCACCATGCAGTTGCGGTGACCTGGTGTTGCCCATTCAGGATAGAATCCACTTTCTTTATAGGAATTGTAGAAGCCTTCCTCCATCTGTGCGCTCATCTCTGGGTATACAAGGTTGATGAATGGCATCAGTCCGCGGAAAGTGTCCCAGAAACCTGTGTCGGTAAACATATAGCCAGGCAGCACCTTGCCGGTATGTGGGCTGTAGTGTACGATATTACCTTTTGCATCTTTCTCGTAGAACATGCGAGGGAAGAGGGTACTTCTGTACAGACAGCTGTAGAATGTTCGCAACTCATTGATGTTGTCGGACTCGATTTCTATTCTGCCCAGTACTTCGTTCCAGCGGTCACGACCCTTCTGCTTCAGTTGATCAAAGCTCAGTGTGCCCAGTTCCTTGAGGTTCAACTCAGCTTGCTCGGCACTGATGAAGGAAGATGCTACGCGGGCATGTACTTGCTCGCCTTTCCTTGTGGCAAAACCGATGATGGCACCTGCGTGGTTGCCCGTGGCCTCAAGTTCGGCAGTGCGTATGTCACCGTTGGGAACGGCGGCAGTGTAGGTGAAAGGTTTGTCGAAGACGATGACAAAGTAGTTCTTGAAGTTGCCAGGCACACCGCCGCTGTTCTTCGTGGAATAGCCTACTATCTTGCGCTCGGCTGGTATGATAGTCACTGACGAGCCTCGGTCCAGTGCATCAACGACCACGCACGACTGGCTGTTCTCGGGGAACGTGAAGCGGAACATGGCGGCACGCTCCGTGGGCACCAACTCGGTGTTGATGTCATAGTCGGCTAGATAGACCTGATAATAATAGGGAAGGGCCGTCTCAGCCTTGTGGTTGAAGAAACTGGCGCGGTCGTCTTCACGGAATACGTGGGCTCCTGTGGTGGGCATCAAGGCAAACTGTCCGTAGTCGTTCATCCACGGACTTGGCTGGTGGGTCTGCTTGAAGCCACGTATGCGGTTGGCCGTGTAGTTATAAACCCACCCATCGCCCATGTGGCCTGTCTGTGGTGTCCAGAAGTTCATGCCCCAAGGCATGGCCGTGGCGGGATAAGTATTACCCGTTGATAATTCGAAATTGGAGTCAGTGCCAACGAGCGTACTCACGTAGTCGGCATAGTTGTTTTTGGCCTGTGCCAGAGGGAGCAACAGATACAGGCTGCTAATAGAATTTTGCTTTTCATTATTATTTATCGTTTTGTGATTATTGATTCGTTACAGGGAAGGCACTGATGCGCAGACGGGCTGCTTTCATAAATAATATGGTGTTTTGTTTCCGATTGCAAATGTACCCCATGTTTTTCATAAATATGTCCTATATAATGCCAAAATTGTAGACAAACAGAAAAAGAAAGGCAAAAACGAGGACTATAATTATATATGTTATAATATATATTTACATTATCAAAATGTTGTTAGTAAAAAATATGGTAGAAAAGAAATTATTTGCAAAGACATTGCCCGTTCTATTAGGTTTTTCGTAATGGGTTTCTGCGACATTGTCGGCATATCAAGCGTCTTTTCGAAAGGCTCTTTGTGGATGGCATACAACTTATAACGAAACTGAAGAGCAACATGAAGGGAGCATTGATGTCCGTATCCGACAAACTGCTTCTCAGGAAGAGGGCTATAATAGAGACGTGAATGACGAACTGAAAAACATGAGGGTGTGTCAAAACTGAAGTGACCCCAAAAAGTTGGACAAGTTAAACACTATCCCGTAATAGAAAGAGTTCGGTATTTGTACCGGACTCTTTCCCATTTAACCGGGCTTTGATTCTTTTATTG
>ENA-OQJI01000281-OQJI01000281.1-human-gut-metagenome-genome-assembly--contig:-NODE-281-length-11863-cov-0.904993_pt1 | contig 11863 bp, 8 predicted proteins | sample MGYA00242602_ERZ504768 | MGnify/ENA primary metagenome ERZ504768 (study PRJEB26092, sample SAMD00036368) | human gut metagenome | host: Homo sapiens | study: EMG produced TPA metagenomics assembly of...
CGGCACCGACAGCCACAGCATCGACACGAGCGCGGCGATTGCGGATACCGCGGACGAGAACATTTGCGGGAACGACTGGCTAATGGCCTGACGCAATGTGTCGGTGTCGTTGGTGTAGCGGCTCATGATGTCGCCGTGTTCGTTGGTGTCGAAGTAGCGGATGGGCAGGGTCTGCTGGTGGGCGAACATGTCGTCGCGGATCTTCTTCAACGTGCCCTGCTCCACGGTGACGATGACCCACTGCCACAGCCAACTGCAGAAAATGCCGGCCGCATACAGGCACGCCATGAGCGTCAACGCGCGCAGCAGCGGCATCCAATCAGGATCGGAGGCGCCGACCATGGGCAGAATGTACGTGTCGATCAACGACTGCAGGAACAGCGACGATCCGGCCTGGGCCGCGGCACCGACGAGAATGCACACTACCACAAGTGCCACACGCCACTTGTATTGGAAGACGTAGCCGAAGATACGCTTGGTGGTGCCGGGTGCGGCTTTCTGCATCGGCGGTTTGCCATGCGATTGCTGCATCTGATTTTGCGGCTTCCGCCGCTTCGCCTGCTTTGTCTGGTTGCCAGCCGCGTTGTTGTTGTCCTTGGATTTCAATGCGGAAGTTTGTTCAGTCATCTGTTGCCTCCTTTCACTGCAGTTCCTCAGGCTGGGCCTGATTCTTGGTTTGCGATTCATAGATGGAGCGATATTCGTCGCAGGTTTCCAGCAGTTCGTCATGCGTGCCGGCCGCCATGATGCGGCCATGATCCATGACGAGAATCATGTCGGATTCCTGCACGGAGGCCACACGCTGGGCGATGATGATCTTCGTGGTGTCGGGAATCTCATGATGGAATGCGGCGCGAATCAGCTGATCGGTTTTGGTGTCGACCGCGGACGTGGAATCGTCGAGAATAAGGATCTTCGGCTTTTTCAGCAGCGCACGCGCAATGCACAAACGCTGGCGCTGACCGCCGGAAACGTTGGTACCGCCCTGTTCGATGTACGTATCGTACTTGTCGGGGAATTCCTGAATGAAGCCGTCGGCCTGCGCAAGCTGGCATGCGTGACGAATCTCTTCATCAGTGGCGTTCGGATTGCCCCCAACGCAGGTTTTCGGCAATGGTTCCGGAGAACAGCACGTTCTTCTGCAATACCATGGCGACCTGATCACGCAATACTTCCAAATCGTAATCGCGCACATCCACGCCGCCGACCTTCAGCGAGCCTTCGGTCACGTCATACAAACGTGGCACAAGCTGCACCAAACTGGACTTTGCGGAACCGGTGCCGCCGACGATGCCGACGGTCATACCGGAACGGATCTTCAAATCAATATCGTCAAGCACCGGCTTTTCGGAAGTGGCGGAATAACGGAAGGTGACATGGTTGAAATCAATCTCACCATTCTTCACTTCCATAACCGGATTTTCCGGATTCGTAACCGTGCTTTCCTCGTTCAGCACCTGGCAGATGCGTTCGGCGGAGGCCTGCGAAATAATGCACATCACGAAAATCATGGACAGCATCATCATGGCCATGAGAATCTGCATGGCGTAGGTGACCAATGCGGTCAGATCGCCGGCGGTCAATCCAAGGGCCGCATTGTTGCCGGATGCCACGATCTGCTGGGCACCCATCCAGGCGATAAGCAGCATGGACACGTACACGCACAGCATCATGAGCGGATTGTTGAAGCTCATAATGCGTTCGGCCTTGGTGAAGTCCTTGAAGATGCGCTCGGAAATGCGGTTGAACTTTTCGGTTTCGTGGTTTTCGCGATTGTAAGACTTGACACGCGGATGCCCTGCAGGTTCTCGTCTACCACGTTGTTGAGCTTGTCGTACGTGTGGAACACGCGCTCGAACACCGGATGCACCAATACTGCCAGACCGCACAGGCCGATGGCGAGCACCGGAATGCAGGCGAGGAACACCAGCGAAATGGATGGCTGATGCGGAAGGAGAAGATCCACGCCACAATCACCATGATCGGAGCGCGCACACCCATGCGGATGATCATTGAATATGCGTTCTGCAGGTTGGTCACATCAGTGGTCAGTCGCGTGATGATCGAACCGGTGGAGAAACGGTCGATATTGGTGAAGCTGTAGCCCTGCACCTTCTCAAACTGGTCGTGACGCAGGTTTTTGGCGAATCCTGCGCCCGCAATGGCCGAGAACTTTCCGGCCAAAAAAGCCGGATGTCAGCGAAACCGCCGAACAAATCAGCAGAATCAAGCCGAATTTCAAAATCGCCGGCATGCTGCCACCGCTGATGCCCTCATCAATCAGCGATGCCATGACGGTCGGAATAAGGATTTCCAGCACGCTTTCCACGGCTACGAATACCGGGGAGAGCAGGCTGGCTTTTTTGTATTCGCGCAGGGATTTGCCCAGTGTGCGAATGACGTGTTGCTTTGGTTTTGACGTTGTGGACGTCGTTGCGTTTGCCGCTGTCACTCCTTGTCCTTTCTTTTTCGTACTTACTTGCTTGCGTGTGTTACCTGAGGTTGTTTGCGATCGCCATTTCCTGCGACATTCGCAGTATGCGCGAAACGTATTCATCATGAGAATCGCGATTATGCGGATTCCGCCCATCGCATGATTCTTGCGATTCTTGCGAAACCTGCGGCTTTTGCGAAACCTGCGATTCGCCAAAATCCTGTTCCTGTATTTCCAAGCTTGAATATCGGCTTTCGTCTCCGATCAAACCTGTTTTCACCAGATTCGTCTGCATGACGTCAAGCATGTGCATGAATTGGCGGATCTGGTCGTCATCAAGACCTTCCAACAGGATTCGTTCCATGTTTTTCGCATTGTCGTGCAGCACTTCGGCAATATGCCTCGATTTGTCCGTCAATACGATCTTTTTCAGACGTGCGTCACGCTTCACCGACTCGCGGGCGATCAGCCCCTTCTGCTCCATCAGTCCCAACACTCGGCATGATGTGGATCGGGTCACGCCGAAACGTTGCTCGATGTCTTGAGGGAAGATCTCCTCGTTATCATGTCTTGCCAAGTACACGATGATGTCAACGTTGCCGTTGCTGACGTCTTCCGCCTCTTCGGGACGGGTGACGCGCAAATACCGGTTGACCACGTTGTGCAGCGAGCGAATGGCCACGCTGGGAGGCTTGGTCAGGCCACTTTCCCAGACTTCGGCAAGTCGTGAACCTGACGGTTCCTTGTATTGTTCATTCGTCACTTCTGTCACACCACACATGCTAAACCGTTGCATATACAACTGTTGTACATGCAACGATCAGCGTGTCGCGCATCTCATCGTCCGCGACAAAAAGGCCGAGGAATCAGATCCGTACCGGTTCAGAGTTAACGGATCGAATCCCTCGGCCTTAAGCCTTGAATCCTACGAAACTACTTGGTGAGTTCAGCGTACTTCTCAAGCATGTATTCGAAGATCTGCTTGCCATCGGCGCCCATCAGCACCGACATGCTGTTGATCGGCATGGAATCGAGGAACAGGCGGGTCATGTCGTTGTCGGGCACCACCGGCATGCGGCCGGCTTCGCCCTCGGCACGCAGGATTTCAAGCACCTTGGAACCGAGCGGATCCTTACGCCATTCCATGAAGTTGGACCATTCGGTGAGCGGCTGGGCCTTGCCGTCGCCGTCGAGCTCCACCACCGCGGAACCGGCGATGTCACGGCTGGACGTGCCGACCTCGATGGTGTATTCGCCGCTCTCCACGTGCCAATCGTTGAACTTCTCGGACCAGTAGGCAAAGGCGCGATCGTCGAGCTCGAAGGAGACTTCTGCGGATTCGCCGGCCTTGAGGAATACCTTCTTGAAGCCCTTGAGCTCGTGTTTCGGGCGGGCTACGTCGGCCTTGCCGGGAGCCACGTACACCTGCACGGTTTCGGCGGCGTCAACGTTCGAGGTGTTCTTGACCACTGCGCTGACGGATGCGGTACAGGCACCGGTCTTGACGGCCTTCACGTCGCTCACTTCGAACGTGGCGTAGCTCAGGCCGAATCCGAACGGGTAGTCGACGGCCTTGTTGTAGGTGTCGTAATAGCGGTAGCCCACGAACACGCCTTCGCCGTAGTCGACATGCCCCTCTTCGCCCGGCCAGTTGATGGTGCTCGGATCGTCGTTGATGTCGAACGGAATGGTCTGCGCGAGCTTGCCGGACGGGCTCACCTTGCCGAACAGCACGTCAGCGAGCGCCGGACCGCCGGACTGGCCGAGCAGCCAGGATTCGAGGATGCCCTTGGCGTTCTTGGCCCACGGTGCCACGGTGACGACGGAGCCGTTGGAGAGTACGACCACAACGTTCTTGTTTTCGGTTGCGACGGCTTCGAGCAGTGCGATCTGCTTGGCCGGCATGTCGAGGGTCTCACGGTCGAAGCCTTCGGATTCGGCTGCTTCGGGGAGCCCCAGGAACATGAGCACCACGTCGGCGCCCTTGGCAGCGTCGACGGCTTCGGCTTCGAGTGCCGGATCGGCCGGTTCGAGGTCGAGGGTGAAGCCTGGGGCGAACTTGGCATCCACGCCGCGTTCGGTGAGGGTGTCGAGGAAGCTGGTCATCTTGGTTGGGGTGATGTGCGAGGAGCCGCCGCCTGGTAGCGCGGAGTGCGTGCGAATTCGCCGATGACCGTGACCTTGGCATCGCCGGCGATCGGAAGGATGGCATCATCGTTCTTGAGCAGCACCATGGATTCGATGGCCGCCTGATGTGCGACTTCGTCGTGAGCTTCGATGTCGAAACGATAGTTTTCGATGCTCATGGCTGCGCGCGTCTTGTTGACCAGGTCGATCATGCCTTGTGCCATGCGGTCGAGCTGTGCCGGCTGTATGCGGCCGTCTCGTGCCGCATACACGATTTGGTCATCGGTGTAGCTTGGCGGCATTTCGAGGTTGAGGCCCGCGTTGAGGGATGCGACGCGATCATGGTCGGCACCCCAGTCGCTCATGACGATGCCTTGGAAACCCCATTCGTCGCGCAGCACGTCGGTGAGCAGCCAGTGGTCCTGTGCCGCATGCACGCCGTTGATGCAGTTGTATGCGCACATGATGGTCCACGGCTGGGCTTCCTTGACGATGTGTTCGAATGCCGGGAAGTAGATTTCGCGCAGCGCACGCTGGGAGATGTTGGCGCTGATGCGCAGACGGTCGGTTTCCTGGTTGTTGGCGGCGAAGTGCTTGAGCGAGGTGCCCACGCCCTTGGATTGCACGCCTGCGACGATGCCGACTGCCTCATGGCCCGCCAGGTACGGGTCTTCGGACCAGTATTCGAAGCAGCGGCCGCCAAGCGGGTTGCGCTTGATGTTCACGCCGGGACCGAGGATTACGGCGACCTTCTCCTGAATGCACTCTTCGGCCATGGCTTCGCCAACCTGGTGGATGAGTTCCGGATTCCAGGAGCTGGACAGACCAGCGGCCGGCGGGAAGCAGGTGGCAGGCACGCAGTTGTTCAAATCGACTTCGCCGGTGGTGGCCGAGTTGGACTTGCGCAGGCCGTGGGGGCATCGGTGATCATATAGCCGGGAATGCCCTTGGCTTCAACACCCTGCAGATGCCAAGCGTCGCCGCCGGAAGTCAGGGATGCCTTCTCTTCAAGCGTCAGATCATTGATGGAAGGATAGTTTTTTCGCTCATACGTTCCTCTTTCGCATCGTTTTCTTGAGTTCGTATCGGTTAACCGATCTGCATGAGACCTCAACCCCGAAATCTCTACTAACCGGTTGGTAGGTACTTTATCAAAACCAACACCGCAACACGCCAATCTTCTTTGAAAAATCAATTAACCGACCGTAAAGTAACTGCAGTATTTACAACTTGAGAGAAATGACGATTCATAAGCATTGCAGCGCACATGAATCGCCATCAATGAAGGGCAAGAGAGGGAATCATCATGGCCAACGAAGAAGTCGACCGAAGGGCGGAGATTCTCAATGCGGCCGTCGAACTGTTTGGAACGCTCGGCTATTACGGCACTTCCCTGCAGAAAATCGCCGATCGCGTAGGACTCACCAAGGCTGGCGTACTGCATTATGTCGGCAGTAAGGAAGGACTGCTCACAGCCGCGCTGGACGAAGTCTACGATTCCGAAACGGAAGACATTCTTACCGACATGGTACGTGAGCCACGACCGTTGATCGCCGACATGTGGCGCAGAATCGTGGCGGTGAACGCACGCAGACCGCTTCAGGTGCACATGTTTTCCACGTTGAGTGCCGAAGCGATCGACCCGAACCACCCTGCATACGAGTACTTCGCCAATCGTGAGCTGCATAATGCCGATACCGCGCTCAATATCCGTTGGTGCACGCCCGAAGGCGTTGATACGCGTCGGCTGCTTAATGCGGGATTCGCCATGATGGATGGCGTGCAGCTGCGTTGGCTGCGCACGCCCGGTCAGGATCTGAACGCCATGTGGGCGGAATGCGAAGACACCCTGTTCCCCCTGCCCATGTGGGAGGGCTACCGCTAAGCCTCTGCCCCGGCACTGCATTACTGTATGGATGCAGACGTAGAAGGAGGCATGTATGCGGATTTTGCTGGCACCGGACTCGTTCAAGGAGGCCGCTTCGGCTGAAGCAATCGCACAGGCGATGGCTCGCGGCATTAAGCGTGGCAATCCGCAGGCGGAATGCTGGCTTATGCCTCTTTCCGATGGCGGCGAAGGATTGACACAGGCCTTGGTTCATGCCACCGCCGGCACGTTGCACAGTGCTGAGACAGTTGACGCGATCGGCCGCCCGATCATTGCGCAGTTCGGGTTTCTTGGCAATAAGCACACTTCCCGTACCGCCGTGGTCGAGTTGGCTTCGGCAAGCGGACTTGAACGGGTCTCCCCTGCCGACCGCAATGCGTTGGTTGCTTCCACGTTCGGTACCGGCTTACTGATTCGTGCTGCGATTGACGCTGGCGCGGATTGTATTGTGCTTGGTTTGGGTGGTAGTGCCACTACGGATGGTGGCACGGGATTGGCTCGCGCGCTTGGATTTCATTTTCTTGATACGGCAGGTCATGATATTCCGCTTGGTGGCGGTTCTCTTGTTGATTTGTCGAGGATTGATGATTCGGAAGTTCCCTATTTTGTAAAAAATGTTCCGATTGTTCTCGCCTGCGATGTCACCAATCCTTTGACCGGACCGGAAGGCGCTGCGCATGTGTTCGCTCCGCAAAAAGGCGCGAACGCAGCACAGATCGAACTCCTTGATCAGGGACTTGCGAATCTCGCACACGTGATCATGCAATACAATGGCCGCGATATTGAGTGTATTCCCGGTACAGGCGCCGCGGGCGGTACCGGCGGCGGTACGCTCGGCCTGTTCAACACAACAGTACGGCCGGGAATCGAACTTGTGCTCGATCTTGCGCATGGTCGCGAAGCATGCGCATGGGCCGACGTCATCATCACCGGCGAAGGTTCCATCGACAGTCAAACACCGTACGGCAAAGTGCCAAGCGGCATTGCGAAACTGGCGCAATCGCAAGGAAAACCGACTATTGCCATTGGCGGAACGGTAACCCGCGATCCACACACCGTCGAAGCGCTGAACAAAGCCGGCATTATCGCAACATTCGGCATTGCGCCCGGGCCAGCAGATCTTACAACGTTGATCGCCAACACGGAACGCAATGTCGAAATCACCTGTGCCGCAATCGCCGGCACATTGCGCATCACCGCAGCTACTTCACCCTGCGAATCAGTATGATGAACACCGCACCCAGCAGCACCGCGACCACAGCGATCGGGAACAGCGCCGCATAACTGCCAGTGGCAAGCACAATCGCACCGACAACCACAGGCGCAAGCACCTGACCAACGGTGTTGGCAAGATTCAGAATGCCCAGATCCTTACCAGCTTCTTCCTGACTTGGCAACACATCGACGTTCAACGCCTGATCGACGGCAATGTAAATGCCATAACCGGCACCGCCGATGCCTGCAAACAGCATCATGCCCAAAGCATTCGGCATGAAACACGGAATGGCCACACCAATCGCGATAATCACCGAACCGATCGCCACGATGACCTTGCGGCGCTGCAGACGGTCCGACAGCGGACCCGACACCATGGACGTGACGATCAGCACAACCATGGAAATCACCGACATGGTGGAAATCGTCGCCGCGGAATCCTTTACGCTCAACCCGCAGTATTTCTGCAGAATATACAGCTGATAGCCGGAAATCATGTTCCAACCCAAGATAAGCAGCAATCTGCCCATCAATGCCAAGTAAAAATCTCGGCAATTCTTGGTAGGAGGAATGAACGAACGCAGCAACTGCTTGACATCGAGCTTTGCGGTGGCATCCGAAGACTCGACGGAAGCCACAGAAGCAGCCGAGGAGCGTTCGCGCGGCCAGATCAGCACGGTCACGATACCGGTGACTGCGAACAGTGCCGCACCGATCGCAAATCCGGTGCCCATGTTTTCAATGAATTTCGATCCGAGGAACGTTCCGGCGGATGATCCGACGATCTGCGCACCACCATAGAATGCGGAGAACGGTACCACGCACGTTTTCCGGAATCGGTCGGACAGCACTGCCACAGCCGGAGCGATCATCATGTTGACGCCGACCTGCACAATGCACCATCCGGCCACAATACCCACCAACTGCGCACTGGAGAAGGCGAGCACATAGCCGGCTGCCGTAATCAGACCACCTGCCACAATCCATGGCGTGCGCTTGCCGAAACGCGAGCGCGTGATGTCGCTTAACGCACCAAAAATCACGTTGGAGAACAGTGCGAATACGCAGCCTACGGAATTCATGGTGCCGAGAATCACTTCGGGCATGCCTATGTTCAGTTCGGTGAATCGTTGCGGCAGCAGCACGGCCGATCCGGAAGTGCCTGCGACCATCCAAATCAGCGAGAAGAGCACGAAGCCGACGCCGAATCGCCATTTTTCGGTGGATGTCAGTTTGCGGCCGCTGTCAGGTGCGATATCACTCAATACTGCGGTGCTTGGCTCGCGTGATGCGTTTGCTGTCATGATTCCCCCTTTGGAAGCATGTTCTTTTTTGAAATATTGAAATGATTTGAAATATACGATGAAGAAAGCTTTTTTTCATTTTTGTTACGATCGCAGTCCTGCCGACGCCGACTTTTATTTGACTTCAGCTTCGGCAGGACTTTCGTTCATACGATTTCACACGATTCCGTACGATTACAGCGCCATCTGCAGATGATGCGTTCCCGCAACAAGATCGACGCGCTCATGGTCGACGATATCCACGAATGCCGTGGTTCCGGCAGGTACCGCAACCGTCAGATCAAGCACATTGGCGTTGACTTCCCATTGCACTTCCGCCTTGCCATATGGGGTGATGTGAGAGGTTTCAGCATGGGTGAGATCTCCCCCGATCACCGGAGCGATACGGAACCGCTTCCAGCCGGGTTCAACGGCTTCAAGGCCGCCGATATGCGCATGCATCCATTCCGCCACCGATCCGAGCGCGTAATGGTTGAACGAGGTCATGCCGCCGGGGTTCAGCGAACCATCGGCCCGCATGGAATCCCAACGTTCCCACGTGGTGGTGGCCCCCATAACCACTTGGTAAAGCCAGCTTGGGCATTCGGTGGAGGTAAGCAGCGCGTAGGCCTCGTCGTTATGGCCGGTCATGGTCAACGCCGGAAGCACGAATGGCGTGCCGGCGAATCCGGTGCTTACCTTGCCGCCGGATTCGCGCACCAGGCAGGCGAGTCGATTGCCGGCCTTCACGCGGCGCACCGGTTCGCCGTCAAGCAGTCCGAAGGCGATGGCGAGCGCGTAGGCGCACTGGGGTGTCGGATGTCATGGTGCCGTCAAGGTTGGTGAAACGCTGCAGGAATCCATCAATCACACGGTCACGCAGGGCGGCGAATCGAGTTTCATCATCGGTTTTGCCGAGAATATGCGCGATGTGCGTGCCTTGCATGCAGCTGCGTGCGTAGAACGCGGTGGCGACCAGTTCCTTTTCGGTCATGGCCTGCGTAGGATCTTCCGGAGGCGCGGTCGGATCAAGCCAATCGCCAAGCTGCCCGAGCGGATAGTCCGGCTTGCGATCCCATACGCCATCGGGCGAAAGGTACCCTGCCACTTCATCGATCCAATCACGGATCAGATCGTAGGAATCGGCGAGCACCTGCACGTCCCCGCTTTCCATGTACAGCGTCCACGGCACTTCCACCGCCGAATCGCCCCACGTGGAGATGGCTTGTGGATGCGCCCATACGCCCAACGGCACGAACGGCACGTAGAACGGCACAGTGCCCCACTTGACCTGGTCGGCACGCACGTCTTTCAGCCAGCTTTTCAGGAACCCGTATACGTCATACAAATAAGCCGCGGTAGGCACGAACAGGCAGATGTCTCCCGTCCAACCCATGCGTTCGTCGCGTTGCGGGCAGTCGGTTGGAATGGACACGAAGTTGGAACGCATCGACCATACGGCGTTCTCGTGCAAACGGTTGAGCAGCGGATTCGATGTGGTCAGTTCGCCGGTGCGTTCCATCACGGAATGGTAGACGCGGCAATCCATGTCGGCTGCGGTCAGTTCTCCTGCGAAACCTTCGATCTGTGCATAGCGGAAGCCGTGCATCGCGAATCGTGGCTCCCACCAAGCGTCGGAACCGTTGGAAGTGTACACATCGCACTGCTGGCCTCTGCGCAAGGTTCGCGTGGCGATGGATCCGTCCGGTTCCAACACTTCCACATGACGTAACGTCACGCTTTGTTCTGCTTCAAGATCGCGCATGTGCAGGCGGATGCGCTGCGAACAGTTCTGTCCGAAGTCAACCAGCCATATGCCACGACCATCTTCCGTGTTGCCGATGCGTTCGATGCTGACCGGCTCATGCGATTCATGCGCGCGCACCGGCGATGTTTCAGGATTTTCAATACGTGCCGGGTCATACATGACTTCCGCGACCGGCTGCCAGGAGCTGTCGTCGAATCCTGGTTTCGACCATCCCGGCTGTTCCAGTCGAGCGTCATATCGTTCGCCTTCGCACAGATCCGAGCAGACGATCGGTCCGAGCGTCGCCTTCCATTGGCGGTCCCATGCGTTGGAATATATGTTCTGCATACTGCCGTCGGCATATTCGACCTCAAGTTGCGCGAATACGGCAATACGATCGCCATAGAAGTTGGAGTAACCGCCATCGAAGCCGAGGCGTCCGCGGTACCATCCGTCACCGAGCCAGAATCCCAATGCGTTGGCACCGGACTGCAGTTCGTCGGTCACATCGTAGGTGAAGCATTCCACGCGCTGGTTGTAGTTGCTCCAGCCTGGTACGAGCGCGTCATTGCCGACTTTGACGCCGTTGATTTCGGCTTCCACAAGACCGAGTGCGCTTAGATATAGGCGTGCGCGTTTGGGTTGTTCCTTCAGTTCGACTTCGGTGCGCACTAATGGCAGGTGACGATGGTCAGTTTCGGATTCGCTCCACGATGGTCCGACGAAATCGGCGACATGCTCATGTTCTTCCAATAGTCCGACTTCGAAATGCAGGGTTGCGCTCGGTTTGCCCAATGGCTGGTGACTTGCCGAAACGGCCTGCATGGTGGCGAACACTTCTTCGCGTGAGGCGAGCGGCGCGAACTGCCATGGAATAAGCACGGAAGTGTCAGTGGCAGTAGGTGCGTTCTTCCACAGGTTGCCCGCCGGGAACACGTCGTGTCACTTTGAGCAGGATCTGCGCGTCGATTGGCAGCATGCCGGAGCACACCCATGTCATGCGTGGGGCTGCGGTGGCGATGCCGAGCGCATCTCCCGGGTAGTGTTCCACGGTGAAGCTGATGATGTCAAGATCCGAAGCCAGCGTACTGGGCACAATCTGCGGATCAGTAATGGCCATGATGACCCTTTGTCTACAAAAATAATAGATCACTTGTTTGCGATGGAGG
>ENA-OQJI01000283-OQJI01000283.1-human-gut-metagenome-genome-assembly--contig:-NODE-283-length-11849-cov-0.850282_pt1 | contig 11849 bp, 17 predicted proteins | sample MGYA00242602_ERZ504768 | MGnify/ENA primary metagenome ERZ504768 (study PRJEB26092, sample SAMD00036368) | human gut metagenome | host: Homo sapiens | study: EMG produced TPA metagenomics assembly of...
TGTAATAATTTATGTAACATTTTTATCTTCACTAATGCTCAGCAAAAAACAGCACTGCCCCTTTTTTCAGAGACAGTGCCTGTGCTTCTTCTTATCTGTTTTACAGTTCTTTATTCACCGGTTTATTCCGCCTTCTGCAGCTTCTTCCGGTTCCGCATCCATAACTTCCTGGAACTTGTCCAGAATGATCGTCTGGATCCTGTCACGTGTTGCAGAATTGATCGGATGTGCAATATCACGATATTCTCCGTCTGTTGCCTTACGGCTTGGCATAGCGATAAATAACCCTTTTTCTCCTTCAATCACCTTGATATCATGTACTACAAATTCATCATCGATTGTTATGGAAACAACCGCTTTCATCTTTCCTTCTTTTGCTACCTTCCTCACACGCACGTCAGTAATATTCATGATACAAATTTACTCCTTTCGATTTACCGAATCTATCCGGCTGTTTTATTTACAGTATATATCTGTCATTTTTCTCCACGACGATCTTCACTTCACCGTCGCCACAGTAATACGAATTTGCACGAATAGTATCCCGGCTTTCAACAATGCAGTTCTCAATATGAGTATTATCTCCCAGATATACATTGTTTAAAATCACAGAGTTCTTGATCACGCAGTTATTTCCTACAAATACGTCTTTAAAAAGAACGGAATTCTCCACCGTACCATTGATAATACATCCGCTGGCAACCAGGCTGTTCTTCACCTGTGCTCCCGGATTGTATTTTGCAGGAGGCAGATCATCAATCTTTGTCTTAATTGTCGGTTCCTGTTTGAAGAAATAGTTTCTGATCTCCGGTTTCAGGAAATCCATATTTGTCTTATAATATGCTTCTGCTGTGGAGATATTGCTCCAGTATGTGTCAATCTTATATCCATAGATTCTCTTAAGATTCTTGTAGCGGATCAGAATATCCTTTACAAAATCATGTCTGCCTTCCAGCGCAGCTCTCTCGATCAGCTCGATCAGCTGTCTTCTTCGGATAACATAGATACCTGTTGAAATTGTATTATAAGAAGAAACCATTGGCTTCTCTTCAAATTCCTCAATCCTGCAGTCCTCATTCATACGGAGAACACCAAATCTCATCAATCTCACTGGGATTATCGCAGGTAGTGCATACTACCGTAACATCTGCACGTTTCGCAATATGATATTCAAGAACCTTGTTGTAATCCATCTTATAAACGCAGTCGCCGGATGCGATCACTACATATGGTTCATGACTGCTTTTAAGGAATTCCAGATTCTGATAAATAGCATCTGCTGTTCCCTGATACCACAGACTGTTCTCTTTTGTGATCGTAGGTGTAAATACAAAGAGACCACCCTGTTTTCTTCCGAAATCCCACCATTTGGAAGAGCTTAAATGTTCATTCAGAGAACGGGCATTGTACTGTGTCAGAACAGCAACTCTCTGAATATGAGAACTCGCCATGTTGCTCAGTGCGAAGTCGATACTTCTGTAGCTTCCGGCAATCGGCATTGCTGCGATTGCCCTCTTATTTGATAATTCTCTCATGCGGTTATTATTACCGCCAGCCAAAATAATACCTATCGCTCTCATTATTCGTCACCGTCCTTTGCTGTAATTACCTGTCCGCCGGCCAGCTCACCATCAGGATAATCCTCAGGAACAGTTATACCTGAGATTGCTGTATTCTTTCCGATCCTTACATTATCCGGGATCACGCTGCGTTCACCAACCGTAGCAATTCCAAATGCATAAACTGCAGGTTTCAGCACATTCGGTGCTTCCTCACCACATCCCAGTACAACATTGTTTCCAATAGTAACATCCTCGGCAATAATAGCCTTATCCATCTGTACGCCCTCACCAATGGTAGAATTGCGCATGATAATGGAATCACGGATCACGCTGCCTTTTCCGATCACAACATTTGGTCCGATCACAGAATTATGTATTTCCCCGTAAATTTCTGCACCCTCACCGATCAGACATCTGTCTGTAACCGCATCTGCCGAAATATACTGAGGCGGGATAATATCTCCCTTTGTGTAAATCTTCCAGAATTCTTCATAGAGATTAAATTCCGGAATAATATCGATCAGTTCCATATTGGCCTCCCAATAAGAACCCAGTGTTCCTACATCCTTCCAGTATCCATTGTATTCGTAGGCGAAAAGTCTTTCACCTTTCTCCTTGCAGTATGGAAGAACATGTTTGCCAAAATCACAGCTGTTCTGATCCTTCAGAGACATCAGTGCTTCCTTTAAAGCAGGCCAGCTGAAAATATAAATTCCCATGGACGCCAGATTGCTGCTTGGATGCTCCGGTTTCTCCTCAAACTCCGTAATGCGTCCTATGTCATCTGTTACCATGATACCAAAACGGCTTGCTTCCTCAATAGGTACCGGCATACAGGCAATCGTCACATCCGCTTTATTCGCTTTATGGAAATCAAGCATTACTTCATAATCCATCTTATAGATATGGTCACCGGATAAGATCAGGACATAATCCGGATTATACTGTTCCATGTAATCCATATTCTGGAAGATTGCATTGGCTGTTCCTGTGTACCACTCACTGCTGGTACTCTTCTCGTAAGGCGGCAGTACTGTTACACCACCTTCGTTTCTGTCAAGATCCCATGGAATACCAATTCCGATATGTGTATTAAGTCGCAATGGCTGATACTGTGTCAATACACCTACTGTATCGATGCCTGAATTAATACAGTTACTTAAAGGAAAATCTATGATACGATATTTCCCGCCAAAAGCAACTGCAGGTTTCGCTACTTTTTCTGTCAGTACACCCAGTCTGCTGCCCTGACCGCCGGCCAGAAGCATAGCTATCATTTCTTTCTTAATCATGCAATCACCTCTTGTTGTAGTTATGGTAACTATTCGTCAGTCTGCTGTTTCGCGAGGCACTGAACAGTTACAGGTTATGATTATTTAATTATAACACACTTTTATCTGTTAGTGAACATTATTTACAATTTTTGTTTCTCATTTTTTGTTTTTTTATGATTTTTGCACACGTTTTTTATTGAGTCTGTATTTCCACCGATATATTATTAGGCATTTTTCATATATCCAATGTCGTTTTTTTGTAATTTTTTATCAACCAAAAGAAGTCCTTTTCATTTTAAGGCACAGGGAGTATAATAAACAGACAGATAAAACAGTTCCAGTAACTATGCGAATATGTTACAGTTACCGGATTTATAAAGATTTGTAAATAATTAATCAAGGAGAACATACTATGTATCAGATAGATTTTCACAAACCACTTCATATACATTTTATCGGTATCGGCGGCATCAGCATGAGCGGACTGGCCGAGATTCTTCTCGGCGAGGATTTTGTCATTTCCGGTTCCGATTCCAAATCCAGTCCTCTTACGCAGGCACTGGAGAAAAAGGGAGCCACCATCTATTACGGACAGCGTGCCACAAACATTACCGATGACGTAGATGTTGTGGTATATACCGCAGCTATCCATCCTGACAACCCGGAATTTGCCTGTGCAAAGGAAAAAAGGACTTCCAATGCTCACACGTGCAGAGCTTCTCGGACAGATCATGAGGAATTATGATACTCCTGTTGCCATTTCCGGAACTCATGGAAAAACAACCACGACATCTATGGTATCTCACATTCTTCTTGCAGGAGACTGTGACCCGACCATCAGTGTGGGAGGTATTCTTCCTGCTATCGGCGGAAACATCCGCGTAGGCAATTCTGAGACTTTTGTCACAGAAGCCTGCGAATACACAAACAGCTTTCTGAGCTTTTTCCCGAAGATCAGTATTATCCTGAATATGGATGCAGACCATCTGGATTTCTTTAAGGATATTGACGATATCCGTCATTCCTTCCGCCGCTTTGCAGAGCTTCTTCCTGCTGACGGTACACTGATCATCAATGCAGATACTCCGAAATATGAAGATATCATCCGGGATCTTCCATGTAATGTGATCACTTATGGTCTGGAACATGATGCAGATTATCAGGCAGCAGATATCACTTATGACAAATATGGACATGCTTCCTTCTCCGTTCTGCGCAATGGCGTTAAGGTTGGCAGCTATTATCTGAAAGTGCCGGGCATCCACAATGTTTCCAATGCACTGGCAGCAATTGCCCTCGGTCATCTTCTTGGTCTTTCCGAAGAAGTGATCATCAAGGGACTTGGAAGTTTCACAGGAACAGACCGCCGTTTCCAGTATAAAGGAGAAGTTGCAGGGGTTACGATCGTAGACGATTATGCACATCATCCTACAGAAATTGAAGCAACTCTTCATGCCGCACACAATTATCCCCATAAGAAATTATGGTGTGTATTCCAGCCACATACATATACCCGTACCAAAGCTCTGCTTCCGGAGTTTGCCAAAGCACTCAGCCTGGCAGATCATGTGGTAGTTGCGGATATTTATGCAGCAAGAGAAACCGATACTCTGGGAATTTCTTCTGAAGATCTGCAGAAGCGTATTCAGGAACTGGGAACTCCCTGCGAGTATTTCCCTACCTTTGATGAGATTGAGAATTATCTGCTCTCCAACTGCCAGGAGGGTGATCTGCTCATCACCATGGGAGCCGGAGATGTTGTAAATATCGGGGAGCATCTGCTGGGTAAATAATGTTTCTGCCTGACATAAATATCAGCAATTTACACAGGACAATTCGGAAAATAATTTTTCAGAATTGTCCTGTTTTTACAAACGCCCAACTTATAGCAATAGAAGATACTGAACACTTGTGTCTCTGTCGACAATTTCCATTAAAAAGTTATAAACATTTTATCCCCCTCAATTCTTCCTTTATTTATAACAGTTCAGATCACTTATCCACATTTTCCACATCGTTATACACATTTTCATCTGCCTGCATATGTGGATGTATATGTGCATAAATCACTTAACATAATTCGACATTATTCGTCCCCGTAATACTCCGTTTTTCCCTGAAATTCAACATTTTTTCAGGTTTCCAATAATATATACCATATTTCACCTTTCCACATTATCCACATTATCCACATTCAAATGTGGATGAAATCTTCGACAAAAATCCCCTATTCTCTTTTAAAAAATGTTGTGCTATAATTCATAGATATCAAGTCAGAGGAAAAATATCTTTTTTTTACTCTGACATCTTATTATTATGAGAATTGTGGGAGCTGCTTTGCAGCGGAGCAATTCGTGGATATCAGGTTAGGGGCAAAATACCTTTTGACCCTAACATCTTATTATTATGAAAGAGAGTGGAAATTCATGGCTATGATCACTTTACAGAATTCCCGCAATGCGGAAGTAACTGTATTAACCAACAATTTCATAGACAACTATATGCCTGGGGCCAATGGAGAATTTGTGAAAGTATATATCTATCTTCTGAGGCTTCTTTCTGACACCTCTGTACCCTTCAGTCTGGAGCAGATGGCTGATCATTTCTTCTGTACAGAACGTGACATTATCCGCGCTCTGAAATACTGGGAGAAAGAGAAACTCCTTACTTTAACCTACAGAAATAACGAAGATATAGCAGATATCATATTGAATGTACCACCTGTAAAATCTGCTGCTTCCGACACACCCGTTTCGACAGCCCCTGTTACAAAAACAGAAACCCGTACTTCTTCTGCACCGGCACAGCCTGTGAAGCAGACCACCAACTCAGCCACTGCACTGTCTCCTGACCGTGTAAAAGAATTAAAGCAAAATGATGAGATCGTACAGCTCCTCTATATCGCAGAACAGTATCTCGGCAAAACGCTCACTCCTACCGAGATGAAAAAGATCCTGTTTTTCTATGATGAGCTGAAATTCTCGCCTGATCTGATCGAGTACCTGATCGAATACAGTGTCAGCCGCGGGCATAAGAGTATGCGTTACATAGAAACCGTTGCTCTTGCCTGGGCAGATGAGGGAATCACCACTGTCACCATGGCAAAAGAGACAAATTCCCGTTATGCCAAAGAATACTTTACTATTTTTAAATCAATGGGAATCAGCGGACGAAATCCGGTAGATACAGAGATTTCTCTTATGAACACTTGGCTGAATGATTATGGTTTTACCATGGATATCATCCAGGAAGCCTGCAGCCGTACAGTTCTCTCTACCGGACAGCCAAGTTTCCAGTATGCAGATAAAATCCTTTCCGGATGGAAAGATAAAAAATGTCCGTACACTTGCAGATGTCCGGCTCCTCGATGCTCAGCATCAGCGCCAGAAGCTGGAAAAGAATACCCAGCGAAAAGCAGCTTCCAAACCGGCTGCATCAAACCGGTTTAACAATTTCCATCAGCGACAGTACGACTTTAACGAATATGAAAAGAAATTGCTGAATCAGTAACGGCAGTGGCATAATCGTCTGAAAGTCACTGAACAGCTACAAAAAAACAAACGAAAGGGTGTGAAGTCATGCCTTTACAGAATTATCAGTATGATACGATCATGCGGGAATACAGCAAGACCCAGTCTCAGAACAGACGTATTCTGGAGGAGCGTACTCAGGAGATTTATAAAAAAAATCCCGCGCATCCACGAAATAGATGAAGAGGTTGCCACCTTAAGCGCCAAAAAAGCAAGAGCACTCTTAAGCGGAGAATCATCAGGTCTTGAGGACCTTAAAGCTGCAATCTCTCTTCTGTCCCAGGAGCGCAATGCCCTGCTGGTATGTAACTCATATCCGGAGGATTATCTGGAACTTCCATATAAGTGTCCGGTCTGTCAGGATACCGGTTACGTCGGAAGCCAAAAAATGTACCTGTTTTAAGAAAGCAGAGATAGAACTGCTCTATACGCAGTCCAATTTAAAAGAAATTCTCAAAAAAGAAAACTTTGACCACTTTTCTTTTGATTATTATTCTGATACAATGAAGAATGAAGCTACCGGACTGACAGAAAGAGAGACGGCCCGGAGAGCTTATGATATTGCCAGAGGTTTTGTGAGAAATTTTGACAGTTCCTTTGAGAATCTGTTTCTTTACGGTGATACCGGTGTGGGTAAGACTTTTCTTTCTCACTGTATTGCTCATGATCTTCTGGAATCAGCACATTGCGTTATGTACTTTTCCGCATTTGATCTGTTTGAACTGCTGGCAGACTCCAAATTCTCCAGAGATAAAACAGAAGGACAGGAATTTGTATTTGACAGCGATCTGCTGATCATCGACGACCTGGGAACTGAACTTACAAACAGCTTTGTCTCTTCCCAGTTGTTTTTGTGCATAAATGAACGCATCATGCGCAGGAAGTCTACGATCATATCAACAAATCTGAAACTGGAAAATTTCTCGGATACTTATTCCGAACGAACCTTTTCGAGAATCGCCAGCAACTACCGTATGGTGAAACTGGAAGGAAAGGATATCCGTATACAGAAAATTTTTTTAGGAGGAAAATAAAACATGGCACAGGCAACAACTAAAGATTTAACTACACTTCCGGTGGGCAGACTTGGTCTGATCCCTCTGATCAGCTGTAAGGATCTGGGTGAAAAAGTAAATGAATGGCTGATACAGTGGCGTAAAGAGCGCAGCCACGAAGAGCTTGATTCTTTTGCATTTGAGGGTTATCAGAGAGAGTCCTATCTGATACCGGTCCAGACAGCACGTTTCGGTTCCGGTGAGGCGAAATGTACGATCATGGAATCTGTACGTGGTGACGATATCTATCTGATGGTTGATGTATGTAACTACAGTCTTACCTACAGCATCGGACCATACGAGAATCTTATGTCTCCTGATGACCATTTTCAGGATCTGAAACGTGTGATCGGCGCAATCGGCGGCAAAGCCGCAGAGTAAACGTGATCATGCCTTATCTGTACGAAAGCCGCCAGAATATCCGCAGCGGCAGAGAATCCCTGGACTGTGCAACAGCACTTCAGGAGCTTGTAAGTATGGGTGTGGAAAACATCATCACTTTTGACGCACATGACGCGCGCGTGCAGAATGCAACACCTCTGCATGGATTTGAGACTATACAGCCATCCTATCAGTTTATCAAAGCTCTTCTCAATCATGAGAAAGGACTTCACATCGACAACGATCATTTCATGATCATCAGCCCTGATGAGGGAAGCATGAACCGCGCAATCTATCTTGCCAATATCCTTGGTGTTGATATGGGTATGTATTACAAACGTCTGGATTACTCCAAGAGAATCAATGGACGTCACCCAATCGCAGCTTACGAATTCCTCGGTCCAAACCTTAAGGGCAAAGATATGATCCTGATCGATGATATGATTTCTTCCGGTGATACAGTTCTTAAGATTTCTTCTCTCCTCAAGGAAAGAGGAGCAGGCAGAATTTATATCTGCTCTACTTTCGGACTGTTTACAAACGGACTCGAGAAATTTGATGAGGCTCATAAGGCAGGAGTGTTTGACAAACTGCTCACTACAAACCTAATCTATCAGTCTCCTGAGCTTCTTGCAAAAGATTACTACATTTCCTGTGATATGAGTAAATATATCGCCCTGATCATTGATACTCTTAATCATGATCAGTCCGTAAGCTATCTGCTCAACCCGGTTGACAGGATCAACCGCTGCGTAAGCAATTATATGGCTCAGTATGATGAGAAATAAATAACTTCTGTAAAATTTATAAAAAGAGATTTCATGTTCTGTTCCGGCTGTTTCATCCGAAATTCCTGCAGTACATGAAATCTCTCTTTTTGTTATATATAATGCAATCCACTCTTCTATGCGGCCCTACACTGAATAACTGCTTCGCAGTCTGATTAAAATTCAGGAAATAATTTGCTTCCCATAAGGGATTCCCTCTCTGTCCAGAAGTTCCATCTCGCGTTTACTGCAGGTACTGATGATAACCTGCTTTTTCTCCTTATACATCCATTCAAGAACTGCCTCAAGATCTTCTTCCTCATACATCCCAAAGATATCATCCAGTATCACCGGCAGACTTTCTTCCTGACACAGAAGCTCTCCTGCAGCCATGCGCATGGCAAAATAAATCAGCTCCAGAGTGCCGCGGCTGAGACATTCCAGTGCTTCCGCTCCGTTCCCGGTAGTTACTGTCATGTGGGATGCCGCATCCATCTGTACGTCCTGATATTCACCATCTGTAATCTCACTCAAAATCTGAGAAGTACGTATCTGCAGCTTTCGTCCCACCTGAAGATGAATATTTCCTGACATTCTCTCTATGGTTTCCATCGCCATATTCAGAGCCTGTACTTCCCGCTCTTCCGATGTAAGCAGAAAAGAATTTTCTTCGTATTCCCGGTATTCTTCCTTAAGGTTACAAAGTTCTGTTTCTTTCTCATCATAGTCCTGTCTGAGATTTTCTTTACTGCATCTGAGTTTCTCCTGCCTGGATACCCAGCGTTTCTTCATCCGTATTCTCTTCTGAAATTCCCTTGCATACTTCAGCTGCTGTTTTCCACAAAATCCCACCAACGCAGCTGCAATAACCGCTACGATCAGACTTACCGAAACACTGTCCGCTATAATCGCAGTCAGAATCAATCCAAAGATGCCGGCAGCGGCCGATATCAGCATTCCCATTGCAAAGCTGTTTCTTTTTGCCTTTGCCTGTGCCATTCTCTCATCCAGAATAACCGCACCATTTTCATCTCCGGGATGCATCCGTAACGACTCCTCTTTCTCATTAATCTGATCCAGCTTTCCATTCAGATCATTCAGATCACTTATGATATCATCCATCCTGGTCAGAAGTTTCTGCCTCTCCTGTTCTGTCTCTTTCTGTTTCTGTCTGCCTGGACCAGATAACCCTTTCTGGACATCTTGAGCATCTGCATGGCCCGTCCCAGATCCATAGAGCTGTCTGCAGTTCCCTGATAGCCGGTCATAAATTTTTGCAGCTCCCGAGCCAGATCCTGTTCTGTCGGACTCTTTAACTTCGCAGCAAAAACTGCATTATCGTAGATTGCTTCACTGATATCTCCGAGAAACATATTTTTTAATATACGTATGTACTATCGCTCTTTCGCTTTCATTCTCTCCATACAGAACGTTAATTCCCGGAGAAAACTCTAAAGTTTTATCATGGATTTCTCCAGAGTTTTTAATATTTAACTGTCTGATAATCATATTCTGTCTGTCACCTGCTTGTTTCCAGTAAAGCCTGAAGACCATAATATAATGCCTTCTCCTCCACTGCATTTCTGTCTTTTTCAAGAAAATAACTGATATAGTCACCGATCAGTGTTCCACTATATTTTTTTTTGAAGTGCTTCCAGATCATAGGAAGGCTTTGATTCATCCAGAACCTCTGTTACGTAGCCAAAAGACTTCAGTCTCTCGGGAAGCAGCAGAAGCTCCGGTGCCCTGGTTCCCTGGATCACGATCCTGTAGATATTCATGCGTCCTTTATTCGCCAGATCCGCCTTCAGCATATCTTCCAGAGATGCCTGTGTAGAATCTTCACGCAGCATCAGAAGAATCTGCTCATAGGAACGGCAGGCAAAAGGAACAAAATTTGTCTTAAGCCTTCCGTTTTCCAGATGTCCTTCTATGTATCCATGATCACCCAGATCATTTCTGTCAACAGGCTCCAACGCACCTGCATAAGCTGCATTATCCCGGATCAAAATCTGGGGTTTATGAATATGTCCTAATGCAATATAATCAAATCCTGACGCAGCAATTGATTTGATATTCATGGGGATATGCTTCGCATCTCCACCATGAGCCAGTAAAATGTGAACCCCATCTCCCTCTGCAGGATGTATAGAATCATACAGAGGATTCTCTATTTCCTGATGTTCATAGCTCAGTCCATATACATAAACATCCAGTTTCTCATCTTTCACACAGGTAAGCTGTTCATTCTTAAAAAATGTCACATTCTTTTCCCACTGAAAATCCCGGTAAAAGAATCAGCCTTAATATAGTCATGATTTCCTGCCATCAGATAAACCCGGGTATCCGGGATGGTGGAAAACAGGTTATTTACTTCTTTCAGTTCCCGTAGAAGAGGCTGGCGGTGGAACAAATCTCCTGCTATAAATAACAAATCCACCGGATTCTCGCGGATACCCGCAATAACCCGGCGGAAAGTTTCCCAGATTTCTTCCTCCCGCCTGCTGCTCCATGGACAGCCCCTGTCAGGAACTGCACCAAGGTGTACATCTGCAAGATGAATAAATCTCATGCCAATCTCTCTTTCTATAACATTTTTGATATCTGCGGATTGCTCTGCAGCTTCAATGCTCCCACAATACTGATATCAGTCAAATTATAAATCACAGTTTTTAACAGTTCTTGGGAATGGAATTACGTCGCGGATGTTGCCCATGCCGGTAAGGTACATTACGCAACGTTCAAATCCAAGACCAAATCCTGAATGGCGTGTGGAACCATATTACGAAGATCAAGATAGAAGTCATAATCCTCTTTCTTAAGTCCCAGCTCGTCCATACGTTTCTCAAGTTTCTCAATGTCATCCTCTCTCTGGCTTCCACCGATGATCTCACCGATTCCAGGCACCAGACAGTCCATAGCTGCAACAGTCTTGTTATCCTCATTCATCTTCATGTAGAAAGCTTTGATCTCCTTCGGATAATCTGTTACAAATACAGGTTTCTTAAAGATTTCTTCTGTAAGATAACGTTCATGCTCTGTCTGCAGATCGCATCCCCAGAATACTTTGTAGTCAAATTTATCGTTGTTCTTCTCCAGAAGCTCTACTGCTTCTGTGTAAGTAACATGACCAAACTCAGAATTGATCACATGGTTCAGTCTGTCCAGAAGTCCCTTATCAACAAAAGAATTGAAGAAATTCATCTCTTCCGGTGCAATTCTCCAGTACATAACCGGATCACATATTTCAGCATTGCCTCTGCAAGATCCATGTTGTCAT
>ENA-OQJI01000284-OQJI01000284.1-human-gut-metagenome-genome-assembly--contig:-NODE-284-length-11845-cov-0.726916_pt1 | contig 11845 bp, 20 predicted proteins | sample MGYA00242602_ERZ504768 | MGnify/ENA primary metagenome ERZ504768 (study PRJEB26092, sample SAMD00036368) | human gut metagenome | host: Homo sapiens | study: EMG produced TPA metagenomics assembly of...
CTTTGATATTGGAAACTTATTATAACAAGCGGCTGAACATTCCTATAAAGGTTAGTTAGCCACCAAAACATTATCCGCAATAAAACAAAGAAAATAGATATGGAAAAAGAAAAGCGAACGGAAGAAGCCATACAGGTATTTAGAAAAATGCTTGTAGAAGAATTTGGCATTAAATCAACAGAACAGTTCTTTCAACAGAAGGAGAAGATATGGCTGTAATCTATGAGAGCATGAAAGTCGAACAAGAAAACTTCAATCTCACAGACGAAGAAACAAATGCTGTCTTAGATATAATTTTTGACGAACTGGATGCTCAAAATGCGGATAACAAACAGCAAACCGACTGAATAAGTGGAACGCTGCCAAACATTATCGACCTGAAAAGAACAAGAAATGAAACCAAGAGATATATTTATTAAAGCCTGCAATGAGATAGCTATTCCTTTTATCGCAATGGGATTTAAGCCGTCTAAAAATGGACAATGTTTGAAAAAGATTTCAAAAGACAAAAAATTTGACTTTTGAAATATGGTTTCGTTCAAGTGTATATAATTCATCTTGTAGTGTGGCTATATATCCACTGATTACGATTACCTGTAAAAACTTGAAAAAGTGGGTGCAAGAAGAGAATCTCAATGTCAATGATGATGGCTTAGTATATCATAATCATATTGGATACCTATCGCCAATAAATCAATATCAATCTTGGGATCTTGCCGGACTAAGCTATGCTCCATCAATAAAAACAATAATTGATTTACTTGAAAAATATGCTTGTCCGATATTTGATTTATTTGAGAATAGACAAATGGCTATTGACTTCATTACGCAACATGGGCTGTTGTTTCAATCAATACACGAAAGACTCTCTCCTTGCCCTGCCATATATGTTGAGATATGGTGAAAAGGAACAAGCCGAGAACTACTTCAATCATTACATACATTCAAGTAAATGTCGAAATAGATTTGTAAAAGCCTATTCTCAATTAGAAAAGAATGATGTAATTGATTGTGGATTAGATAATCGTTTTGTAATACTTGCATATAGTCAAAAACTAAAAATAAAATAGGTCGATAACAAACAGATGAAACTTTTAAGGTGGTTTATCCGCCGAACATTATCTGCCCAATAATATGAACTAAAAAAAGTGATATGGAAACTAAAGCGGAAGTCCTAAAATACATGTTTACAAGAATACAAGAGATGCTTCCTGTAAATGTGGTCAAAGCAAAAAAGAATAAAGACTAACTTTACTTACATAGTGGAAAACGATTGTAGTATTGAGTTTTACTTTCAAACAACCCAAGGTGGATATGCCGGTAAAAACACTTTTTGTATGGGTGTATCAGCTAAAATAAAGAATCCATATTTATGTAGTCTTGTATCAGAACCATTAAATAAAAAAGACGCTGGTGGTAACATCATAGTTTGCTTTGATAATAATATTGATTGGTTTAAGCAGCATCTAATGGATATGGATTATTTTTCGGGAATAAGAGTGACAAGACTCCTAACGTTGAGAGATTCTTAAACGATTTGAAAAAGGATTTTTTTCCGTATATCATACCTTTTGTCAAACAATATACAAAAATTATAGATTTTTACTCAAATTCGGGTCATATTCAACATATATATGCAGATAAACAGTTTAGCTTAGGAGTAATCTGTTCTCTCTTGTGCAACCATGAAGAGTTCATTGAAGAAACTTTGGTTCCATTAGCCAAAGCAAGTGAAGGAGGTTGGATATTTAGAGAATTTTTTAAGTGCACAAACTACGTTACCGATATAGTTGAGCCGATTAAGAAATATGTCGCAGAGAATAATATCCATTTTGAACAATGAGAAGAATAGAATGGGCAGATAAAAGCGGATTAATTGCTCTCGAAATGGTCGGTTATCCACCAAACATTATCTGCCCATAAAAAGAAATGAATATGAAAAATAGAAATTAGAAAATTGCCAAAAAAGTCTTACTCTCAAAGATTTTGAAGAAATAGAGAGTAAATTGGGTTATGCCTTGCCGGAAAGACTGAAAGAGTTCTATTTACAATATAATGGAGGTTCTACGAAACAGACCGCAAGCATAAATAAATATCAAGAGGTGGAAATTGAAGATTTCTTCCCATTCAAATATAACAAGGATTTTAAGAATGACCCCAGATATACGGCAGAAGGCGAAACATTAGAGTTAAGAAAAGCTGGAGCTATATCTGATAGCATTCTTATTTTTGCTATGGAATCTACCGATGAAGGTCGGATTACCATAGACTTGGTTAATGGAAAGATCTATCTTTACCCTATTGTGGGGATGCAAGATGTAATCTTCAATTTTGGAGAGCCACGACTTGTTGCAAATTCAATAGATGATTTCTTTGACAATCTCGTTGTTTTGGACGGGCACAAAGCAATTCCAGCAATAGAAGAAATCGAAGAGGGACAAACGGAGACAGCAGGTGTAATGCCTGAACTTTCGGACTGTTCGGCTTCGCTAACAAAAGAAGATATAAAGAATTTTGAGGTTGAGTTGAATGTAAAGATTCCGGCAGGCATGAAGAACTTTTACCTCAAGTTCAACGGTGGTATGCCATCACCATATTGTTATCAACCGCAGGACGAGGATTTGGATCGGGTGGAGATAAATGCGTTCTTTCCGATAAAGGAACGCACCAATGCTTTTGAAACAATTGAAGTCATAGCCAAAGATATATGGAGTAGGAATTTAATGCCATGCAATCTGTTGCCTTTTGCTATGGATTCGGGTGGAAACTATTATGCGTTGAACTTGAAGAATAAAAAGATTTACTATTACTTGACTGACGAGTGGGACGAAAACGCTTCAAGAGAATACAACTTTGAAACAAATACTCGTTACATCGCCCAGTCATTCAATTACTTTATAAATCATTTTATCGAAGAAGAGGAATAAAGCGGGCAGATAACAAGCGGATCAATCTCCTTTAATGATGATTATCCACCGAACATTATCAACTTATTAATGAATAAAATGAAAAAAGACAAACATATAAAAGTGCTATTTCACTTGGAACAAGATGAAGATGGCTATCCACCATTTTCTATTGAAGGTTTGTGGTGCAAAAAGGCAAGTAATGATACTTATATTGTCGATAATGTGCCATTCTATACCTATGGAATCAGTTTGGGGGATGAGATATGTGTTACAGAAGAAGATGGCGAATATCATTTTCAATCCATAGTGAATCCCTCTGGAAATAGCACATTGAGGGTACATTTTAACGATAAACGTATGCAGATGGTCAGAGACAAACTACTTGATATGGGATGCAAGGTAGAGATTTCTAATCTCCCTTCATTCGTATCCATAAATGTACCACAAGAAGTTTCCTTAAAAGTGGTCGAAGATGTTCTGACCAATATGCAAAAAGAATGTGATAGTTTGGCTTATGAACATGGTGTTGTCAGACAAAATATAAGTTGATAACAAACAGCAGACCGACTGAATAAGCGGAACGCTGCCGGACATTAGCAATTGACGAAAAAAAGAAAGCAATGAGTGAAATTATAGAATACCGTCCAATTAATGAGGACGAACGAATAGAAATAGATCAGCTTGCGGCTAAAGGTTTAGTCCTTATAGGTTTGCAGGAAAGTGCTGAATCCTCTGCCATCCTTGATGGCATAAAGAACTATCTCAATAATTTTGAAAGTTCAGATGACGAGGAAATTACTGATAGAGCTTATGAGTTAGGTTCCCTGTTAGGAAACACTATCCAAAAGCACTATGGATGGAACTGGTTTTGTGTAGAGGAAAATACAGATGATTCTTTTCATTGTGTTGCCTCTAATAAAGAACGAGCCTGCTGCGCCTGTCATGAATATATATACTCCATATTGACAAAACAGCATTCCAATAATGTAAAGTTGCTGTTCAATATGATAAAGAAGGACTATCCTAAAGAATGGCACTTCATGTTGCTTTCTTAAAAGATTGCTAACAAACAGATGAAACATTTAAGGCAGTTTATCTGCTAAACATTATAAACTCTGGATATAAGGATGAATGTATGAATAATCAATATGCAGTTTTAATAAGTAGTGAAATCCCCGAACTTGGAGAATTGGACTTACTGCGCTCAATTTACCGAGAGTTGAATGGTTATATGGAAGATTACAATAACCAAATCAACTTAGATGATTTGGGAGATTGGAAACTTCTCATACAGATAAATCTTCGAAATACTAATGGGGGGATTGGGATTTTCAAACGGGCAAAACGTTTCCCATCTAATAAAGAGTTTGAAATATCTATTTCCATACCAGTACCAAATTTGGAGGAAGCACGCTATGGAATATCCGATATGACGGGGATTTATATTCCTTTAAATATTAAAAACTTCTACATTCTTTCTCCATGCTTTAGTAAATATGATAATTTGTATCATTATATTCTTGAGAGTGCAAAACAAGCCATAGATGCAGCTTTTACTTATGGCTTTACATGTAACGGCAAAAGAATAAAGAAAAAAGAGTTTATAACAAACAGCACTACCGACTGAATAAGGCGGAACGCTGCAAACCATTAGCATCGAAAAATTATAATTAAACCAATATGAAAGCAAAGATAGGAGATGTCTATAACTATCTATAATAAATCGTTTAAGGCTTTATACAGCCTGTCAGATTACAAACGTAATAGAGGATAAGGGCGACGCAATTTGTCTTTACCTGGATTGGACTGGAGAATCGCCTCTTCATCTAGTACAGATTGGAAAATCTCCAACCTCTTTATATGGATTTCATGTATTGGGAGAGGCAATTATGTATAGCCAATGTCGATATAGATGTTCCAGCTTATTTTATATTTGTAGGTAATATTCCTCCTCTTACAAACGAGGAAAACTCATATTTTGGTACAGGGAATTATGGGTATGATGTATATAGGCAAATTAAATGGCAACAGATTCCTGAAGAAAGGAGAAAAGCGTTTAAGATTGCAATGAAAAGTGAGGAAACAGTATGGCTTAATGGAACTGAATATAAAATAAGTTCGCACTATGTAGATGACGCCCATTGCCCGTTTTCCAAAGCAGATGAATTAAAAGTATTCCCATGTCTTTCTACGCTGGTTCTTAAAGAATATCATCAGGGGCTCATTGAATATTTGGATAATACACCGTTTATTACAGAACTGACATATAAGGGTAAAGGACAAAGAAGTCTTGATTTTCGTGGTACAAGCCTACGAAAACTTCTCATAGATTTGACTGAAATTGATGAACTATGGTTGAATGATGAAATGGAACAGTTATATCTTTTGAATGATAAAATTAGTCCATGTGTCATTCATGCAAGAGATAACGGGGCTAACCTTCTCTTACAATACCGTAAAATATTTCACCCCTATCCTGAACTTTCCAATCTCAACAGTCTTCATGGCATAGAAATTAATGAAGTGGATATGAACGATATATTCTCCGTTTACCCTAATCTGAAAGAACTCTGGTTATGGGGAAAACCCGGGTATATCAGAAACTTCTCGGTACTCGAAAGTTTTAGGAACATTGAAGTTTTCGCAACGAGGAATCTTTTTGGCTTCAGTTCAGAGGATATTCCTGTGCCAGAACGGATGGAACATCTAAACTGGCTTTGGATGACAAGTTTGCCAGAAGATGCGGCAAAATGTATAAAAAAATTATACAAGAAGCGAAAAAACGAAGGAATGAATCTTTCCGTCACGCAGGCAAGAAAACCAGAGTGGATAAAAGAAAATATGGATAATCCATTCAGAGATTGGGATGACAGTGATTATATCTCACCCTCCTCCGCCAAAAAGGCCATTATCCAGTACAGGAAGACACGAAACGAGTTACTCGCCCTGAATGTTCAAAATGATCCGGAGGCGCAGACTAAAGCAATTGCTGCGGTAGAGGAATATACAAAGACATTTAATCGAATGAGATGTATCGAAACTGATGAACGGGATCTGGTATACGAGGTATTGTGTTCAATAATTGACTACATGAATAATCCAATAATTGATAAGGCAAGATTGCTGGATAGATTCGAAGAACTACGGGATTTCTGAGAAACAAGTATAAAAACCGTAAATAAAAAACGATGCTAACAAGCTGCAACCCGACTGAACAAAGGCGGAACGCTGCCGGACATTACTAACGATAACAAATTTGTATGAAAGTTTTTATTGGAGGTGAATTGGAACATAGTATTTCTGATAAGTTTCGTAAAGCAAGAAACTCTGTAATAGAATATATGGATTGTCTATGTGATATTTCATATATTAATGAACTAAGTTTCTATGTATTCTGCTTAAAAGGATTTACTACAAATCCATTAAGTCGATATTCGAAAAAACGTAATCGGATAGAATTGGAAATTCTACTCCCATTTGATAAATTTGAAACAGCAAATGATTCTCAATGTGTTGAGATATTGAAACAAAGTATTCTTGATGCTATTGAGAACTATAAAAATAAAAACATTCCACAACAATATATTGATGTAATTGTAGAAAAAATGAAAGCATCAATTAATGAATGAATTCGTTAGTAACAAACAGCACTACTGCTTAAAGCGGAACGCTATTGAACATTACAGCTATGGATATAACGAATAGAATTATTGTCGCCTTACTGGAACGAATGAAAAGTAGAAACAAGAACTTTTCATTATCAAGACCTAAGTTTCATCGGTTGTTTCAAATAAATCCCGATGGCTACTTATGGTATGGCGAGAAACTGGAGCGGCATTTACTTAACAAATATGGAGAATCGGCTGATACATTGAAATATCTTGATATATATTATTTCATTTCCAATATTGTGCGGTTGTATTACATGCCTAAAAATTCAAATTCGGAGGAAAACGAGTTTGGAAAGCTATACGCTTATGGCTCCATAATAGGGTTACACCGTTGTCATATTCCAGATAAGCGAATATATCTGAACCGATTGTTTAAATACTTTACTGTTCTGTTGTCCGACTTCTGAAGAATATATCCGTAGATTCCGCTGGCAAAAAAACGGTATATATTACAAATCGCAGGATGTGGAAGTTCTTATTGCCGATACATTTACAGAAATACGGGAATCGGACAAACAATCAGAATCCATTGAAATAGTTGAGTCAATAGTCAATGAGACATACCGTTATCTGGTAGGCTCAAATACGGGGCTTCCATTTGTCCGTTCGGAAACTTTATTGCACTACAACCTGAACCCATCTGATTATATGTGGCTATATCAGCACGATAAGGAATTGTTTTATACTTGTCTTGATGCAGCAGCATTACAGTCGGAGATTTTCAGTTACAAGTCATTTGTGTACAATTTCAACCTGTATATTCTAAAAGACGCAAATATATTGGATGAATTGTCCAGATATTCCAAATGTTATGAAGCCGTTTTAGAACTGCTTTTCAAATCCGATTCAATTATGCAGAACTCTGTTATTCGGCAAATCAAATTATGTAGAAATGAAGATACCATTAAACAGAATAACAGATTGGATGCTATTAACAAATGGCTCAACTCCCTAAACAAGATTGGTTAGCCACAGAACATTAAACATTAGAAAATGAGAACACCAGTCATAATCCTGTTATTTGTAATCCTGCTTGCCGTAAGCTGCGGAGAGCCTCCCATGCCGCCGTCGGACGAGGAAATGATACGCCATTTCACCACGCACGAGGTGGCGTTCCGTAAGGTGTACGAAATCATGGCAGAGAGTTCAGAAGGTAGTTTTCACTACCCGCCGCTTTCTCCGGAAGAGGTTATTATACTTGATTCAATGGAGCAAAGCGATACATCCCATGAAACGAATGATGAACAAGACATCCCGGTATATGGACTGTTGAAGCCGGAGCGAATCCTACTCGACTCCCTGTTATCAGAGATTGGATGCGGTTTTATCCTTGTTGATCGCAGGGAATGGGGAACGGCAGATTCGGTATATGTGAGCCTCGTTATGCCGTACTACTCCCACGGCATCGTGGATGCCGGAACGTCCAAGAGTTTCGTTTACGATCCCGGATTGAGAAGCCGTCGGAATATCCGTATCACCGAACATGGCGACCTGAACGAGATCTACCGCAGGACGTACAACGACACCACGCTTTACAAGCCCATCAAGGGAAACTGGTACATCGAGTTAGACCATTCGATATAACGGCCCGGAGTCCGTATCAAAGTATGTATCACTTTTTGTCAAGAAGATACATCATAAAGCAGATAATGGCCATCGCAAGGAAAAATAACAGAACCGCAAGGAGTTCGTTAAACCTGCACTTGGCATAGTGAGACATCACTGCTTTGCCTCGCCATTTGTAAATCCTGCTGACGAGCGACATAACGGCAAATGTGACAATGCTAAAAACGACACATGGCAACAATGCCGACACACCTGGAAAAAGCCGGATAGTAACAGTCATCATAGGGAATATCAAAAGAGCGAAGCTATAAATCGAGAGCATCATTTCGCCATCGACCCTGCCTGTTCGTCTTGCCTGCTTCCATTTCTCCCCCCATCCACCAAAGGTAGTCCCAGAGATAAAAGCGCCGTTTATGTTCCTGTGGTTTCATCATGGCTTATGTATAAATCCGAGGTGGAACATCAGCGCTACATTTGCCACGATCAGGGCGATAGCGATAAGAACTATTTTGGCGAGCTTCCTGCCGGGATGTTTCATCTTCCCGTAATGTTCACGGAGCGCTTCACGCCGTCCGGCTGTATAGCGTAGCTTGCAGAATAAATCGGGAAGAAAGCAGAGAGGAATCACTATGGCCAAACCAATCATCCAGCCGAAAAGGCGCAATATCGGTGGAAACCCAAGCGGTATGAGTAGGACGAAGAGCCAGCACCAAAACAGTAGCATACGTCCGTTGAGATTGGTACGCTCCCTTTCGTGCCATATCTCGGCTACATACCACATATAGTCGATGAAGCAGATCCGGTATTTGCGATTGTCCTTTTCCATACCGTTATCTCCATACAAAGAAACCAACCAATATAAGTATAATCAGAACGCTGACCAACACAATCTGAACCCTGCGGCGTGTTTCAGGCTTGCAATCGTCAAATAACCACAGTTTGCTGTTAAACTGCCAATGACACGCCCATTTCCAACGGAACAGCAACCCTGCAAGCCATAGGGCAAGCAACCCGACACCAAACAGCAACCCGTATTTCGGGTGAGCCTGCAACCACTCGAAAAACGCTTCCGCCTTGCTGTTCATTGCTTCGTATATATCGGTAACTGTCATACTTATAATTAAAAGGATTCCGAACACAAAAATAATGTTTTCCGTTCACATAATCACTACTTTATGCTCCAAAACACCGGCTGTGCGGTTATAAAATCAGGAAACAGCCCCCGTTAAGGTCACGGAGGTTGTTTGCGGGGGTGTTTGTGTTCATTTAGTTCTGTTCCGGCAGGAGCTTGCAAAGCACCGGGTCGTTCTTGATACGTTCCAGTTCCTCGGCGACGATGCGGCCGGCCTCTGCCTTGATACGTTCGTAGTTTTCCTGCACGACCTGTTTCATGTGATCCGTCCCGTTCTCGTCCGTGAAGTCGGTAATTTGTGGTATCTTCTTGTGCCGGGCCGTTTCCGCTTTCACTTTTTCGTTGTCCACGACAATCTCGCAGTGGAAAATCTTCTGCTCGATACGTTCGTCGAAATTGTCCGCCACGGCCCCGACGAACATTCCCTGCGTGAGCGTCGAGATCTTCGAGGCCGGGATCAGGCTGTCCAGCTGCGTGGATATGGATGTCGATTTGTCGCTGCGGCTCAACGTCATGCTCTGCCGCTTCTGCAATACCTTACCGAACCGTTCCGAGAGTGTTTTGGCCGTTTCACCTACGACCTGCCCGGAGAAGATGTTGCCCACCGTGTTCATCACGACGGCGGCCTCCTTGTCCCCGTAGTCCCTCTTCAACTGTGAAAAATCCTGGAAGCACAGCAGCACGGCGACCTTGTTGCTTCTGGCCGTGGCGATCAGGTTGTCGAGTCCCTTGAAGTAGATTGTCGGCAGCTCGTCGATGATGATGCCCGATTTGAGCTGGCCTTTCTTATTTATGAGCTTGACAATCCGGGAATTATACAATCCCAAAGCCGCTCCGTAAATGTTTTGCCTGTCGGGATTGTTCCCCACGCAGAGTATCTTGGGATCGTCCGGGTTATTGATGTCGAGCGTGAAATCGTCGCCCGACATGACCCAATATAGCTGGGGCGAAATCATGCGGGAAAGCGGAATTTTGGCCGATGCTATCTGGCCCTGGAGCTGGTCTTGAGCGCCTCCGAGCCAGGCATCCATAAAGGGGCTGAGGTAGTTTTCGAGTTCCGGGTAGGATGTCAGAATCGGGAAAATATCTCGTACCGCTTGTTCAGGAACTCGATGGCGTGCGGGAAGGTACAATACCGCCCGTTGTCGTAGATGCGCAGGAACCAGATCACGGGCCGCGAAAAGGATAATGGGGCTTTCCACAAAAAAATCGCCCTGCTTCTGCACCCAGCTTCGGTTCAGGTTGAGCATGATGGTATAGCGCTCTCGTAGGCGTCCGAAATATCGGTCATGAAGTCCGGGTGAATGGGGTTACAGCGGTGCGAGCGGCGCGGGTCGTCGAAATTTATGACGTAGAAAGTCGGGATTTTCTTGTAACCGTTCTGGTGATTCAGCAGGTGGTTGTAGGCGATTTCCGAAAGATCGGGAAACTTGTAGTCATAGATGTATTGGGTATAGCCCTTTTCGATTTGCTGTTTAATAAACTGGTTTACAACACAATAACTCTTCCCGCTGCCCGGGCTTCCCATGCAGATGCAAGCCCTTTGCGGGTTTACGACATTGGCGAACCCGTTGTTCCACTGTTTGTTATAGTAAAATTTCGTCGGCAGATTTATGGAGTACTCGTTCTCGATCAGGCGTGTTTCCTGCTGGAATGATTCGTTCTCGTTGTTGAAAGGGTCATCCATGAGATTGTTCTTCAGCAGGCGGGACATCCACACGCCGCCCATCAAGAGGCAGATATACCCGGCCGATAGGGTCAGTATGTAGAAAGCCGCGTTCGCCATCGCCGGCAGCGGCAAGTCCAGCAGCCACCAGTTGAAGAAGAACAGCACGCCTCCCGTGGCCAGCGATGCCGTGATTTTCCGCCAGGTAATTTTCTCCTCTTTTACTCCTTTTGTCCCGAGGCATGAAAGGGCGAGGAACACGACGGCGAAAAGTTTCGTCCATAGTATATTCCGGAACAGCCCCGCAGTGCGGTCGAAGTTCAGCAGAATCCTATCGACCACGCCGATATTGATTCCCCATTCCCGTATCTGCCCGTAGCAGAACCAGTAGATGTTGATAACCACGAACAAGATACTCAATGCCCCGCATGAAATCCATTGTTTTTGCAAGACCCCGAAGGTCGTCTTCCTGTTGCATAACCGTAAAATTTAATAAATGAATGATAATTGAGATGTTATACTTTCCTCCGTCGTGAGGTATTCCGCTTCCGTTGCCCGTCCCGTCCGGCAGGCGCTTGTTTCGAGGACAAGCCCCTTGTGTTTTCCCCGGGATTCCGTTTTCCCGCCGAAGCGCAGCTCGAAGGCGTTGGCCGAGTATGCCTTTCCCAGCCGTGATCCGTTCACGACCGTCCGTGTTTCGTGGTCAATGAAGGTCACACCCACGATGCGGCCGTTTTCGTTGCGTCGTATGTAGAGATCCACCCGGGCTCCCCGCAGGCGTTCGCGCAGTTCTTCCTCCGTGGGTTCTCCCCGAAGCGCTTTACTCGACCCGGCCACCGGATTTGTCCTCCCTCGTGTCGTCCTTCCCGAACCGTTCGGCGCTGCGCTCCATGTGCCGTTC
>ENA-OQJI01000285-OQJI01000285.1-human-gut-metagenome-genome-assembly--contig:-NODE-285-length-11844-cov-0.815567_pt1 | contig 11844 bp, 16 predicted proteins | sample MGYA00242602_ERZ504768 | MGnify/ENA primary metagenome ERZ504768 (study PRJEB26092, sample SAMD00036368) | human gut metagenome | host: Homo sapiens | study: EMG produced TPA metagenomics assembly of...
CAAAAATTGAGTCTTATCTTACAAGAAGCGAGGGTATGAGCAAGGTTGCCGTTATTGACGGCAAAATTGTCGGCACTGTACTTGCAAGCCATGACGGCAGACGAGGCTTTATTCACCATATGGCAGTTTTGCCCGACTACCGCAGAAAGCGCATCGGTCACGAGCTTGCCAAAAGTGCGATTGAGGCTATTAAGGAACAGGGAATAGATAAAACTCATATTTTCTGCTATCAGAACAATACCACAGGTCAGAGCTTCTGGCAGGATTTCGGATTTAAAAAGCGTGAGGATATATTTGTTTTTTCTTTTAATAATGAAGATGTAGATAACACTTAAGGGAGTGGGAAAATGAATACAAAGGAAAAGGATTCGCAGTACATAATGCACACTTACGGCAGATATAATGTAGCTTTAAAAAGCGGTAAGGGTGCTGTTGCGTATGATGAGGACGGCAAAAAATATGTAGATGTTGCATCGGGTATCGGCGTAAACAGTCTTGGCTGGTGCGAGGACGGCTGGGTAAAGGCAGTCAGCGAGCAGGCTAACACAATTCAGCATATGTCAAACTACTTTTATTGTCCGCAGGCAAGCAATCTTGCCGAAAAGCTCTGCACACTTACAGGCTTTTCAAAGGTTTGCTTTGGCAACAGCGGCGCTGAGGCTAACGAGTGCGCAATTAAGGTTGCGAGAAAATACAGCTTTGATAAATACGGTGCTGAGCGCAACGAAATTATTACACTCAACAATTCTTTCCATGGCAGAACAGTAACCACTCTTTCCGCAACGGGACAAGATGTGTTTCACAACTACTTTTTCCCGTTTACTCAGGGATTTTCTTATGTAGACGCAAACGATATGAACGCACTTGAAAATGCCGTAACCGACAAAACCTGCGCGGTTATGCTTGAGCTTATTCAGGGCGAGGGCGGTGTAAATATCCTTGATAAAGACTATGTTCAGAGCCTTGTTAAGTTCTGTAACGAAAAGGATATTCTTGTTATTGTTGACGAGGTACAGACAGGTGCAGGCAGAACAGGCAAGCTGTTCGCTTTCCAGAATTTTGAAGTAAAACCTGACATTTTCACAGTTGCAAAGGGCATTGGCGGCGGACTTCCGATCGGCTTATGCGTTTGCGGCGAAAAAACTAAAAGATGTAATGTCACCTTCGACTCACGGCACAACTTTTGGTGCAAACCCTGTTGTTTGCGCAGGCGCAAACTATGTGCTTGATAAAATTTCAAAGCCGGAGTTTCTCTCCGAGGTTGAGTCAAAGGGTAAATATATAGAAGAAAAAGTCCTCAAAATGGACGGCGTAAAGGCTGTTCGCAGAATGGGACTTATGATTGGCATTGAGCTTAAAGACGGCGACGCTCACGATATTGCCGCAAAGTGCGTAGAAAACGGACTTATTATTATTACCGCAAAGTCGCTTTTGAGAATGTTGCCGCCGCTCAACATTACAAAGGAAGAAATCGACCTTGCACTCAGTATTCTTGAAAAAACATTAAAGGAGAATTAAAATGAAGCATTTACTTAAACTTGAAGATTGGTCAACAGATGAAATCATCAATACACTTAACCTTGCCGACCAGCTTAAATATGAGCAGAAACACGGCATTGAGCACAAAATTCTTGCCGGCAAAACTCTTGGTATGATTTTTGAGAAGTCAAGCACAAGAACAAGAGTATCTTTTGAGGTTGGTATGACACAGCTCGGCGGTTATCCGCTCTTCCTTTCATCCAATGATTTACAGATCGGCAGAGGCGAGCCTGTTCAGGATACAGCAAGAGTTCTCTCTCGTTTTCTTGACGGTATTATGATAAGAACATTTAAGCAGGAAGAAGTTGAGGCTCTTGCAGAGCACGGTTCTATTCCGATTATCAACGGTCTTACAGACTACTGCCACCCATGTCAGGTACTTGCAGACCTTATGACAATCCGTGAGTTCAAGGGTAAACTTGAGGGGCTTAAAATGTGCTTTATCGGTGACGGCAACAATATGATGAATTCACTCATCGTGGGCGCACTCAGCACAGGTATGTCTTTCTCAGCCGCTTGTCCAAAGGGATATATGCCGCCTGAACACATTATTGAATTCGGCAAAAAGTACGGCAACGGCAAATTTGAAATTGTTGAAGACCCGATGGAGGCTGCAAAGAACGCCGATGTGTTTATACAGATGTTTGGGCATCTATGGGACAGGAAGAGGAGAAGAAGATTCGTGAACAGGCATTTGCCGGCTATCAGGTAAACAAAGAACTTATGTCTGTTACAAATCCGGAGTGTATGGTTCTTCACTGCTTACCTGCTCACCGTGGCGAAGAAATCACTGCCGATGTATTTGAAGAGCATGCCAATGAAATCTTTGAAGAGGCAGAAAACAGACTCCACGCTCAAAAGGCTGTTCTTGTTGAATGTATGTCAGATAAAAAAGTTCGTGAATAATCACAAAAATATAAATGTAAATAAAAATGTTTGTGAGTGTTTAGTATAAAAAACTAAAAATCGACATAATTTTAGAGCTAAGTATTTACAAAAAAGAATTATTGTGGTACAATATTTTATAAAGTAGATAATTGGGCAAAATTTCATATATATAATTTTGTTCAAAGATTTGCTAAATACTTTAGAGAGGCGGTATAAATAATGAAAAAGTTATCTGCAATCCTTGCATCAGCAACAGTTATTGCTATGGCTAGCGTGCCGGCTTTTGCCGCTGGTATCAACAGCGCGGAACAGGCTGTACTTGACAAGCTTTCAGAAGTAAACACAAGCTACAACGGTGGTTTTATTACTAATGCTGATGAGATGCTCAACCAGGCTGAAAACTACTTCAACACTATTGACATGACAGACGCAGAATCTAAGGAGATTATTGCGGACATCAATGATGCTGTAGATTACCTTAAGTCACAGGGTGCTTCAACTGTTAAGGATCTTAACAAAGCTCAGAAGCAGGAGCTCTTCACTTATGGTCAGAAGGCTGCTAATGTAATCGGTGTTACAGTTTCTTACGACAAGGCAACTAAGACTGTTTCAGCTACTGACAAGAACGGCAACGCAATTGTTAGCACAAAGGTTACAACTGACAGTAAGGGTAACACAACAACTACAAGCAATGCTATTGCTACAACAGGCGCTAATGTAAACACATTCGCTGTTGCTACAGTTGCAGGCGCAGCAGTTGCTCTCGCAGCAGGTGCTACAGTTGTTCTTTCTGTTAAAAAAAGAGAAAGAGCTTGATTGTAAATGTCTGATATGAAAAATACCAGACACAGGCATAAAAAAATTGGTGGGAAGGGTTTTTTAATTCTTCCCTCTATATTTTTTGTGGTAATTTATCTTTTAGGCTACCTTGTACTTATGCCGTCATCTTCTTTAATTTCGGCAGCAGGTCTTATGTTTTCGGACTCTGCAAGAGATTATTCCACAGAATATAACAATATATTTGTGCCGGTGTCAGAAAACAAAAATGAAAACGATTCAAATAAAAAACTGCCTATAAGTGAAATCCAATACCCAAAGACAGGTGAGCAGTTCGGCGAACTTATCATAGAAGATTGCTCTATTGACAATAACCTTTTCTTCGGCGACGGAAATGTTGCGCTGCGAAACGGCGTAGGCATATATAACGGCAGTTTTATACCGGGTTACGGAAAAACAATTCTTGTTGCCGGACACAACAATACATATTTTAACGGACTTAAAAACGCTAAGGCAGGGCAGACTGTTACCATTAAGACAAGCTACGGCAATTACACATACGAAATTACCGATACGGCTGTAAAGAAAGCGACAGACACCTCTGCGTATGATTTAAGCGCAAATGAAGAAAATCTCATAATGTATACCTGTTATCCGTTTGACGAGCTTGGTCTTACAGATCAGAGATTTTTTGTGTATGCAAAATATGTTTCAGGTCCTCAGATTGATAAAACATCAAAGGAGGGCTGAATATGTCAACAGTTAAAAAGATAGTTAATATATTGCTTTCACTTGTGCTTGCAGTGCTTTTAACAGTGCTTGCGTATGCTGTTTCGCTGCAGTTCACACTGTTTAATGACAGCTTTATGCTTGACAATATGAACACCTGCAATTACATAACCGAGAAAAAGGACGAGATAACAAGCAGTTTGACCGACCTCGGTTATGCAAGCGGACTTGAAGAGGACTTTTTCAACGGCTTGCTTGATGAAATAATGATTCACGAGGATACTGAAAAGTATATACAGGATTATTATTCGGGCGAGGGCAGTGTGATTGATAAAACAGCTTTTAAACAGGCGTTTAATACAGCGCTTGACGATTATATAGAGCAAAAGGGCATAAGTGCCGACAGTGTTTCGAGCGAAAACAGGGAATACCTTATAAAAGAGGCGGCTAAAATTTATAAGCAGTCGCTGGAATTGCCGTTTTTCGGAACATTAGCGGGCAGATTTCAGAATGTTAAAAAGCTGTTGCCGTTTGTAATTGCAATATGTGCAGTGCTTTCGGCGCTGATTTGCGTAATATTTGTATTGTCAACAAAATGGAAACATAGGCAGTGCGCCATATTTATTATGCAACAGCCGCCACATTTTTGACAACATTGGTATTGCCGATAGTAATTTTGTTGTCAAAGAAGATTGAAACCTTTAACATAGCGTCAAGAGCAACATATATGCTGTTTGTATCGTGTGCAAATAACATTATAATGTGCGTGCTTGCGTGCTCACTGTTCTTTTTAATAGTATCGGTGGCATTGTTCTTGGTTTATAAACAGCTGTATAAAAAAGCGGTAAGCTGATTTAGAAAAGTATTAAGATACCCGATTGTAGCAAAGGCTATAATCGGGTTTTTGTTTGCTGTTTTGCAGTGATGGGGTGGGGAAAATCAGACTAACTTTTTAAGAAAATGACAAAATTATAAATTATGACTAAGTTTCAGTCGGGCAACAAAGTAAAGCAAAAGCTAAACTCTCCGTCCCGAAGTAAAAAGTTGTCACTTTCAACGTTAGTGGTGGTGGCAGCGCCCACAAATACTTTATGCTATCGCAAATTTTGATAGCCAAACGGCTTGCCGTTTGGCGGCTTGAACACAATGGCGAAAGCCAATGCGACAGCAACAGAGAAAAGATACTCCCTATAATTTGTGCCGTCATTGCGTAGCAATGACGGCACATTATTTTATCTATTCCCCTTTTTAAGGCTATCGCCTGTTTTCAAAACATTGTCTTAGCACGCAAACAGCTTTGCTGTTTGCGCCCGATTAATTTGATGTAAGGGAAACTTTTTATGGGCTCTGCCCAAACCCGCAAGCCTTTAAAAAGGCTTGACCTAAATTTTTTAATTATTTTACCAAACCATAATTACACCAACTTTTGATAAAGAGCCTTAATTATTAATCTTAGCGATGAAACACACAAAAAATACCCGACTATAGCTTTTGCTATAATCGGGTAAATGTTTTTTATATAAGAATTACTCTTTGCTCTTAATGTACTCGTCAATAGCTGCTGCGGCTGTTTTGCCTGCACCCATTGCAAGAATTACTGTAGCAGCACCTGTTACAGCGTCACCGCCTGCATATACGCCCTCACGAGATGTAAGACCGTGCTCATCAGTGATAATGCCGCCCCACTTCTGTGTTTCAAGGCCCTTTGTAGTAGCTTGATAAGTGGGTTTGGTGATGTACCGATAGAAATAACTACTGCGTCAACATCAAGTACAAACTCGCTGTCCGGCTTAACAACAGGTCTTCTTCTGCCGCTTTCGTCAGGCTCACCGAGTTCCATCTCAACGCACTTCATACCTGTTACAAACTCGTTTTCATCACCGAGAATTTCAACAGGGTTGTTAAGGAGCTTAAAGATAATGCCCTCTTCCTTAGCGTGCTCAACTTCTTCTCTTCTTGCAGGAAGTTCCTCTTCACTTCTTCTGTAAACAATGTAAACTTCATCTGCACCAAGACGCTTTGCACAACGGGCAGCGTCCATAGCAACATTACCGCCGCCTACGATAGCAACCTTTTTAGCGTGCATAATAGGTGTAGCGGAATCCTCTTTATAAGACTTCATAAGGTTTGTTCTTGTGAGGAACTCATTTGCGGAATAAACGCCGCAAAGGTTCTCGCCCGGAATCTTCATAAATCTCGGAAGACCTGCACCTGAACCGATAAATACTGCCTCAAAGCCCATATCGTCCATAAGCTCGTCAATAGAGATAACTCTGCCGATAACCATATTTGTTTCAACCTTAACGCCGAGAGCCTTAAGTGTATCAACTTCTTTCTGAACGATTGACTTTGGAAGTCTGAATTCGGGAATACCGTAAACAAGAACGCCGCCTGCAAGGTGGAGTGCCTCAAAAACAGTTACATCGTAACCCATTTTGCAAGGTCGCCTGCGCAAGTAAGACCTGAAGGGCCTGAACCTACTACAGCTACCTTATGACCGTTTGGCTCAGGCTTGTTTACAACAACATCTGTCTGAGCATTGTGCCAGTCGGCAACAAATCTCTCAAGTCTGCCGATACCTACAGGTTCGGTCTTAATACCTCTTACGCATTTTGACTCACACTGTGTTTCCTGTGGGCAAACACGGCCGCAAACTGCAGGAAGTGAGCTTGATTTTGAAATTACATCATAAGCACCCGAAAAGTTGCCCTGTGCAACTTCCTTAATAAAATCAGGAATTGAAATATGTACCGGACAGCCCGATACGCAAGGCTTATGCTTACAATTAAGGCAACGCTGTGCCTCTTCGATTGCAACTTCCTCTGTGTAGCCTGTAGCTACCTCAAGAAAGTTTTTATTTCTTACATTAGGCTCCTGTGTAGGCATAGGAGCTTTTTTAGGTGACATATTCGGCATAATTACTCAACCTCCTTCTTAAACAGATTACAAGCTTCGCTGTAAGCCTTACGCTCAAATTCCTTGTACATAGCGCCACGCTTCATAGCCTCGTCAAAGTCAACCTGGAAGCCGTCAAAATCAGGGCCGTCAACGCAAGCAAACTTTGTTTCGCCGCCAACCGTAAGACGACAGCCGCCGCACATACCTGTGCCGTCAATCATAATCGGGTTCATAGAAACTGTGGTAGGAATGTTGTAAGGCTTTGTTGTCTTAACAACGAACTTCATCATAATAAGTGGACCGATAGTAATTACAAGGTCATAGTTCTCGCCGGCTTTAATCATCTCTTCGAGCGGAGTTGTAACAACGCCCTGTCTGCCGTGTGAACCGTCATCTGTCATAACAATAAACTTGTCTGAACAAGCCTTGAATTCGTCTTCAAGAATAACAAGGTCTTTGTTTCTGAAACCGACAATAGAGTGAACCTCTACGCCGAGCTCGTGGAGCTTTTCAGCGATAGGAAGTGCAATTGCGCAACCTACGCCGCCGCCTACAACGCAAACTTTCTTGTAGCCGTCTGTATGAGTAGGAACACCGAGTGGGCCTACAAAATCGTGAAGGCAGTCGCCTCATTTAAGTGGTTGAGTTTTTCTGTTGTAGCACCGACAATCTGGAAAATAATACGAACTGTACCCTTTTCTCTGTCATAACCTGCAACAGTAAGCGGAATACGCTCACCGTCCTCGTCAACTCTAAGGATAATAAACTGACCCGGCTGTGCTTTTTTTGCAATAAGCGGAGCGTCAATTTCCATAAGAGTAACGGTAGGGTTGAGTGATTTCTTTTTAACTATCTTATACATCTCAAATCTATCCCTTCGTATAATCTTTTTAAATCCAACACATAAAATCGCATTGTATGCTTAATAATAGTTTATCACAATAGCATTAAATTTTCAATACAAATTCGTCTTTTTTCATCATAATCCTTAAGCACTTTTTTCCAAAACAATGTACATACAGCCGTATAAATTCATCTTTTATTGTAAAAATATATTTGATACATTTTCAAATTCGCAGCAAAAAATCCGATTTGCAAAAAGCAAAACAAAATCACTCCAACTCTACATTATAAGTCAGAAAGGATAATAATATGTTTACAAACAAAAAGAAAATCGCACTTGTCGGTACAGGAATGGTCGGTATGAGTTTTGCATATGCGGCTCTGAATCAAAACCTTTGTGACGAGCTTGTACTCATCGACATAAACGAACAGCGAGCCAGAGGCGAGGCAATGGATTTAAACCACGGCATTGCTTTTTCGCCTGCCAGCACAAAAATCTACGCAGGAAATTACAGCGACTGTAAAGATGCCGACATCGTTGTAATCTGTGCGGGTGCCAATCAGCGGCAACCGTCGCAAAGCAGACTTGAGCTGTTAAAAGGCAATTACGAAATTTTCCGAAAAATTGTTCCGCAGGTAACGGAAAGCGGATTTGAGGGCATATTTATTGTCGCTACAAACCCCGTTGACATTATGACAAGAATTACCTGCGAGCTTCGGGATTTAAAGCCGAAAAAGTAATCGGCACGGGTACAACCCTTGACACCGCAAGGCTTAGGTATCTTTTGGGCGAATACTTTGAAGTTGACCCACGCAACATACACGCCTATGTAATCGGCGAACACGGCGACAGTGAATTTGTACCTTGGTCGCAGGCTCTAATTGCGGTAAAACCGATTTGCGATGTTCTTTCAGACAATTCCAAAAGCTATTTTATGGAGATTTAGACCGAATAACCCGAGAAGTCCGTACCGCCGCACACGAAATTATCGCCGCCAAAAAAGCGACATACTACGGCATAGGAATGGCAATAGTGCGTGTAGCAAGAGCCGTGCTTGAAAACGAAAACTCCGTACTCACGGTATCCGTTAGATTACGGGGTGAATACGGCGGCAAAAAAGATGTTTTCCTCGGCAATCCGGCAATAATCGGAAGTGAGGGCGCAAAGCGTATGCTTGAACTAAAAACTTACTCCGTCAGAACAAAAAATATCTTGAAAATTCGTATAACATTTTAAACGACACCTATAAAAGTATTTTTGTAAATAAATACAAAGATTAATAATTCGATAAACAGTCCGTCGGGAGAAAACTCCGCTCTCAACGGACTGTTTTTATTTGACTTTAATTTTTCCGAATGTTATAATGTAAGTATAAACAGGAATTTCGGGAGGTAAAGACATATGAAAAAGTTTAGAACCGCAGTGTCTGTTATCATTATGGTCATTGCCGGAATCGTCGGCTTTTTTGTCGGAGCATCTGTTAATGAGGCAATGACAGGAGCAGTTTTGTTCTCGATGATTTCCGGAATTGCGTGCATTATTTACACAATTGATAATTTTGAGAAATAATCGAATATACTTAAAAATAAAATATGATTTTATGTTAAAACTCTTTAAATTCTTGACATTGGTATAAAAATATACTAAAATGTCTGTACTTATAATAAAATATGGTCATCGGAGGACAGGGTGTCGTAACACCGTTCCGAGTATTCGGAACACTGTCGATAAGATGTCGGGTGAGCTCGGTTATTGATAATATAACCGAGCTGTTTTATGTAAAAATAAAGGAGAGTGAAATATGATTCAGTTATTGGAGCATTTTACCTACAAAAAACTTATCCGATTTACAATTCCAACTGTTGCAATGATGATTTTTACATCTGTTTACGGGGTTGTTGACGGACTGTTCGTATCAAATGTTGCGGGCAGTGAGTCTTTTGCGGGAGTTAATCTGATTATGCCGGCACTTATGATGCTCGGCTCTGTGGGATTTATGATTGGTACAGGCGGCAGTGCTCTTGTTTCAAAGACCATTGGAGAGGGCAACAAAAAACTTGCCAACCGCTATTTTTCAATGCTGATTTATTTTTTGGTAATTGCGAGTATTGTTTTAGCGGCAATCGGTATTTTGTTTATAAGACAAATCTCCGAACTTTTGGGCGCAGAGGGCGAAATGGTTAATATTTGTTCGGTTTACGGCAGAACTCTTTTGTTCGCTCTCCCGTTCTTTATGCTTCAGAACTGCTTTCAAAGTTTTCTTGTAGTTGCCGAAAAACCTGCAATGGGACTTGGAGTTTCTCTTGCCGTAGGACTTACAAATATGGTACTTGACTTCCTGTTTATCTATGTATTCGGCTTGGGCGTATTTGGCGCTGCACTTGCAACCGGTATAAGCCAATTTATCGGCGCAATGATCCCGATATTCTACTTTGCACGCAAAAACAAGTCGCCGCTGAAGCTTGTTAAAACCAAACTTGAACTTAAACCGATACTTAAAACTTGCACAAACGGCTCTTCCGAAATGGTAACAAACATTTCAATGTCGCTTGTAAATATGCTCTACAATTTACAGCTTGTTAAATATGCGGGTTACGACGGCGTTGTAGCTTACGGCATTATAATGTATGTCGGATTTATTTTTGTTGGCACTTACCTCGGCTACTCGGTCGGAGTTGCTCCGATTATCGGATACCACTACGGCGCAGGAAATACCGATGAGCTGAAAAGCCTTTTCAAAAAAAGCCTTATTTTGCTGTCGGCAACCGCAGTTATCCTTACCGCCTGTGCAGAAATTTTTTCCTCTGCTCTGGCAGGAATTTTCGTAGGATACAACAAAGAACTGCACGATATGACAACCAATGCAATCTGCCTGTTTGCGCTGTCATACATTATAAGCGGAATAAATATCTTTGCCTCGGCATTCTTTACCGCACTAAACAACGGACTTGTGTCTGCCGTAATTTCGTTTATGAGAACGCTCGTTTTTCAAATTGCTTTCATCTTTATTCTCCCCGAACTGCTCGGACTTAACGGAATATGGCTTGCCGTTGTCGGCGCCGAAATTTGCTCGCTCATTGTAAGCATATCGTTCTTTGCAGCCAACAGAAAAAAGTATAAATATGTATAAAATAAAAAGCTGTTTTTCTTGTGGAAAAGACAGCTTTAATTTTTAGGCTCAACTTTTATGCCAAAAGTCAGTTTTAAAATTTTCTCCCCAAAAAGCAAAAAACTTTTTTTAATTTTCTATTTTTTGTCACTATATTGTCATAGTCCGAATGTTATAATATATTCATAAAGTAACAGTATAGGAGCAATATTATGAAAGGTAATTATAAACTCAAATGGCATAAATTTACAATTTATTTTGCACTTTTCACGCTGACAGCGATTACACTTTTTGCGGCTGTTCCGTTTTTTTATAGGCAAAACCCACGCTGTCATCAACGGCTCACAAATTATATTTAACAATGCTCAAATATATGCCCAGCATCCTATGATGCAGACCTATGACATATTATTCGGTATATTTTTTGTGATGTATGCCATACTGATTGTAATAACCCGACAAAAACTCGCAGGTTTTAAAAAAGACGCACTCCAGCTATTACACACCTGCTTGGGTGTTTCGGTATTAATACCGGCAGCGTATGCGGTGACAAATATTGTTGAAATCGGCTTTTTAAGAATATATTTTTACTTAATTGTTGTATCAATGATTGCGGCAGTAATACTTTTTTTAATTTACGCTGTATATTACGGCAAGAGAAAATCTCTCTTTACAAACTGATTTACTAAACCTTTTCCTAAAACTTCATATAAATAATTACCCAAAGAAAATGCAGTCCATATAAACGGACCGCATTTTTCTTTTATGATTTTTGTAAATAGTTGTAAGAAATGATGGTTTAGCGGATTATCGGTCGGGAAACAAAGTAAAACAAAAGTAATAGTTTCTGTCCCGAATTAAAAAATTTATTAAACTAAACTGTGTGTGTTAAGCCATAATATTAATGTTACCCCAACATTTAGAATAGAACCTTTTATACTTACTGTTTAAACAGCAAAAGCACTACAAAGTATGAAATTGCAAACAATACAAATGAAATTATCTGACTTAAGTAATAGTTTTTGAAATAGCTTTCCGGCGGATCCGGTTCAAGCTGAGA
>ENA-OQJI01000286-OQJI01000286.1-human-gut-metagenome-genome-assembly--contig:-NODE-286-length-11834-cov-1.566328_pt1 | contig 11834 bp, 12 predicted proteins | sample MGYA00242602_ERZ504768 | MGnify/ENA primary metagenome ERZ504768 (study PRJEB26092, sample SAMD00036368) | human gut metagenome | host: Homo sapiens | study: EMG produced TPA metagenomics assembly of...
CTGCCATGTTTTTATAAATCGGAATGTTAAAACTAAACTATTTTCTTGCGGACATTTTTATTTTATCGGCTGAAAAACAGCCGATAAAATTGTCGTGGCGGAAAATAGAATGGTTACCACTTTTAGCCAATTCTGCACGAATACGGCTCAACGATTGTGGGGTTATATATAAATATGAAGCTATATATTTTAATGGGACATGACGGAGAAGCTCCGGGTTATCTTCAAGTAATGCCAAATAACGTTCCCTAGCCTGGGAAGCCCCACCATTAATAAGCCATGTTTCTACATTAAGAAATTCACGCTCAAAAAGTTTTCTTCCTAAATTGGCAAAATCAACTGATGAAGCAAACAACTTTTCCAATTTCTGCTTTGGCATACAATACAATGCAGCTTCACTCATTGCCTCAATAGTTATTCTCGAAACAGCATTATCGACATATCCCCATGTAGAAAATAAAGCTTCTCCTTCAGAAGCAAACCAGACAGATACCTCCTGCCCATCACGTAAATAATGCCCTCGCCAAATACCACGAGCAATTATATAGAAAGACGTGTCACGTTCTCCCTCACGTACCAGACAATCACCTTTACGATAAGTCTTATATTCCATACCCTCAATCAATTGTCTTCCTTCAGCATAAGGAAAATAATATTTTGCACAAAATCTTTCTATAAATGAATCCATATCTTTTATATTTTCTTTGTACAAATGTAACAATCCTCACTAATTTCTCCGATTCTCCAACCAATAAATAACCAAAACAAATAAGAAAGTCAATAACTCCGACATCGGAACAGCCAGCCAAATTCCCCAGGATCCCCAAATAATCGGCAGAATCCAGAAACACAAAAGGATTAAAACAAAACCACGTAACAATGTTATGATCATCGCCAGACAATCACGTTCCAGGCTCTGAAAATACCCAATAGAAACAATATTTATTCCAAAGAATACAAATCCCGAAGCAAATAAGGGCAAACCTTTCACTGCTATATTATATGCCGGATAAGAACTATCAAGAAACATGCCAACAATCTGATGAGAAAATATCCATGTAAGCAAAAAAACACCAGCTCCGCACAATATCGCAGTAGTCAGTGCCAAACGAAACGTTTCACGAACACGAGCTGTACATTTTGCTCCATAATTATAGCTCAATATAGGTTGTGCAGACTGGGCAATGGCATTATATACCATAAAAACAATAGGGAAAAAATAACACGCAATACTATATGCAGCTACACCATCTTCTCCTAAATAACGGATAAAAACATAATTTCCAACAAACATCATAGTTGCAATAGCTGTTTCACATAAAAAAGAAGAAAATCCCAAGCGACACATATATCCTACATTTCTTATGGTAAGATACAAACTCTTTTTACTCAATTTTACTCGGCATACATGCAGTATCCTTTCAGGATGAAACAAATAAGCAAGATTATAACAGCACCAACTATATAGCCCAAACTAGTAGCAAGAGCGGCACCAAACATTCCCCATTTAAGAATAAAGATAAACACATAATCCAGCACAATATTTATTATAGCAGGAATGATATTACACACCATTGCATAATTAGGTGCCCCATCCAAACGGACAAAAAACATACCAGAACAGAGTAAAGCACTAAAGACCAAAAAAGGAACAAACCAGTACATATACTCCACAGCCAAAGGCAATAAACGTTCAGAACTTCCCAACCAGACAGCAACTCGCTCTACATTCGAAACGATTCCTATTGCATAAATCAATAATAAAACAGATGATACAATAATCGCCTGAGTCACATTAATACGTGCAACCTTTGCTTTTCCTTGTGATAAATGGACAGAAGCAACAACTGAAGCACCTATTCCAAACATTAAAGCAACTCCTGTATTAATCAGAAACAAGGGAGCCGTAATATTAACAGCAGCCAGCGCATCACTTCCGATACCTTTACCTACAAATATACCATCTGTTATAATAAATATCGCATTAAATATCATTCCTAATACAGTAGGAATAAGAAGTTTCCGAAAAAGCTTCGGTATATTCATCGTTTTAAAATCAATGCTATCTCTCATATATTATTTTATATTTGAATCCGGGTGCAAAAGTACGACAATGGCATGACAGAAAGATTAACATATGGTAATTTCTCACACCTTATTCCAGCTTTTGAATGGAAAATTGTAACTTTGCAAAAGTTTACGAATATAAGACTTATGCAAACGAGCGAAAAGAAATGTTATGAACTTCCGGAGTCATTAGCAAAAAATCTCGGAATTCAACTTATCTCCGTTGAAGAAGGTTATGTAAAAGCAACAATGCCTGTCGACGAACGCACTTCACGCCCATGTGAGCCTGTAGACATTTTAAATGGAGGAGCCTCTCTTGCATTAGCAGAAACTGTTGCAGGATACGGTTCAATCCCTTTATGTGAACCTGGACAAATGCCTTGCGGCATACAGATAAGTGCTAACCATGTACACATGGTTCCAATAGGTACTTACGTCGAAGCTGTGGGAAAACTTGTACACAGAGGACGTACTTCACACGTATGGAATGTCGATATAACCACTCCTGAAGGTAAATTAGTTTCTACTGCACGCATTGTTAATTTAATAGTAAAAAAACGATTATGAATCTTCCCGGAACAACAATTCACAAGCTGATAGATAATCTTACACGTAGTCCTTTCAGTTTTGCTCTATATCGTCTGCCTTGGACAGATGAGCCAATATTGGTTTTACAGGAAGAAGAAGATGTAGAAGTACTAAACAGCCCGGCAGCTTTAAACGGTAAAAGAGGATTTGTCATGACTCCTTTTCATCAAACAGAAGAATATCCGGCAGTCCTTATACGCCCGGATAAAGTTGCACACGAATGGGAAAATATCAGTCAGACTCTCGAAGCATTTGCCTCATCAATATCATTTGAATTTTCCTCATCCTTCAATTCAAAAGAAAAAAGAAGCACTAATACTCAGGAAGCAAAAGAAAAATATGAACAGGTTTTCTCCCGTTTCATTTCATCACTAGAAGATAATACTTTCAAAAAGTTAGTCCTGTCACGCAATTATACTCAAGCATTAGAAGGAGATTTTTCTCCTCTTACGGCATTTATACGTGCATGTAATAACTATCCACGTATGATGATTTCTTTATGTCACACTCCACAGACTGGAACCTGGATAGGAAGTACTCCTGAAATTATTTTAAGCGGACAAGATACAGAATGGCATACAGTAGCTCTTGCAGGCACTATGCCTATGCAAGGTGAAATAATGCCTACGGAATGGAGTGAAAAGAATCAGAACGAACAGGCATTTGTCAGTGAATACATCCGGCAAACTGTAAAACGTTTCGGAAACAAATTAAAGGAAAAAGGTCCTTATACGGCACGAGCCGGACAATTAGTCCATTTAAAAACTGATTTTCATTTTGAACTAAAAGATACAGCTCATTTAGGTGACATTTTACAGGAGCTTCATCCCACTCCAGCAGTATGCGGCCTTCCCAAAGAAGAAGCATACTACTTCATTTTGAATAACGAAGGATATAACCGGGCTTATTATACAGGAATTATCGGATGGCTAGATCCTCAAGGTGAAACAACACTTTATGTCAATCTACGCTGTATGAATATTACTGATAAAACTGCAACATTCTATGCCGGAGGCGGAATACTTCCCTCCTCTACCGTTGAAACAGAATGGGAAGAAACACAGCAGAAAATGAATACCATGAGGAATATTTTATAAAAATAAAGCTATGTATACTGATAAAAAAAGCATATTACAACTAGCCTCTTTGCTTCGATCATTTGGAATAAAGCGCATCGTTTTGTGTCCAGGAAGTAGAAACATTCCAATAGTTCAAACGTTTGCCAATATACCAGACTCTACATGTTATCCGATGACAGACGAACGAAGTGCTGGTTTCTTTGCACTTGGACTCGCCTTGCATGGGGGAACTCCTGTTGCTGTGTGTTGTACATCAGGTACAGCATTATTAAATTTACACCCAGCTGTAGCAGAAGCCTTTTACCAGCAAGTTCCATTAGTAATAATTTCAGCTGATCGCCCAGCGGCTTGGATTGGACAAATGGATGGGCAGACATTACCACAACCGGGAGTATTCGGTACATTAGTAAAAAAATCGGTAAATTTACCCGAAGTAACAAACGAAGAAAGTGAATGGTTCTGCAACCGACTTATCAATGAAGCCCTGCTGGAGCTCAACCATCACGGTAAGGGGCCAGTACATATCAACGTTCCGATCAGTGAGCCGTTCTTTTTACTTCCTGAAAAAGAGTTACCTAGTGCACGAGTAATTACACGTTACCAGGGACTAAATATTTATGATAAAGATTACCAACCGCTCATTGAACGATTAAACAAATACCAGCGACGCATGATCGTGGTCGGACAAATGAATCTGATTTATCTGTTCGACAAAAAATATACCAAAATGCTGTACAAGCATTTCGCATGGTTCACCGAAAATATAAGTAATCGTACCATCCCCGGAATGCCTATACGAAATATAGAGCCTCTACTTTGCTCGATGAACAATGAAGAACAAGAAAAAATGCGTCCTGAATTACTCATCACATACGGAGGACATATTATCTCAAAACGCTTAAAAAAATTTCTGCGTAAGCATCCCCCGATGGAGCATTGGCATGTATCTGTTGATGGAGAAGTCGTCGATTTGTTTGGTTCACTGAGCACTATCATAGAAATGGATCCTTTCGAATTTTTGGAGAAGATAGCCCCAATGTTAGATAGCCGTACACCAGAGTACCCAAAGATTTGGGAAACACGGTCAAAAGCTATCCCACAGGCTAGTTTTGCATATTCGGAAATGAGTGCCATTGGTGAAGTCATCCAACATCTTCCTGTTCCATGTTCTTTACATCTGGCCAATAGCTCCGTAGTACGCTATGCACAACTGTTCGATTTGCCTGAAGAAGTGGAAATTTTGTCCAACAGAGGTACTAATGGTATAGAAGGATCACTGTCTACCGCACTAGGATATGCAACAGCTTCTGATAAACTGAACTTTATCTTCATAGGCGATTTAAGCTTCTTCTATGATATGAATGCCCTTTGGAATTCTAATTATGGCACAAACATACGTATTCTGCTTCTAAACAATGCAGGAGGAGAAATTTTTCATGCACTTCCAGGCTTGGAATTACATGAAAATGCACGACGCTTTGTCACCGCTACCCATACAACATCTGCACGTGCATGGGCAGAAGACAGAGGATTCGAATATCTTTCAGCACATAATGGAAATGAACTACATACTGCCATAAATGCCTTTACCCAACCTGATGTAACTACCCATCCGATTCTTCTGGAAGTATTTACAGACAAAGCATTAGATATCGAATTACTCAAAGAATATTACCATAACCTAAAACAAAAATAAATCCACTATGTCACAAAAGAGAGAATGGAAAACGATAAAAGAGTATCAAGATATTCTTTTTGAATTTTATAACGGAATTGCCAAAATTACAATTAACCGTCCACGTTACCGCAATGCATTTACTCCGACAACTACATCCGAAATAAGTGATGCGCTATATTATTGCCGTGAGTGTCAAGATATAAACGTCATTGTTCTGACTGGAGCTGGAGATAAAGCATTCTGTTCTGGCGGAGATATGCATGTGAAAGGTCATGGAGGATATATCGGTACAGATGGAGTTCCTCGACTGAATGTGCTAGATGTGCAAAAACAAATTCGTTCCATACCTAAGCCGGTAATTGCTATGGTAAATGGTTACGCCATTGGAGGAGGACATGTCCTGCACGTAGTCTGCGATTTGACAATAGCTTCCGAAAATGCTATATTCGGACAGACAGGACCAAGAGTAGGTAGTTTTGATGCAGGGTTCGGCTCTTCTTATCTGGCACGTATCGTCGGTCAAAAGAAAGCCAGAGAAATCTGGTTCCTCTGCCGTCAGTATTCAGCACAAGAAGCTCTTGAAATGGGATTAGTAAACAAGGTAGTTCCATTCGATTCATTGGAGGATGAAGTAGTAGAATGGGCGGAAACCATGATGCAACATAGCCCTCTTGCCCTACGTATGATTAAGGCCGGACTGAATGCAGAATTAGATGGACAAGCCGGCATACAAGAACTTGCCGGAGATGCCACTATGCTTTATTATATGACAGAAGAGGCACAAGAAGGAGGACGAGCATTTTTGGAAAAACGCAAACCAGACTGGAGCAAATTCCCTAAAATGCCATAAACAATATCGAAAAAAACTTTCTGCACATATCGTCAGAAAGTTTTTTCTTTCTAAGTACCTTTTTAAATCAGATCAAGATCAAACGCCTATGTATACAATAAAAATCATCCCCAAAACATTACACTTCAAGCAGCCTGCCGGAACATCTAGAGGAGTTTATCATACACGTAAAGTATGGTATGTACTGCTCACTGACACCCAAACAGGAAAATATGGCGTAGGAGAATGTGCACCACTTCCAGCATTAAGTTGTGACGACTTACCAGACTATAGTGAAATTCTGGCTTATCACTGCCATCAGACAGAGTTAAATGGCTATCTTGATTACGAAGCCCTTCGCCCTTATCCATCTATGCTGTTTGGATTAGAGACCGCATTTGCTCACCTGAAAGCTGGCAATTTACAGTTTTGGGACACTCCTTTCTCAAAGGGAGAAAAGAAATACCCATCAATGGACTCATATGGATGGGAAATTTCGATGAAATGTATTCCCGCATAGAAGAAAAAATGAAATTGGGCTTCAGATGTATTAAAGTCAAAATCGGCGCAATCGATTTCAATAAAGAACTTGAACTACTGGAGCATATAAGACAGCATTTCTCTCCCGAGCAGATAGAACTACGTGTGGATGCCAATGGGGCGTTCTCTCCCGCTGATGCCCCTTTCAAATTGGAAAGCTTACATGCATTCCACATACACTCCATCGAACAACCTATTCGTGCAGGTCAATGGAAAGAAATGGCAACACTATGCCAACAATCTCCTTTTCCAATAGCTCTGGATGAAGAACTTATAGGCATAAACACTATTGCACGCAAAATAGAATTACTCGAAACAATCCGACCACAATATATCATATTAAAACCCTCTCTTCATGGAGGAATACAAGGGGCTACTGAATGGATAAAACTAGCCAAGGAACGGGGAATTGGTTCATGGGTTACTTCAGCACTTGAATCTAACATCGGACTAAATGCCATCGCACAATGGTGTGCAACATTAAGTCCGGATATACCTCAAGGATTAGGAACTGGTATGCTTTTCACTGATAATATCGATTATCCGCTTCATATACAAGGAGATTGGTTATGGTTTCATCCAGAAGAAAAAGAACCAGACTTCAACAAATTCCTATTATGACATTGCCCATGACAACATTTATCACTCAAAGAGCTCAACAAACTATTACCATTAATGGTGAACGTTATACCGCTTCGGAAGCAAAGATTTCTGCTTCTGACGGAAAAAGCCTTCTACAGAAAAAATTCTATGACCTATATGGAAAGGATAGTTTCTATTCTTCCCTTGCTGATTTTCTGGCAGAATGGTTTGACGACAGCAACACGCTAAAAGTTCATACATCTGGCTCAACAGGACAGCCTAAAGAGCTTTGGGTAGAGAAAAGAAAAATGATGAATAGTGCCATACTAACAATTTCTTTCCTCAAACTACATCAAGGCGATAGTGCTATGCTCTGCATGCCTTTACAATACATAGCAGGGAAAATGGTTGTGGTACGTTCACTCGTAGCGGGATTAAATCTCATTCCCATTCCTCCATGCGGTCATCCGATGCAAAACATAGAAACTCCTCCGGTATTTTCTGCCATGATTCCCATGCAAGTATTCAATTCGCTACAAGTTCCGTCTGAACGAAAGTTACTCATGCAGATACAACATCTTATTATTGGTGGAGGAGCTATAGATGATGCACTTGGAAAAGCTCTGCAAGAGTTTCCTCACGCAGTATGGAGCACATACGGAATGACAGAAACACTTTCACACATTGCCCTACGCCGACTGAATGGAAGTGACCACTCAGATTGGTACACTCCATTTGATAATGTCAGCCTCAGCTTATCAGAAGAAAATACATTGATAATTCATGCACCTTCAGTATGTTCAGAACTTTTGAGAACCAATGATATTGCAGAATTTAATCAACACGGACTATTTCGTATTTTAGGAAGAAAAGATAACACAATCAATACAGGAGGAGTTAAAGTACAAATCGAGCAAGTAGAAAAAGAACTCAAGCCCTTACTCGATTGTCCATTTATGATAACCTCCGTACCTGATCCTAAATTTGGAGAGCGGATAGTTTTATTAATAGAAGCGGTTCATATAAACCACGAACAAATAAACGAATCCATAAAAAAACTTCCTCCTTATCGGCGTCCAAAGCAAATCATACGAATAGATACACTCCCGTTAACTGATACAGGTAAGCCTAGTAGAGCTGTTGCACGACAAATAGCCTCAAATTATATAGATAAAACATAGGAGAAGAATATTTAAATGGTTACCTTTGCTTAAAAAGGAATACCCTAACAACTAATATTTATGGAAGACACTTCATTTTTGGCACCACTGTTATTAACTATTGGTGGACTTGTTATCGGAGCTTTACTAAAGTCATTATTACGGCACACACGTATTCCATATACAGTAGGACTATTTGCCGTCGGACTGTTAGTAGGTTTATTAAATCGTTATGGAATTTTTAATTTTTGGAGTGATCTGTCAGAAGGTGTAAACTCTGTAGCCAATATCAACCCTGATTTAATACTCTACTTATTTCTCCCCATTTTAATCTTTGATGCAGCTTATGAACTCAACCTGCATATATTCAAAAAGACATTAGCAAATGCAACTCTACTTGCCGTCCCGGGGCTGATCATTTGTATGCTTCTTACCGGTACATTATTAATAGGAATCGCCCATATTGTTCCTGGATTTGAATCGTGGACATGGGGACTTGCGCTTATGTTCGGAGCTTTAATTAGTGCTACCGACCCGGTTGCAGTCGTTGCTTTACTTCATGAATTAAAGACCAGTAAACGATTCTCTACACTTGTTGACGCAGAATCACTTCTAAATGATGGCACAGGTATCGTATGTTTCATGCTGTTTTTCGGAACTTATGCAGCAACGGGAGGAAGTTCCTCCTCACCAGTAATGGAATTTATACAAGTAGTAAGTATTAGTACACTATTGGGGTTCCTACTGGCACGCCTTGTTATTTGGTTTATTACCCGAATAAACTCAGAAGAAATGATCCAAAACAGTGCTGTGATCCTCTCAGCTTATCTCACCTTTATTGTTTCTCAATATTATTTGGGAGTTTCAGGAGTCATAGCCCTGCTGGTTTTTGGATTAACTGTCACTTACGTAGGTAAGCCAAGATTAAAACCCCAAGTTAATAATTTCATGGAACATTTCTGGGAGCTCCTTACCTATATCGCAAACACACTGATTTTTATTTTGGTAGGAATTGTAATTGCCCAGAAAGTCAATTTTACATGGGGAGCACTAGGAATTCTAATACTGATTTACATTTGCCTCAACTTATTCCGCTTCGCCATGATAATGTTACTATATCCACTTATGAAAAGAATGGGATATGGATTAAGTAAACGTGAGTCCGTTATATTGACATGGGGAGGATTACGTGGAGCATTAGGTATGACACTGGCTTTAATGGTATCTTATACCCCTGCTATACCTGAAGAGGTACGCAGCCAAGTATTATTTTTCACAGCCGGAATAGTCACATTAACACTTTGCGTAAATGCTACTACGACACGATGGTTGCTGAATAAATTAGGATTAATCAATATACCCTCGGCACGCATTATATTAGAAAATAAAATCCAGCAAACCATTCGTGAAAATTCAGAAAAATATCTGGAACGTTTAGAAAAGCGTGATGCTTTGGAGGGTACCAATTGGGAAAAAGTCAGACACTATATTTTTCCAAAGCCGCAGGAAGTTACTCATACAGCAGGAACTCATGCCATGCTTACAGAAGTTCGCTTACGTGTACTAGATAGAGAAAAGGCTCTCTGCCATCAACTCTATGATGAAGGCATTATATCGCAAAGTACTTTCCGCAGATTAATGAACTCATTAGACGAACTATACGATCATGACGGAACATATCCATTAGACAATCGCCTTTCAATATTTCGTTTCTGCAACCGGACTGCTTTACTGAACAGTTTAAGAAAAGAGCCCTACCTACACAACCTGATGAGCTTCTATTTCCGTAAACGCATCGCACTAATTTACGACTTGGGAAGAGGATTTATCATTCTACAGAAAGAAGATTTGAAATTCTTGGATGAATTAAAGAACTCAGACTTACTCAATGAGCAATCGATTGTAAACACGCTAAAAGAAGAAATAAACCTGAACATAAAAGCTATGAGTGAACTTATAGACAGTTTAGCTATAAACTTCCCCAGAGCTTACAAACATGCTTTAACGTTAAAGTCGATTCGCATGTTATTAAGTAACGAGCGCAGAACAATCAAGCAAATGGAATCAAATGGTGTCATTTCAGAGAAAGATGCTGAAGGATTATTGGAAAAAGTAGACGAACGAACAGACGAGCTGAATACTTTCAGATATACCATACCTGGAACTATTTTACGGAGGTTGTTTAGAAAGTCTTCAAAAGAATTATAATATCAGAACCAGATGAGAACAGTCAGGCTTATCACTTGCGACAGCTCGTTTCAGCAAGGCTTATTTTAGGAGCTTTAGAAAACGAAGGTATTGCTGGCATATTACATAATGAAAATAGCTCAAACATACTAAAAGGCTATATCAATAATATTGGCGTAGATATTTTTGTGTATGAAGATGAATACGAAAAAGCTCTGAAAGTACTTGAACAAAATGAGATAATAGCAAAACAAATGAAATATTGTCCATATTGCCACTCCGACAATATTGAATATGCCCTGAAAAAGAGAAAAAAATACGTGCACTCTTTGCGACATTTTTATCTCTGCTTACAGCAACTCCCCTTAAAACAGAACATTGGGAATACATTTGTAAGCAATGTGGGAAACATTTTGAAAATCCAGTTGCATAAAAATGAACGCTTCCTGATGACTTTTATAAAAATCATCAGGAAGCGTTCATTCACTATAGTGCACACGAGTTTCCTTCACAATAGTCCTTACTTATTTCCCCTTGATACTCCGGATGACGCTGCAACCATATTACAGCGTACGAACAAGTAGCGATGGGCTTCAGGGCATTTTCAAGAGCAAAATCATAAGCGGCTTTCACCAAAGCAGATGCAATTCCTCTCCCCCCTATCTCTGACGGAACAATGGTATGACGAATATCCAAACCATTATCATGAATACTATAAGCTACATGAGCTTTATATCCATCAACTTCTATCTCAAATCTTCTTTGTTCTGCATTATGTTTTATATCCATATTACTAAAGTTTAAAGATTTATATATCTGAAGCAATATACAAAATTAAAGAATATTAAAAAAAGAATCAATGAATCTTATTTCAAAAAAATACATGAAATTTGCAGAAATAAAAATTCATATAACGATATGGAAAAAAGAAAAGTCTTATAAAAAAGATATTTAGTATTCATCGCAGGTCTGTATTTTTTAGCAATGGGTATATCATTACATATTCCGGAGCATACCCGTTCACTTTCCGGCAGCTTATTAGGGTATAAAACCATACCTTAAAAGCGTAATTTTTATCCGTTCATCCCCTAAAAGGATGAAAAAATGGATAACCAGACATTAAA
>ENA-OQJI01000287-OQJI01000287.1-human-gut-metagenome-genome-assembly--contig:-NODE-287-length-11816-cov-0.895885_pt1 | contig 11816 bp, 7 predicted proteins | sample MGYA00242602_ERZ504768 | MGnify/ENA primary metagenome ERZ504768 (study PRJEB26092, sample SAMD00036368) | human gut metagenome | host: Homo sapiens | study: EMG produced TPA metagenomics assembly of...
CGTTTCCGCCGGCAGCCTCCATCTTCGCCATGGTCGTGCTCGAACGCAAGCTGGAACGCCTGCACCCGGAAGTGGACCTCGTCACCACTCCGGCAGGCGATCTCGCAGGCATGAGCCACGCCAACAACTTCACCTCCGACCTCAACGCATGGGTTGGTCTGTTCGGACAGTTCGCAGCTGCAATCGGCACTCCGGTCGACGCCGGCACCCTGTATGGCACGCTGTTCCGCGCGGCCATTGCAGACGACGTTGACTCCAACTGCGGCGGACTCATCAACTACCCGTTCCGCTCCGGCGAATTCCTCGCAGGACTGCCCGAAGGCCGCCCGCTGTTCGCGCGCGGTCCGGAAGCCCGCATGAGCCTCGGCAACTTCATGCGCGCCCAGCTGTTCAGCGCATTCTCCCCGGTGAAGATCGGCATGGATGTGATGACCAAGGACGAAGGCGTTGCCGTTGACTCCCTCGTCGGCCACGGTGGCATCTTCACCACCCCGAAGGTCGCCCAGAAGATTCTCGCAGCCGCATTCGATACGCCGATCAAGGTGATGTCCACCGCAGCCGAAGGCGGCGCATGGGGCATGGCCGTGCTTGCCGACTACCTGTGGCACGCCGACCAGCCGCTCGACGAATTCCTTGACGCTCGTGTGTTCGCCGATGCCGCTTCGACCACGGAAAATCCGGATGAAGGCGATGTCGCAGGATTCGAGGAATTCTTCGATCGCTTCCGCAAGGGACTGCCGATTGAGCATGTTGCAATCGAAAGCATTCCGCTGGAAACCAAGTAAATAAATATTTTAAAAACTTATTTCAATTTGAAAGGAAATGATTATGGCTACTTTGGCTGATTATGGTCCTGAGGTTCGTGCCGAGGTCAAGCAGGTGCGCGAGGTCGTGGCGACCTTGCACGAGCAGCTGATCAAGTGGAACCTGGTGGTGTGGACGGCTGGCAACGTGTCGCAGCGTCTGCATACGGCGGATCTGATGGTGATCAAGCCGTCGGGCCTGCGTTACGAGTACCTGACGCCGTCGAGCATGGTGGTGTGCGATCTGGACGGCAACGTGGTGGACGGTTCGGAGGCTCCTTCCTCCGATACGGCGTCGCATGCGTACATCTACCGTCATATGCCGGACGTGTACGGCGTGGTGCATACGCATTCGACGTATGCGACGGCGTGGGCGGCGACGGGGCAGAACATTCCGTGCGGTCTGACGATGATGGGCGACGAGTTCGGCGGTCCTGTTCCGGTGGGTCCGTTCCGTCTGATCGGTTCCGAGGCGATCGGCGAGGGCGTGGTCGAGACGCTCAGGGAGTATCCGAAGTCTCCTGCGGTGCTGATGCAGAACCATGGTCCGTTCACCATCGGCAAGGACGCGGAGTCGGCGGTGAAGGCCGCGGCGATGACGGAGGAGGTCGCTCATACGATGTGGGCGGCGAGGCAGTTGGGTGAGATCATTCCGATTTCGGATGAGGATATCGCGAAGCTGAACGATCGTTACACCAACGTCTACGGCCAGCACTGAGCTGCAATCCTACGATTCCGTAATCCTACATAATTTCACAATCGTACGAACTCGCGCTACGCAACAGAACAACGCGAAGCGCGAGTTCGCAATCGCAATAAATAATTAAAAACTCCATAAACAACGAAGTAAAGGAACAATCACATGGCAATGGAAAACCCGTTTGAAGGCAAGGAAGTCTGGTTCGGCGTCGGATCCCAGGATCTGTACGGCGAAGAAGCGCTGCGTCAGGTGGCCGAGCAGTCCGGCGAAATCGTCGACGCGCTCAACGCAACCGGCAAGATTCCGGTCAAGGTGGTGCTTAAGCCGACCCTGAAGTCCTCCGACGGCGTCAAGGCCTTCATGGTCGAAGCCTCCGCCAACCCGAACGTCATCGGCGTGATCACCTGGTGCCACACCTTCTCCCCGGCCAAGATGTGGATCCGCGGCCTCGAAGTGCTCACCAAGCCGCTGCTGCAGCTCAACACGCAGCACCACTTCGAAATCCCGTGGGAAACCATCGACATGGACTTCATGAACCTGAACCAGGCCGCACACGGCGACCGTGAGTTCGGTTACATCCTGACCCGTCTGGGCATCAACCGCAAGATCGTGGTCGGCCACTACACCGATCCGGCCGTTGCCGAAGAAATCGGCACCTGGGCACGCGCCTGCGCCGGCTGGGATGCTTCCAACAACATGAAGGTCATGCGTTGGGGCGACAACATGCGCAACGTGGCCGTCACCGAAGGCGACAAGACCGAAGCCGAGCGCGTGTTCGGCGCATCCATCAACACTTGGGCCGTCAACGAGCTCGTCGCAGCCTACGAAGCCGTCAAGGACGATCAGGTCAAGAGCATCATCGAAGACTACAAGGTTAAGTACGACGTTGATCCGGCTCTGCTCGACGCCAAGTACGATTCCCTGTTCATCGCGGCCAAGGAAGAAGCCGCCATGGTCAACATGATGCGCGCCAATGGCTGCACCGCCGGCGTTGACAACTTCGAAGACTTGGGTGCTCTCCCGCAGCTGCCGGGCGTTGGCCCGCAGCGCTTCCCGTCCGAGTACGGCTTCGGCTTCTCCGCCGAAGGCGACTGGAAGACCGCAGTGCTCGTGCGCATCGGCGCAGTGATGGGCTACGGCCTCGAAGGTGGCGCTTCCCTCATGGAAGACTACTCCTACAACTTCACCCCGGGCAACGAGATGATCATGGGCTCCCACATGCTCGAAGTCTCCCCGTCCGTCGGCACCATCGCCAAGCCGAAGCTGGAAATCCACCCGCTCGGCATCGGTGGCAAGGCCGATCCGGTGCGCCTGGTCTTCACCGTCGCCCCGAAGAAGGACGCCGTCGTCGTGTCCATGTCTGACGTGCGCGAGCGTTTCCGCCTGACCATGAACCTGGTCAACGTGGTCGAGCCGCTCGGAGAGCTCAAGCAGTTGCCGTGCGCCCGTGGTCTGTGGAAGCCGCAGCCGGACCTCAAGACCTCCGCCGAGTGCTGGCTGCGTTCCGGCGCCTCCCACCACACCTGCATGACCACCTCCGTCGGTCGCGAGGCTTGGGAAGACTTCGCCCGCATCGCCGGTGTCGAACTCGCCACCATCGACGCGAACACCAAGGCCGCAGAATTCGAGCGCGACCTTGAGATCTCCGAAATGTACCACCGCCTCAACAACCGTCACTGACATAACGGAGCGTTAACGGCACGGCAGAAGACTCGACGTACCCTCGTACGCCTTCGCCTTCTGTCGCACCGTTACCGCACGCGTTATGCACTGACGGAACCGTCACTGATTGTCGCTTTACTGACAATGGCTGATGGAGTGTCGTTAGCCATTCTGGATTCATCACTAATCTCTGCCATATGAGCGCCGGCGGGTCGGATCGCTTCCGATCACCGGCGCTCGTTTGCATTCCTTGAAAGTTGTACGGACAGAACAAAAGCGTGGGGTGCGAGAGAACGTTTGTATTCTCTCGTACCCCACGCTTTTATGTATTATGCGATTCAGCGCTTGCCGGAGTACAGCTGCTGATCGATCACCTGTGCGAACACGCGGTTCACTGCCGGACGCACCACTTTCAGCGACGGGGTCAGGCACTTGTTTTCCTGCGTGAATTGCGTATCGAGCACTACGAACTTACGTACGGATTCGGCGCGGGAAACGGTCGCGTTCGCCTTGTCGACGTACTTCTGGATTTCGTCGCGAACGGCGGCGGTCGCAGCCACGCGATCCAACGGCGTATCGGCAGACAGTCCAATGGAAGGCAGCCAAGCCTCCAATCCTTCCGGATCCAACGTGATCAGCGCACCGATGAACGGACGATTGTCGCCGACAACTACCGCATGCTCCACAATCGGACATTTCACAATCTCCTGCTCCATCGGAATCGGAGAAACGTTCTTGCCGCCGGCGGTGATGATGATGTCCTTCTTACGGCCGGTGATCGTAATACGTCCCTCGTCGTCAATCGACGCCAAATCACCCGTTTTCAGCCACCCATCCTCGGTGAACGCTTCCGCCGTCTTCTCAGGCAGGTTGTGGTAGCCCCTGAACACGTTCGGGCCCTTCACCTGAAGTTCGCCATCATCGGAAATGCGCACAGACGATCCCGGAGCCGGTTGGCCGACAGTGCCGATCGCATTGTCGGTGACGCGGGTCGCGGCGAACGGCGCAGCGGTTTCCGTCATACCGTAACCCTGAATCATCGGCAGGCCGATACCGTTGAAGAAATGCGCCAGAGACACGTCCAGAGGAGCACCACCGCATGCCACGTAGCGGATGCGCGGGCCGAGAGCGCTACGCACGGTACGGTACACGGAAGCCTCATACGAAAGATGCTGCGCGATCTGCTTGGCGGTCGGGCGTTCGCCGGCCTGCTGCATGCGCGACCAATCGCGTGCGGCTTCGGCAGCCTTGAGGAACAGGCGTCCCTTCCAACCCGTGCCGGCCTTGCGGGAGGCCGCGTTATACACCTTCTCGAACACTCGTGGTACGCCCAGCAGATAGGTCGGTTCGAAGGAACGCAAATCGGGCAGCAACGTCTTTGTGTCCGGCAGATAGCCGACCACGCCGTCGTCGGAAGCGATTGACGCGTACTGGATGAACCGTGCGAAACAGTGGGCGAGCGGCAGGAAGAGAAGCAGTCTCGGATGATCTTCGAGAATGATCTCATGCAACGCCAGACTGCCCGCGCGCGTGATCGATATGAAATTGCGGTGCGAAAGCTCGGCACCCTTTGGAGCTCCCGTCGAACCGGACGTGTACACGATGGTGGCCAGATCGTCTGCATGCACCGAATCGATGCGCGCTTCCAGCTCCTCGTCGGACACGGTGACGCCCAAACCTTCCAACGCGCCCATGGCGTTGGAATCGAGCATCAGAATGTGCTTGAGAGACGGGCAGCGGTCGATTACGGAGTCGAGACGGTCGAAGCGCTCGCGATTGTCGGCGATGGCCAGTTTCACATCCGAATCGTTGAGGATACGCTCGGCCTGCGCCGCGGAATCGGTGTCGTAGATCGGCACGTTCACCGCGCCGATGGCGGCCAGTGCGAAGTCGAGCACGCCCCACTCGTAGCGGGTGGTGGAGAAAATGGTGACGGCATCGCCCTTGTTGATGCCGAATGCGATGAGGCCTTTTGCGGCGGCGAGCACGGCATTGTGGAATTCGCCGGTAGTGACCTTCGTCCATTGGCCGGGGGCGGTTTTGCGTTCCGCGATCACGGTATCTTCGCCAGTGCGCGCTATGCGTCCAGTAAGCAGGGAATAGATGGATTCGTCGTCGCGCACCTCAACGGATTCGCCCGGGGTGGTGTACTCGGTGAGCATGAAGCGTTCTCTTTCTCGCGGTTTTTGCGTTGTTTCCGCGTATTTCTGCTTGTGATGCGTGCGGGAGCGATACAAACCGTGTGTCCGCGTTTCCTACCCCTTGCGCACCTTGCACATTCTAAGTTACGGGGCCGTAAGTCTGCATTGTGAGAAGCGACAAGAAATATTTCATCAACTTTGTATGAACTGACAAATGGTGCTATTCCGTCAAAAATCAAGTGTTTGGTGTCGCGCTGTATCCGTTCGAAAAAAAGGCTTGACGTAACGGTTGCGGGGGAGCCGCCATGCTTCCCATATATCCCCGAAAGGACCGTAAAGCCAGCGAAATGCGAAGAGATGGTGGTGCGTAGCGTTTTTTATCGAGTACACTCACGAGTGACGCAATTTACCCCTTGCGTCAGAGGGCTGCCTGCTCAACGGCGAACATCCAGCCTTTTTATCCTTTCGCCGTTTCGCTGGTCGTGTGGCATGCTCCGCACTTGCTTGGTTCGTGCGTTTTTGCTGAAGATGCGTTTGTGATTGCGTTTGCGATTGCTATGTGCGATGAGCTCTTGACGTTTCTGTTTCCGGGCGGATAGGCTGAATCGAGCGACATGGTGATGCGGGCGCGCAAATTGAACCGCGCGAATGTGAAGGAAAGGATTTCGATGTTTGACAAACGGCTGTTTTCCCTCGCTCCCGGCGTGGGGCGGTTGGTTGCGGCGAAAGTGCTCTGCCAATGGGTCGGACTGCTGACCAACGTCGTGTTCGTGGTGACGGTGGTGGTCATGCTTTCGCCGGCGCTTGCCGTGGTGGAATCGGCGTTCGACCCCATGTTCTCCATGGGTGATAGTGGCCTGATTTCCCGCCTGTTCATCGGCTTTGGCTACGGCGGATTCAGTGCGGAAACATACGTCGGATGCGTGCTGGCGATCGTGGTCTGTGCGGTGCTGCGTTTTCTGATGATGCGCGCCGCGGCCTATTTCGGCGCGGAAGCGGCTGAGCGTGTCAAACTCGCGTTACGTGAACAGCTTTTTTAATAAAATGCTTGCGATCGGACCATCATATTCGCAACATATCAGCACTGCCGACGTGGTGCAATCTGCCGGTGAAGGCATCGAGCAAATCCAAAGCTTCTTCGAATTATTCCTACCGCAACTGTTTTATGCGATTCTCGCACCGGTAACATTATTTTTTATAGTTGCGCCGATTAATATGCCGACGGCTGTTACATTGCTTGTATGCGCGCCGTTGATTGTATTGATTGTTGGCATGGTCGCAATGCGCGCAGCCCGAGTATTCAAAAAATATTGGGGAAAATACACCGACATGGGATCTGTGTTTCTTGACAATGTACAAGGTCTTGAAACGCTGAAAACTTTTGACGCGGATGCGCATGCCGCCAAGAAAATGAGCGAGCAAGCGGAACAATTCCGCGTAATGACCATGAATGTTCTGCAAATTCAGCTGCGCTCGCTCACCGCCATGGACGTCGTCGCATACGGGGGTGCCGCGGCCGGCGTGGGCGTATCGATCTGGCAGTATGCGAGTGGTGCCGCATTGCCGCTTGCCGGCGTGCTGCTGATAGTGCTTCTTTCCGCGGATTTCTTCATTCCGCTGCGCCAATTGGGGTCGTTCTTCCATGTTGCGATGAACGGCATGACTTCGACCAAGCGTATTTTCGCATTGCTTGATACGCCGATTCCTGCGCATGGGATGCAGGAAATGCCGGAATTCGGCGCTTCCGATAACGGTGTGGACGTGTGCTTTGATGACGTGTCGTTCCGATATGTGGACGTGAACACGGATGCTGCGGCGGCTGTGAGTGTGGCTGCGGATACGGCTGTGACGGCGGATATGGAAACTGGAAAAACTGGACAAATCGGGGGAAAGTCCGGTGTGGTTGGTGCTGGAAAAACAGGCATGTCGAAAGATGATGATGGTTCGGTCGTCGCATTGCATGGCGTCTCTTTCACTGCGCGGCGCGGGCAGGTGACCGCCATCGTCGGTCCTTCCGGATCCGGTAAATCTACCGCCGTCGAACTGCTCTCCGGAAATCTTTCCGGATATGAAGGATGTATGTGGCTGCAATCCGGAAACACAGGAAACAACTCGACGCAACGGTACCAAATCAACGATCTTTCCATCGAATCCCTTACGAGGGAAATCGCCATAGTGGCGGCGCAAAGCCACCTTTTTGCAGGAACGTTGCGTGACAATCTACTGATGGCCAAGCCGGATGCCACCGAAAGCGAACTGTGGCAAGCGCTGGAAGCGGCGCACATCGACGAATTCGTGCATGCGCAATCGCAAGAACTTGACCTGGCCATCGAACAGGGCGCAAGTAACCTGTCTGGCGGCCAAAAACAGCGCATCGCCATTGCGCGCGCATTGCTGCGGGAGCCTGCCGTCTACATTTTCGACGAAGCCACCAGCAGCGTCGATGTGGAAAGCGAAACTCTGATTTTGCAAACCATTCATGCGCTTGCTGATCGCGGCAAAACCGTGATCATGGTGACGCACCGCATGGCGAATGCAGCCGACGCCGACCATGTGGTGGTGTTCGAACGCGGGCGCGTGGCGGAGCAGGACGCACATGCCGAACTCATGCGTGCCAACGGCACGTACGCCAAACTGTTCCGCGCCCAACAAACCGTGGAAAACATAGGTCTACGCAATAACGCAACCCATTCCACCTCTGCATCCCACGCACTTAAAGCGTCCGATTCTGCAGAATCAGTCACGCAGCGTGCGGAAATGGGTCTCCAAGTGTCCGATTCTGCAGAAACGGACAACCAACTCACTAAAAACACCGCTCAGTTGTCCGATTCTCCCGAATCGGTCACGCAGCGTGCCGAAACTACGTCTCGAATGTCCGATTCTGCAGAAACGGACGCACAGGGTGCGAAAACGGGCGTTCGGATGTCCGATTCGACAGAATCGGACGCGAAGACAATGCCCACGTCTCGCCTTATTGCGCGCCTGTTGAAGGAGGTTGGGCCGCAGCGCAAGTACATGATCGTCGCGTGCGTCTGCGGCACGCTCGGCCATCTCGCCGCCACTTTCCTGCCGGTGTTCGGCATCGCGGCGCCTTCGCTGCAGTCGGCTCGCCGGTCTGGAACCTCAGCGTTCCCGCGGCGCTCGCAGCCATGGCCGTATGCGCGCTGATCCGCGGCGGCATGCGTTACGCCGAACAGTTCATGAACCATAACGTGGCGTTCCGTCTGCTTGCGCTATTCCGTGCGAAAGCCTTCGCGGCCCTGCGCCGTCTCGCCCCCGCCAAGCTTGCAGGCAAAGGCAAAGGCGACCTGATCGCACTGGTCACTACCGACGTGGAACTGCTGGAAATCTTCTTCGCACACACCATCAGCCCGGTCGTCATCGCCATCGTGACTACCGTCGTCTACGCGCTCGCGCTACTCACCCTCAGTCCGCCCCTTGCGGCGACGCTCATCATCGCGCACCTCATTATCGGCGTCATACTACCGAGACTCTTTGCATCCGCGGTGCGCGGCATCGGTCCGGAACTGCGCAAGGAGTCGTCCGCCCTCGATGACGAAATGCTTGACGACATGCGTGGCATCGGCGAAATCATCCGCTTCGGCCAAGGCGATGCCCGGCTTGCGTCCATTCAGCGTCGCACGCGCTCGCTGTGGGTCAAACGTGTGCGTCTGAGCGTGAAAAATGGCGATTTTGCAGGATTTGGCGCGGTATTGGTGATGCTGTTCACGGCGATTGCGGCTTTCCTTGCGATGACGTTGTGCACTGCGGTTTCCACTGCCGCCGATATGTCGGAAGGCCTGATGTGGGTGGGTTCCGTGGAATCGAACGCCCCAGCGCTGGTTGCGGCTTTCGTGCTGCTCGCCAGCTCGTTTGGGCCGACGCTTGCGTTGAGTGCGTTGCCGGCGAATCTGACGCAAACGTTTGCTTCGGCACGCCGCCTGTTCGCGTTGATGGATGAGGCTCCCGCTGTGGTCGAGCAGGGGGGAGCGAACGCCCGGAATATCAGGCATGATAATGCGCGATGTCACATTCGGCTATGGATCCGGCGCCCGTGTTTCCGGCGAACGCACGTCAAACGGGCGGTCGGAGCATGCGACTGGCATGAGTCCGGCACGCCCCGCGGAAGCGCAATCCTCCGGCGAACAAGGTGCCGGCATCGCCTCGCAACCGGTGCTCGACCATGTTTCACTCGATGTTTCACGGCAGGGCATTCTCGGTATTCAAGGCCCGTCCGGGCGTGGAAAATCAACGATGTTGAAACTGCTGATGCGCTACTGGGATCCGGATTCCGGCACGATTTCGCTGTCGGATGTTCCATTGCCGCAGGTTGACGCCGGATGGCGTCGGCGCGTGCAGACGATGATGGGGCAGGAGACGTATCTGTTCGACGGAACGATTCGCGAAAATCTCGCTATTGCCTGCAATGACGACGATTTTTCGGATTCTGGCAGTAATTCTGGCAGTAATTTCTGTAGTAATTCCAGCAGTAATGCTGGTGGTGATTCCGGTGATTCCCCCGATTCGGACCTCGCGCACGACATTCCCGATTCCGTATTGCGCGAAGCCCTCGCCAAGGCGTCCGCGCTCGAACTGGTCGATGCGCTGCCGAACGGCTTGGATACGCGGGTCGGCGAGTTGGGAGGGCGCCTTTCGGAGGGTGAGAAACAGCGCATCGGATTGGCCCGCATGTTCCTGCGCGACGCCGATTTGGTGCTGTTCGACGAGCCGACGAGCCGTCTTGACTCCTATAACGAGTCGGTGATTCTCGGGTCGATCAATGATCTTGCCGAGCGGGGGAGCGCCGTCGTGCTGGTGTCGCACCGCGATTCCACCATGCGCATCGCTGATCGCATACTGCGTATGTAGTGCGCAATACGCGAATCCATCTGCACCCCCGTCCGCAATGTGGTCGTATGAAAATCATGCGTCATTCGTATTTCTTATAGCGTGCATCGAAAGTGCGGTCGAAAGGAGCCGTGCGCGCGAATCGAAAGCGAATGGCGCATATCAGGCAAGAAAAGCGAATGAAATTGCGGAATCGTCGGCAGAATCGAAATCGTAAGAAAATGAAATAATCATGAAAATGATAGTCAGAATTTAAGAAAAGCAACTTTTTGAGACGTGCAAATATTCAGTTCACATGATTTTGTAACGAAAAATCGTTAGTATCTGTGTCAAGAGATATCCGCTCTGCAGCAGGGTGGAATACGATTCGACGAAAGGCTGGCGATGGCCAACAACAGGAACGAACTGAACAAGAATCTGGCGCAGATGCTCAAGGGTGGCGTGATCATGGACGTCACCACCCCGGAGCAGGCGAAGATCGCACAGGACGCGGGCGCATGCGCGGTGATGGCTCTCGAGCGTATTCCGGCCGATATTCGTGCTGCCGGCGGCGTTTCCCGCATGAGCGATCCGGCCATGATCAAGGGCATTCAGGAAGCCGTGTCCATTCCGGTCATGGCAAAGGTTCGTATCGGCCATGTTGCCGAAGCCCGCATTCTGCAGGCCATCGAAATCGACTACATCGACGAATCCGAAGTGCTGAGCCCCGCCGACGACGTGTACCACATCGACAAGAACCAGTTCGACGTGCCGTTCGTGTGCGGCGCGAAGAACCTGGGCGAAGCGCTGCGCCGTATCGCCGAGGGCGCTTCCATGATCCGCACCAAGGGCGAGCCGGGCACCGGCGACGTGATCCAGGCCGTGCGCCACATGCGCACCATGAACAAGCAGATCCGCGAACTCGTTTCCCTTCGCGACGACGAGGTGTATGAGGCCGCCAAGCAGCTGGCCGTGCCGTACGATCTCGCCAAGTACGTGCACGACAACGGCCGTCTGCCGGTCGTCAACTTCGCCGCCGGCGGTGTGGCCACCCCGGCCGACGCAGCCCTCATGATGGAGCTTGGTGCGGAAGGCGTGTTCGTCGGCTCCGGCATCTTCAAGTCGGGCGACCCGGCCAAGCGCGCCGCCGCCATCGTCAAGGCCACCGCCAACTGGCAGGACGCCGATCTGCTGGCACGACTCTCCGAGAACCTCGGCGAGGCCATGGTCGGCATCAACGAGGACGAAATCCAGACCATCATGGCCGCCCGTGGCGAATGATCTGTTGATTCGTCGATTGCTTGATTGCTTGCAATTCCGCGAGGATTGCATAAGCCGGTCGTGTGATCGACTTTGAAGGACTCGGTGGGTGCGTGTGATTTTCGGTGCTGCACGTGCCTGCCGCTTTTTGTTGTGATGTTCGGCGATTCACCGAACGATTTGTTGAACAACCTGAATGAGGAGCATCCGTTGGTTGTAGCAGTTGAATACATTTCAAAGGAAGAGTCGGCCGACGTCGCCGCAGGCTCGGCATCCGCGAAGCACGGCGTGACCGGCATTCTGGCGGTGCAGGGCGCGTTCGCCGAGCATGCGGCCATGCTGGATCGTCTTGGCGCGCCGTGGAAACTGTTGCGTGCCGCCGAGGATTTCGACGATTCGATCGATCGCGTGATCCTGCCAGTG
>ENA-OQJI01000288-OQJI01000288.1-human-gut-metagenome-genome-assembly--contig:-NODE-288-length-11762-cov-0.810228_pt1 | contig 11762 bp, 16 predicted proteins | sample MGYA00242602_ERZ504768 | MGnify/ENA primary metagenome ERZ504768 (study PRJEB26092, sample SAMD00036368) | human gut metagenome | host: Homo sapiens | study: EMG produced TPA metagenomics assembly of...
CTTAATATTCTGATAAGATCCCTCTGCCAGAGCAACCTTTGCCCCCTGTCTCCTGCTCTACTACCATGGCATCATCTGTAATTTTTGCTCATATCTTTCTGACGAATGCTGTCATGAGCCTCACGTATCAGTGAATACGAAAAAATCTGCGGGGTCTGAATTGTCCACACACACTTTCTGTTTGGAGTTTCTTTTACATATCCCTCTTCATCAGAAAGTTTGACTGTATCTTTAGAAGGCATACCAATCACACATGCACCTGTTTCCTTCACTTTCTGCAGACCACGTTTAAGAATTTCTTCTGTCACAAAAGGTCTTGCACCGTCATGGATCAATACATATTCACAGTCTCTGCATTCACAAAGACCTGCATAGACAGAATCATAGCGTTCTTTTCCTCCCGGGATTACTGCCGATACCTTTGTAAATCCATATTTTTTCACGATTTCTTCTTTACAATAGGAGATAGATTCCTCTCCAGTCACAAGAATAATGTCCTGAATCAGCGAACTTTCCTGAAAACAGCGCAGGGAATAATACAGAACCGGGTATCCCTGTATCTCCAGGAACTGCTTCTGTACTTTACTGTGCATTCTTTTTCCCTGCCCTGCTGCCAGAACAATGGCCGTATTTCTTTCTGACATCTCAACGCTCTCCCAGTTTAAGATTCGGCACAGCATTCAGATCCCAGCCATGACGTGTACCTTTAATATATTCATAATAAGCAGCTACTCCGATCATTGCTGCATTGTCTGTACAGAAGATCGGTGACGGCCGATAAAAACTGTAATTATTTTTCTTACATGCTTCTTCCATTGCCGCTCTTAACGTTCCATTCGAAGCCACTCCGCCTGCAATTGCAATCTTAGTCATCCCATAATCTTTGGCTGCAAGCATTGTATGCTCCACCAGCACATCAACTACCGCTTTCTGGAAAGATGCTGCCAGATCTGCTCTGTTTATCTCTTCTCCGGTCATCTGCGCATGATTAATATAATTCAACACTGCTGATTTTACACCACTGAAGCTGAAATCGTACGGACAATCTCCAATTTTAGCTTTTGGAAACTCAATTGCATTTGGGATTTCCCTCTTTAGAGAGCTTGTCTACCTTTGGTCCTCCCGGATATCCCAGTCCGATAGCTCTTGCAACTTTGTCAAAAGCTTCGCCTGCAGCATCATCACGGGTACGTCCCAGGATTTCAAATTCTCCATAATCCTTAACGATCACAAGGTGTGTATGTCCTCCTGACACGATCAGACATAAAAATGGAGGTTCAAGATCCGGATGTTCAATATAATTTGCTGACACATGGCCCTCAATATGGTGGACCCCTACCAGTGGAAGCTTCTTTGCATAAGCAATTGCCTTCGCCTCAGCAACGCCCACAAGAAGTGCACCTACAAGTCCCGGACCATAAGTGACACCAATTGCATCCAGATCATCAAGAGTTACATCTGCATCTGCCAGTGCCTGTTCAATTACCTGGTTAATCTTTTCAATATGTTTACGGGAAGCAATTTCCGGAACTACCCCACCGTATAAAGTATGAAGAGCGATCTGTGAAGAGATCACATTTGACAGAATAGTTCTTCCGTTTTTTGACAACAGAAGCTGCAGTCTCATCACAGGAACTCTCAATTGCAAGAATTAATGTATCTTTCATTTTCTGTTCCTCATATATCCGACGGATAAGTCATCCGTTTTTACTACTTGTTCATAATCAGTTTCAGTGACATATTATTCCTCAAAATTCAATTCCAGACTCTTTCCGTCTTTTCCCGGATATGCATTTGGAAAAATTTCACGAACTTTATCCATAAACTCATCCGGTCTGACCAGAGACGGACTGTAATGTGTCAGCCACATCTCCTTTACCCGGGCATCACGAGCCAAAACCGCCGCCTCGCGGAAAGTCATATGCTTGTATCCGCGTGCTTTGTCTGCTTTGTCATCTTCTCCGTACATTCCTTCACAGATAAACAGATCCGATTCCTTTGCATTTCGCAGGATAGATTCTGTTGGTCTGGTATCTGTTGTATAGGTAAGCCTGATTCCTTTTCTCGCAGGTCCAAGTACCATCTCCGGTGTATAGGTAATACCGTCTGCTTCGATGGTCTGCCCTTTCTGGAGCGGATTCCAGTATTTCAGTGGAATATCCTGCTCTTTCGCTCTCTCAGCCGAGAATTTTCCCTGGCGGAGAATCTCAAGGGTATATCCATAACAGAGTACATTATGGTTCACTTTAAAAGCCGTAATACGATAGCCATTTAATTCAATGACCTGCTCCGGCTGTGTAATCTCAATAAATTTAATTTCAAACGGAAGCTCCGGTGCAATGACGCGAAGTGCATTGACTACTCTCTCCAGACCTTTGGGACCTACCAGAGTCAATGGTTCTGTGCGGTCTGCATTTCCCATAGTAAGAAGAAGTCCCGGAAGCCCGCTGATATGATCTCCATGATAATGAGTAAAACAAATCACATCAATAGGTTTAAAGCTCCATCCCTTCTCCTTAATTGCTACCTGAGTACCTTCACCACAGTCAATGAGCAGACTGCTCCCGTTATATCTTGTCATAAGCGCAGTCAACCATCTGCGAGGCAGAGGCATCATTCCACCGGTTCCAACTAAACATACATCTAACATATATTCCCTCTATTTTCCAGCTTCCGGCAATTCCCTTAAAAGGTGTATGGTCCGGCTGCTGATTTTTTCTGCTTTCATTTCTTTTTCATTCGGGATGTCTGGTCATAAGCAGCGCATCCTCCACAGAATCACTGTAATATGCCTTACGTATTCCATCTCCGGTAAATCCCATACGTTCATAGAGACGGATTGCAGTCTCATTTCCCACACGTACTTCCAGATGGATTGTCGTAACCTCCCTCTCTGCTGCAAGGCGGATCAGGCTCTGCATCAGAAAAGCGCCAATTCCTTCTTTTTGTCTGTCCCTGCGCACAGCCACATTGGTAATATCTCCCTCATCCAGAACCATAAGAAGACCGCAGTAACCCAGAATCTTTTCTTTCTCTTCCACCACCAGAAACATGGCATCATCCCTGGTCAGAAAAGTAAAAAAACCTTCTTTTGTCCATGGCACATGAAAAAGATCCTGCTCAATCTCCATTACCTGATCCAGGTCATCCACAAGCATTTCCCGCAGGATCATATTTTTGTACCTGCCGGTTTCTGCTCTTTTTCTCTCTCTGCACGCTCACGCTCTGCCTGGGAAACGCGGAGATATTCCGGGATATGTTCCATAGCAGTCTCTGTGCGTCCTTCTTTATAATAAATACTGCCAAGAGCTGCCACTGCCGCTGCTCTCTGTTTATTTACATGAGCCGGTGCAAAAGAATACGGAACCTGCAGTTTCTCTGCGATCAGTTCACGAAATACAGGTACACCGTCTCCCAAAAATGTAACCATCTCTCCTCTCTGATTCAGTTCTTCCAGCAGTTCCTCGATCGGTGCTGCCCACTGTTCTTTCAAAGTCATAAGCTGATGCTCTTCAAATCTGTAAATTCCTGTATATACCTGCTTTCTTCTGGCATCCATGATCGGACAGATCAATCCCTGTGCATCATAAAGATTATATGCCAGTGCATCTACTGTCGGTACTGCTACCAATGGTTTCTTCAGGCAAGTCCCAGGCCTTTGGCTGTTGCCGAGCCGATACGGAGTCCTGTAAAGGATCCCGGTCCCGCTGCCACTGCAATAGCATCTACGGATTCCAGTTCCAGTTCCGTCATCTTCACAATCTCATCTAACATCGGAAGCAAAGTCTGAGAATGTGTTTTCTTATAATTTACAGTATACTCAGCCAGTAATGTATCATCTTCCACAACTGCTACAGATGCAACAATTCCTGAGCTGTCCAAAGCTAAAATTTCATTTCTACCTCCTAACTGTTCTCCTGACCAATCACTGTAATCCTTCTATAATCAAAGCCTTTCTCCAGATCTTTCTCTATGGTTACTTTGATCAGCTTTTCCGGAAGGATTTCTTCGATCAGATTAGCCCATTCGATCAGACAGATTCCCTGTCCGAAGAAATAATCGTCATATCCGATTTCTTCCATTTCCTCAATGTCACCGATACGGTAAACATCAAAATGATATAAAGGAAGACGTCCGCTTTCGTATTCCTGAATGATCGTAAATGTCGGGCTGCAGATAGGCTCTGTGATCCCAAGCCCTGCCGCAACTCCCTGGGTAAATACGGTTTTTCCAACTCCAAGATCACCTGTCAGAGTATAAATCTGACCCGGTTTCGCATTCTCTCCGATCTTCTTTCCCACCTCAAATGTTTCCTGTGGTGTTTTGTCTCTATAATCATCTTTTCCACCTTTTTCTTGCAGAATTGTTCTTTGCATATTATAATAGAGCGAACAGCGAAATACAATACTTTTTGAAAAGGAGACTTGAAACTATGGCAAATCCGATAGTTACAATTACCATGGATAATGGCGATGTGATGAAAGCAGAATTATATCCTGAGATTGCACCGAATACAGTTAATAACTTTATCAGTCTTGTAAAAAAAAGGCTTCTATGACGGACTTATTTTCCATCGTGTGATCAACGGTTTCATGATCCAGGGAGGATGCCCGGACGGAACAGGTATGGGCGGTCCGGGATACAGCATTAAGGGTGAATTCACTCAGAACAGATTTAAAAATGATCTGAAACATACTGCAGGTGTTCTTTCCATGGCACGCGCCATGCATCCAAACTCAGCAGGAAGCCAGTTCTTTATCATGCACAAAGATGCTCCGCATCTTGACGGTGCTTATGCTGCATTCGGCAAGATCACTGAAGGAATGGATGTTGTAAACCGTATTGCAGAAGAAGATACCGATTACAGCGACCGTCCGCTTGACGAGCAGAAAATCAAATCCATGACAGTAGAAACTTTCGGTGTTGATTATCCGGAACCGGAGAAATGCTGATTCGCTGACTGTTTATGCCCCATGCAGTTTTCAGGCTGCATGGGGCATATTTTATCAGTCCGTAAATACTTTCACTTCACCGTCAATCACTGAATAGTAAAGATCTTTCTCTTTCTTCATCTTCGCTCTTCCATTTGTTCCCTCGGTGATTGCTTTTTCTACAAATGCAATCTGATCCGCCGGAACCAGCAAATGCAGAACTACCCTGTCAGTGTATTCGAATACAAGGATCGGTAATTTCTGTTCTCCGGCAATATACTGAATCTTGCTATCCCGTATAATCCGTAACTACTTCCATAGAAATTCCGTAGGTTTTCTCAATCACTGTGCTGGCGGCAAGACCTTCCTGCAGACTCCTGGAATATGCTCTGACAAGACCTCCTGTTCCAAGAAGTATCCCTCCAAAATATCTGGTAACTACTGCTGCCACATTATAAATATCTTCCCCCAGGATTACATCCAGCATTGGTCTTCCCGCAGTGCCTGACGGCTCACCATCGTCACTGCATCTGGTATATTCCCTGTTCTTTCCCACCGAATATACATAGCAGTTATGTCTGGCATCCCAATATTTCTTCTTCATTTCCTCTATAAAGGCCAGTGCCTCCTCTTCGGTCTGTACAGGACGCACTGTAGCAATAAATCTGGATTTCTTTTCCACGATCTCGCCTTCCCCGCCCTCGTAAACTGTCTTATATTTCTCAAGCATGTCTCATACTCCTCTTTCCGTTCTCTTATTGACTCAGTGTACCATGAATTACAAAAATGTGCCAGCACAGTGTATACTAATCCTGCAAAAAAACACAATAACCATTAAAAAGATCCAAAAGCAATTGTGAATTTTTATTTTTCTGCTTTATTTACTTATTCTTATTTGATATAATAGAACGGATTATAAAGGAGGTTTAACATGAACTACGGTAAAAAGTCGACTGCAAAGAAACGGACGGCACTGATTTCCCGTTCTTCCATGATGGGAAAGCGCGCCAGAGTTTCTTTCATCAGAGTCCTGTTCGTATCACTGATAGCACTCTGCATCGCAGTAACCTGTCTGGGTGTGGGGTCATTCAGGGGTGTAATTGATACTGCTCCTGATGTTGATGATATTGATATTATGCCACTGGGCTATGCAACCTTTCTCTACGATGATGCAGGGAATCAGATCCGTAAACTGGCTGCTCCGGATTCCAACCGACTGCCTGTCACTCTCGATCAGATACCTGTTGATCTGCAGCATGCAGTTGTCGCAATTGAGGATGAACGTTTCTATGAACATAACGGTATTGACGTAAAAGGTATTCTTCGTGCCGGAATGAAAGCTCTCACTACCGGAGATTTCTCAGAAGGTGCCAGTACGATCACACAGCAGCTTCTTAAGAATAACGTATTTACCAACTGGACCAGTGAATCTACTCAGCTGGAAAGATTTACGCGAAAAATCCAGGAACAGTACCTTGCTGTCCAGGTTGAGAAAAAAACTGATAAAGACACCATTCTTGAGAATTACCTGAACACAATTAACCTGGGTGCCGGTTCCTACGGTGTACAGGCTGCCGCACGACAGTATTTTGACAAGGATATATGGGATCTGAATCTTTCTGAATGTGCAACTCTGGCAGGTATCACACAGAACCCGACGAAATTTAACCCGATCATCAATCCTGACAGCAACAGGAAGAGACGCAAGGAAGTTCTCCAGCATATGCTGGATCAGAACTATATTACTCAGGATCAGTATGATGAAGCTCTTGCAGATGATGTTTATTCCCGTATCCAGGCCGCTCAGGAAAAGAACTCCAGCACTGAGAATACTGTTTACACATATTTTGAAGATGAACTGACAGATCAGATCATCAACGACCTGATGAATATCAAAGGTTACACCAAAAAACAGGACAACCAATCTTCTCTACAGCGGCGGACTTAAAGTATATACAACACAGGATTCCAAGATCCAGAATATCCTGGATGAGGAATATGCAGATCCTTCCAATTATCCGGACACTGTCCAGTATGAACTTGACTATGCCCTGACGGTTACCGATCCTAATGGAAATCAGGTAAACTACAGTAAGGAAATGTTGCAGCTTTATTTTCAGAATGAGGATCCCGATTTCGATCTTCTGTTCGATTCCCCGGAAGATGGACAGACTTATGTAGACAAATATAAGGCAAGCATACTCGCCAACGGAAGTAAAGTTCTTGCAGAGCGTGTCAATTTCGCACCTCAGCCACAGTCTTCCATGAGTGTGATCGACCAGCATACCGGCTATGTAAAAGCTCTGATCGGTGGTCGTGGAGAGAAAACGGCAAGTCTTACACTGAACCGGGCAACGGACACTACCAGACAGCCTGGTTCTACCTTTAAGATCGTGTCCACTTATGCACCTGCTTTAAATGAAAAAGGCATGACTCTTGCAACAACATTTGAAGACGAACCTTATGAATATCCGGATGGTTCCCCTGTAAACAACGCAACCCGTTCTTACAACGGAACAACCACGATCCGTACTGCGATCCAGAATTCCATTAACGTTGTAGCCGTCAAGTGTCTGGAAAAGTAACTCCTGAGCTTGGATTGAAATAATCTGGACAACTTTGGTTTTACAACCCTTGCTCATGGAACAGAGGCTGACAAAGATGCCAATGGTAATGTATGGAGCGATGCAAACCTTGCCACTGCGCTTGGCGGCATCACCCGCGGTGTCACAAATGTTGAACTGTGTGCATCCTATGCAGCCATCGCAAATAACGGAAATTATATCAAGCCAATTTATTACACAAAAATTCTGGATCACAACGGAAACGTCCTGATCGAGAATACTGCTGCCGAACGTTCCGTAATCAAAGAAAGTACTGCTTTTCTTCTCACCAGTGCAATGGAGGATGTTGTAAAACAGGGTACAGGTACAGCCTGCCAGCTTGACAATATGCCTGTTGCCGGAAAAACAGGTACAACCGAAGCCTATAACGACTTGTGGTTTGTGGGTTATACACCATATTATACATGCGCAGTATGGTCCGGTTATGACAACAATGAGAAATTACCTGATTATGCGCGTAACTTCCACAAAGCTTTATGGAAAAAGGTTATGACTCGTATCCATGAGGGACTTCCTTCCAAAGAATTCGAGAAGCCTGCAAGTGTAGAAAAGTTAAGTGTCTGCGAGGAAACCGGACTTCTTCCAAGAGCCGGCTGTCCGGTGATCACTGAATACTTTGACGTAGGTACCATGCCTACTGAATACTGTGACCAGCATTTCTATGACAGTGATGATTATGACTATAATTATGATACAGATTCCTCTGATCAGACTGATAACACCACTGACACTGATAACAGCGAAAACTCTGATAATGGAGATACCGACAACAGTGGTGACAGTAACAATACTGATGACAACGGTAACAGCGGTGACGATGGTACTGATAATACCGGCGGAAGCGATGACAACGGTGACGGTAACGAGGATGATTCCTCTTATCAGGTCGACTATTATTAATGCAAAAATACCGGTACAGGAGCACCTCCGAATGATATTCCTGTACTGCAAAAAAATCCACAGTCCTGTCAACTCAGGACTGTGGATTTTTTATATATTTTCAAAATTGATTCTCAGATATTATACTTCTTTAATAACCATACGCGCAGATCCGTAAATACCTGCATCATTTCCGAGAGTTGCAAGAATGATCGGTGTTTTCTTGCATGCTGTAAAAGCATATTTCTCATAGTATTTCTGAATACAGTCGATCAATGGCTGTCCGGCTTTGGAAACACCACCGCCGATAACGATGGCTTCCGGATCTGTCACACATGCAAACATGGCAAGTGTTCCGCCAAGCATTTCTCCTACCTGTGCCATAACATCGCAGGCTACTTTGTCGCCCTCTTTAAAAGCATCCAGAACATTCTTTGCTGAAAGTTTTGTAAATTTGCGAAGAACAGTCTGCTCATCTGTAGCAGCCAGAGTTCTCTGTGCCACGCGAACGATACCTGTTGCAGACGCATACTGCTCCAGACATCCACAGTTACCACAGTTGCAGGCTTCCTTTTCTTCATGGTCAACTGCTGCATGACCGATTTCTCCACCTGCACCATGAGCACCGCCAACAATCTTTCCATCAACGATGATTCCACCGCCGACACCTGTTCCAAGAGTTACAAGAATAACGTTCTTAGCTCCTGCTGCTGCGCCTTTCCATGCTTCGCCAAGTGCTGCTACATTGGCATCGTTTCCTGCTTTGGACGGAAGTCCTGTCAGTTCTGTCAGTTCCTTAGTAACTTCTTTAAAGCCCCAGAAAAGGTTTACCGCACATGGCACTTCCCCTCTCTCATTAACAGGTCCCGGTACCCCGATTCCCACACCGTCGATTTCTTCTTTATCCAGCTTACGCTCTGCGATCTTGTCAAGGATTGTCTTTGCAATATCCGGCAGGATTGCTTCTCCACTGTTCTCCTTACGTGTAGGAATTTCCCATTTCTCAACTAAGACTCCGTCTGTCTGAAAGAGTCCACATTTTACAGATGTACCACCAACGTCAATTCCAAAACAATACTTTCCCATAATATCTGATATCCTCCAAATTACTTTAAATTATTTTTCTTCACGTTTCTTTGCAAGGTTTGCCTGAACACGTTTGTACAGCTCTTCCGCTGCATTGTATCCCATCTTCTTCTGTCTGTGGTTAACTGCCGCAGATTCAACGATAATAGCCAGATTACGTCCCGGACGGATAGGCAGAGAATGGCATACAATCTTATTTCCAAGATACTCTGTATATTCCTCATGCAGGCCGAGACGGTCATATTCTTTGTCTCTGTCCCACTCTTCCAGTTTGATAACCAGATCCACAGACTGTGTATCCTTAACGCTCTCAACACCAAACAGAGTTTTGACATCGATAATACCAATACCACGAAGTTCAATGAAATGTCTTGTGATATCCGGTGCCGAGCCCACCAGCGTCACATCACTGACTTTACGAAGTTCTACAACATCATCACTGACAAGACGATGTCCTCGTTTGATCAGTTCCAGCGCAGCCTCACTCTTGCCAATTCCGCTCTCACCTGTGATCAGGACACCTTCACCATATACATCCACAAGCACACCATGGATGGAAATACATGGTGCCAGCTGTACACCCAGCCAGCGGATAATCTCAGCCATAAAACTGGAAGTTGTACGCTCTGTCACGAAAGTCGGAACATTATATTTAACTGCCAGATCGATCATATCCTGTGATGGTCTTGTCATTGTACTGAAAATTACACAGGGAATCTTGCTGGAAATAAATCTTTCATATTTAAATTTCCGTTCCTCATCACTGAGCTGCATCAGATAAGTATACTCTACATATCCGATGATCTGTACCCGTTCATTTGCAAAATGCTCCAGATATCCTGTCAGCTGCAATGCCGGTCTGTTGATCTCCGCTGTCTTGATCACAATCTCAGACAGATCAATTTCAGGAGTCAGGTTGTGAAGTCCCAGTTCCTGAACTAATTTTGTCAACTGTACACCCTTCATTTATTTCTCCTTTTCAGTTCAAAATCTGAAAGCCCGGTCTGTCCGCTATCTCAAAACCTGCTCATACAGACATAACTCATTTATAGCTGTCGTCCGAAACTTTCATAGTAAATTTCACGTCTTTTTTATTATATCACATCACTATATACAACTTCAATTACAAAAAGCGAGAGTCTTTGGGTAATATGTAGAAGAACCCAGGAATATTTTTACATATTTTATATTTTTTTTCTCACCAGTGTGCCGACAAGTTGATTCTTGAAACAATCAACTTGTCGGTACACTAGCTCCATGAAAAAATTCATAGACTTTCTGTGCACTTCCTGCATTCATGCTTTCTGTCTCCGCAATTTCTTCCAATGATGCATCTCTGATATTCTCAATGGATTTAAATTTCCGCATCAATGCTTTCCGCCTGGTTTCACCGATACCAGGGATATCATCCAACAGGGAATGCACCTGTTCTTTACTTCTCAGAGATCGGTGAAATTCAATGGCAAAACGGTGCGCCTCATCCTGGATTCTGGTGATCAGGCGGAAGCCTTCACTGTCTGTATCAATGGGAATTTCAAGATTATTGTAATACAGTCCTCTGGTTCTGTGATGGTCATCCTTGACCATACCACAGACCGGAATCTCTATTCCCAGATTATCCAGAACTTTTAGCGCAATATTCACTTGTCCTCTTCCTCCATCCATCAGAATCAGATCCGGCATAATGGAAAAGCTGTCAAACTCATCTTTTCCCTCATGAGTAAATCGTCTGGTAAGTACTTCTTCCATACTTGCATAGTCGTTCGGTCCCTGCACCCACTTTATCTTAAATTTGCGGTAATCACTGCGCTTTGGCTTTCCTTTCTCATAGACAACCATGGAACCTACAGATTCAAAACCACTGATATTGGAAATATCATAAGCCTCCATACGCCTGATTCCCGACAGTCCAAGCCACTCTTCCACTTCATGAACCGCTCCGATGGTTCTTCCTTCTTCACGTTTGATACGCTCTCTGTCTTTATCCAGAACCATCTTTGCATTCTCTTCTGCCAGCTCTACCAGCTTCTCTTTCGTACCTTTCTTCGGTACCCTGATATAGACTCGCTGCTTTCTTCGATCTGTAAGCCATTCCTCTATGATCTTGGCATCTTCGATTTCTTTTTGCAGCATGATCTCACGTGGGATAAACGGAGTTCCGGCATAAAATTGCTTCATAAAGCTGGATAATACCTGAGCCTTTGTATTCGCCACGCGCCACACGCAGATAGAAATGCTCCCG